>WNGB01000454.1_pt1 | contig 63862 bp, 51 predicted proteins | sample 5400681 | NCBI WGS metagenome assembly WNGB01 (sample SAMN13153367, study PRJNA577476) | soil metagenome | isolation source: 115 cm soil or saprolite under grassland replicate 2 | place: USA:California | collected 2016-06-15 | reverse complement strand
CATCCGAACCCTCGGATGCGCCATCCGACCTCTCGGATACGCCATCCGACGCCTCGGATGAGCCATCCGACGCCTCGAACGCGCCATCCGACGCCTCGAACGCGCCATCCGACCTCTCGGACGGGCCATCCGACGCCTCGGATGAGGCAACCGACGTCTCGGATGAGCCGTTCGACCTCTCGCCTGGCGGGACCAAGGGCACGGTTGCACCTCGCTCGGGGGAGCGCCCGCATCCTGCGGGCGGCCGAGGACCTCTTCGGTGACCAGCCGCCGGCGGCGATCGTCCTGACGCACGGCCATTTCGATCATCGCAGCTCGGCCCGGCAGCTGGCGGAGCACTGGGACGTGCCGGTCTATGCCCACCGTCGATCGTGGGAGATGCCTTCATACTTCTTCACGGCGTTCGTGAAGGAGCGGCGGCTCGGTGTCGTTCTGGTTGCTCCCTTTGACATCCGCCTTCCGGAGAGGATTGCAGATCCCGTTGAGCCGGACGTCCTCTTCATCCGTCGCGAGCACCAGCCGCGGGCGGGTGATCTGCGGTTCGACCGGAACACCAAGCTCCCTGCCTACCGCGATGCCGGCACCCCCGAGACCTGGCTGGTCGATCCGATTGCGAGGACGGTCGAGGTCTACGCGTTGGACCCCAAGCGGGCGGAGTACGCTCTACGGGAACGGCGGGAGGAGGGCGAAACCGTGAGCTCCGCCATTCTCCCGGGCCTCCGGATCACCGTGGCCGAGCTGTTCCCCTCTGCCGATTCTTGAAGGGACATCCCCCCCGGGGCGGACCAGCAATCGGGGTAGACTAAGGCGTTGGCGGTCACACCCTTCGTCATGCAGACACCTCTCCCCGAGATCCTCGAGCTCGCTCGTGAGCACCAGGTCGAGCAGGAGGCGTTTTCCGGTTTCGTCGAGCGGTTGAGCACGCTGCTCGTTCGCTGGGAGATCCCGACTGGCGGCCGACGAGCGGCGCTCGCCGACTACCTCGACCAGCGGGCAGCAGCCGGTATCACGGCAGCGGACGAGCAACCGGTGGTCGACGCACTCACCCGCCAGATCCTCGAGGCCCTCGGTTACCGCGACGGCGACTACACCTATAACCAGATGCTCACGGACGGTCCTGATCGGCCGGATTTCACGATCCGGGTCGACGAGTTTCTAGGACCGTTGCCCGTGTTTCTGGTCGAGGACAAGTCCACTTCGGTGCGCGACTTCGAGCGCCGGCAGCGCAAGGGCGCTGAAGAAGAATCCCCCGTTGAGCAGCTCCGCCGCTATGTCCTTGCGGGCGCGGTGCACGGCCGCGCCGGCCTCCTCTGCAACGGCTGGCGGCTCGAGGCCTGGGAGTTTGGCGCCGAGGGAGCGATCCGGCTGGTCCAGATCGACCTCCATGGGCTCGCGCGGGCCGCGCTGGCAGGGGCCGAGCTCGGCCAACGGCCCGCGCTCCGCGCCCTCTGGAAGAGATTTTCACGTTTCGCCTTCACCCACGCCCGCGAGCTCACCGAGCGGTCGCTCACCACCCCGCCTCTCGGCGTCGAGGGAATCGAGCGCGTCCAGAAGGCCCTCTCCCGGCGGGGCAGGACCCAGGACTTGGAAGCGGAGTTGCTCGCCCACCATGAGCGGGTCTGGCGCGAACAAGCCGCCGATGTGCGGCAAACGCCGGAGAGCCTGGTTGCGGCCCTCCGCGACCTGATCGAACAGTTCGCGGAGGACGTGCTCCACCAGCTCGACGAAGTGCTCGCCCGCCATCGCACGTACGAGGCGGCGCGGGCGGAGCTGGCTCCGGCCGAGGCCGCGGCACGCCTGCGCCAGGACGTGGTGTTGCGCCAGACCAGCTTCGACTTGACGAAGGAGGACTTCGAGCTCCGCCTCCTCGCACCACTGGACGAGTGGTGCCGGCGCCCACGCCTGGAGGATCTCGACGAGAAGGTGGCCGCCTGGCTGGCTGCCCTCGAGCCCCTCGTCAAGCTCTCGAACGGCCCGGCGGCCCACCCGGCCGCCCAACTCGCCCTCGCGCCGGCGACCGAGCCCCCGCAAGGTCCGCGAATGGGCGTACCCAAGAATGGTGCGGCGAATGGGAAGCGCAAGATCCTTCAGGGTATGGAAGCGGCGCTGCGCAAGGTGGGCCAGCGGGCGATCGAGGACTATGCGGCGATCCAGCAGCTCGAAGAGGAATACCGCGCGACATTGCGTGCGGCGGATGCCTACCAGACCTGGGCGCGGCGGGTCTCGTCGAGCGCTCTCGTCGGTTTGCCGGAGGCCGAGTTCCGGCGCGAGTTCGCGCGCCAGACTGCCTACGTTTACATCATCCGCCTGCTGCTCGTGCGTATCTGCGAGGACAAGGGGCTGTTCCGGCGCAAGCTCTCCGATGGTGGACTGATCCTCTGGAAGGAGCGGGTGCCGCAGTACCTCGACTACGCCTCGGGACGGTCCTACGAGTACCTGACCCGCATGGCCTATGAGTGCGCGCAGAACGTCTACGTTCACTTCTACGGCGCCTCCGAGCTGTTCGACTGGTACCGGATGGACGACAAGATGCTGCTGCGCGCTCTGCTCGTCCTCAATGCGTTCAACCTCGAAGGGATCGACACCGACATCATCGGTGCCGTCTACGGCCGGTACCTCGAAGAGGGCAAACACGAGCAGGGGCGCTATTACACGCCGAAGGCGCTGGTGACCCACATGCTGGATCTCGCCGGCTGGCGCGGCGAGGAGATCGTCGGCCGCCGGCTCGCCGATCTCGCCTGCGGCTCCGGCAGCTTTCTGGTCGAGGCCTGCCGGCGATTGCTCGACACGTTCCGCAATCGTGAGGGCCGGATCCCGAAAGCGAAGCTCCGGCCCGCGCTCGAGGAGGTGCAGCGCTCGCTCCACGGCCTCGAGATCAACCCGTTCGCCTGCTATCTCGCAGAGACGAACCTGCTGATTCAGGTGCTCGACCTCCTCAAACAGGCCAAGGACGAGGGCATCACGCTGGTCGTCGACCGGTTCCGGATCTACTGTGAGGACTCTCTGATCGTCGCGCAGAAGCTCGGCGAGGTGTCGGAAACATCCCTCTTCCTCCTCGGCAAGGACCGGGCGGCAGCCGAGCAGATCAAGGCACGGACGGGCCCGTTCGCCGCCGGCTTCGACGTTCTGGTCGGGAACCCACCCTACGTGCGCGCCGACGAAGACGCTCCCGCCTGGGCCGCCTACCGGCGCCGGCTCGAGAATCAGGAGTGGTTCTCGACCCGTCACCAGAAGTGGGACCTCTACGTCCCGTTCGTCGAGCAGTATCACCGGCTGCTCGCCGACCGGCCGGACGCCCGCTGTTGCCTGGTGACGATCGAATCCCTGGCCACCGCCCCGTATGCCGAGAAGCTCCGCGAGCTCCTGCTCCGGAAGTCCACTCTCCATGACGTCCTGGTGACCCGCGGGCTCAAGCTGTTCGAGGACGCGAAGTGGCAGGACAACTTGATCTTTTCGTTCTCGCGAGGCGCGCCGGCGCCAGAGCATCGCATCCGGCGATCGATTGCAGAGAACAGAGACGAGCGAGGAGAGATTCTCACCGAGCCCCTCGATGAGATCGTCCAGGCAGAAGCCGATCCCGACCGGCTCTTCCGTGCGCGCGAGCAGGTCGAGCTCGACCTCGAGAAGACCGTGCGGCTCGAAGAGATCTGCTACGTCTCGAAGGGTATGGTGCTGCATTCGAACGAAAAGCTGAGAGACGGCCAGATCGTGCTCGTGCCTCCGAGCTACGACCCTGGCCGCTTCGGAGAAGAGCTCGTCGAAGATCTGGGTGAGCAAGGAAAGCGTATCCGGCACCGTGTTTTCTACCGCGACGATCTGGTCGCCGAACGGCCCGACGAAATTCACACGCAACCCTACCTGGATTCTCGCGAAGTGAAGCGGGGAGGGTTGGGCCGCATCCAATGGCTCGAATACGGCGAGCACACGCGCTGTCCGGCCCGGGTCAGCCGGCCCACGTTTCCGGAGCTCTTCGCTGTCCCGAAAATGATGTTCGGCAGCTTTACCGGCGTTGCCGTCGACGACGGCTCCCAGGACGGCTTTCTGATGGTGGCTCACACGGTTCGGATCGCCGTCCGTTGGGCCGCCCTTGCCGGGGTCGAGAACCGCTCACTCACCAAGGCGAGATCCTCTTTGAGCATTGATCACGACCTGAAGCCTTCTCGAAATTATTCGGATTGGTATCTCTGCGCTCTGGCGCTCAGTGAGCCGATCCAGCGCTGGCTTCACGCCGAGAAGCGGTCGATGAAAGAAGATGTCTACCCTGACGACATCAAGGCGATCCCGGTGAAGCGGATCTCCGCGGCGAAGCAGGAGCCGTTCGTGCGACTGGAGAAGGAGCGGCACGGGTTGTGGCGGGAGCTGGTGGTTCTCGAAGAAGAAGGTTTTCGGATCGGGGCCCGGATCGAAATTCCGGTGCGCGCGCTCGCCGAGCGGTTTCGGCGCGAGCATCCGGAGATCGAACACCTCTCCCTTCTCAAGCTTCCCTCATCTCTTGTAGAGCTCAAGGAAACGGCATTAGAACAGGACCTCAATGGGGCCAAGGCCATCGGCTCAGAGGTCCGGGTACGACGAGAGACCGTGGCACGGGTGGGCGAGGCGGTGAGGCAGAAGGAGGAGGTCGCCTCGCTCCTGGCCCGCCTCTTGGGCACTCTGCCTGGGTCGCTCGCAGAAATCTCCATAGAGCTGCCGCGGAGCGAACGAGGCCTGCTCGCCCTCGCGCACTTCCTCGATGAGCAGGAAGAGGGCGGCCGGCGCCGGCAGACGCGCATCGCCGAGATCCAGGGCGAGATCGATCGTCTCGCCTGGGCGCTCTATCGGCCGGCCTCAACCGGCTGATTTAGACGCCCCGCCCCGCGCCCGGCCACGGCCCCGGCGATTCCTCGGGCATCTCGCGCGCGGCGGTTTCGGTCTTGAAGATCTTGAAGCCCCGCGCCTGGTAGGCGGGGAGGGCCGCGGGATGGTCGAGCGAGCAGGTGTGCAGCCAGACGCGGCGGGCACCTCCCTCCCAGGCGCGCTCGACGGCTGCGCTGAGGAGCGCGCCGCCGAGGCCCCGGCCGCCGAAGCGCGGTAGCAGGCCGAAGTAGGCGATCTCGACGCTCCCCTCCGCCTGCCGCTCCAGCTCGAAGTAGCCGGCCGGCGTGCCCGATACCGAGCCGATCCAGGTCTCGAGCTCCGGCCGGTCCAGCCAGGCCATCCACCGGTCCCAGGTCCAGGCGAGACGGTCCACCCAGAAGAGGTCTCCGCCGACGGCGGAATAGAAGAAGCGGTTGAGCTCGGGGCAGGGGATCTCCGCCCGCTCGATCCGCAGCTCCGGCCGCGGCCGGGCCGGCCGGAAGTCCTTGCGGTCGGTCAGCTCCAGATGCCAGGTGGTGATCTCGCAGTGCATTGCGGAAATTGTATAGGGGCCCCGGATCTCTCCGGGGCCCCGAGAACCGCCTTGTGCCGGCGGGTGTTTTGGTTATTCGCAGGGTTGGCTTTCAGGGATGCAGGTCGGCGAGCCTTGCTCCACGCAGCAGTGATACCCCTGAATACAGAGCAGGTTGCAGACCTGAGCGGCTTCTGTGCGGGGGACCGTACTCACGGTCGCCGCGAGAACCAGGAAGAGACTACCGAGCCGCAAGATGAGTTTACGCATGATGAAACCTCCAGTTTCCGTGTTTGTTCTTTCTTTGGGCTGTCTGCCCTCCAGAAGGAGCTCTCCGGGTTTGGAGAAGCTCCGCTGTCGATGATCTCTTCGCAATATGCGTGCCCGCGTATTTGTTGGGTGTCATCGAAAATGCGGTCTCTCGGGATGGGCGCCCTGGAGCTGTTGGGCTGGGCGTATCGCGTTGACAGCCTCCGGCCTGCAAGGTAGAGTCGCCCGGCCAAATAAACAGCCGACCTGAGGGCTTTGATGAACGCGAATCCAGAGTCCAAGCCACCCGCCGGACCGCCTCGCCATCAGCCTTTCGTCCCCGAAACCGCCGAGATGCCGGAGTTCACGCTCCGCGCCGTGCTCCTGGGCCTCGTGATGACGCTCGTGCTCGGAGCCGCCAACGCCTACCTGGGCCTGCGCGCCGGGGTGACGATCGCGGCGACCTATCCAGCCGCCGTGATCGGCATGGCGGTGCTCCGCCTGTGGAAGGGATCGATCCTCGAAGAGAACATCGCGCGAACGGCGGGCTCGATCGGCGAGTCGGTCGCGGCCGGCGCGATCTTCACGCTCCCGGCCTTCGTCATCGCCGGAGCGTGGCCGTCCTTCTCCGCGAAGGACGCGTATTGGAAGTCCACGGCCCTGATGCTGGTCGGGGGCGTGCTCGGCGTTCTCTTCGTCTCGCTCGTGCGGCGGGTCATGGTCGAGGACCGCGAGCTTCCGTTCCCCGAGTCGGTGGCCGCGGCCGAGATCCACAAGGCGGGCCAGAGGGGCGCCCAGGCGGCCAAGTACCTCTTCTACAGCATGGGCGTCGGCGGGCTGGTCTACATCCTCGGCGTCATCAAGCTGTTCGCGCCGGACCGGGACTTCCTCCTCAAGATCGGTTCCCTCGGGCTGAGCAAGATCCGCCTGGGCTCCGCCGCCGAGGCTCCCGCGCTGAGCACGGGCGGCGTCACCACTTTCGCGGCTCCCACGGTGAGCCCCGCCTACCTGGGCGTCGGCTACATCATCGGTCCCGAGCTCGCGGCGCTCAACTTCTCGGGCGGCGTGCTCGCGTGGGGCTTCATGGTCCCGCTCCTCATGTTCCTGCTCGGCCCCCAGATCCAGACCTTCCTGCCGGCGGGCGCTGCGCCCGACGACTGGGCCGGCCAGGTCGGCCTCGTCTGGCGGTTCGTCGTGCGGCCGATCGCGGTCGGCGGCATGCTCGTGGGCGCGGCGTTCACGCTCTACAAGATGCGGAAGAACCTGTTCGGCGGGCTCGCCCGGGCCTTCTCCGAGCTCAAGGGCAAGGCCGGCCACGAGCAGGCGGCCGGGCGGACCGAGCGCTACATGAGCTCCCGCACGGTCTTCGCGCTGATCGCCCTCGTGTTCGTCCTGATGGTCTTCCTCTATGTCTACATGTCGGGCCTGGTGATGGGCGCCATTGTGGCCGGCATCGTGATGCTCCTGGCGGGCTTCTTCTTCGCCACCGTGTCCGGCTATCTCGTCGGATTGATCGGCTCCTCGAACAACCCGATCTCCGGCCTGACGCTCTCGACCCTGATCATCGCCGCCCTGCTGATGGTCTCGCTCGGCGTGTCCGGCAAGAGCGGCATCGTGGCGGTCCTCGGAGTGGCGGCCGTGGTCTGCGTCTCGTCGGCGGTGGCCGGTGAGCTGCTCCAGGACTTCAAGGTCGGCTACATCCTCGGCGGCACGCCACGCACCATCCAGATCGTCGAGCTGATCGCCGTGGTCTGCGCGAGCCTCGTCATGTACTTCCCGCTGATGATCCTCCATCAGGGCATGGGAGGCTTCGGCTCCCCGCAGCTCCCCGCACCGCAGGCCGGGCTGATGGCGGCGCTCGCGCAGGGGATCGTGGGCGGGAACATGCCCTGGACCCTGGTGGTGGTCGGCATCTTCATGGGGATCGCGATGATCCTGTTCCGCGTGCGCAGCCCCATGCTCGTCGCGGTCGGCATGTACCTGCCGCTCTCCACGACCTTCGCGATCTTCGTCGGTGGCATGATCCGTGGGCTGACCGACAGGATGAGCGAGCGCAAGGGCTTCAACGAGGCACAGAAGGCGCGCGTGGAGAACGTCGGCGTGCTGGTCGCCTCCGGCCTGATCGCCGGCGAGGCGCTCATGGGGCTGGCGAATGCGACCTACATCTTCTTCGCGAAAAAGGAGCTGCCCGGGATCCTCCAGAACCCGTCGTATCTCGTTGGGCTCGTCGTGATGGCGATCCTCGCCTTCATCCTGGTCCGCGTGCCCCTGGCAAACGCGGGGAGCCCGGACGAGCCGGCGCCGCCGGTCGCGATGATGTGAGCTTTGGCCCTCACCCCCGGCCCCTCTCCCACAAGTGGGAGAGGGGAGAGGGTTAGAAGGCTCCGCGGGCTCCGGAAAAGCTTTTGATCAAACCTACACCCCTCTCCCGCTTGCGGGAGAGGGGCCGGGGGTGAGGGCTCTCGACCTGCTCGAAGGTGCAGGCCTCGGGGTCCTTGTCCGGCCGCCAGCGCAGGAGCTTGGTGCCGTGGCGGAAACGGCCGCCGGAGAAGTGGTCGTAGCGCACCTCGCAGACCAGGACGGGATCGAGCGGGATCCATTCGGTCGAGCGACCCTGCGACCAGCGGCTCGGCCCTCCCGGCGCCTTGCCGGAGAAGCCGCTCCCGCCCTGGTACGGCTTCACGATCTTCTCGACCTCCTTCCGCTCCGCCGCGGTGAAGCTCGACGAGAAGCCCACGTGGTCGAGCTCCCCCTCGTCGTTGTAGAGGCCGAGGAGGAGCGAGCCGAGCCCCTCGCCCTTCTGCGCCTTGCGGATGCCGCCGACCACGCAGTCGGCGGTCCGCATCCGCTTCACCTTCACCATGCCGCTGCGGTCTCCCGAGAGGTAGCCGGCCTCCAGCCGCTTGGCGACGACGCCGTCGAGCCCGGAGGCGCCGAGCTGGCTGATCCATCTCTCGGCGAGCTTCCTGTCCTCGGTCGCCGGGGAGAGGACGGCGGAGGCCTCCCCCTCCGGCCGCGCGGGGATCTTCGCGAAGAGCGCTTCGAGGCGCCGCCGCCGCTCGGACAGGGGCTCGTCCACCAGGGATTTGCCTCTGGAGTCGACCAGCAGGTCGAAGGCGTAGAGGCTCGCCGGGGTCTCGCGGGCCAGCTTGCGGACGCGGCTCTCGGCGGGGTGGATGCGCTGCAGCAGGTCGTCGAACGCGAGCACGCCGTCGCGCGCGATCACGATCTCGCCGTCGAGGACGAAGGTGGAGACCGGAAGCGCGGCGAGCGCCTCCACCAGCTCGGGAAAGTAGCGCCCCAGCGGCTGGCAGGCCTTCGACTGGAGAAGCACCTGCTTCCCCTTGCGAAACGCCAGGCACCGGAAGCCGTCCCACTTTGGCTCATAGAGCCAGCCGCCGCCCCCGGGGATGCGCTCGGCCGACCGCGCCTCCATCGGGGGGAACGGCGGCCGGACCGGCAGGTCGATGGCGGGAAAGTCGCCTTCGAGAGCCTCGGCAGGCACCGCCCCGGCCGTCACTCGGGTCTCGGAGGGCTTTTTCTTGCTGCGAGTCGCCATGCCCACAGAAAGTTGCAAGGGCGGTGCCTCTAGCGCAGCCGGGCCCGTGGCCCGAGCACCCGGCCGAGGAGGCTCGCGAGAAGCTTCTCGTCCACCGAGGTCAAGAAGCGCTTGGGGAGCACCTGCAGGGCGCCCGGGGTGGTGAGGACGAAGAAGTGGCGGGACTCGTACGCCCGCGCGACCTGGTTCCAGCCGAAGCGGGCGGTCACCGTGGGCGACTCGAAGAGGAACCCCTCCTCGGAGAGCTCGTAGCGCAGCGGCACGAGCAGAGCCCGGATGGCTTCGCTGTTGATCCCCGCGAACGCCACCGCGCAGGGGACGACCAGCAGGGCCACGATCGCCGGGAACCAGGGCGGGATCCGCGAGGCCGTCTCCACCTCGGGCTGCGCGGCGAGGTAGAGGTTCACCGCCGAAAAGAGGAGGCCGGCGGCGGTGATCACGACTCCGAAGCCGCTCCGGAAGTAGACCAGGAGCCGGGCGCGGGCGATGTCCTGCTTGGTCAGGGTCACCCGGATCTCGATCGGCGCATCCACGCCCAGAGGATAGACGAAAAATGGAGACGCGCCGCCCGGGTCGTGTAACATAGTGGCTCCGGACTTCCAGACGAGATCTCGGCCCCTTTTTTCCCTGGGAGGACAGCCATGAGCGGACAGGACGGGCGGCCACCGAGAGGAACCGTCGAAGAGCTGCTACGGCGGATCGAGGCCTTGGCGCGCCCCGGAGACGCCGGTCCTCCGGGAGGCTTCGAGCTCTGGGTCCCCCAGCGCCTCACCCTGCGCGGCCAGACGATCCCGTTCGACGTGGCGCTCATGGTCGTGCTCGACGCGCTCCTGGAGAAGAGCTTCGTCCCGGCCGGCTTCACCGAAGAGGACGGCGGCCGTCTCTACCTCTACGAGCGCGCCGACGCCGCACAGCCCCAGGTGTGACCCTCGCGCCCTCCGAGCCTGGCCGCGATCTTGCGTAAGCGAGATCCTGGAAAGGGGGCGACGCGATGAGGAATGCAGCGAGGATCGTCTGTCTGTTTGTCCTGGCGCTGCCGGCGCTGACCACCCTCACAGGATGCGGCCGCAGCACGGCGAAGGCGGAGGCGAGCGCGCGCCCCGCCTCGCCGGCCGGGGAGCGGACCGCGTCCTCTCCGTCCCACCGCGGCGGGTATCCGCGCACCGAGATGCGGAACGTCCAGCTCCAGGCGCTGCCCGGAGTGATCCTCGAGATCCGGCGCCTGCGCGGCCAGCTCCAGCCGACCTCGGGGAACGACATCCCCTTCTTCGACGACCCGTCGACCTTCGAGATCCGCATCGACAGCGCGGAGATCGCCGCCACCCCAAAGAGCCTCGAGACTCTGATGAACCAGGTCACGTTCAACTATCCCGGGGCGCCGCTCAAGGACCTCCACATCACGATCGAGGACGGCAAGGTGCGGCAGTCGGGACGTATGGAGAAGAAGATCCCCATCCATTTCGAGACGCTGTCGGAGGTCTCGGTGACCCAGGACGGGAAGATCCGGCTCCATCCGGTCCAGATCAAGGCCGGCGGCCTGCCGGTCAAGAAGCTGCTCGACGTGCTGGGCGTCGAGATGGACGAGATGATCAAGACGCAGGCGTCGCGCGGGGTGGCGGTCGACGGCGACGACATCCTCCTCGATCCGGAGCGCCTGGTGCCGCCGCCGCGCATCAAGGGCCAGCTGACCGCCGTGCGGGTCGAGAAGGACCGCATCGTCCAGATCTTCGGAGGGAAGGGGAAGGATCTCGCGCCGCCCGACCCGGACGCGAAGAACTACATGTACTACAAGGGCGGCACGCTCCGCTTCGGCAAGCTGACCATGAACGGGGCCGACCTGCAGATCGTCGACGCCGACCCCAAAGATCCCTTCTACTTCTACCTGAAGGAGTACAAGAAGCAGCTCGTCGCCGGCTACTCGCAGAACACGCCGAGCCTCGGGCTGGTCGTCCACATGCCCGACTTCGACCAGTCGGGCAGGCGGCTCAAGGGGCCGGCCTGATCCTCATTCCTGCGTGGAGAGGATCGCGCGGATGGTCTCCAGCGCGGGGTCCCGATTGGAGAAATAGTCCTTCGCGCAAAGCGGCACCGGGATGTCCGGCGCGATCCAGGAGCGGAAGTCCGTGGGCTCCGACTGGTGGTACCGCGAGGAGATGCTGCCGGCCAGGCCGCTCGCGGGGAGGACGAAGACCGTGTCCTCGCCGATGAAGTTCGGGCTCGAGCTGCTCGGCTCGCCGACGAAGACCGCGTTGGTGAGCCGGTCGACCTCGTTGATGAAGATCTGCGCGGCGGAGAAGGTCGAGCGGCCGGTGATCACGAAGAGCCTGGCGTCCTTCCGCGTCGTCTCGAAGTGGATGAGCGTGCGCAGCAACGGCGTGAGCAGCATGGCGTTGCCGCCGAAGTTGTGGCGGACGTCCACGATCAGGTTCTGCGTCCCCTGCTCGTCGACGGCACGCCGGAGGCGCCCCGCGAACGCCGCGAGCGTTTCGCCCGGCGCATCCGCCACCTGGTTGAATTGAGCATAGAGCGTCTTCGGCTCGGGCAGGGCTTCGAACCAGTGCGCCTCCTCCGCGCGGCGCAGGTAGAGCGGCACCGGTGGCGCGCCGGGCAGGGCGGACGGCGTCAACGTCTTGGGGAGCGGACCGGCGGGGCCGGGCTGGAGCTCGATCGTCTCGCGGCTCTCGCCGGGTCCGAGCACGGTCAGAGGGACGTGCAGCGGGTCCGCCACGGCGCCGATCGCGCGGAGAAAGTCGGGGCGCGTCAGGAGGACGGCCCCCATGGCCCGCACGAACATCGGGTTGTCCCTGCTCACGTAGGAGGCGATGCGGTCGAGCGCCGGACCCGGATCGAGCGATCCGATCGCCGCCACCCGCGATCCGATGAGCCGTTCGAGGCCGCTGGAAGCGCCGACGACGTACAGGCCGTCGCAGAAATCGTAGAAGCGCACCGGGAGCTGCCGGAGGGCGTGCGGGCCGAAGAAATAGAGCATGCTGTGCCCGTCGCCGAGCCGCGCCAGCAATCCCTGGAGGCCGACGGCGATCTCCTCGTCGCCCAGGCTCGGAAGGCGCTCGCGCAGCGCCGCCGCGGCTGGTTCGAATCCTTCCGGCAGAGGCTGCACGCGGTAGGCGGCGTGGACGCGCCGGATCTCGGCGAGGAGATAGTCGAGATCGGATTGCCAGGCCGCACCGCGGTCGAGCCGGCCCGGGGGAGCCTGTCCCGCGGCCTTCGCGAAGTCCGGATTGTCGCGCAGTGCCGCGAAGGCCGGATCTCCCGCGATGTCTGCCCGCCGCTCGAAGCCCGCGGCGAGCGCTCCCGCGAGGGCATCGAGGGCGCTCTGGCGATCGCCGGCGAGCGCGTAGGCCCGCGCGGCGTTGTAGCGGTCGTTCGGATCGGGCTCCCGTTCGAGCCCGAGCGTCCGCTCGAAGGCCTGCGCCGCCTCGCGGTAGCGTTTTTCGCCGAGGCGGCAGAAGCCCAGCTGGCGCCAGATGCGGACATCGTCCGGGGAGGTGGCGACGAGCTGCTCGTAGAGCGCGGCCGCGCGGGAGAAATCGCCGCTCTGGGCGAGGTCGTCCGCGCGCGCCGTTGTCCGGTAGTAGTCGGCGGGCGCGAGCCGTGTGGGCTCCTCGGCCCGCGCCGGCCCCGCGGCGATGCACACCGCCACCAGGGCGGCCCGTCTCCAGGTCGCAAGACACGACATGTTCGTCCTCCTTTTGTGTGGGTCAGCCTGCTCGGAGCTTCGCGCGATGCGGCTTCCGCAGGCGTTCGAGCGCCCAGGCCGCGGTCTGCCGCACCGGGCCGGACGGATCGCCGAGCGCGGCGGTCAGGGGATCGAAGCCGCGGGGGTCTCCCAGCTCTCCGAGCGTCCAGGCCATCTTTTCGCGGACGCGCCCGCTCGGATCGCCCAGGGTGGCGATCACCGCCTCGACGCCGCCGTCCGACCGGAGCCGCTCCAGCTCTGCCGCGACGTCCTTGGCGCGCCAGTCGCGTCCCGGCAGGCGCGCGATGAGCGCGTCGACCGCGTCGGCCGCCTGCCGTGCCGGCTCGCCGTGCAGCCGCTCCTCGATCGTCTGCCGACGCGCCGCGGCCTCGACCGCGAGATCCGGCGGAGGTGGCGCGAGCGGCAGCAGGGCGCAGATGGCCAGACCGGCCAGGGCCGCCGCGCACGCTCCGGCACGGCGCGCTCCCGAGAGCGGCTCGCCGGGCTCGAACAGGCGGCGGACGCGCTGCTCGAGCATCCCGGGATGCGCTGCCGATGAAGCGACGAGGTCGAGCCCGGCCGACCCGCGGCGGCTCTGCCGCCAGCGCACGACCGCGACGAGCGCCGAGGCGAAATCGACCGGCGCGAGCGATTCGACGGCGCGGCGGTCTGCGGCAGCCTCGCTCTCGGCGCGGACGATGCGCTCGAGGAGCCAGAGAGCGGGGCTCACCCAGAGCGCGCAGCGCACGATGCGGAGGAGGGCGGTGGCGAGGGGGTCCCGCCAGCGCGCGTGATCGAGCTCGTGACGCGCCAGGGCCGCGACCGTGCGGGCCTCGCAGCCGGCGAGCAGAGGCTCCGGGAGCACGACGGCGCGGGTGCGAACGCCGGCCGCGAACGGGCCGTCGCGGGAGTCGAGGTAGAGAGCGACGCCTTCCGGCCAGCCGAGCGACCGCCGGAGCGCGGCGGGAGCGGGGCGCCACCGCCGCCGCGCCCGCGCGAGGGCCAGATGGCCGAGCGCCTCCCGCGCGAGGAGCAGGGCCGCCACGCCGGCCCAACCGGCCGCAGCAAATCGCCCGGCGCGGCTGGACTCCGCGAGGTCGATCACCTCGCCGGGGTGAGTCGCGGGAGAGGACGGGCCGGCCGCGGTCCGCCGCGGCTCCTGCCGGGGGAGAAGCGTCGCGGCGAGCGGTAGACAAGCGGCCGCCGCAAACGCGACGAGGGCGACCAGGTAGCGCGCCCGCGGCAGCGCCGGACGGGCGATCCGGAAGGCGAGCGCCACTCCAAGAGCGATGGGCAACCCGATCGCGATCAGATTGAACCCGAGGCGGAGGACCCACTGCACCGGCTCGAAAGCGTTCATCGGCGGTCCTCCCGGCGGCGCTGCGCATCGATCAGCGCCTGGATGCGGTCGAGTTGCTCGGAGTCGAGGTCCCTCTCGACGAGATGCGCCGCCAGCGCCTCGACCGAGCCCTCGAAGAAGCGCTCGGTCAGCCGCCGGATCGCGCCGCCGACCTCGGCGGGCTCCTTGACGAGAGGGCGGTACGCGTGCGCCTTCCCCGCAGTCTCCCGCGCGACCAGCCCCTTGACCTCCAGGCGGTTGAGCATCGTCTGGATCGTGGTGTAGGCGATCTCGACGCCCTGCTCGCGCAGATGCCCCTGGACGTCGCTCACCGTCGCGCGGCCGAGCCGCCACAGCGCCTGCATGATGTCCAGCTCGCGATCCCCGAGCGACCTGTCCCCTCGCGGTGCCGTCATTGCCCCGATCTCCTTTCCTACTCGTGTAGGACATGAGCATCGTACCGCCGCGGCGGCGTGCGTGTCAACTACAGGAGTAGGAGGAGGGGAGCAGGGTCCCGTCAAAGTCGGGCGGAGGCGGAGTTTTCCCCCGCCCAAAGACCCTCACCCCCCTGGTCCCCTCTCCCACCCGCACTCCCACCCTCCGGGAGAGGGGGAACCCCCAACGCTCGCTTTTTCAAGCTCCCCTTCGTCCATTTCGTCCCCCTCGACAACCGCATCGCGCTCCGCTCCAACCACCTTCCGGGGGAGATCCACGAGGACCCCGCGGACCGGATCATCATCGCCACGGCGCTGACTCTGGGAGCTCCCCTGGTTTCGAAGGACACGAGGATTCGTGACTATCCTCACGTCGAGACCATCTGGTGAGGTCCTGCCCCCAGAGCTTACGAAGACCTTAGGAGCGCACAGAGAACCTCGGCGAAGAGAGCGGCGGTCGCTGCCGGCCCCCTATAGCCCAGTGCTAAAGCCCAGCCTATGGCCCGACCTGACCTTCCCTGGGCCATAGAAGTCATTGAAAACAAATCGCTCCATCCAAGTATGCGATCGGCGTCTGCTCTCGGCTAAGAGCTCTGGGCCTTAGACTCCGCAATCACCCAGCGTGCCCAGCGCCGTCGGCCCCGCAACGCAACCCGAGCCTCTTTGCGCATTTCTTCCAGAAGCCGCTGAATACCGCTCTCTGATTCGGAAGGCAGCACTTGGCGAAGCTCGGACAGCGGCGAGCCGGCTTCCCCCTGATCGCGAAGGTGCTGGAGCAGCAACGCCTTGTTCGTCTCGCGATCCAACCCCTTCTTGCGAGTGTAGACGCCCTTGGCCCCGAGAGCCGCATAGAGCCGCCGCGAAAGCAGATAGCGGGTCCCCTTGCCGCGCCCAAGAGATTCCACCGCTCCTGCAGCAATCAATCCCGGCAGCCGCGCCTTCAGGTGCTCTGGCAATGGCTGTTCCCGGTACAGGCAATGCAAGGCAAGGAAGTCGTAGGTGGAAAAGAAACTGGTCATCTCTTCGGTCAGCCTCTCCAGATAGCGCACGAAGGCGGGGTCGCGAACCATGCCCTCAAGGGTCAGGCGCACTTCGTGACTGGACGTGCCTGCGAGGCTGGGCAACAGCTTTCCTTGCCGGAGAGCGCTCTCGAACATCAAGTTCATGCCCTGTCCAGAGCGCTCGATCAGCCCGCACTTGGCCAAGGCCTCGGCCAGGCGACGATTGCGGGGATTCTGCTGGTCGAGGATGTTTTCGGGGGTGATGCCCGGCGGCAGGCCGCCCGGGCTCACGATTTCCAGGCGCTGGGGGAACTGGCGGACGAACACCGAGCCACCCAGCCTGTAGTCCCGATGCGCTACCGCATTCAGCAAGGCTTCGCGCACCGCGACCTCGTCGAAAGTGGGCAACTCCAGACGGAACAGTCCCTCCTGATAGCTCTGGCGGTTATTGCGCAAATTGATCTTCTGCCACAGCATGTCCTGGCAGAGCAAGAATCCTTCGCGGAGCTCTATGCGATCCGCCGCCGGCCCCGATGCCTCGGACGAGCGATATTCAAAGACGATCTCGGCTTGAGCCAACCGCCGTCCGAGGGCGGCATGCGTGCCGAAGAGAATCAGCGCTGCGTATGTAGGCTGGCCATCCAGGAGCAATTCGGCATTGGCCAGCGTGTCCGCGTCGCTCCAGGACAGCCGCCGCTGGTCGTGCATTTTCGTGGCCCAGCGGGTGCGGAACGCGGAGATCGCTTCCATCGACAGATCGGCCAGGGTCGCCTGGGGGCATGGTTCGGCGGAAAAGTCCGGCCCCACTTCGGCAAAGATCGTCCGCAAGTCGGCAGCGGTCATGACTGCGAGATCATCGCCCGCCCGTTTGAGATAGCGGCCTCCGATCTGCCATGCCGTGCCCGGCAAGCGGCCGGGTACCTTCACCACCAGCACGCGCCCTTCGGGCGTCCGCACCTCTTCGATCGGGATGCGATGCGACAGACGCTCGTGCAAGCCTGCCTCGGTACGACCCGGTTCGGCAAAGGCGGAGGTGCCGACGATACGCCGAGGCCGCTTATCGGTCACGCCGAGGATGATCGTGCCGCCCCCCTCATTGGCGAGTGCGACACAGTATTCAACCAGTTTCTCGAATTGATAGCTCTGTTTGGCCTCTTTAAATTCGAGGTTCCTGCCCTCGGGCTCGTCGAGCCACTGTTGGAGTTGGTCGTGGGTCGTCGGCATGACGGCGATCTCTTCTCTGAGGTACCACCGCCGATGATACGATACCTCGCGCGAACGACGCGAGGTTGCCGCATTGCAAGAAAGAACCACCCCACGCGAACCTGATGCCGTTTCGACGGCCCGGACCGCCGACACCGGTGGCCGGCTGACGCTGTTCTCTTACACGGTCGAGTCGCTCGCCCCGCTCTACCGTGCGGTCATGCGCCTGTTCCTGGAGGCCAAGGGGCGCTACCGGATCCAGCTGCGGCCGGATGAGGTCGCCGCCGAGCTCCGCCGCGCGAGCCTCCTGGGGGACCTCCCCGAGGGGAGCGTCGACCGCGCCCTGGACCAGCTCGTCGACTGGGGGAACCTGCGGCGCAGCCACGACACCGGGCGGGTCGCCACCCTGGAGGACTTCCGCCGCCGTCACTTCATCTATCAGCTGACCGCCGCGGGCGAGGCCGCCGAGCGGGCGGTCGGCGAGGTCCTGGCCGCCCTGGAGAGGAGCGGCTCGCTGCAGCGGGTGATGCTGGGGACCATTCTGCGCAACCTCCTGGAGATCCGCGGCGAGCTGGAGAGCGGCGAGCCGAAGCCGGAGCGGTTGTTCGAGCTGCTGTTCAACGTGACGGAGCAGTTCCGCGCCCTGACCGAGAACGCGAGCACCTTCCTCGCCCGGCTCCACGAGGCGATCGACCAGGGGGAGGTGCGGACCGAGACATTCCTTATCTATAAGCAGGCGGTCCTGGAGTACCTGGAGCAGTTCCTCGGCGAGCTGTCGGAGATCTCTCCCCGTATCACCCGGGAGGTGCAGGAGATCGAGGCGGCCGGCAGCGAGCGGCTGGTGACCCTGGCGGCCCGCGCCGATGCGGCCCCGACGCCGCTCGGCCTCCAGGACCCGGCCGAGGGGCTGCGCCGCAAGTGGCGGGGGATCGCCGCCTGGTTCGTGGGCGACGGCCGGGAGCGCGCCACCGTGGAGCATCTGCGCTCCGCGGCGCGCGGCGCGATCAACCGCATCCTCCTGGTGCTCGAACGGCTGCACGAGAAACGCTTCCGCCGCTTCAGCCGCGCCGCCGACCTGCTGCGCTTGGCCGGCTGGTTCGACGGTCTCGACCGGGAGCCCGGGGGTGGGGAGCGCGCCCACCGCCTCTTCCAGGCCCTCTTCGGCCTCTTCGGCGCCCGGCACCTCGGTGGGCTCGAGGAGGATCCGGATCTGGTGCGGCCCGGCATGAGCTGGTGGGAGGCCCCGCCGGTGCCGATCGCTCCCGTCCTGCGCAACACCGGCCGCGGCAATTTCACCGGCCGGGCGGCGCAGATCGTCGACCACTCGCGGGTGAAGCAGCTCCTCGCCGAGCGCCATCGCCGCGACTGGGAGGCGCAAGCGGCGGCGCTGGCCCGTTTCGCCGGCCGCGGTCCCCTGGCGCTCGCCGGTCTGCCGCCGCTCTCGCCGGATGAGTTCGCTCTCCTCCTCTCGCTCCTCGACCAGCTGCTCGCGGCTCCGCCGGCGCCGGACGGCCGGCGCGCGACCCGCAGCCGCGACGGCCGCCTGCGCCTCGCGCTCGGTCCGGCGGCTCCCGGGGCGCTCGCCAGGATCGAGACAGCGGCCGGCCGGCTCGTCCTCCCGGCGTTCACCCTGGAGGTCGAGACCGCCGGGGAGACGGGGGCGCGGCTCCTCGCCCGCGGAGGTGCGGCTTGACCACCCTCCTCGACGAAGAGCAGCGCCGGGCCGTCCGTCTCCTCCTCGCCCACCCGTTCGTCAGCGACGCGCGGCCCGATCCCGAGACCTTCGCTCTCGTCCGCCGCCACGCCCGGGAGCTCCAGCGCTGGTTTGCCGAGCAGCTCGGCTACCGCCTGGTGGTGGACACCGAATTCGCCCGCCTCCACAAACGGCCGGCTCCCGGTGCGCGCCTCCGCCCGCTCCGCACGCAGAGCAACCTGCCGTTCGATCCGCGCCGCTACGCGCTCCTCTGCCTGGTGCTCGCCGCCCTGGAGCGCGTCGAGGTGCAGACGGTCCTCTCCGAGCTGGCGGGGCAGGTGGCTCTCCTCGCCGCCTCGGAGGAGGCGGTGCGGGGCTTCGACCTGGAGAGCTTCGCCGAGCGGCAGGCGTTCGTCGACGTGATCCGCTGGCTGGTGGAGCAGGGGGTCCTCAGCCTGGCGGACGGCGAGGACACTGCCTTCGTCGAGGGCCGCGGCGACGCCCTGTACGACCTCCACAGCCGTCGCCTCTCGCAGCTTCTCTCGGCGCCGGTCCCGGCCGCGGCGCCGGAGTCTCTGGAATCAACGGGCCTCGACGTCTATCCGGAGACCGAGGAGGGGGCGAACCGGCGGGTGCGGCACCGCTTGATGCGCCGGCTGGTCGAAGAGCCTGTCCTTTATATAGAGGACCTGGAGGAGGCGGAGCGCAGCTACCTCACCTCCCAGCGCCACTATCTGCTCGGCCAGGTCTCCGGCCAGACCGGCCTCGCCGTCGAGGTGCGGCGGGAGGGGCTCGCGGCGGTCGATCCGGCGGGCCGGTTGAGCGACCTCGCCTTTCCCGCCACCGGGACGCTCTCCCACGCCTCCCTCCTGCTCGCCGGGTACCTGGCGGAGACGGCCCGCGCGGCTCCCGATCCCGCCGCCCCGGTCTCCCACGAGGACCTCCGCACCTGCATGGAGGGTCTCCTGGAGCGCTACGGCCACCTGTGGAGCAAGCGCTACCGGGACGATCCGGCCGGCGTGGGCAGGCTCCTGGCCGATTCCCTGGAGCTGCTGGAGCAGATGGGGTTGCTTTCCCGCGGGGGTGGCGGAGTCGTGGCATTGCCGGCAATCGCGCGATTCGGTGTGACGGAGCCGGCCAGCAAGGACGAGACCGATGGATGAGGGGCTGGTGCAGGGTGGCACTCTGGAGATCTTCCCGGGTGGGGCGGCGGCCGCCGCCGCGCTTCCCGCTCCGGGACGCGAGCGCTTCCAGCCGCTGCGCGCCGGCATCCTCAACATCTGGCAGTACGACGAGCAGGAGCTGCGCTTCCACCAGGGGCGGCTCATCCTGCGCGGCGAGAACGGGAGCGGCAAGTCGAAGGCGCTGGAGGTGCTCCTCCCCTTCCTCTTCGATGCGGACCTCTCGCCGCAGCGCCTCGATCCGTTCGGCGGCACCTCGCGCTCCATGGAGTGGAACCTGCTCCAGGACGGCCGCTTCGAGAGCCGCGTCGGCTACGTCTGGCTGGAGCTGGGACGGTGCGGCGACGGCGCGGAGGTCTGCTGGACTCTCGGCTGCGGGCTGCGCGCCACGCAGCGGACCCGCCGGGTCGAGGCCTGGTACTTCCTCACCCGCCGCCGGGTGGGCCGCGATCTCTTCCTCCTCTCCGCGCAGCGGACCCCCCTCCTCAAGGACCAGCTCCGGCAGCAGATCGGCGAGGAGGGCTGGGTCTTCGACACCGGCCGCGACTACCGCGAGAAGCTCGACATCCAGATCTTCGGCCTGGGCGAGGACCGTTTCGCGACGCTGCGCCACCTCCTGCTGCAGCTCCGGCGGCCGCATCTGTCCGAGCGGCTCGATCCTGCCACGCTCGCGGAGATCCTCAAGGAGAGCCTGCCGCCCCTCGATACCGATCTCATCGGCCAGCTTTCGGAGAGCTTCGAGCGGCTGGACAACGAGCAGAAGGAGCTGGCCCGGGTCGAGGCCGCGGTGGCCGGCGTGGCCGCGTTCCTGGAGACCTACCGGGAGTACGGCCGCGGGATCGCGCGCGCCCGCTCCGCCGAGGTGCGCCAGACCGACAGCCGCTATCACAAGACCGCCGCCGAGGTCCGCGAAGCCGAGGAGGAGCGCGAGCGGCTGGACGGCGGTCTCGCCGATCTGGGAGAGCGCGAGAGCGACCTGGAGGCGGAGACCGCGGCGGTCCGCGGCAAGCTCCAGGGTCTGGAGAAGTCGGACCTCATGCGCTCGGCCGAGGCGCTCCAGGCCCAGCGCGAGCACGCCGAGGTCCTGGCGCAGCGGGCCTCCCAGGAGCGGGAGGACGCCAACCGGGAAGCGCAGCGGCAGGAGGACCGCCGGCGGGACTTCGACAGCGCGGAAGCGGAGGCGCGGCGGTCGACGGCCGAGCGGGAGGCGGCGGCCGCCCTGGCGCTCGCCGCGGCCCGGGAAGCCGGTCTCGAGGCATTGGCCGCGGCCGCCCTGGCCGCGCTGTCCGAGCGGGCCGCGGCGGCCGAGGCCCTGGTGCGCGCCGCGGTCCACCGCCAGGAGGAGGGGATCGCCGAGCTGCGCCGGCTGGCCCAGGATCGCGATCGGGCGGAGCGGCAGGAGGAGCGCAGCGAGGAGAAGCTGCGCGAGGCGGATGCCCGGCTGCGCCAGGCCGTGGCACGCAGCCTGGCCGCCCGCGCCGAGGTGGAGCGCCAGCGGCAGCAGCTCGAGGAGGCGTTGGCCGGCTGGCAGGCGGGTCTGGTCGAGATGGATCTCGACGCGGCAGCTCTGGAGCCTCTGCTCGACCGCATCCAGGCGATCGCCGGCGGCGAGGAGGTCGACCTGGCAGGAGCGGTTGCCGCGCTGGCGGCGCCGCGGCGGGACGCCCTGGTCCGCGAGCGGGCCGCGCTGGAGGAGGAGGTCGCACGGGTCGCCGCCGAGCGGCGTGCTGTAGACGAGGAGCGGCGGCGTGTGGAATCTGCCCGCGAGCTCGGCCCGGAGCCGCCGCGGACCCGGGAGAGCGACCGGACGGAGAGGCCCGGGGCGCCCCTCTATCTGCTCTGCGAATTCACCGAAAGGCTCGGCGCGGAGGAGCGGGCGGGCCTCGAAGCCGCCCTGGAGGCCTCGGGGCTCCTCGACGCGTGGGTCCTGCCCGACGGCGGCGTGCTCTCGCCCGGCACCCTCGACACGTTCCTGGTTCCGGCCGATCTCGTCACCGAGACGAGCCTGGCCAATCTCCTGCGGCCGGCGCCGGATCATGGCGTGGAGCGTGAGGTGATCGAGGCGGTCCTCCGCTCGATCGAGGTCGGACCTGCCGGGGCCGGTTTTTCCTCGGTCGGAAAGGACGGCGCGTTCCGGCTCGGACCGCTCTCCGGCGCCTGGGCCAAGCCGGTGGCCGAGCACGTGGGCGCCGGTGCCCGCGAGGCGGCCCGCGCCCGGCGCCTGGCCGAGATCGCCGCACAGCTGGAGGAGCTCAATCGGCGGCTCGCCGGGCTGGCAGCCCAGGGAGAAACCCTGGACGCCCGGCTCGCGCGCCTGGATCACGAAGCCCTTGCCGCGCCCTCCGCGTCCCCGCTGACCCGGGCGGTCCATCAGGCGGCGGCAGCGACGAGCGAAGAGATCCGCCAGCGGACCGAGCGGGACGCCGCCGAACAGGAGACCGCCGCGGCGCGGGCTGCCCGGCAGGCCGCCGAGCGGCGGCTCGCAGCCCGGGCGCGCGAGCTCGACTTGGCGGGCTGGCTCGACGATCTGGAAGGCGCGCGCCTGAGCCTCCTCCGTTTCGAGACCGGCTTCCGCGAGCTGGTCCGTGCCGCGGCGTCCGCGGTCGCCGCAACGGAGCGCAGCGAGCGGGCGCGCCAGCTCCTGGACGAGGCGGCCTCCCGCGCGGCGGAGCTGCGGTCGCGGGCCCAGGAGAGCGCCGCGGCGGCACAGTCCGCGGCGGCGGAATACGCGACGCTCGAAGCCACGGTGGGGGTCGAGGCGCGGGAGGTCCTGGAGCTCCATCGCGCGGAGAGCCGCCGGCTCGGCGATCTCGAGCATCGGGAGAAACGGCTGGGCGAGGAGATCCAGACGGCCCGCGAGCAGCGGGCCCGCATCCGCGAGCGTCTGGAGCTCCGGCAGGTCGAGCTGGCGGAGCGCGAAGCCGAGCGCGCCGGGGCGGTGGCGCGGCTGGGGAGATGGGTGGATGCCGGCCTGCTTCCCCTGGTGCTCGGCGAGAGCGCGGAGCCGCCGCCGGCCTGGTCGCTCACCCGCGCCCTCGACCTCGCCCGCGAGATCGAGAAGGCGACCGCCAACGTGGACCTGGGGCCGGAGGCCGCGAACCGCCGGGTCAACCGGCTGCACGAGCAGTTCCGTCTCCTCGCCGCCGATCTGGGCGCCGACTACCAGCCGAGCCTCGACCAGGACGAGGACCTGGTCCGGGCCCGGGTGGGCTACAACGGCCGCGAGTACGACGTCCCCGGCCTCCTCGCCACCCTCCGCGAAAACCTGGAGGTCCGCCGCAACCTGCTCGCCGAGCACGAGCGAGAAGTCCTCCGGCGCTATCTGTTGGGCGAGGTGGGCGACCACCTGCGCCACCGCCTCCGCGAGGCCCGCGCCCTGGTGGAGGAGATGAACCGGCTGCTGGAGGAGTGCCGGACGGCCTCGGGGCTGACCTTGAAGCTCGCCTGGGAGCCGACGCCTGAGGCCGCTCCCGAGATCCGCGATGCGGTGCAGCTGATCCGCCAGGACCTCGCCCTCCTCGCCGACCACGACCGCCGCCGGCTGGAGGCCTTCTTCCAGGCGAGGATCTCGGAAGCCCGCCAGCAGTGGGAGGCCGTGCCGTGGCGCGAGCACCTGATGGCGGCCCTCGACTACCGTGCCTGGCACCGCTTCCGGATCCTCCGCCGCACCGGCGACGACAGCGGCTGGATCGAGCTCACCCGCCGCGGCCATGGCGCCAGCTCCGGGGGCGAGAAGGCGGTGGCTCTCCACCTTCCCCTGTTCGCCGCGGCCGCGGCCCACTACCGCTCGGCGCTCCCCACCGCGCCGCGCGTCATCCTGCTCGACGAGGCGTTCGCCGGCATCGACCAGCGGATGCGGGGGCGCTGCATGGGCCTGCTGGTCGATTTCGATCTCGACTTCATGATGACCAGCCATGAGGAATGGGGCTGCTACGAAGAGCTGCCCGGGGTGGCGACCTACCAGCTCTACCGCGATCCGGCTCTCGACGGCGTGGCGGCCGTGCGCTTCGTCTGGTCGGGCCACTCTCTCCGGGAGGACCCGGCGGGGTGAGCGCGGAGGCCGGGGAGCTCCTCCGTTTCCTGGGCCGGCGGGAGCTGCGGCGGCTCTGGATGGAGGTCCGCGACCGGCTGGAGCGCTTGGGCGGCCTCCGCGGAACGGTGCTCCTCGCCGATGCCGGGGAGGAGGAGAGGCGGATGGTGGCGGACCTCCTCGGTCTGGCGACCGTCCCAGGGGGCGAGCTCCGCATCCGGCTCGACCGCCTCGACCGAGTCCTCCGGGAGTCCCGGTTCGCGGTCGACCTGCGCACGGCCGTGGAGCTTCTGGGCGGACCGCTGCGCGACCGGCCGGGCGAGCGGGCCGAGGAACGCGAACGCCGCCAGAAGCTCTGGGAAGACGCCGCCCGCCATCCGGTCGTCGCCGCCCGCCCCGCCCTCCAGCTCTGGCTCGACGCTCTGCGATCGGGCGGGCTGTTGCGGCGGCTGGCCGGCCACGGTGGCGAGCGGCTTCTCCTGGAGCAGGCGCTCGCCGTCCTCGCCGCGCTCTCCCGCCGCCCGGACGCGGTCCGTCTGCCCGTCCTCGCCAGCGAGGTGCTCGGCGACAGCCATGCTCTGGACGCCGGCCGCCCGGTGACCACCCTGGTCCTCAAGGCGCTCGCCCGCGAGGCCGATCTTCAGCCGCCGCGGGGCGCCGCCGAGCGCCGCCAGCTGTGGGAGCAGGCCGGAGTGGTGGCGGACGACCTGAGCTGCCAGGTGCTGGTCCTGGGCCTTGCGCCCGTCGGGGGCGGACCTGTCGGTGAAAGCCTCCGCGCCCTGGCGGCGGCGGGAGAGCCGGCGCGCATCACCTTGCGCCAGCTCCTCAACGGAGATCTCGCGTTCCCTCCCGGTCTCGAGGTCCGCATCTGCGAAAACCCGGTCGTGGTCGCCGCCGCGGCGGACCGTTGGGGTCCTGCCTGCCCGCCGCTCCTCTGCCTCGAAGGCTTCGCGAGCTATGCCGCCCACACACTCCTGGCGCGGCTCGCGCGACACGGCGCCGTCTTCCGCTATCACGGAGATTTCGACTGGGATGGGTTGCGGATCGCCAACAAGCTGCGCGAGGTCGTGCCGTTCCAGCCCTGGCGCTTCACGACGGCCGACTACCGAGCGGCTCTCACCGCCGGGGGTGAGCGGCCCTCGCTCCACGGGTACCCCGCGGTGGCTTCATGGGATACGGAGCTCGGCGGCGCCCTCGCGGAGGCCGGCTTGGCGGTGGAAGAGGAGACGGTCCTCGGCGGTCTGCTCGGTGACCTGGCAAAAGTCCCTCTCAGGGAAAGATCGTGACCGGCGTGCCGACCGGTACCGGTCGAACAGCTCTCTCATGCCCGGATCGGACGGGCCATCTGTTCCGAGATATGGGCCACCTGCTCCGCGGAACGAGACCCCGTTCCGCGGTACGGGTCACCTGCTCCGAGGTACAGGCCATCTGTTCCGCGGAGCGAGCCGCCTGTTCCGTGGAGCGAGCTGTCCATTCCGCGGAGCGAGCCTCCTGTTCCACCGGGCGAAGCCCCGCTCCGAGGAACGAGCCTCCCGTTCCGCGGAACGGATCACCCGCTCCATGGAACGGGAAGCCCACATCCTGGACCTCGCCGCGGACGTCATGGGGCGGACCGCCTCCAGCGCAGGGTGTGGGGGGTGGTGGATGGGATTTGTACGGGAAGGCAGGATGGGACGGGAGAGGCCGTATACTAGAGCCTACTGGAGGGGAGGAACCATGCCGCGTCCGCACATTTTCCATGTGGTGTTCTTCAAGGACAGAGATTGGTGGGTCGCCCAGTGTCTTGAGCGAAATCTCGCAACGGCTTCTCAAGACCCGAAAGACCTGCCGAGCAAGCTTGAGACTGTACTGAAGGTCCAGATCGAGGCCGATCAGGAGGCGGGCATCGAGCCCTTCAGTGCCTTGCCGCAGGCACCACGCCGCTTTTGGCAGATGTTCCAACGCGCCGAGCTCTGGCAGCTCGATGAGGGCATGGCAGAGCCGCCCGTCAATACTCCGGCGTGGACCGAGCTGGCGGTAGCCTAGTCGTCCGGTAACGGATTCAGCCCAAGCAGGGTTGCATCGAAACCCAGATTTTCGCAGTGAGCCTCTTGTTCTCTTGGTGACAGAAGGGCGTTCGGCCCCTTGTCACCCAGGGAAGTCCTTTCTCCCGCCGGGCCTTCCAGAAAGAATCCGCTCTTGTTTTGCCTCAGCACCACCTTGAAACCGCTGATGTGGTCCAGCTCGTTCATGAACTGTCTCACAGTTCGCTCGTGACTCAACGACCTCCCTCCATCCATGAGCGGCGTCTGAACAGCATTACCCCTGGGCCAGGCGCTTTCAACAAATGGCGGAGGGGGTGGGATTCGAACCCACGGGCCGCGTGAACGACCGGCGGTTTTCAAGACCGCTGCTTTAGACCGCTCAGCCACCCCTCCGTGATCTGGAAGCTTACTTGGTGGGCTCGATCCTCTCCAAACCGCCCATCCAGGGACGCAGCGCCTCGGGGATCAACACCGTGCCGTCCTCCTGCTGGTAGTTCTCCAGGATCGCCACCAGCGTCCGCCCCACGGCGAGGCCCGAGCCGTTCAGGGTGTGCAGGAGCTTCGCCTTGCCGCCGCCGGCCGGCCGGTAGCGCAGGTTCGCCCGCCTCGCCTGGAAATCCTCGCAGTTGCTGCAGGAGGAGATCTCCCGGTAGGCGTCCTGGGCGGGCAGCCAGACCTCGATGTCGTGCGTCTTCGCCGCGCCGAAGCCCATGTCCCCGGTCGAGAGCGTGACCACCCGGTAGGGGAGCCCCAGGCGCTCGAGGACCTTCTCGGCGTTGCCGGTCAGCTCGGCGAGGGCGTCGTAGCTCGTCTCCTGGGTGGTCAGGTGCACCAGCTCGACCTTGTTGAACTGGTGCTGGCGGATCAGGCCGCGGACGTCCTTGCCGTAGGAGCCGGCCTCACTGCGGAAGCAGGGGGTCCAGGCGGTGAAGCGGACGGGCAGACGCTCTTCGTCCAGGGTCTCGTCGCGGTAGAGATTGGTCAGCGGCACTTCGGCCGTGGGAACCAGGAAGTAGTTGGTCCCTTCCAGATGGAAGAGGTCCTGCTCGAACTTGGGGAGCTGGCCGGTGCCGGTCAGGCTCTCGCGGCTGACGATGAACGGCGGCAGGACCTCGGTGTAGCCGTGCTCGCGGGTGTGGAGGTCGAGCATGAAGTTGATCAGCGCCCTTTCGAGGCGGGCGCCGGCGCCGAAGTAGGCGGTGAAGCGGGCGCCGGCCACCTTGGCGCCGCGCTCGAAATCGAGGATGCCGAGCGCCGGGCCGAGGTCCCAGTGGGCCTTGGGCGTGAAATCGAAACGGCGCGGCTCGCCGACCACCCGCTCGACGCGGTTGGCCGACTCGTCGGGGCCGACCGGCACGCTCTCGTGCGGCAGGTTGGGGAGCGAGAGCTCGACGGCGGCCATCTCGGGATCGAGAGCGGCGAGACGGGCCTCCAACTCCTCGATGCGCTCCTTCATCCGGCCGACGGCGGCGATCTCGGCCGAGGCGTCGCCTCCCTGCTGCTTGACCTTGCCGATGGCGCGGCTCGCCTCGTTGCGCTGCCGCTTCAAGTCTTCGACCTCGACGAGGTCGGTCCGCCGCTCGGCGTCGAGGCGCAGCCACTCGTCGAGCAGGGCCGGGTCGGTGTTCCGGGTCGCCAGGGCCTGGCGGACCTTGTCGGGGTTGTCGCGCAAAAGGTCTCGGGAAAGCATGATGGCGAAGTCTATATCAGGCCCCGGGCGACGCTCAGCCCCTCGTTTCCGTATGATCCGCACCACGCCGGCTGAAGCTCGCCGCCGATTTCCGATCGTGAACGCAGACCGCATCTCCTTTCGTGACGCGCTGGCGCGCGCCGCGGTCCCGCTCGCCGCCCTGGCGGCGATGGCCGCGCTCGCCTCGCGCGAGGTCGATCCCGTGGGGGCCGCCGAGACGGCGTATCTGGCGGTGCTGGCCACGGCGGGGCTGCTGGCCGTCGCCTTTCTGGCGCCGGCGCCGGCCTGGGAAGCGGGCGTGGGCGCCACCCTGGCTACCACGATCGTCTGGGCGCTCCCGCCCGGGCCGGGGCGGGGGGCGGCGGTTGTGTTGCTTCTTGTGGCGGCTCTGGCGGTTGCGGCGGGGCGGAGGTTCCCTCACCCCCGGCCCCTCTCCCGCGAGCGGGAGAGGGGTGAACAGCAAGAGAATGTCTTTGCTTTGCTCCCCTCTCCCGCTCGCGGGAGAGGGGCCGGGGGTGAGGGCTTCTTGCTCCCGCTCTCCTTCGGCCTCCAGGTTCTCCTGCGCGGGAGCGAGCTGCTGTTTCAACCCCAGGTGAATCTGCGGACTCTGGTGGCACTTCTGGGACTCCCGGTGGCCGGGGCGGCCGCCACGGCGGTGCTGGCCCGGCGCTATGGGCCGGCCGCCCTGGCCGCGGCGGGTGCGGCCCTGTTGCTTGCACCAGGGTGGAACGTGGCGGCCACGGCCGGGCTGGTGGCTCTGGCTGCCGGCGACCTGATCGCCCGGTGGAGAGGGGCCATCCTGGCCACCGCCGTCCTGGCCGGCGCCTTCCTGCTGAGGCCAGGAGTGCCGGATCTCTCGATGGCGGCGGGTCTGCTGGCACTGGCGGTGCTGTACCTGGGGCGGAAGATCCTCGCCGTCACGGCGGTCGCCATCGCCGCCCTCCTCTTGACGACCGCCCTGCTCGCCTCCTATCCCTGGCTGCGCAGCGAGCCCCTCCAGGAAGCCCTCGGCCTCTTCGTTCACATCCCCACTCCCGGCACCTCCCTCCTCCCCCCTGCTACGGCGGTCGTCGTCGACGCGGCGCATCCATCCTGGAGAGTTGCGGTCACGGGGAAGAGCGTGGACACGGTGGTCCTCGACTCCAGCCTCTCGAACGGCGCCGGCTTGCCGAACGGCACGCCGGTCGCGACGGTGCACCTCCGCGGCGGGGACGGCAGGATCTACGGATGGGTCGTGCGGGCGGGGCAGGATACCGGCGAGTGGGCGGCGCGGCGGCCGGATGTGGCGGCGGCGAGCGTCCTCAAGTCGCCGCCGCCCTGGCTCTCCTGGGTGGCCGGCGGCTTCTTCGGCCAGCGGTACCGGTCCCTCTGGAACGTCGACTCCCCCGGGTCCTTCACCGAGCTGTCCATCGAGCGCAATCCGGCCCTGCCGCCGCAGGTCAGCCTGGCGCTCCACGCGGTGGAGATCCGGAAGCCGTTTGCCGCCCGGCTGCTGCCCGCGGGCGATCCTTTCCGCGGCACGCTGGCGGTCCTGCCGCTGGTCCTCGCAGCGCTCTGGGCCATCGCGCGGTGGAGCGTACGCCGCGGCGCCGAGCCGCTCTCCCGCGCCGGCTCGGCCGGAGAGCTCGCGGCGCTGGCCGTCCTCGTCCTCTGCATCCTGGCCCGGCCGGGCCTCGGGCTCGCGTGGTCCGCGGAGGTCCTGGCCGCAGGGCTCGTCCTGGTGCTCGGGTTTCGCGCCGTCCGGCAGGTCCGGGCTCTGCGGCCTCTCCTCGGCGACCGGCTGCCGCGCCGCCCGTCGCTCGTCTTCTTCCTCCTGCCGCTCACCGTCTACGTGGCGATCCTCCCCTGGTCGACGGTCCACCGCCAACCGGACGGCGACGAGCCGTTCTATCTGCTGATCACCCACAGCCTGGCCTACGACTTCGACGCCGAGCTGACCAACAACTATGCGCACGGGGACTGGCGGCACTTCATGGAGCGGCCGATCGAGCCGCAGGCCGGGGACCCGGTCGGACCGCACGGCGAGCTCTATTCGCGCCACAACGAGCTGCTCCCCCTGGCGCTGGTCCCGGCCTACCGCGTGGGGGGACGGATCGGCGCCCTCGGCATGATGGCGGCCTTCACGGCCCTCCTCGCCTGGCTGATGCTGCGCCTCGGCCGCCACTACGTTCCGGACCGGCCGGGCGAGGTCCTCTCCGCCTGGGCGCTGGCGGTGCTCGCTCCGCCGCTTCTCCTCTACTCCTACCAGGTCTGGGTGGAGGTGCCGGCGGCTCTCCTGATGCTGTTCGCCCTCGACCGCATCCTCGATCTCGACGGCCAGCGGCAGTGGACGGTCCGCCAATGGCTGGGGATCGGCCTGTCGATCCTGCTCCTGCCGCTCCTCAAGATGCGGTTCGTGCTCATCTCCGGGCCGCTCCTTGCGCTCGCCTGGTGGTATTCGGGACGGCCGCGCCGGCCGGTGTTCTTGCTGACCGCGGCGCTCGCCCTGCTCGGCGTGGGCATGCTCGCGTACAACCAGGCGGTCTACGGGAACCCGCTCAAGATCCACACCTGGGAAGAGGTGGACCCGCACCGCCACGACCTGCTCTCGTATTGGAAGGGCGGGCTCGGGCTGCTCTGGGATTCGGCGTTCGGCCTGTTCGGCTGCGCACCCATCTGGCTGATCGTCCTCCCTGCCGTGCTCCTCCTCCTCGCCCGCCGCCACCGGCTCCTGATCCACCTGGCAGTGCTGACCCTTCCTTATCTCCTGGTCGTGGTGCCGCGGATCGAGTGGTACGGCGGCTGGTCTCCCCCGTTCCGCTATGCGCTGATCGGGCTGCCGTTCCTCAGCCTGGCGCTGGCGCCTCTCCTGGAGCGGCGGGACGGTCCCGGGGCGCGGGCGCTCCTCGCCGGTCTCGGCACCTTGACCCTGGCCCTGGCGCTGCTCTGGCTGGTCATGCCGGGCTGGACCTACAACTTCGCGGACGGCCGGACCTACCTGCTCGACGCTCTCGGGCAGCGGCTGGGTCTGGACGTCGCCCGCTTCTTCCCCAGCTCCATCCGTCCCCGGCCCGCCACCTGGCTCTGGCCGCCACTCACCATCCTCTTCACCACGGTTCTCTGGTGGTTCCCCTTCCGGAGAGGGGGCCAGGGGGTAAGGGTCGCCGGGCTCGCCGGAGTCGCCGCCGTCCTGCTCCTCGCCGCGGCGGTCCCCCCGGCCGCCGCACGCCTGCCCACCACGGTCGCCGAGATCGAGGACCCGCAGGTGGCGAAGAGCGGTGGGCATCTCTATCCCGACCGCTGGATCATCGAGCGGGCTCGCCATCGCGGCGGCTGGGTGCTGCGGGTCGGCGAGCGGGTGAAGGTGCCGGTGAAGGCCGGGGGACGGCGGGTCTGCCTGGTGCTCCGGGGAGAGCTCGTCCAGAACCAGCTGGTGCCGTTCCGGCTCGACATACAGGCAGGCGACCGACTGCTGGCCGTCTGGGCTCCGGGCCGCGACCGCGCCTGGGATGCAGTGACGCTCGGCCCCTTCGACTGGCCGGCGGGCAAGCCCCTGGTGCTCTCCGCCTTCGGGCCGCACCCGCCGGGAGAGCCCAACGGCATCGTGCTCGACCGGGTGGATTTCGCATGGGAGTGACCGTCTCCGCGGTCGTCCCCACCCTCGGCCGCAGCCCGTGGCTCGTCCCCTGCCTCGAAGCCCTGCGGCGAGACGGGGGGAAAAGCATCGAGGTGATCGTCGTCGATCAGGGGGAGTCGCCCGTGGAGCTGCCGGCCGGGCTGGCCGACCGGGTCCTGCGGCCGGAGCGGAACCTCGGCTTCGCCGGAGGGACGAACCTGGGGATCACGGCTGCGACGGCCGGGATGGTGGCCACGGTCAACGACGACGCCCTGATCGAGCCGGGCTGGATCGCGGCGCTCACGGCGGCCCTGGAGAGCGATCCGCGCGCCGCGGCAGCCCAGGGAGTCACTCTTCTGATGGATGATGAGGAACGGGCGGACGGCTGCGGCATCGCCTGGAACCGCTGGTGGCAGGCGGTCCAGATCGGCCACGGCCTGCCGGCGCCCTCGGAGTCAGAGCCGCCGCGGGAGATCTTCGGCGTCTCGGCCACGGCCGCCCTTTTCCGCCGCGCCGCCCTGGACGCCGTGGCGGTGGGCGGCAACGCCTTCGATCCGCGTCTGATCTCCTACTATGAAGACGTCGAGCTGGCCGGGCGGCTGCGGGCGGCGGGCTGGCGTGCCCTGCTGGTGCCGGCCGCGCGCGCCCGCCATGCCGGCTCGACCACGGGTGGAACGATGAGTCACGAGCGCTGGCGCCTGATCTACGGCAACCGTTGGCTGGTGGCCTCGCGCTTCCTGGGCGGAGGGTTCTGGCCGCGGGTGCCCTGGATGCTCTTGCGGGATGTCGTCGATCTGGCCCGGTCGGGCGGTCGGGGGGACTGGGCGCGGGCCTCCGGGATCGCGGCCGGCTGGGCGCGGGCGGTCCGCGGTCTCTCATGAATCCCCTCCTCACCGGCATCGTCGTGCACTGGCACAACGAAGAGGCCCTCGCGGCGCTGACCGCGGCCTGGCCGAGCGACCCGCGTTTCGAGCTGTTGGTGGTGGACAACGGCTCGTCCCTCCAGCCCGGCCGCAATCTGGGGTTCGCAGGAGGGGCGAACGCCGGGATCGCGAAGGCGAAGGCGCCGATCGTCCTGCTGCTGAACCCCGATGCGGCCCCCGAGGAGGGAGCCCTGGAGCGGCTCCTCGAAGGGTTCGCGACCTTCCCCGACGCCGCGGGGCTCGCACCGCGGTTGACCGGGCCGGAGGGAGAGCCGCAGTTCGCCTGGCAGCTCCGGCGGCTGCCCTCGCCGCTGGAGCTCCTCCTCCACACCCTGCCGCTCGGCGGCTCCCGGGGCGGACTGCGGACCGAGCCGCCTCCCGGCAGCCCGGTGGAGCAGCCGGCCGCCGCAGCCCTGGCGCTCCGGCGCTCGGCCGTCGAGCAGATCGGCGGGCTCGACGCCGGATTCTGGCCGGCCTGGTTCGAGGACGTGGATCTGGCGCGCCGGCTGGCGGCAGCCGGGCAGGTGTTGCGCTACTGGCCGGCGGCCTGCTTCCGCCACGGCCTGGGCAGCACGGTGCCTCACCTCGGCTATGGACCATTCCTCTGGATCTACGACCGCAACCTGGTGCGCTACCTGCGGAAGCACCACGGAGCGGGCTGGGCGCTCCTGGCGCAGGCGCTCCTCGTCCTCGGGATCGCGGTCCGCCTCCTGCTCCTGCCGCTCCGCCGGCCGCAGCGGGCCGCTTCGCGGCGCGAGGCGTTGAAGGGATTGTTGATGGTGCTGGGCGGAGTGTTGACGGGGTGGCGATGGCCGCGGCGGATGCTGGAGGCGGCGGCATGAACGTGGCCGTCTGCATCGTCACCCACAACTCCGCCGCCGACCTCCCTGGCTGTCTGGAGGCGGTGGGGCGGTTGGAGCACCGGCCGCTGGAGGTCGTGGTGGTGGACTGCGCCAGCGCGGACGGCAGCCTCGACGTGGCGCGGCGCCATGCCCCGCCGGGCCTCCCCTTCCAGGCCGTCGATCTCGGCGAGAACCGCGGCTTCACGGGCGGGATGAACGCTGCCCTGGCCACTTCGAGCTCCGACTGGGTGCTGACCCTCAACGCCGACGCCCGGCCCGCTCCGGACTACGTCACCCGCCTCCTCGCCCGCGCGGAGGCCCATCCGGACCTGCGGACCGGCGCCGTCACCGGCCGGCTCGTCCGTCCCGACGGGCGCCTCGACGCCTGCGGCATGCGCCTGACACGCACCTGGCGCCACCTGGACCGCGGCTCGGGGGAGCCGGACCACGGCCAGTACATGATCCCCGAGCGGGTCTTCGGCGCCTCGGGTGCGGCCTCGCTCTTCCGCCGCGCAGCCCTGGAGGACGCCGCCGTGGACGGCGAGGTGTTCGATGCCCGGTTCCACTCGTTCCGCGAGGACGCCGAGCTCTGCTTCCGCCTGCGCGAGCGCGGCTGGGAGATCCTTTACGAGCCCGCGGCGGTCGCCGAGCACCGCCGGTTCAACCTGCCGGAGCGGCGGTCCTCGATGCCTGCGATCGTCAACTATCACTCCCTGAAGAACCGCTACCTCCTGCGGCTCTACCACCAGACCGCCGGCAACTTCGTCCGCACCCTGCTGCCGGCGCTCCTCCGCGACCTGATGGCCCTCGCCTGGGTGCTGCTCTTCGAGCGCAGCTCGCTCCCCGCCTATACCTGGCTCTGGAAGCACCGCCGCGAGATCCTGCGCCGCCGCCGCCTTATCCAGGGGCGCCGCACAGCCACCCTCGACCGCTGGTTCTCCTCCGCGGGAGACCCCCTGTGACCCGGTCCTTGCACGTCGCCCTGATGGGCAGCCGCGGCATCCCCGGCCGCTATGGCGGCTACGAGACCCTGATGGAGGAGCTGGCGCCCCGGCTGATCGCGCGCGGCTTTCGGGTGACCGTCTACTGCCGGTCCCACGTCACGCCGCCGGGGCTCACGCGATGGCGGGGCGCCGAGCTGATCGTGCTGCCGACGATCCGCACCAAGTACCTGGACACGCCGGTCCACACCTTCCTCTCCTGCCTGCGCGCCCTGCGCGAGCCGTACGACGCCGCGCTGGTGGTCAACTCGGCGAACGCCCTGTTCGTGCCGATCCTGCGCCTCTCGGGTGTGCCGGTGGCGCTCCACGTGGACGGGATCGAGAAGCGGCGCGCGAAGTGGGGTCCGGTGGGGCGCGGCGTCTACGCCGCCTCGGAACGGCTCGCCTGCGTCGTCCCCGACGCCCTGGTGACCGACGCCGAGGTCATCCGCCGTCATTACCTGGAGCGCTACGGCGCCGAGTCGGTGCCCATCGCCTACGGGGTCGACCCGCGTCCGCCGCGCGAGACCGGGGTGCTGGCGCGGCTGGGCCTCAGTCCCAGGTGCTACTTCCTCTACGTCAGCCGCTTCGAGCCGGAGAACAACCCGCACCGGGTGGCGGCGGCGTACCGGTCGGTCGGCGGCGACCTGCCGCTGGTCATGGTGGGCGGCGCGCCCTATGCGAGCGCCTTCATCGCCGGCTTCACGCGCGGCGCCGACCCGCGCATCCTCCTCCCCGGGCCGATCTACGGGGAGGGGTACCGGGAGCTCCTCTCCCACGCCCTGGCCTATGTCCATGCCACGGACGTAGGCGGTACGCACCCGGCGCTCGTAGAAGCTATGGGCTACGGAAACTGCGTGCTGGTCAACGAGACGCCCGAGAACCGCGAGGTGGCTGGAGAGGCGGCGCTGTATTTCGACGCCGCGGCTCCGGAGACCCTGGCGGAGCGATTGGAGGAGGTGCGGCGGGAGCCGGAGCAGGCCGCGGACATCGGCCGGCTCATGGCCCGGCGGGCCGCCCTCCTCTATGACTGGGAACACGTCGCCGACCGGTACGCCCGGCTGTTCCAGCGCCTCGCCGGCCGCAGCCCTGGCTGAAAAAGTGTGGGATTCGCGATAGAATCATCACGTTGCGACGAGGCGGAATTTAGACGATCGAACCGCATCCATGCTGAAAGAACGAGCCCGTACCCTTGCCGTCTCCATCTTCCTGCTCGATCTGACTCTGGTGGCCGCGGCGTTTCTGGCCGCCTACGGAGTCCGCGATTTCCTGCTTCCCCGCGTCGCTTCGGGGACCTTCCCCAGCCGGCTCTATGCGCTGGGCGACTATCTGCCGCTCTTGCCGCTCGCGCTGGTGATCTGGGGGACGCTGCTCCTCCTCTCCGGCCGCTACCGGTCGCACCGCACGGTGCCGCTGCTCGACGAGGCCTGGGCGATCATCCGCGTCTGCTTCATCGGCGCCGCGGTCTTCACGCTCCTCCTCTACGCGGCGCGCATCGACGAGCAGCTCCTGGGCGACGATCGCATCAGCCGGTTCTGGATCCTGCTGTTCGCCATCTTCTCGTGCGTCTTCCTGCTCTCCGAGAAGATCGGCCTGCGCGTCACCTCCCGCTGGGTGCGGATGCGCGGCTTCAACTACCGCACGGTGCTGATCGTGGGCACGGGCCCCACCGCCCTCGCGATCGCCGACTCGATCCAGAGCCACCGCTTCTGGGGCTACCGCATCCTCGGCTTCATCGCCAACGGCCAGGGGATCTCGCCGGGTTTCCCGAGGAGCTGGCCGGTCCTCGGCGAGGTGGACGACATCCCGCGGATCGTCGAGAGCAACGTGGTGGACGACGTGATCTTCGCCGTCCACCGCCGCGAGCTCGACCGCCTGGAGGACCTCTTCTTGAGCCTCCAGGAGCAGGGGATCCGCACCCGGCTCGCGCTCGACCTCTTCCCTCACACGCGGGCCCAGGTGCAGCTGGAGGAACTGGACGGCATGCCGCTCCTCTCCTTCGCCACGGCTCCCTCCAGCCACATCCAGCTCCTGGCCAAGCGCACCGTGGACGTCGCGGTGGCCTCGTTCCTGCTCCTCCTCGGCCTGCCGGTGGTGCTGATGGTCGCCGTGGCGGTCAAGCTGAGCTCGGGGGGGAGCGTCCTCTTCCGCCAGACCCGCTGCGGCCTGAACGGGCGCTCCTTCACCCTCTACAAGTTCCGCACGATGGTCGAGGACGCCGAGGAGCGCCGCCGCGAGCTGCTGCATCTCAACGAGATGAACGGGCCGGTGTTCAAGCTGAAGGCCGATCCGCGGGTGACCTCGCTGGGCCGGTTCCTGCGCCGCTTCAGCCTCGACGAGCTGCCGCAGCTCTGGAACGTGCTGCGCGGCGACATGAGCCTGGTGGGGCCGCGCCCGCCGATCCCGGAAGAGGTGGCCAAGTACGAGCGCTGGCAGCGGCGCCGCCTGGCGATGAAGCCCGGCCTGACCTGCCTCTGGCAGATCAGCGGCAGGAACGAGCTCGACTTCCACCGCTGGATGGAGCTGGATCTGGAGTACATCGACTCCTGGACTCCGCTGCTCGATTTCAAGATCCTGCTGAAGACGATCCCCGCGGTGCTCTCCGGGCGCGGGGCGAGCTGAGGAGAGGGGAGAGGGTTAGCTTCTCCGGCCGCCCAGCAGACCGGAGCGGAACAGGAAGTAGAGCAGGGTCGTCAGGGTCGAGATCACCGCCGCCACGTAGGTCAAGGCCGCGGCGTTCAGCACCCGGTCGATGCCTTCGCGCTCCTGCGCCATCACGATCCCGTTCTCCAGGACGAGGCGCTTGGCGCGCGCCGAGGCGTCGAGCTCCACCGGCAGCGTGACGATCTGGAACATCAGCACCAGCGAGAAGAGGGCCGCTCCGAAGAGCACGATCTGGGGCCCCATCGCGCTCCGCATGTAGACCAGGAACAGGCCGAGCATCATCACCAGGTAGCCCACCGACGAGCCGATGTTGGCGGTGGGGACGAGCAGCGAGCGGAGCCACAGCGGTTTGTAGCCTTCCGCATGCTGGATCGCATGCCCCGCCTCGTGGCAGGCCACGCCCACCGCGGCCACCGAATTGGACGCATAGACCCCCTCGGACAGGGCGAGAGTCTTGTTCGCCGGGTTGTAGTGGTCGGTCAACTTCCCGTGCGTGGGGACGACCTGCACGTCGTAGATCCCCGCCCGGTCCAGCATGGCCTTGGCGGCCTGGGCGCCGGTCAGACCGCGCATGGTGCGCACCTGCGAATATTTGTTGAACGCCGACCGGGTCCGGAAGCTCGCCCAGAGGGAGAGCAGAAAGGCCGGCAGGATGAACACGAAATATATCGGATCGAAGTGATAGAGCACGATCGAGCCTCCTTCGCTCTCTCGAAACAAGCCACCCTATTGTACTCATTCCGGACGCCGGACCGCGGACGGTCCTGATACAGTCGCTCCCGCGGGAAGGAGAACGGGGCATGACCGACACCCAGGGCAGAATCGCCATCGTCACCGGCGGGAGCCGCGGCATCGGACGCGGGATCGCCGAAGCGCTCCTCACGGACGGCTGGCGGGTGCATCTCTGCAGCCGGAGCCCGGCCTCGGTCGAGCAGGCGCTCGGCGAGCTCCGTGAACGCTTCGCGGACCGGGGCGATCCGGTGGCGGGCCGGGCGGTCGACGTCCGCCGCCAGGACGAGGTGGACTCCTTCGTCAAGGACGTGCTGGACCGCGAGGCGCGGATCGACTGTCTGGTCAACAACGCCGGCCTCGGCCGCTTCGCGCCGGTGGACGAGCTGACCGGCGACGAGTGGCGGGAAGTCCTCCAGACCAACCTGGACGGCTGCTTCTACTTCCTCCACGCCGTGGCACCGGCGATGAAACGCCAGGGGAGCGGCTGGATCTTCAACGTCGCCTCGCTCGCGGGCAAGAGCTCCTTTGCCGGCGGCGGCGCCTACAACGCCAGCAAGTTCGGGCTGATCGGCCTGTCGGAGGCCGCCATGCTCGACCTGCGGCCGCATGGGGTGCGCGTCTCCGCGCTCCTCCCGGGGAGCGTCGACACCGGCTTCGGGCAGCGCAGCGGCGGCCAGGACCGGAGCTGGATGCTGCGGCCGGACGACATCGCCGCCATGGTCCTCCACCTGCTGAGCTACCCGCAGCATGCCCTGCCCAGCCTGGTGGAGATGCGGCCCAGCCGCCCGCCGAAATAGGGGCGCGTCAGGAAACCACCATCGCCCGGGCGATGATGCGCGCGATCCCGGCCAGCTGCTCGGGCCGGACCTCTCCCTCTTCGAGAGCGCGGACGAGATCGTCGACCGCGGCGCGCACCCCTCCGGCCAGATCGCGGCTCTGGAAGGCGATGCGAATCTCGCCGCCGAGCGCGCGCAGATTGGCACCTCGCCCCTGGCGGAGGAAGAGCGCCGCCAGGTCGAGGCCGACGAGGATCGCATAGCCGGCGGCCCCGGAACGGTGGAAAGCGTTCCAGGCTTCGCGGAGGAGGACCTCGGCCTGGTGCTCGTGCCGGCTCAACGCGGCGAGCAACCCCTCGATGCGGACCAGCACGGCCCGGTCCACCGCGGTCCGCCGCCGGGCCGGCCGCTCGGCCAAGAGCGCAAGGATGCGGCGCCCCCGGAGGGGATCGCCCAGGGCGGCGAGACAGCCGGCGATCCCCCATCCGCCGCCGAGGGCGAGCCCGGCATCGACCGCCGCCGCTCCCAGGGCCAGAACGCGGTCGAATACCGTCACCGCGGCGTCCCAGTCCTCCTGGTCCAGGAAGACGGCGGCGAGGTCGATGAGGGCCAGGGCCTGATCCCGCGTCTGGCCGGCGCCGCCGAACAGGGCGGCGGCGCGCTCCAGGAGAGCCTTGGCCTCGTCGAAGCGCCGCTGATCGCGGCGCACCCGGGCAAGTGTGTGGCAATACTCGGCGCTCTCGAGCGGATCGATGCTCTTCTCGAGATGGGGGACCGCGCGCACCAGGGCCTCGTCGGCATCCTCCAGACGGCCCGCCCTTCGGCACGCCTCGCCGGCGGCACACCAGGCGCCGATGGCCAGCCCCGTCTCGACTCCCGTTCCGGACTCCCGCGCGGCGAGCTTCTGCGCGATGGAAGCAGCCAGGCGCGCCAGCGACTCGGCCTCGGTTGCGTCCGCCACCTGCCAGCTCCGCTCGAGCAGCTTCCAGGCGACGAAGACGGTGCGGAAGCGGTGACCCGCCGCGAGATGTGCATGCCGCTCCCCCAGCGGCAGAGCGAGCAGCTCGGCGACCAGGGGCTCGGCCCGCCGGCGGCCTTTCTCCACCTGTGCGGCGGTATGGCTCATCTTCTCGGCCATGCGGGCGAAAGCCCTCTCGTACCGTTCCGGCTCCGGCGCCGGCGACCGAGGCTCGCCCGGACGCCGGCGCACCGGCCGCGGGCTCAGCAGACCCCACCCCTGCCGGGAGCAGCGCGGGCATTCCAGCAGATGGAGCACCAGGCCCGCATCGGCGACGGTCAGGGTCTGCAGGAAGATGCGCAGAATCGATGGTTTCGGGTGGTTCATTGGCGGGGCCCTCCTTCCCCTTCTTCTCCGGCCGGCAGCGACCTGCCGGCGTAACGGTGCGCCATGATCAGCCCGTCGAGAAACAGGACGAGCGAGTCGCGCTGGGGCTCGGGCAGCTGCTCCAGAGCCGGCAGGCGCTCCCGCAGGCGCAGATCGACGCCGGGGTTGCGCGGTCCGCGTCCGGTCAGGAGATAGTCGGCTGTGACGTTGAACGTCTCGGCGACCCGCACGAGCACGGACACTCGCGGCATCCAGCACCCCCTTTCCAGCTTGCTGACCTGTTGCAGGCTGCACCCGATCCGCGACGCGAGCTCTCTCTGCTTCCACCCCCGGCCGCGCCGCAGGCGGGCGATCCGCTCTCCGACCTGTTTGACGACTGGTTTCTCATTGTCCTGGTCATTGTCCTGCACGCCCGTCCTCCTTTGTCATAACGAGGATCATTGTTCGCAACCGGAGGACATATGTCAACGTTCCGCCTCATTTCTCCCGATGAAGTTGTGGCTTCCGGGCTGCCGGAGCGGGGCGTGAGGACAATCGTCCTATGTCACCGCCGGCGCGGCGACGCCGCAGAAGGAGCCGGAGGGCCGTCCGATTGACATGTTCAGGCGATAAGTTGCGACAATAGGTCTCCTCGACCCTGATCGGGTTGCGCCGCGAGCTCCGGGGCCATGGAGGCTCCGGTCGTCCCGCGGCCGGGAGGACAGACATGTTCCGCACTTTGTTCCGCCGTGGCATCCCCATCCTCGCCCTGGCCCTCCTTCTCGTCGGATCGGCCCCCGCCGCCGCCCAGTCGTCGGGCCCAGAGCGCTGGGATGGGCTCTGGGGATGGCTGGTGAGCCTCTGGAGTGACGGTGAGATCACCACAGGAGACCGGGGGCTCGGGGCCGATCCGGACGGCGAGACGAGCGAGGGGGATCGCGGCCTCGAGCTCGACCCGAACGGTTGATCCGCCGCGGCAAAGCAGGGGCGGGAGCTCGCTGCCCCTGCTTTTTCATGGCTCGACATCCCGCGGAGTGTGAGAGAATATACCCACTTTCCTTTCCGAGGGAACACGAGAGCCATGGACGAGCACCCGACACCACGGATTCTGAAGGACTTGCTTCTTCTGGAACGCGAGCGCGCCGAGGCGGACGCCAGGATCGACAAGCTCCTCAGCGGCGGAAAGATGGGGGACGAAGCCGAGCTCTGGACCTGGGGTCTGTGCGAAAGGCTCCAGGAGAGGAGCTGGGAGCTTCGGCAGAAGGACCCTGCGAAGATGGTCGACCTGGCGCAGCGTGCCGTCGAGGTCGCGAAAAGCATCGATCCCCAAAAGTATGGACCCGAGCACGTGGAGGACCTGTCGGCCCGTGCCTGGGCAGGGCTTGCCAACGCCTACCGCATCGCCGACCAGCTCTCTCGCGCGGAGACGGCCTTCAGCAAGGCGTTCGAAGCCCGCCGGCGGGGGACCGGCTCACCGCTCCTCCAGGCTCGTTTGGCTGAGATCTCGGCTTCCCTTCTCTGCGATCAACGCCATTTCCCTGAGGCCTTCCGGCTCCTCGACTTCGCTCATCAGACCTATCTACGGCACCATGCTCTTCATGAGGCTGGACGTGCACTCATTCAGAAAGGCATCCACGCGGGACGAAGCGGCGATCCAGAAGATGGCATCCAGCTGATCGCCCGGGGGCTCCGCCTCATCGACCGAGCCCGCGATTCCAAGCTGGTCTTTCAATCTCTCCACAACATTCTTCTCTTTCGGGTCGAGCTCGGAGACTTCAAGTCCGCCCGGCGGCTGATTTTCGAGATGCGTCCCCTCTACGAATTCCAGGGTGACCAAATCGCAAAGGTGAAGCTGCGCGGGATCGAGGGGAAGGTCTTCTTGGGCCTGGGCGAGATCGACCGCGCCATCCGGGCCTTCCAGCAGGCCAAGGACGGGTTCCTGGGATTGGGCCTGGACTACGATGCGGCCCTCGTCTCCTTCGACCTCGCGGTGGTCTGGCTCGAGCAGGGCAAGAAGGAGGAGGTGCGCCGGCTCCTGCACGAGATGCTGGAGACCTTCCGTACCCGCTACATCGCCCGCGAAGCGATCGCCGCCCTCATCATGCTGCGCGATTCGGCCGACGAAGGCGAGCTGACGACCGAAACCGTAGAGATGATCGGCGGGCTCTTCCGGGCCTTCAAGAAAAGGCCGAAGGAGCCCGACATCGGGGAGCCGGACTGATCCCTACCCGCTCTTCGGCGTCTCCGGCCCCGCGGTCTCGTCCGGATCGGACAGCCCCCGCCGCTTCAGCTCCTGGCGGACCGCCCGCAGCACGATCTCCTCGACCTGCTCGGCGGTGAGCGACACGGGCTCCTTCTTCTCGTCTTCCGCCTTCGGGGCTTCGGCCGCCTCCTTCAGCACCTTGTCCGGGTCGAGCCCGAGCGCCTTCAGGACCCAGCGCGAATCCTGCGGCGGTGAGACCTCGAAGAAGAAGCTCAGCGGATCGCGGTTCAGCTCCCGCGCCAGCCGGTAGACGTGCCAGACTTTCAGCTCGATCCGTCCCCGGAACAGGCTCCCCAGATACCCCTGCCCCAGGCCCAGGCTCCGCTCGATGTCCCGGCGCGACCGCCGCGCGTCGTGGATCGCCAGGTCGAGAAGGTCCAGCATTCTCTGAACCTCCATGTCTTCCAGAGGGCTCATGACGGCAGGAAGTCTAGAACGGAATCTGCCGCTTCTCCAGGGTGGAAACGATTTCTCCCTGGGGCCTCCTTCGCGCTATATTGCGCCCCCATGACCGAGACCGACGGCACCTTCCAGAAGCTGCGCGAGCTCGCCAACAACCTCTGGTGGTCCTGGCAGCCCGACATCCGGGCCATCTTCCGCGAGCTCGATCCGGAGACCTGGCGCATCGTCTATCACAACCCCGTGGCGCTCCTGCAGCGGATCAACGCCGAGGAGATCTCGCGCCGCGTGCAGGATCTGGAGATGCAGACCCGGATCAACCAGGCCCACCGCCGGCTGCGGCAATATCTGGAGGGCCGCGAGAGTTGGGGCGCGGTCCACGCCGGCCCCCTCCAGGCGTTCCCGGTCGCCTACTTCTCGGCCGAGTTCGGCCTCCACCAGTCGCTGCCGATCTACTCCGGAGGCCTCGGAGTGCTGGCCGGCGACCACTTGAAGAGCATGAGCGACCTCGGGGTGCCGGTGGTCGGCGTCGGTCTCCTCTATCACCAGGGGTACGTGCACCAGCTCATCGACGAGAACGGCTGGCAGCAGGACCTGTACGAGCCCATCTCGGCCGCCGAGCTGCCGGTGGAGGAGGTGCTCGACAGTCAACTTGACAATCAGGGGCTTCAGGTCCGCTTTCCGGTCGAGCTGCCGGGCCGCGAGGTCTGGGTGCGGCTCTGGGGCGTGGCGGCCGGCCGCAGCCGCCTGCTGCTGCTCGATGCCCGCGACGAGGCCAACTCACCCGAGGACCAGGAGCTCACAGCACGCCTCTACGGCGGCGACCAGGAGACCCGCGTCCAGCAGGAGATCCTGCTCGGCGTCGGAGGCTTCCGCGCCCTCCAGAAGGTGGGGATCACGCCGTCCGTGCTCCACCTGAACGAGGGGCACTCGGCCTTCGCCCTCCTCGAGCGCGCCAGAGAGATCGTCGAGCGGCAGGGGCTCGACCCCAGCGACGCCCTGCGCGAGGTGGCGGCGGCGAGCGTCTTCACGACGCACACGCCTGTCGAGGCCGGCCACGACCACTTCCGGGCCGACCTCGCCGGCAAGCATCTGGAGGCGCTGGCCCGCGGCCTCGGCATGCCTCTCGACCAGGTCATGAAGCTCGGCGCCGAGCGGCCGAACGATCCCAATGCGCCCTTCTGTCCGACCGTGCTCGCGCTGAACCTCACCCGGCGCAGCAACGGCGTGTCGTCGCTGCATGGCCGGGTCTCGCGCAAGATGTGGCATCACCTCTACCCGGGACGCACCGAGGAGGAGGTGCCGATCGGGCACATCACGAACGGCGTGCACGTCCGCACCTGGCTGGCGTCCGACATGCACGCCCTCTTCATCCAGTACCTGGGGCCGCGCTGGCTCGAATCGCTCAGCCGGCCCAAGCTGTGGAGCCGGACGGCGCGCATTCCGGACGCCGAGATCTGGGAGGTGCACCAGGTGCTCAAGGCGCGTCTGGTCACCTTCGTGCGCCGCCGCCTGGCCGACCGCCGCGAGCGTCTCGGCCTGCCGGATCCGGACCGCGAGCCGCTCGATCCCGAGGCCCTGACCCTGGGCTTCGCCCGCCGCTTCGCCACCTACAAGCGGGCCGACATCCTCTTCCAGGACCTCGACCGGCTCGACCGTCTGGTCAACGCACCCGAGCGGCCGGTGCGGATCGTCTTCGCCGGCAAGGCCCACCCGCGCGATACGGGGGGCAAGGCGCTCGCCCAGCGGGTGGCCAACCTGGAGCGCGATCCGCGCTTCGCCGGCAAGGTCGTGTTCGTGGAGAACTACTCGATGCACGTGGGCCGCCAGCTCGTCCAGGGCGTGGACGTCTGGCTCAACACGCCGCGCCGCCCGCTCGAGGCGTGCGGCACCAGCGGGCAGAAGTGCATCCTGAACGGTGCGCTCAACTGCTCGATCCTCGACGGCTGGTGGGCGGAGGCCTACGACGGCGCCAACGGCTTCGCCGTGGGCACGGGCGAGATCCACGCCGATCCCGACGTGCAGGATGAGCGCGACGCCGCCGCTCTCTTCGAGACCCTGGAGCGCGAGGTGGTGCCGCTCTACTACGACCGCGATGCCGCGGGGCTCCCGCACGGCTGGATCCGGCGGATCAAACGGGCCATCCGCACCCTGGCGTGGCGCTACAACGCCGACCGCATGGTGATGGACTACGTCCGCGAGTGCTACCTCCCCGCCGCCGGCGGCGACACCTGCCGGATGCCGGCAGCCTAGAGGACCGCGTCCGCCTTCGCCGCCAGGATGAGGTCGTTTTCGCTCAGGCCCCCGATCGAGTGGGTCCAGAGCGTCACCTTCACCTTGCCCCAGGTGAGAAAGATGTCGGGATGGTGCCCCTCCCGCTCGGCCACCTCACCCAGGCGGTTGACGAAAGCCAGCGCCTCGGCAAAGTCCTTGAAGCGGTACTCCTTCTCCAGATGGTGCTCGCTGACCAGCGTCCACCCTTCGAGCTGCCCATAGAGCCGGCGCAGCTCCTCGCCTTTGAGGGCCTGAGTCCCCGCCTCGCAGGGCTGGCAGGAACGAGAAGTCAGATCCTCCGTCGTCATCACCACACCTCCTTCGCAAAACCGCAAACCGCGCGGCTCCTCGCCGGACAGTCTATGGCAATTCGTATCCGCAGCAACCGGCGTGCCGCGGAGTGGCGCACATCTTGCTCCTTCCCTGTCCGGGAGCGATCGGCGCTTCCACGGAGACCCTGGACCTCGTCCTCGGCAGATCCATCCAGTGACTGGGGGAACCGATGCAAACCCATTCCCGGCTCCACACCTTCCGGCGCGACCTTGCGGAGCTCCCGCCGGGCCGGCGGCGTCTCCTGGTTGCCTCCCTCGCCGTCTCGTGCCTGCTCTTCCTGGCGGGCTTCTCGTTCACCGCCTACCTCTGGCACCTGGCGCGCCAGTTCCCGGAGGCGCCCTTCGCGCAGCCGTCCCGGCTCTATGGACAGGCCACCCTGCTCGCGCCGGGAGAGCCGGCGAGCAGCGCCCAGCTGGTCGAGGAGCTGCGCCAGTCGGGGTACCGGGAGAGCGCAGACCACGGGCAGGCCCTCGCTCGCGGGACCTTCCGCCGCCGCGGCGATCTGGTGGAGGTCCACCTGCGCCCCTTCCGCACACCCGCAGGCGTGGGAGGCGGCGCGCCCGTCGCGGTGGAGATCCGCCATGGCCGGATCGCCCGGCTGCGCGTCGCCGGCCGGCCGGCGGAGGCCGCCGCCCTCGAGCCGCCGCTCCTGGCTTCCTTCTATGGCCCCGAGGTGAACGAGAGGCGGCCGGTCACTCTCGACGAGCTCCCTGACGAGGTGGTCCGCGCGGTCCTCGCGGCCGAGGACGACAACTTCTTCGGCCATCCCGGCATCTCGCCGACCGGCACGGCCCGCGCCCTCTGGGTGAACCTGCGCGGCGGCTCGATGCAGCAGGGGGGGAGCACGATCACCCAGCAGCTGGTCAAGAACCTCTATCTGACCAGAGAGCGGACGATCCAGCGCAAGGTCAAGGAGGCGCTGATCGCGGTGATCCTCGAGATGCGCTACGGCAAGCGGGCGATCCTCGAAGCCTACCTGAACGAGGTCTACTGGGGGCGTAGCGGGCCGGCCAACATCGTCGGTCTCGGAGCCGCCGCGCACGCCTGGTTCGGCAAGGACGCCGCCGAGCTCTCCCTTCCCGAGGCGGCCACCCTCGCGGCGATGATCCGCGCTCCCAGCGACTCCTCGCCGGTCGCTGACGCCGCCAAGGTCCTCGAGCGCCGCAACTGGATCATCCGGCGCATGGCCGAGCTCGGCTGGATCACTCCGGCGCGCGCCGGCCTCGCCGTGCAGGCGCCTCTCGCTCCCGATCCGCACCCGGTCGACGCACACCCGCTCGCGCCGTACTTCGCCCGCTTCGCGGCCGAGGAGGCCCGGGAGCGCTTCGGCATCGAGGATCTGGCGGACAAGGGATATCTCCTCTTCTCGACCGTCAGCCCTCGCGAGCAACGGAAGGCTGAAGGGTCCGTCTCCCAGGGCCTCACCGCTCTGGAGAACGGATGGGAGCGCCGCCGCCGCGCGCACGGCCCTCTCCAGGCCGCTCTCGTCTCGGCCGATCCGCGCAACGGCGCCATCCTCTCCTGGGTCGGCGGGCGGGACTTCTCGACAAGCCAGTTCGACCGCGTCTCGCAGGCGCGGCGTCAGGCCGGGAGCGCCTTCAAGCCGGTGATCTATGCCGCGGCGTTTCGCAACGCGGTGGCCAACCCGGCCACGCTGCTGCGCGACTCCCCGATCCTGGTGCGGGTCGGGACGACCGAGTGGCGGCCGCAGAACAACGACCGCGGCTTCCGCGGCTGGGTGACGGTGCGCTCCGCCCTGGAGCAGAGCCTGAACATCCCCACCGTGCGCCTCGCGCTGCAGGTGGGTCTCCCCCAGGTGATCGAGACGGCGCGGGACTTCGGCATCCAGGAGGAGCTGGAGCCGGTCCCCTCGCTGGCCCTCGGGGCCTTCGAGGTCACTCCCCTGGAGATGACGCGGATCTATGCGACGCTCGCCGACGGCGGCGCCCGCCCGGCGCTGCACGGTCTGGCCGCGGTGAGCGACCGCTTCGGCGAGCCGGTCCTCGGCGACGACCTGGAGGCGCCGCGCCGGGTGCTCCCGCCGCAAACGGCGTGGCTGGTGACCTCGATCCTCCAGGGGGTGGTGGACCGCGGCACCGGCGCGGGAGTCCGCCGGCTCGGGATCCGCGACCCGCTGGCCGGCAAGACCGGCACCACCAACGACCGCCGCGACAGCTGGTTCGCGGGCTACTCCCCCGACCGGGTGACGGTGGTCTGGGTGGGCTACGACGACAACTCCGAGACCCACCTCTCGGGATCGCGGGCGGCGCTGCCGATCTGGAGCCGCTTCGTGGCCGCCGTCCGGCCGTCCCGCGGCTTCCTCCCCTTCGTGCCGCCGCCGGGCATCGTGGAGGCGACGGTCGATCCGCTGACCGGAGAGCTCGCCACCCCGTTTTGCCCGTACCGGGTGACCGAGCAGTTCGCCGAGTGGCAGGCGCCGAGCGAGCCCTGCCATCTCCACGCACCCGGAGGCACCCAGACCTGGGCGGACATCAATCTGAATGGTGTGCCGATCGATCCGGCCACCGGGCCCGCGGGGCTCGGCGCCCCGGGCCAGGCCTTCTCGCCGTATCCCGTGGAGATCGATCCGCAGGCGGCGGACACCACCGAGGCGGCGGAAGGCTCGATCCTGATCCGGCCGTCGCGGCGCGAGCCGGTCGAGCTGTCCGAGCCGCCTCCACCCACCGCGGACGGGGCGCCGATCGGAGCACCGGCGACCGATCCGGCGCCGCCTCCACCTTGACTACGCGTCGCCGCTCCGGCCGCCGCTCCCTTTGGACACCAACCCGCCGATGCCGGAGAGGAGGCCCGCCGCGACCAGGATCAATCCGATCAAGGCGCGGGTGTGGTCGCCCTCGCTCGCCGTCGCCGCCTCGTAGAGGAGCTGACCGGGGCCGGCGTCGTGCGGGATGACGAAGAGACCGATTCCCGCCAGGGAGAACCCGAGCCCCGCCAGCCGCTGCCACAGACCCGACCGCGCGGGACGCCCGGCCTCCCGGCCCACCACGCTGTGGTTGTAGCCGTAGGAGAAGTAGATCCCCATGCCCAGCACCAGCCAGCCGATGAACCGCCACCACGAGGCGGGCGGCAGGTAGACCATCAGGAAGATGCAGGAGGCGGAGCCCAGCAGGGGGACGACCCACGGCCCGAACGGCACGCGGAATCCGCGCGGCCGGTCCGGGTCCTTGTAGCGCAGAATGGTGATCCCGACGCAGACCAGGACGAAGGCGAAGAGCGTCCCGATGTTGGTCAGCTCCACGACCTCGTTGATGTTGGCCACTCCGGAGAAGACCGCGACGGCGATGCCGGTCAGGATGGTCGTGACGTGCGGCGTACGGTACTTCGGATGCACCCGGGCCGCCCACTCGGGGAGCAGGCCGTCGCGCGCCATGGAGAAGAAGATCCGCGGCTGGCCGAGCTGGAAGACCAGGAGCACCGAGGTGGTGGCGAAGACGGCTCCCAGGGCGATGATCAGGGTGGGCCACCGCATCCCCAGGCCGGAGAAGGCGGCCGCCAGCGGCTCGGCCGTGCCGAGCTGCGTCCAGGGGAGCATCCCGGTCAGCACGATCGCCACCAGGATGTAGATCACCGTACAGACGATCAGGCTGGCGATGATGGCGATCGGCATGTTGCGCTTCGGATCGCGCGTCTCTTCCGCCGCCGTGGACACGGCGTCGAACCCGATGTAGGCGAAGAAGATGATGGCCGCCGCCGTCGAGATGCCCCGGAAGCCGTTCGGCGCGAACGGGGTCCAGTTCGCGGGATTGACGTACAACGAGCCGAAAATCACGAAGAAGGTGATGATCGCCAGCTTGAGCACCACCATGGCCGAGTTGAACCAGGCGCTCTCGCGGATGCCGATCACCAGGATCCAGGTGATGGCCATGACGATCAGGAAGGCCGGCACGTTGAAGACCAGGGGGACGCCGAAGATCCGCGGCGCCTGCTCCAGGGCCTGGGCGGCGCGCTGGACCACGAGCCCGAGCGCCGCGGGGTCGGTCCCGCCGGCGTGCGCCTCGGCGATCTGGGCGGCGGCCTGGACAGCGGAGCGGTAGTCGGTGCAGAGCCATTCCGGGAGAGCGAAGCCGACCGAGCGCAGCAGCTCCTGGAAGTAGCCGGACCAGGAGATGGCCACCGCCACGTTGCCCACCGCGTACTCGATGATCAGGTCCCAGCCGATGATCCAGCCGACCAGCTCGCCCAGGGTGGCGTAGGAGTAGGTGTAGGCCGACCCGGACACCGGCACCATCGAGGCGAACTCCGCGTAGCAGAGGGCCGCGAAGCCGCAGGTGATGGCGGTGAGAACGAAGGAGAGGACGAGGGCCGGGCCGGCGCCCGGACGGTCGAGGGAGCCGGCGGCGGCCGTGCCGACCGTCGAGAAGATGCCGGCGCCGATGATGGCGCCGATGCCCAGCAGGGTGAGCTGGACCGGCCCCAGGGAGCGGCGCAGCGCGTGTTGCGGCTCCTCGGCCGAGGCGAGGATCGCGTTCAATGATTTGGTGCGGAAGATGCCTCGGAGCATGGGCCTCCCGATCGTTGCGGTCCGTAAATGTCCGGCGGAGCATGACATGGGAGAGGCGAGAGGCGCAACGAGGACCATCCGCTCGGCAGCTCCCCCCTCTCCCGGTGGAAGGGGGGGCGATGGGAGAGGGGGGCCGGGGGGGTGAGGTCGGGAGGGGGAAGGCTCGCAGGAGAAGACGGCTCACTCGGGGGGTGTTTGCATCGGCCCCGTTTTCCTCTAGGATTGGCGCCTCTCCATGGCGCGGAAGAAAATTCCCCTCCACACGCGCATCCTCATCGGCGGCCTCCTGGGCGCCGTGGCGGGGATCATCGCCTATCTCACGGCGGGGGACTCTCCGGGCCTCCAGAGCTTCATCACCTATGGGACCGGCCCGCTCGGCAGGATCTTCCTGAACCTCCTGTTCATGCTGGTCATCCCGCTGATCTTCTCGGCGCTGGTCCTGGGAGTGGCGGGTATGGGGGACCCCCGTGCCCTGGGGCGGATCGGCCTCAAGTCCCTCCTCTACACCGTCTGCGTCTCCGCCATCGCCGTCCTGCTCGGGATCACCCTGGTCAACCTCTTCCGCCCCGGCGACGTCATCTCGCCGGAGCTCAAGGCGCGCCTCGCGGCGAGCGCCGCGCAGCGGGCCGCCCAGGCGACCGTGGCGGCACCGGCGCCGCCCAAATCCGGCATCGACATGGTGGTCGACATCGTCCCGCGCAACCCGATCAAGGCGGCGGCCGAGGGGGACATGCTGGCGGTCATGTTCTTCTCCCTGTTCGTGGGGATCGGGCTCGCCCTGGTCCGCACCCCGGCCGCCCTGCGCTTCCAGGAGGCGGTCGAGGGCCTGCTCGACATCAGCATGCGTCTCATCGACATCGTGATCGCCTTCGCCCCCGTGGGCGTCGCCGCCCTGCTGTTCAACCTCACGGCCCAGCTCGGCTACGAGGTGCTCCGGCAGCTCGCGATCTACGTGGGGGTCGTGCTGCTGGCCCTGGCGATCCACCAGTTCGTGGTGTACTCACTCGCGGTGAAGCTGCTGGGCGGGATGAGCCCCCTGACCTTCTTCAAGGGCGTCGAAGAGGCCATGATCACCGCGTTTTCGACCTCGTCGAGCAACGCGACCCTGCCGACCGCGCTGCGGGTGGCCGAGGAGGAGCTCCACCTCCCGCCGAGCGTGTCGCGTTTCGTGCTCACCATCGGCGCCACCATGAACCAGAACGGCACGGCCCTCTTCGAGGGGGTCACCGTGCTGTTCCTTGCCCAGTTCTATAACGTTCCCCTGACCTTGCCGCAGCAGGCGACGGTCGTCGGGATCTGCATCCTGGGCGGCATCGGCACGGCGGGCGTCCCTTCGGGATCGATCCCGGTGGTGGCGATGATCCTCGGCCTGGTCGGCATCCCCGTCGAGGGGATCGGCCTGATTCTCGGAGTGGATCGTTTCCTGGACATGTGCCGCACGGTTTTGAACGTCACCGGCGACCTCGCGGCGGCGGTGGTCGTCTCGCGCGGCGAAGAGGCCCTGGCCGGACCGGCGCCGGTGGCGGAGAGCTGACGAAGCGTCGCGAACAGGGGTGAGGTGTGCGATATTCCGGCACGGATTCTGCTTCATTCTATCGGTCGGCTCCCAGCCCCTCCCGGGGGCTCTCCCGGCCGGGAACCAAATTCGTTCTGCCCCCATCTAAGAGGCGGAGAGGTGACTAAATGCACAGACCGACGACCTATCTTCTAGCCCTTCTGCTGCTGACGGCGCCGGTGCTCAGCGGGTGCAACAAGGTCCGCGCCCGGGTCGAGCTCAAGAAGGGCAACGCTTTCTACCAGCAGGAGTCCTATGCCAAGGCACTCCCGCAGTTCCAGAAGGGGATCGAGCTGGATCCGGCTGCGACGTTCGCCTGGCGCTCGGTCGCCCTGTCGGCGCTCGCCCTCTATCGCCCGGGCGATGCAAGCAAACAGAATCGCGAATACGAGCGGCTCGCGATCGAAGGGTTCGAGAACTACCTCAAGGACTATCCGGACGATGCCAAAGCGCATGAGTATCTGCTGACGATGTACGTCAACTCCAAGCAGTACGACAAGGCGATGGCTTATATCGACGGGCAGATCGAGGCTCAGCCGGACAAGCGCGCGGAGCTCGAGGGGATGAAGGTCAACATCCTCACGCAGACCGGCCAGCTCGAGCAGGCCGCCCAGCTCGCCCAGCGGGTCTCCCCCGAGAAGCGCGCCGAGATGCTGTACTCGGTCGGTGTCTCGGCCTGGGACAAGGTCAAGAACGATCCGAGCCTCGACAACGCGGCCCGCGAGAAGCTGGTCGATCTCGGTCTGACAACCATCAAGCAGGCGCTGGACATCCAGCCCGAGTACTTCGAGGCCCTGGTCTATTACGGCCTCCTCTATCGCCAGAAAGCGGACGTCACGCTCGACGAGGCCAAGAAGCAGGAATACCTCGCGCTGGCCACCGAGTGGCGTGACAAGGCGATCGCGCTGAGGAAGAAATCACAGGCGGCGCAGGCCAAGCCGGCTGCCTGAACAAGGTCGAGGTGCGAAATGTTCGAAAATTCCCTGATCGAGCTGGACACCAAACGGAGCAGCCGCGGCATTCGCTTCTGGCTCATGCCCGTGGCCATCGGCCTCCACCTGATCGTGGGTGGCGCGTTGCTCTTCGCTCAGTACTGGAACGTCCCGGCCGTCCCCGAGCCGCCCATCAACGTCGTGTTCATGAACGCGGCCCCGCCACCGCCACCGCCGCCGCCGCCGCCCCCTGCCCCGCCCAAGGCAACGCCCAAAGTGGAAACGCCCAGGGAGATCCCCCGCCCCACCGAGCCGGTGCAGCCGGTGGAGATCCCGGAGAAGCTCCCCGAGCCCTCGCACGAGCCTGAGGTCACGGCGGGCGTCGAGGGCGGCGTCGAAGGGGGTGTCGAGGGTGGTGTGGTCGGCGGCACCGTCGGCGGCGTCGTCGGCGGCACTCCGGGCGGCGTGCTCGGCGGTACATCGGGCGGCGTCGTCAACGACGCGCCGCTGCGGGTCGGCGGCGGTGTGAGCCGCCCCGAGAAGATCTCCGGCTCTCCGCCGGTCTACACCGAGGTGGCGCGCAAGGCCCGCGTCACCGGCGTCGTGATCGTCGAGGCGATCATCGACGAGCGCGGCGACGTCACGAATGCCCGGGTGCTCAAGGGGCTGCCGATGGGCCTCGACCGCGCCGCTCTGGAAGCCGTGCAGCACTGGAAGTTCAGGCCGGCACAGTTCCAGGGACGGGCCGTCAAGGTCTATTACACGCTGACTGTCAACTTCCAGGTGCAGTGAGCACCTAGGCTTTCGAAGCTAAAAGGAGAAGAGCATGGATATGAATCCTCTCGCCCTCTGGGGGCAGATGACCATCCTCAACAAGGGAGTGATCATCCTCCTGATCCTGATGTCGGTCTGGTCGCTGTACGTGTGCGTGGAGCGCGTCATCCTCTTCCGCAAGGCGCGCAAGCAGTCGCTGGCGTTCGCCAAGGTCGCCGCCGAGCACCTGAAGAACGACCGCCCGCAGGCCGCCATCGACGCCGCCCAGAAGTACCCGCAGAGCCACCTGGCCCGGGTCGTCTCGGCCGGCCTCCAGGCGTTCCAGTTCGAGAGCCAGACCAGCCCGCTGTCGGACGTCGAGGTGGTCGAGGCCGCCGGCCGTGCCGTCGAGCGCTCGACTCTCCTCACCACCTCGGACTTCAAGAGGGGCATCGGCTCCCTGGCGACGATCGCCACCATCACCCCCTTCATCGGTCTGTTCGGCACGGTGATCGGCATCATCAACGCGTTCCATGGCATGGCGCTGACCGGCTCCGGCGGTATCGGCGCGGTGTCGGCCGGCATCTCGGAAGCGCTCGTCGCCACCGCGTTCGGTCTCGGCGTGGCGATTCCCGCCGCCTGGATGTACAACTACTTCACGGCGCAGCTCGAGCGGCTGTCGGTGGAGATGTCCAACTCGGCCTCGGAGCTGGTCGACTTCTTCATGAAGAAGAAGAGAGGCAAGCATGCTGCCTAAGCACAAGCCGAAGATGGTGGCGGACGTGAAGAGTGACATCAACGTCACTCCTCTGGTCGACGTCTGCCTGGTGATGCTGATCATCTTCATGGTGGTCACCCCCATGCTCCAGAAAGGCGTGGATGTGATGCTGCCGCAGACCAACCAGCCGGAGAAGATGCCGGAGGGCCAGAAGCAGCTCACCATCTCGATCAAACAAGACGGCCACGTCTTCGTGAACCAGAACTGGGTTCCCGACGAGAACCTGGAAGCGGAGCTCGCGAAGATCCACAACCAGACGCCGGACAAGGACGTGGTGATCAAGGGCGACCGGCGGCTCAAGTACAAGCAGGTCCGCAAGCTGATGCAGCAGGTCAACGAGGCGGGCTTCACCCGCGTCGGTGTGGTCGCCGAAAAGTACCAGGCGCCCGGCGCCTAGGTCTCAGGAAGGAGTCGCGACAATGGCGATGAACGTCAGCGGTGGCGCGACCGGACCCAAGGGTGACATCAACATCACGCCCCTGGTGGACGTGGTGCTGGTGCTCCTCATCATTTTCATGGTGGTGACCCCTCTGCTGCAGATGGGTTATGAGGTTCAGGTCCCGCCCAAAGTCGAATCGGCAGCTCCGCCGCCGTCGATGAGCGACCAGGTCATCGTGCGGATGGACCTGAATGGGAACAAGTTCATCAACCGGCAGCAGATCCCGGACGCGCAGTTCGGCACGCAGTTGAGCGAGGTGCTCAAGGGCCGCCAGAGCAAGGTCGTATTCTTCGCGGCCGACGGCGAGCTCGAGTACGGCAAGGTCTCGTCCTTCATGGACGAGGTGCGCCACAACGGCGTCGAGAACCTCGGCATCGTGTTCGACGACATCAGGCCCGCCGCAGCCGCCGGCGGACCCTAGGGCGAGACGAGACGGAATCCCCCCCGGTCCGCCGACGGGCACGGGGGGCAGATCCGCCCGCGCTTCGATCCTCAGCTCTCCTCGTCTGGGGTCACCGGGATCTCCTCCCGGGGAGGATCGCCCTGCCAGGCGTGGCGGATCCGGCCCAGGAGCCGATTCAGCGGATTGGACCGCGAGAGGAACGGCAGGATGGGCTCCGCCCGGATCCCGAGCTCGAGGTGGATCCGGAGGAGCTCCGGGTGCTGGCGATCCACCTTGAGGCCGTCAATCACCGCCCGGACCGCTGCGGGCCGGTCTCCCGCGAGCAGACAGGTGCGCGCCAGATTCACATAATTCTCCGGCTCGTAGAACTGGATCTTCACGGAGTGCTGGCAGAGCTTCAAGCCCTCCTGCACCCGTCTCTGGCGCAGCGCGATTCCATACCCCAGAAAGGAATAGAAGATGCCCGGGAGGGCGGAGGAGCGCTCGGCCTCGGCGATCTGTCCCAGGAACGCCAGCCCTACCTCCCAATCCCCTTGACGGCAACGTTCGATCCCTCTGCGGAGGACGCGGGAGAAATCCGGCTGACCCTCGTTCACGGTGCACCCCCTTCGTCCGAGAGAAGATAGTTGAATCTACATAGAAGCGCCCGCGAATTCAAGGGGCCATGCGGCTCTGTCGGGGCCATGGTATGCTCTTCGCTCCTCCGGGGAGCCGTCGTATGAGCGATCCGCAGAGCCTTGCGCGGGACGTTGCCGCGCTGACCGACCTGGCGAACCGTTTCAGCCAGAGCGGCCGCCATGAGGAAGCCGCCGAGCTTCTCTTCCTGGCCCTTCGCCTGGATCCGAAGAACCTGAGCGTCAAGCTCGGTCTCGCCGAGGCGCGCAAGCAGCAGCGCCTGCAGACGGGAGGGCCGGCGCGCAGCGTCAAGGACATGCTGCGCGAGGGGTTCCGCCGCAACGCGATCGACGCCGCCCATTTCCTCGGCTTGGCGCACCTCTATGCCGAGAAGGGGGAGAACGCCCGCGCCACCGAGTGTCTCGAGATCGCCAAGGCCAAGAGCCTGGCCACCCCCTCGACCCACAAGCTGCATGGCCGCCTCCTCTTCCGGCGCAAGGATTTCGACGGTGCCGTCGACGAGCTGACCCAGGCGCTGCGCTACAACCCCTTCGACCGTGAAGTCTCCGAGCTCCTCGGACGCACGGAGTACGAGCGCAAACAGTACGAGGGCGCCTTGCGCGCCACGGTGCACGCCTTCCTCCTCCTGAACGAAGGGGACAATGAAGGGGTCGAGCGGCTGCGGCGGCGCATCCAGACGCTCAAGCAGATCCTCGGCTGGGGCAATCGCGAGCTCGGGCAGATCTTCCGGGAGCGGCAGGAGCACCTGCGCACGGCGTTCGACCGGCTGGAGTGGCATCGCGAGCGCTTCCTCGAGGAGTCGGGGCTGGCGAGCCTGGCGTCTCTCGGCACACCCGTTCCGGCAGCGGCGCGGCGGGAAGGTCGCGGCCAGCTCGAGATGGCCGCGCGCCTGCGGCGCCTCAAACCCTGGGCCCACTTCTCCGACGAGCAGATCTTCAGCCTGACGCATGCGGTCGGGGAGGAGGTCCACGACGCCGGCGACCTGGTCTTCGCCCATCGCTCCCAGGGGTGCGACCTCTACCTGCTGGAGAGCGGCGAGATCAACCTCCAGCGCACGACCGGATACGGCACGTTCGTCATCGGCAGCGTGCTGCCGGGGGAGCTCTTCGGCGAGCCCGGCTTCGTGACCCGGCACGAGCACGGCGCCGATGCGGTCGCCACCCTCCCCTGTCAGGTGCTGCGCCTGGATGCCGATGCCCTGGAGCCGCTCCTCGAAGGGGCGCCGGATCTGGGCGTGCAGCTCTTCTGGACCCTGTGGCACAGCCTGGCGCGCAAGCTCCGCGCCACCAACGAGCAGCTCAAGAGCTTCTTCTCCGCCGAGGTGACGCCGGAGAGCTTCCTGCGCCTGCGCAAGCAGCCCTCAGGAGTGGCGGCGTCGATCAAGGTCGAGGAGAACGACAAGATTCGCCTCTTCCGGGAGCAGGGGATCTCGCGCAAGGAGCTGATCACCCTGGCGGCCTTCTCCAAGGAGAAGCGCTTCGCCGCCGGCGCCTCCCTGTTCCAGGAAGGGGACGCGGGATCGGAGATGTACGTGATCCTGGAGGGGCGGGCGCTGATCAGCAAATTCATCCCGGGAGCCGGCGAAGAGGCGCTGGCCATCCTGGAGAGGGGCGACTTCTTCGGCGAGATGGCGCTGATCGACGGCGAGCCGCGCTCGGCCGACGCCCGCGCCTACAGCGGCCCGCTCACCGTCCTCGCGCTCGATCAGTCGACCGTGCACGAGGTCCTCTCCATGGACCCCGAAGCCGCCATGGAGTTCCTCCAACTCCTCTGCCGCCTGATCGCCAGCCGCCTCCGCGAGATCGACGAGAAGGTCATCTCCTGGCGGATCATGTCCGGCGAGCGGAACGAGAGCGCGTCGGCGTAGGTCCACGCGGCGGCTCCTTACTTGTAATCCCTTACCGCGTACACTTCAGGCATGAGAGCCACGCTGACGTCCAAAGGCCAGATCACCATCCCTACAGCGATTCGGCAACGTCTCGGCCTGCAAGCCGGCCAGGTCCTTGAGTTCGACGAGGAGGCGCCATACATCCTGGCGGTGCCGGTCTTCGATGAAGACGCGATGCGGGCGGTCGTCGGTTGTACCCGCGGCAGGCTGGGGCAAACCTCCGATGAGTGGCTCGACGAGACTCGTGGCCGTGTCGATGAGAGGGACCGATGAAGCTCGCCCTCGATGCATCGGTGCTCCTGACAGTGTTCAACCAGGAGCCCGGTGGTGTCAGGGGATCCTCTGGTCGCCGGGCAGCCGCGGAAACCGGCTTTTCTCTTAGCTGGAACCTATTTCGGCGGCTCCTCTGCCGCCTGATCGCCACCCGCCTCCGCGAGATCGACGAGAAGGTGATCTCCTAGCGGATCATGTCCGGCGAGAGGAACGAGAGCGTGTCGGCGTAGGCCCACGTGAACCAGCCCGGGTTTCCGTGACCGCGGCCCGATTCATGGTGAAACGGTCTCGGGTTCCCGTGACCTCGCGGCAGATCACCATGAACCGGCCCCGGTTTCCGTGAATGCGGCCCGATTCATGGTGAACCGGTCCGCGTTCTCCGTGAACCGGCCGGCGTTCTCCATGAACCAGGCGGCGTTCTCCATGAACCGGCCGGCGTTCTCCATGAACCGGCCGGCGTTCTCCATGAAACAGCTGGCGTTCTCCATGAAACAGCCCGCGGTCGCGGCAATCTGGTCTCCGTTCACGGAGAGAGGGAGCCGCTTCCCATCGGTGAGCCGGCCATTCCTGTTGGGGAGGAGCCGCTTCCCATTGGTGAGCCGGCCATTCCTGTTGGGAAGGAGCCGCTTCCCATCGGTGAGCCGGCCATTCCTGTTGGGAAGGAGCCGCTTCCCATCGGTAAGTCGGCCATTCCTGTTGGGGGGGAGCCGCTTCCCATCGGTGAGTCGGCCATTCCTGTTGGGAAGGAGCCGCTTCCCATTGGTGAGTCGGCCATTCCTGTTGGGAAGGAGCCGCTTCCCATCGGTGAGCCGGCCATTCCTGTTGGGGAGGAGCCGCTTCCCATCGGTGAGCCGGCCATTCCCGTTGGGAAGGAGCCGCTTCCCATCGGTGAGCCGGCCATTCCTGTTGGGAAGGAGCCGCTTCCCATTGGTGAGCCGGCCATTCCTGTTGGGGAGGAGCCGCTTCCCATCGGTGAGCCGGCCATTCCCGTTGGAGCGAGCCGCTTCCCATTGGTAAGTCGGCCATTCCTGAGGCGTCCTGAAGAACGGCTGGTACCTACTACGGGCCGTCTCTTGGCCTTTTCGTTCAACGTGTTGCGCTTCACCGCGCGGCGTCAGCCGTCCGCTGCAAGCCCTGGGTTGGCCGGCGAGCCACCTTCGCTCGGAGCTCATAGTTGCTGCCCACTCGCCCTTGCTCGGGCCGCCGAACCTCTTCGCCACAGTTCGATATGTACATGCGACCTTCGCCTCTTGATGATGAACTGGAGGCATTATACACCTGAGGCATGGGCAGGCAAAGAGGGAAGATCGAGGCGTCCGACGTGCCCGCACCCCGTCGTCGGGGCTCACTCACGCCTCTCGCCACGGCTGTCGCCCCTCCGGAACTCCGGAGTAATTGGGGGGTCGCGTATCAGGGGTCGCCGCTGCGTTCTGACCTGGTTACATTTTGCCGCCCCGAGTCCCCCAGAGCGATTCGATTCTGGAACCAAGACGCTCTGCCGCCAGTCTATTCCTACAATGGCAACCAGAGCTTCGAAAACTGCCGTCCACGAGTAATAGAAGCGGCTGCGGAGGCTCCCAGATGAAAGTTTCCCGTGGATCTACAGGCGTTCTAGTCTCTTTGTTGTTCGTAGCAGCCGGCCTCCTCGCACTCACTTACACCCTGAACCGCTTCTCGCCTGCGGAGGTGCCGGCGCCACGCATACACAGTTGGAAGTGGATCAAATCTCGGACTCTGCTCGAGGCAGAGGAGCGCCCGATAGGATTGGGCTGTGTCAGAGTGCCGAAGGGAACCCATGGAAGCTACACAGTAGATGTTGACTGGTCTTTCGGCCATGTTCTGCTTGCAGACGGGTCCCGAATTGATTTCGACGCCGGTCTCGTTCAACCGACAGCCATCCCGGAAGAGAGCGCGAGGTTCTTTTGGCTTAAAGCAGAGAGACGAAAGAATGGAGTTCTCTACTATGGCGCAGAAAGAGGATCAACCGGTATAGTTTTGACCGCGACGGCCCGCTTAGAACTCCCTTTTCCTGCCAACTTCAGGACTACGCAATCAGGCCCAGAAAGTCTCAACCGGCTGCTTATGATTGCTCGATCCTACTCGCCGATGGCGTGCTCACAGGCCGACAAACAGAGTGATGAGTAACTCCGCCTCTACTCAGACTCGTCCGGGCGTGCGACGGCCAACGCTCCGGTTCAGCGGCGGGCCGCGCAGCGGACCGTCCGCTGCAACCGATTGTTAGGCCGCTCTCACTGACGCACATAGCGCAAGTGTGTGGCAGCTGGACCATCAAGAGCCTTGTCAATGCGAAATTGCGGCCCGGGCTCGCGTAGGTTCTCGAAGAGACGCCGCCCACCGCCGAACAACACGGGTGCCAAGGCGATTTCCAGCTCGTCAACGACACCCAGGTTCAGGTACTGCTGGATCACATCCGCTCCACCCGCGATACGAATATCACGACTGCCTGCGGATTCCCGAGCCAGCTCTAGGGCACGCTCCGGCCCGTCATTGATGAAGTAAAAGGTCGTCCCACCGGGGCGCGCCCAGGGTTCGCGTTTCTCATGGGTAAGAACGTATACCGGTGTGTGAAACGGAGCCACCTCTGGCCAAGCGCGCTCGCCTTGGTCGAACATTCGCTTGCCCATAATGTTGGCACCGATGCGCTCCGTGGTGCTGCGAAGCAGGTCATTGACCGGGCCGGTCTCTCCCCCTGGTCCGAGCTTGAGGTTCTCGCGGATGTACTGTTGATTGAGGGCCCAGGCCATCAGCGCCCCCCACTTAGCGCCCCAGTTCTTGTACTCAGGCTTGTCCCAATTCTCCATGGTCATTCCTTCCGGTGCCATGTAGCCATCGAGGCTAAGCCCAATGTTCACGAATACTTTACTCATGATTCTCCTCTCGCATGTTCGGATGTCGGCCGCCGAGTAGGCCAGGGGGCCTTACGGTCCCCCAGCCCCTCTAAGAACCGTGCATGCGATGTTAGGGGATCTGACCCTCTGGAGTCGAGCTCTCTCTCACCATCGTCACTGGTCTCGCCCGATCGACGCCTGATCTCTCCCCGTCGCCGAGCTGTTGATCACCATCGTCGTCGGCTCGCTCACCATCGGCGAGCCGGCCCCACAGGCCCGCCGTCTTGCACCGCGGCCTGACAGGCCGCGACAGTTTCTTCCGCAGTCGGCCCAGCTCGTGCCCGCCTTCCTACACGGGGCTCATGTAGGGGCGGGTCAAGCGGGTGTCGGTCTTGCGGAATTCTCCCGCCAGCCGCTTCGCCCTTTCCGGTTTCAGGCCGGACCCCGCCAGCTTGCAGAACAACCTGAGCGTCGTCCGCGAGGCATCCGTCAGCTTCCTGTGCTGCGTCCAGGACTCCAGCTCCCGGGCCATCTCTTTGACGGAAGCGAGGTTATCCTGAGCCGTGAGCACGGCCACGGCATCGAGAGCGGCGCTGACGGCTTCGAACGCGTGGCCGGCTTCCCGGTGCTCGCCGTACACCTTTTTGAGGAGGCTCAAGGCTTCGCCCAGCCTGCCGAGCCCGGCGAAGACACGCCCTGACAACCAGTCGAGCTCCAGCCGGTCGGCCGGGTTGCCCGTGGACGCCGCAAGCTCCCGAGCCTGCGCCAACAACGCCGCGGCTTTCTCGAACTGCTGCGCGTAACACAGGAAGTACAGTTGATCCAGGCGCAGGCGCAACCAGAGCATCGGCTTGTCCGGGTCGAGACAGCTCTCTGCCCTCTCAAGGGCTTCCAGCGCCTGCAGCTCCCGGCCCAACTCGCCCAGCACCGCTGCCTTGCTGAGGAAAAACTGGCCGTGCCGCTCGGGCCGCCTGTCGAGCACCAAGGCACGATCGAGAGCCTCCAGCGCCGCGGGAAAGCGCTTCTTGTCGATGCAGAAGGCCGCCTCGATCACGAGCATCTGGGCCTCCATCTGGTTGAGCAGCCACTTCGGCGCCTCGGAAGGATCTTCTCCGTGAGCCCGTTGCAGGTGGGCTTCGACGATCTGGGACGGGTGCATGACGTAGAGCACCCGATCCGCCACCTCCAGCGTGAGCTTTTCAGGATCGCGCTCGTAGTCCCGGACCGTGTGCGCGGGCAGGTCCGCGGCCCCCTCCAGATCGGCCTCGCTCCAGTCCCGTTCGAGGCGCATCTCCTTCAAGAAATCAACGAGCTCGATGAGTGGCTTGTTCACAGGCTGTCCCCGTTCATGGCTCGCCGCCGAGTCTACCCCGATTCCGCGAACAAGGAAGCTCTTCAGGGGACTGCAAGCCGCCCGGACTACTCACCCGAGGCGATCGGGTATCTCTAGGTGAGGGCTACGTGGATCTGGACCAGGCGCAATTTTTCGACCGGGTCCCATCAATAGAACATGATGCGGGATGACGCGGGGGGCCGGCTCGTCCGGCCCAACGGGCCGGGAGACCCCCAGCCCAGGGCCCAGGGCCGAGGCCGCAGGCCGACGCCCTGGGTCAACAGACCCCGCAGTCATGCAACCATTAAGTTGAAGCACTGGAGGAAGCGGTGGAAACACCGTCACCGAACTACAGGAGCGGTCCTGAACGTCGGTGTTCCCGAAGAGCCGGATGTGTGCCCACAAGTCCGGTTCTGTGAGAGCCGGGGGACCGCAAGGTCCCTTCCCCGCCAGCCGGACGGCCGCCCGGGCGACGCGATCCGGCTTGATCGCCGTCTCGTTCGCGGGGAACGCCATACCGCTCGTGAGGTCGAGGGAGACCGCGCTCCCGGCCGGCGAGCTCGGGCCCTGACCAATACGCGGATGCCGTGACGCAGCAAGGCCGTGAAGTGGCGACGGTTCTCAGTCGCCACGAGCCGCGCGCCAACATTCTCCTCACGCGCTTCAATGGAGTCCCGGCCCCACGAATCTCTTGCCCTTCAAGACGCCTTTAGAATTGACTCCCCCAGCAGCCCAACGCTACTTCTTTCCTCCGAGGCTCTTGTAGATTCCCATCTTCGAGCTCTTGTTCAGGCTCAGAATCGCCTGGATCACGTTCGAGTATTGCTCAAGCATCGTGGCGCCCGGGAGTACGAAGTTGGGGTCCTTAAAGGTGACTCTGAAGTCCGCTTGCAGGGCAGCCAGCCCCGTGACGAAAACGTTGTTGAGGCCATTCAGTTGGGTCTGCAATTGAGAATTTTGTGTCGTCAGGCGGGCTACTTGTGTTTGGAGAGTTTGAATGCTTGCGTTCGCGGCATTGAGCTGGGTCTGCAGATACTGGATCTGCTGCTGCGCTGCCAGTAATTGATCCCCACAGTCGTCTTCCTGGTTCACCGTGAACGTCTGCCCCCCCGCCGTGATCGTTCCGGTCTGGGCAGATCCCGTGTTCGCCACGACGCTGTAGGTGACGGTGTCGGGGCCGCTTCCGGAGGCTCCTGAAGTGATCGTGATCCACGGCACGTTGGAGTTGGCCGTCCAGGCGCATCCCGCTGACATTTGCACCTGAAAGGTCTGGTCAGTCGCTCCCGCTGCGGGAACGTTGACACTGGAGGGATTCAACGTAACAGAACATTGGGCATCCCCGTAAAGCTCTGCGCTGGCGGAAAGAAGCCCATGTCCATCGTCCCCACCCGCAATCAGGACTTTTCCGCTTGGCAACAATGTGGCGGTGTTGCTATACAGTCCCGTGCTCATACCTGCCGTGGCTGTGAAAACCGCTGTCACCGGGTCATACTCCTCCGCACTCATCAGAGCGCCGTCTTTCCACCCACCTGCAATCAGGGCATTGCCGCTCGTTAGCAACGTTGCCGTGGGGAAACTTCGTCCAGTTACCAGGCTCCCGGTGCCCAGGAAGGTCTGCGTTGCCGAATCATATAGCTCGGCGCTGCTGAGCGGGCCTCCATTGTACCCTCCTACGATCAACACCTCCCCACTGGGGAGTCGTGTGGCGGTCAAGTCATATCGTCCAGTGGCAAGGCTTCCCGTGACCGAGAAGGTCCCCGTCGCCGGGTCATACAACTCAGCACTGCTGAGAACACCCTGTGTCCAGTTTCCCCCAGCCACGATCAGCACCTTCCCGTTAGGCAGCAACGTGGCGGTGTGCTTAGCTCGCGATATCACCAGACTTCCGGTCGGCGTGAAGGTACCCGTTGCGGGGTCATAAAGCTCTGCGTTGGTAGTCGTGTGGTAATTCCCGGTTTCCCCGCCCGCAATCAGCACCTTCCCGCTCGGCAGTAACGTCGCGGTATGTTCCTCTCGCGTTGTCAACATGCCGCCCGTTGGCGAAAAAGTTCCCGTTTGGGGGTCGTACACCTCTGCGCTCGACAGGACGTTTTGCGAAGCTCGGTCCACTCCCCCGGTAAGCAGTACCTTCCCGTTCGGCAGCAACGTCTCCGTGTGAGTGTCCCTGGCTGCTCCCATGCTCGCCGTTGGCGCAAAAGTCCCGGTCACCGGGTCGTATAGCTCCGCACTCGCAAGAGAATTATTATAAGAATTCGAACCAACGCCTCCGGCGATCAGTACCTTCCCGCTCGGCAGCAACGTAGCCGTGTGACCGGCCCTGGCTGTTCCCATACTCCCCGTTGGTGTGAAGGAGGGCATCCCAAGAACCGGCGTTACGGCGAGCAGCGCGAGAACGGGCAGGAACTTCAGGTATGGCGGCCGGTGAACCGTTGTCGATATGGTCATCGAGATTTCCTTCATTGTCGGAAGAAAGGAGTTAAGAGCAAAAATCATTTTAGTTTTTTTGCTCACCCAGCACACCGTACTGAGAGGTAGGTTCTGCCTACACTACAGGGTGGCCCCGACCTTCCCCGGGGGTAGGCGCTCCCCCGGTCGGATCCTCGGCGCCGCGCACCTGCTGTAGGCACAGGTCACAGGTCCAGTTGCCGCGCCACGCCCGGGGCGGGCCTCAGCGTGCCGAGAGCGCACCGGCGGTGCAGAGTAGGTGCCTCGCGCCAGGCCAAGCCTGGGAAGGGTCTCTTGCAAAGAAAGACCAGTCGGACGTAGGCTCACTTTCGTGCCGGGTGACGTTTAAACCCGTATCCGCCCCATTACAGGATGGCGTTCGCTTCTTCCGACCTCCCAAGCCCGCACCTTCAACAGATCCCCTTGCGGTTCACCTGCCCTTGCGGGCGAAGATACGGGGTTACCACGTTCCGCTTCTGAAGTCGT
>WNGB01000453.1_pt1 | contig 63928 bp, 61 predicted proteins | sample 5400681 | NCBI WGS metagenome assembly WNGB01 (sample SAMN13153367, study PRJNA577476) | soil metagenome | isolation source: 115 cm soil or saprolite under grassland replicate 2 | place: USA:California | collected 2016-06-15 | reverse complement strand
GGGATCAAGACGACCGTCGTCTCCACGGATCGGGACGCCTTTCAGCTCGTGACCGAGAACGTCTCCCTGATGATGACGCCGCGAGGCGTCGCGGACGTCAACGTCTATACGCCCGAACGTGTCTTTGCCCGCTACGGGGTGACGCCCGAGCAGGTGCCCGACTTCATCGGCCTCAAGGGCGACAGCTCCGACAACATCCCGGGTGTCCCGGGCTTCGGGGACAAGACGGCCGGGCAGTTGATCGCCCAGTACGGGTCGCTCGAAGCCGTGCTCGAGCATGTCGACGAGCTCTCGCCCGCGCGCGGCAAGGCGCTGCGCGAGCACGCCGAGGAGGCGTCGCAGTCGAAGGAGCTCGCGACGATGCGCCGAGACCTGCAGCTCGACTGCGATCCCGCCGACCTGGTGCTGCGACCCCCGGACCGTTCGCGGCTGAAGGAGATGTTCCGCCAGTACGAGTTCCGGAACCTCCTCCAGCGCATCGACGTGATCGACGAGGCGTTGCCGGCGGCGCCGATGAAGCTCGAGGGGGTCTCCATTGCCTGGCGTGAGGCCGACTTGGAGGATGTCGCGGGCGAAGCCGCCCTGGTGGTCGAGGGCGAACGCTTCGCTCTCGCGCGAGAAGACGTCGTCCTGGGCGACTGGAGCGTCGAGGTGATCCCGCGAATTCGCGAGGCGCGGCTCGTAGCGCACGACTTCAAAGCGCTGCCGCGGGAGGTCTATCGCGCAGGGATCGAGCCGGCCGAAGACACGCTCCTGATGGCCTACCTGATCGAGCCGGCCCGGGCCGACTACGCCCTGGACGAGCTCGCCGCCGAATACGGGATCGAGCTGCAGCCCGAGCCGGCCGCGGAGGAGGAGACCGCCGATCTCATCCGGCATGCGGGCGCCGCTCTGCGGCTGGCCGGGCCGCTGAAGGGTCGCGTCGTCGAGCGCGGGCTCGAGCCGCTCTACAGGGAGATCGAGCTTCCTCTCATAGGTGTGCTTGCGGCAATGGAGGATGCCGGGGTCCGCATCGACACGTACCGGATGGGGGAGATCACCGCTCGCCTCGCCGACCGGGTGGAGGAGCTCGAGACGAAGGCTCACAAGCTTGCGGGCGAGGAGTTCATGCTCGGCTCTACGCAGCAGGTGGCCCGCATCCTCTTCGAGAAGCTCGAGCTGACCGCCGGAAGGAAGGGCAAGACCGGTTATTCCACCGATACGCGTGTCCTCCGCACCATTCGTGGCGAGCATCCGATCGTCGAGGTGATCGAGGAATGGCGGGAATACTCGAAGCTCCTGAACACGTATCTGGGCCCGCTCCCGGAGCTGATCTCGGAAGAGGACGGTCGCCTGCACACGACCTTCAACCAGGCGGTGGCGTCGACTGGCCGGCTCTCCACGACGAACCCGAACCTGCAGTCGATCCCGATCCGCACCGAGCTGGGGCGGGAGATCCGGTCGGCCTTCGTCGCCGATCAGGGGTTCCGACTCCTCTCCGCGGACTACTCCCAGGTCGAGCTGCGCATCCTCGCCCACGTCTCCGGCGAGCCGAAGCTTCGCGAAGCCTTCGCCCGCGGGGAGGACATCCACGCCGCCACGGCGGCGGAGGTGCTCGGGAAGGATCCCGCGACCCTGACGAAGGGCGAGCGCAGCGTCGCCAAGATGGTCAACTTTGGGATCATCTACGGGATCTCGGCCTTCGGGCTCTCCGAGAATCTCGAGATCCCGCGCGAGGAGGCTCAGGCTTACATCGACACGTACCTCGCGCGCTTCCCGCTCGTCCAGGACTTCATCCAGCGGACGATCGAGCGTTCGGAGCGGGACGGCTATGCGACGAGCCTGTTCGGCCGGCGCCGCCCTGTCCCCGAGCTGAAGGCGTCGAACCGCCAGACGCGATCGCTGGGAGAGCGGCTGGCGGTCAACTTCGTCATGCAGGGAACGGCCGCGGACATCATCAAGAAGGCGATGGTGTCGATCCACCGCCGGCTGCGCGCCGAAGGCCGGGCCGCGCGGCTCGTCCTCCAGGTGCATGACGAGCTCCTGTTCGAGGTGCCCGACGTCGAGCTCTCGTCCATCAAGGACCTCGTCCGCGAGGAGATGTGCGGCGCCTACGCGCTCGAGCCGCCCCTCGCCGTGGACGTCGGCGTTGGCGACGACTGGAACGAAGCGAAGTCCTGACTTAGCCGCTGCGCAGACGCCGGGGTCTCTCCTGACTTAGCCACTGCGCACACGCCGGGGTCCGACCCCGACCTTGTCCAAAGCGCACACGCCGGGGTCTGACCCCGGCCTTGTCCAAACACGCCAGCCCGGCCGTGCGATTTTGTTACAGGCGCATCGCATGGATCCAGGGCTCGTGACTTCGGGCTGGGCTAATACGGACACGCTGGGGTCTGACCCCGACTTGATCCAGGACTACTGCGAGGTGTCCGAGCCGGACTTGGCTTAGCGAGGGCGCCAGGCGAGTTGGGCCGCCTGTGCCGGCCAGGTCGCGATAGGGCCGCCGCGAGTCCGTGCGTAGAAGACAACGGCGTCCGGCTGCGCCACGGCGATCCACCGTCCGTCCGGAGACCAGGCTGCATCCCGGCCCGGGAAGAACCGCGGGGCGATTCCCCGAAAACAGCCGAGATCGATCAGCTGTACGCCGCCCCCCGGGGACTCCTGCTGGCGGAACATGGCCGCGCAACCGTCTGGCGAGACGATCGGAGTGCTGCCCTGAACATCCTCGGGCAGCTCGATCCTGGCGCGGCGCCCGCCGTCCGGCCCGTACACCTCGAGCCGTCGGCCGTTCAGCCCGATCACGATCGAGCCGTCTGCGAGGAAGACCGCAAAGGTGATGCCGCCGTCGGCGCGGAGGACACGCTCGCCCTCGACGAGCAGCGCGTTTCCGACCGCGTAGGCGATGCGCGAATCGGCCGTGTACCCGACGGGGCAGGCCGGGAGTCGGCGGGCCGGGCCGCCGAGCTCCAGGTCGAAGCCCGTCCGGCGCCGGCCGCACCAGGCGACTCGCTGCCCGTCGGGGCTCCAGAGGACGACGCCGAAGAGCGCGCGGTACCCGCCCAGGTCGGCGTTAGGACGGTCGAGATTGGCGAGCCGAAACGGCGCGAGTCCGTCCGCGGAGGCCGGTCCCAGCCCGTACGCGATCCGATCCCCGACAGGCGGCGCCCACAGATCGCAGTTCCCTGCGAACCTCGCCAGGGGACGCTCGCGGCCTCCGGCAAGGCCGATGACCCTGACCCGGCAGTCGCGGGCGTCCGTGAAGACGAGGGATCCGGCGAGGGCGCCGAGGGGCCAGTTCGCCGGCGCTTCGGCCTGGGGTCTGGGGCCCGGAAGACGGGTAGGCGACGTCTGGACGGCGTCGGTCCCGGATGTCGTCTGTTCGGTACCGTTCACCCGTCCACGGATGGCGTCGGCCGCGGCAAATCCGCCGATCAACACGACCGCGCAGACGACGATGAAATCCCGAGGCCTCAAAATCCCGTGGCTATACTGGCTACCTCTTTAAATGGTGCAGAACGAGACGATCACTGAAGAAAATACGCCGAAGTCAGACGACGACGTCTGGACTCAAGGTCCCGACGGCGAACTGATCCCCGACTACGACTCGACCTTCCCCATCATCAACGAGGGCGAGGTCGTGAGCGGCAAGGTCGTACGCGTCGACAAGGACGAAGTCCTGATCGACATCGGCTACAAGTCCGAGGGCGTCATCCCGGTTTCGGAGCTGTCGATTCGACGTTCGGTCAACCCGGCCGACGAGGTCAACATCGGCGACGAGATCGACGCGCTCGTGATGACGAAGGAGGACGCCGAGGGTCGGCTTATCCTCTCGAAGAAGCGTGCCCGTTTCGAGATGGCGTGGAAGCGCATCGAGGGGGCGGCGGAGAGCGGAGAGCCCGTCGAAGGGACGGTGATCGAGGTCGTGAAGGGCGGGCTAATCCTCGATCTGGGCGTGCGTGGGTTTCTGCCCGCCTCGCTCGTGGACATCCGCCGCGTCCAGGACCTCGACGAGTTCATGGGCCAGACACTGCGCTGTAAGGTGATCGAGCTCAACCGCAGCCGCAACAATGTCGTGCTCTCGCGCCGCGCCGTCCTCGAGGAGGAGCGCAAGGAGATGCGCCAGGCGATCCTCGACCGTCTCTCGCCCGGCGATGTCGTGACGGGGACCATCTCCAACATCGTCGACTTCGGCGCCTTCGTGGACCTCGAGGGCATCGACGGGCTCATCCACATCTCCGAGCTCTCCTGGAGTCACGTAAACCATCCCTCGGAGCTGCTCGAGATCAGCCAGGAAGTGCAGGTCAAGGTGCTCGACATCGACCGCGAGCGGCAGCGCATCTCGCTCGGCCTGAAGCAGACCCAGTCGGACCCCTGGCAGCAGGTGGTGGACATGTACGACCAGGGGGACGTCATCGAAGGGAAGGTGACGAAGGTGGTCACCTTCGGCGCCTTCATCGAAGTCGTGCCGGGCGTCGAGGGGCTTGTTCACATCTCCGAGCTGGCGCAGCACCACGTCGAGAACCCGCGCGAGGTCGTGACCCAGGGTGAGTCGGTGCGCGCGAAGATCATCGAGATGGATCCGGAGCGGCGTCGCCTGTCCCTCTCCCTGAAGCGGGTCGACGAAGGAGAAGGCGGCACCGGGGTCGGCGAGGGGGCCACCGAGTTGGGCCTCTCCGAGGAAGTCTTCGCCGAAAACATGGCAGAGGAGCCCGTCTCCGGGGAGGCCTTGGCTGCGAGCGCGGCTCAGGAGCCCGTCCCCGAGGAGAGCTTCGTCGAGGAACCGCCGGCCGAGCAATCCGACGAGAGCATCGAGGCCGACAGCGTGGCGCCGGAAGATCCGGGTCCCGGCGACTCCGAGGGCGGCTATCCGGCTCCGCCTGAGGAAAAAGAGCCCACCTAACGCCCGTCCCGTGGCGGTCGCCGTCACGGGAGGAATCGGGGCGGGGAAGTCCGAGGCGCTGGGGGCGTTCGCGCGCCACGGTGCGGCCGTGATCTCGAGCGACGAGATCGTCCATGACCTGCTCCGCTCGGACGAGGACGTGCGCGCTGCGGTGCGCGAGCGCTTCGGCGACGGCGTCTTCGGCCCCGAGGGCCAGGTCGACCGGGGCCGCATCGCCGACATCGTCTTCGCCGACCCTGAGCAGCTCGACTGGCTCGAGCGTCTCCTGCACCCCCGCGTCATTGCCGCTTATCTTCGTTGGCGGGACGACCTCGCCAGCCTTCCGGATCCGCCTGCCGTCTGCGTGACCGAGGTCCCTCTCCTCTACGAGGTCGGGGGAAACACACGCTTTGACGCAGTCGTCGTGATCACAGCAGCGCCGGACGTGCGAGTCTCTCGCCAGGTGCGTCCGATGCAGGACCGTGAGCGGCGGCTGATCCCGGACGAGGAGAAGCTCTCGCGAGCCGACTTCGCCTACGTCAACGACGGGTCGCTCGAGGAGCTCGACCAGTTCGTGTCTGGGGTCGTGGAGAAACTCAGCGCATGAGGGTCTTCCTCTCCGTCCTAGTCCTCGTGGCCGCCGCGGGAGCCGGGATCGCGTACGTGCAGGAAGCGCATCCGGCGTGGTACGAGCGCCTCCGCTATCCGCTCTCCTACGACCACATCGTCGTCGGTCACGCCGCGAACTACGACCTCGACCCTGCGCTCCTCGCAGCAGTCATCTATCGGGAGAGCAAGTTCGATACCCGCGCCCGCTCTTCGTCCGGCGCGATCGGGCTCATGCAACTCCTGCCGGACACGGCCAAGGGGATCGCCGTCCACACTGGGGGCTCGCGCTTCCGGGTGGCCGACCTCTACGACCCCGAGATCAACGTGCGCTACGGCGCCTTTTACCTGCGGCGGCTGCTGACGAAGTACGGAGATATGCGGCTCGCGCTCGCCGCGTACAACGCAGGGCAGGCGAATGTCGACGAATGGCGCGCGCAGGGGAAGGGGATCGCCTTCGCCGAGACGCGGGAGTACGTGGACTCCGTGCTGAAGACGCGTGACATCTACGCGAATGCCTATCGCAAGGAGCTAGGCCTTGACTAACTTCGCCGGACGTCCTCACAGTCCGGCGCGACGACGTCAATTCGGTCCGCGCGAACGATGTCCAACCCGGAACCGCAGGCGATTCGATCGCGATTGCCTTCCCGGGTGAGCACGTGGTCTCTACCGGCGCCGCCCCGGACTACATCGCGGCCCCTGCCCGGGAAGACGTAGTCCGGGCCTGCGCCCGCGCGGATCCGATCGGCGCCGTCGCGACCGCACATGATGTCGTACCGGCGGGTCCCGACGAGCACGTCGGCGGTCGAGGTCCCGTTTCTCGTACAGAGCAGCGTGCGATCGAATCCCGGCGGCGGCGGATTGCAGAGCCGGGCAAGCGGCTGCACCAAGCGTTTGACGATCGTCCGGCCATTCGCCGTCGCGGCGATGTTTCGGAGCTGGTAACGATCGACGGCCAGGTCGTAGATCTCTCGCACGCCCGTTCGGTAGGTGATGAAGCTGTAGCGAGGCGATCGCAGGGCGCAGTACGTCGGCGGGTACCGGTTCAGCGCCTCGACAAGAAAGCTCGGGCGCCAGGCGACATCGTTACCCGCCAGTATCGACAGCAGGCTTCGCCCTTCGGATCCAGGAGCGGCCACGCCCGCGACCTCCGCAAACGTCGGCGCGAGGTCGATACCCAGGGCCGCGCGCGTCTCCCTCCTCGCGGAGGAGATGAGGGCGTCGTAGCGCACGACGAAGGGGACGCGAACGCTCTCCTCGTACGGATACCACTTTGCTACGAGCCGGTGCTCGCCCCAGAGAAAACCGTTGTCGGAAACAAAGACGATGAGGGTGTCGCCGAGCTCCCTTCGGTCTGCGAGCGCCTGAATGATTGACCCCACGGCCTCGTCGACGGCGAGCAGCGACTGAAGCTGACGGCGGCGCAAGGTGTCAAATGATTGGCGCCTGGCAGCGTCCCAGCTCGGCACAGCCCGGACCCAGCGCGGTTTGTCCGCGACGTCCCGCTCGTTGTAGCTGGGCGGGCGCCAGCGCGGGAGATCCGCGAATGCGCTCGTGTGACGAGCGGCCGGCGTGGCGGGCCGGTGCGGGCCGTACGGTGCGAAGTAGAGGAAGAAGGGGCCCGTCGCAGTCGAGATGAACGAGACTGCTTGCCGGGCGAGGAAATCGGTGGAGTACCTCGCCCGGTCCGTGAGCGGGAAGTCCTCGCCGTCGATGTCGAAGCCATATCGGTAGTAACCCGGCGGCCGAAGGGCGACCCAGCGGTCCCATCCCGGCGGGACGTAGGAGCCTGGGTAGCCGTTCAGGTACTTGCCTATCAGCGCGGTGTCGTAGCCGGCGGCGTCGAGCCAAGTCGCGAGGGTCGATTCATCGCGAAACCCGGCAAAACCGCCGAGCGGATCGCCGTTACGGTAGACGCGCGTCCTGTGCGAGTACGAGCCGGTCAAGATGCTGGCCCGGCTCGGGCAGCACAGTGGATTCGTCACGAATCCGTTCGCGAACGTGACCCCGTGTGCGACAAGCTTGCTCTGCACCGTGGGCATGTACGAGATCGTGTCCCAGCGTTGGTCGTCCGTGAGGATGAGGACGATGTTCGGTTGCTGGGCGGCGGCCTTTCCGGGGCCTACGAAGACTGCGAGCAGCGCACACGCAAAGCCGATCAGACGGACCCCTGGGCGCACCGCCAAGAGTGTAGAGACTGGGCGGAGCGTTCAAGGGGCCCCTGGACCGGCAGCTACGATGAGTCGGTGGTGGCCCAATTCAAAGTTTCCGAGGCTTACCGCCCCACCGGCGACCAGCCGGACGCGATCGGGTCCCTGTCGGCCAGCCTGAAGGCAGGCGACAAGTACCAGACGCTGCTCGGTGCCACAGGGACGGGCAAGACCGCGGCGATGGCGTGGATCATCGAGCAGGTGCAGAAGCCGGCGCTCGTGATCGCTCACAACAAGACACTGGCCGCACAGCTCTGCAACGAGTTCCGCGAGTTCTTCGCGGAGAACGCGGTCGAGTACTTCGTCTCGTACTACGACTACTACCAGCCCGAGGCGTACGTCCCGCAGGCCGACCTCTACATCGAGAAGGACGCCTCCATCAACGACGATATCGACCGCCTGCGCCATGCGGCCACGAGTGCGCTGCTCGTCAGACGGGACGTCGTCATCGTGGCGTCCGTCTCCTGCATCTACGGCCTCGGCTCACCGGTCGAGTACGAGCAGAAGACCGTGCTGCTCGGCACGGGGATGGAGATCGACCGCGACGTGATGCTCCGCAAGCTCGTCGACATCCAGTACTCGCGCAACGACTCCTTCCTCGGACGCGGGCGCTTCCGCGTACGTGGGGACGTGGTCGAGGTGCAGCCGGCCCACATGGAGTCGGCCTACCGGATCTCGCTCTTCGGTGACGAGGTTGAGTCGATCACCCACTTCGACCCGCTTTCCGGCGAGGTCTTCGCGCGCCTCGAGCACCTGGCGATCTTCCCGGCGACGCAGTACGTGACCTCCCGCGAGACGATCGAGCGCTCCCTGGACGAGATCCGCCACGAGCTGGAGGAGCAGGTCAAGCTCTTCGAGTCGCAAGGCAAGCTGCTCGAGGCGCACCGGATCCGGCAGCGCACCGAGTACGACATGGAGATGCTCGCCGAGCTCGGGTACTGCAACGGGATCGAGAACTACTCGCGCATCCTGGACGGCCGTCCCGTTGGATCGGCTCCGCACACGCTCCTGGACTTCTTCCCGGACGACTTCGCCGTCTTCGTTGACGAGTCGCATCAGACGGTGCCCCAGCTCGGCGGGATGTACGAGGGCGACCGCTCGCGCAAGGAGACGCTCGTCGAGTACGGCTTTCGGCTTCCGTCGGCGCTGGACAACCGTCCGTTGCGCTTCGACGAGTTCATCGAGAAAGTGCCACAGCTCGTATTCGTCTCCGCGACGCCCGGCCCCTTCGAGCTCCGCAACTCGACGAACATCACGGAGCAGATCATCCGGCCGACCGGGATCGTCGATCCGGAGGTCGAGATTCGGACGTCGAAGAACCAGATCGACGACCTCCTGAACGAGATCCGGCGCAGGGAGGAGGCGGGCGAGCGCGTTCTGGTCACGACGCTGACCAAGAAGATGGCGGAGGATCTGACCGACTATCTGCTCGAGTCCGGTGTGAAGGCACGCTACCTCCACTCCGAGATCGACACGCTGGAGCGGATCCAGATCATCCGGGAGCTTCGTCTCGGCGAGTACGACGTGCTGGTGGGCGTCAACCTCCTGCGCGAAGGGCTCGACCTACCCGAGGTGTCGCTCGTCGCCATCATCGACGCGGACAAGGAGGGCTTCCTCCGCGGCCAGACGGCGCTCATCCAGACGATCGGGCGTGCCGCGCGAAACGTGAACGGCAAGGTCGTCATGTACGCCGACAAGCTGACGGAGGCGATCAAGGGCGCCGTCGACGAGACGAACCGCCGCCGCGACATCCAGCTCCGCTACAACGAGGAGCACGGGATCACGCCGGAGTCGATCATCAAGGGCGTCTCCGACATCGCCGAGTTCCTGTCGCTCGAGTCGCCGACCGTCCCGGGGAGGCGCCGCCGCGGTCGCCGGCAGGTGGAGGGCATGCGTCCCGAGGAGATCGAGAAGCTCGTGGTCTCGCTGGAGGAGGAGATGTACGCGGCCGCTGAGGAGCTTCGTTTCGAGTATGCGGCCAAGCTCCGAGACGAGATCAAGGAACTTCGCCGCGAGCTCCAGGCGGCTGCTCAAAGCGCCGCCTGACCTTGGCCTTCGGGTTGTAAGGCGGGCCGAAAGAGAGTTAACTACCGCCCGTCCGTGAACCCTCCCCGGGAGAGGAGTCTCATGAAGCACAGGCGTTTCTGGCTGGCGTCGCTGGCCGTACTGACACTCGTCCTCGTCACGACGATGGGCCCCGGCCGCGCCGGCCCTGAGAAGACGAACGCCGCGGGGGTCACGCGCGTCGTCCTCTTCTCCTCGGACGGCATGCGGCCGGACCTCATGCAGCAGTACGCCGCGGCCGGTGCCATGCCGACGTACGCCGGGTTGATGGCAACGGGCGTCAAGGGAGCCAACGGGATGCTCCAGGCCTTCCCGCCCAACACCGGGGTGGGCTGGTACACGATGGCGACCGGGACGTACCCGTCCGAGCATGGCTCCACGAACAACACCTTTCATCGGACGGGCGACGCGTTCGCCAACTCGACGTCGTTTTCGGCCTCTGCAAGCCTGCAGGCGGACACCATCGCCAACGCGGCCGAGCGCGCCGGCAAGAAGGTCGCCCAGATCGAGTGGGTCGGCGGCCGCAACGCCGGCATCGCCGGGCCCACCGTCGACTTCGTCAACTTCTTCTCGACCCGCGGCGTTCTCACGGCTCCTGCGATCGCCGACGAGCAAAGCGGTGCGGCCGCGTTTGGCCTCTCCTACCAGGTCGCCGCTTTCGCGGACGCTTCGGGTTGGACGAACGTACCGGGGAGCACCCTGACTCCGAAAGAGACGGTGCTGAGCGTTCCGACCACCTTCGCCGCCCAGAACCCGACGCGTACGTACGACGTCTACATCTACGCGGCCGGCAGCGGCTACGACCACGCGCTGCTCGTGCGGAGCGGCGCGGCGAAGGACGGGAGCCAGGCGGCCGCAAACCTCGCGGTGGGCGACTTCAAGGAGATCAAGCTCACGGGCGCGGACGGTCTGATCGGCGCTCGTGCCGGGCAGACGGCAGGCTTCTACACGAAGCTGATCTCGCTCGAACCCGACCTGTCCTCCTTCAAGCTCTACTTCACCTCGGTCGAGCGTGTGATCGCGACATGCGCCACGACCGCGTGCGACGCCCTTCCGGCCGGAGGAGCGGGCGAGAACAAACTCGAGAAGTACATCGCCGACAATCTTCCAACGGCCATCGCGGCCGATTTCGCGCCGCTCGAGGCTCGTATCATCGACGAGGACACGTACGTCGAGCAGGGCCGCGACCTCGAGAAGGCCTACGGGGACTCGGTCCTCCAATACGTCCTCGGGACGCTTCAGCCCGATACCGATCTCGCCCTCATCGGCTTTCCCGTCACGGACGAGTTCTCGCACCAGTTCATGGGCCTCTATACGCCGACCGACATGGACGGTGATCCCAACCCATACTTCGACAACGTCGACGGCCTCGGACCGCCTGACGATCGGACCGCGATCCGAGAGGGCTACGTTCGCAGCGCCTACCACGAGGCCGACGCGAAGCTCGGCCTCGCGAGGACTCTCATGGGCGGCAACCCAACGACGTTCGCGGGTTCCGATCACGGCTTCGGCCCGCAGTGGTATGCCGTCAACGCCCGCAAGGTGCTCTTCGACGCTCAGGTGGACGGCATCTCGCTCCATGCCAGTGGAGGCAACACGGCGTCGAACTGCCGGGGCACCGCGACCGATCTGACCAAGGCGTGCTGGGCCGGCGGGACGATCCAGGTGTACGTCAACCCGACGTTGCCGGCGGGCACCACGTACGAGGAGGTCCGGACGGCCGTCATCGACACCTTCGAGAACCTAAGCGACTCGGCGAACCCCGGCAAGGAGGTCGTCGCGAGAGTCATGAAGAAGGAGGAGCTGCGAAACGTCGACGGCTCAGACTCGCTGCATCCGAACCGGAGCGGCGACGTCGTCGTCGTCCTCAGGCCTCCGTATCAGTCGGACGCGGGCACTCCGGGCCAGGCGATCGCGTTCTCGCAGTTCTTCGGCCAGCACGGTTACCTGCCGGACCTCGTCGATCTCGCACACAACGTCAACATGCACGCGACCTTCGTCGCGGGCGGACCGGGCGTGCAACACCAAGCGGACGTCGTCGGCGTCCGGGCGATCGACCTCGCCCCAAGCATCTCGTACTTCATGGGCATTCCCGAGCCGCAGAACGCACGCGGGAAGATTCTCCTGAAGCTCTTCAATGGCACGAGTGCTTTCAAGGAGATCGACATCCTCGACATCAGCGACTACCACGGGCAGCTGATCCCGCTCTCGGAGGTCTCCGATACCGTCGGGCCGACCTTTGGCATCGGCGGCGCAGCGTTCTTGAAGCCGTGGTTCGACCTCTACCGGGCGGAAAACCCGGGCGCCGTCATCACGGTGGCGGCGGGCGACTCCGTCGGCGCAACGCCCCCGATCTCGAGCTTCTTCGGCGACAAGCCCACAATCGAGCTCATGAACGAGATGGGGTTCACCTACGACGGTCTCGGCAACCACAACTTCGACCGCGGACAGCAGTACCTGCGCAACGAGCTAATACCGCTCGCGAAGTTCAAATACGTATCCGCGAACATCATCGATCCTGGCACGGGCAAGACCCCGGCTGAATGGGCACCGTCGCGCACGTTCGACTTCGGGTCGGTGAAGCTGGCGGTGATCGGCTTCTCGAACGACGACCTACCCACGCTGATCAACCCCGCCGGGCTCGTGCCGTTCGTGGTCACGAACTCGACGGACGCAGTGAACAAGCGAGCGGTCCAGTTGAGCAAGCAGTCCAACATCGACGCAGTGATCGCCATCGGCCATCTCGGAGCGACGGCTGGTTCGCTCGACAGCCCCACCGGGCCGCTCGTCGACCTCGCTGACGACGTCACGAACGTGGACGCCGTGATCGGCGACCACACCGACGTCCAGGTGCTCACCCATCGGCCAAACGGCGTGCTCGTGACGGAGAATCGCAGCAAGGGCATCCGCTTCACCCGCGTGCGCCTGATCGTCGATACGGCCACGAACCAGGTCGTCTACAAGACGGCCGACTTCCACAAGCCGTGGAACATCGGCGTCACTCCTGATCCTAAAATTCAGGCGCGGATCGACGAGCTGAATGCTCAGCTTGGGCCGATTCTCAACACGCAGATCGGGAGCTCGACGAAGTTCATCCCGCGCGCGGATCAATGCGGGAACGGCAACGGGCGGACGTGTGAGTCGCTCGTCGGGAACGTCGTCACCGATGCGATGCGTGCCACGTACGCGTCGACAGGCGTCGAGTTCGCGATCACGAACTCGGGCGGTCTCCGGGCTGACCTCACCTGCCCGACGACCGACAACCCGAGCGACTTCTGCCCGGCTTACACACCGCCGCCCTATCCGATCACGCGCGGACAGGTGCTGACCGTGCTCCCGTTCGGAAACATCGTCACCACAGTGACCATCAGCGGCGCCGAGCTGAAAACGATGCTCGAGAACGGCGTCTCTCGGATGCCGGCCGTGGACGGGCGGTTCCCGCAGGTGTCCGGCCTCTGCTTCACGTACGACATCGCCTTGCTCGCGGGCAGCCGCGTCCTCTCGGCTTTCGAGGCGGACTCGGCCGGGAATTGCACGGCGACACCGGTCGACCTGACTGCGGCATCGAGCTACAAGATCGCCGAGAACGACTTCATGACGGGCGGCGGCGACGGCTACCCGGTGTTCTCCAGCCGGGCGACGACGCAGGACATCATGGATCAGGTCACCGCCGACTACATCACGGCCAACTCGCCGCTCAGTCCGTTCGTGAAAGCGTTCCCGGACGGCCGCATCAACTGCGCGGACTCGAATGGTGCGACGGCGCCGAACTGCCCGACGCTGACCGCGTCGCCTTAGGGGTTCTCGAGGGAGCCCGCCGCTTCGCGCGGCGGGCTCCCTGCTTCGATTCGTTTGCTCGCGGGCAAGTGCCGTTCGCATGAGCAAGGACGATCTGCTTGGACTCGACAAGCGCAGGGCCGTCATCACGGTGGTCCTCGCCTTACTCCTCGCGGCCGGGGCCGTCGGGCTCGTCGGCAAGATCGCGGACTTCGGCAAGCTGATGGACGCCCTGCGGGAGGCGGACAAGACGTGGTTCCCGATCTGCCTCGCCGGCCTCGTAGCCGCTTATGCCGGCTATATCCTCGGCTACCGGGAAGTCGCCCGAATGCACGGCGGGCCTCGCCTCCCGCTCTGGACGGTGGCCCGGATCATCGGCATCGGCTTCGGCGCGAATGTGCTCGGCTCCGCCGCGGGTGGGCTCGCGGTGGACTTCTGGGCTCTACGCAGAGCCGGCGCGGGAACCCACGAGTCGGCGCGGAGGGTCCTCGGCTTCAACACCCTGGAATGGGCCCTGCTCGGGACGTTCGCGGCCGTCGCGGCGATCTTCGTGCTGGCTGGACGAGGGGAAGGAGCGCCCCTGGCGATGACGCTTCCCTGGATCGTGTGCGTTCCTCTCTTCGCCGTAGCCGCGGCGTGGGTCAGCTCGCCGAAGCGGTGGCGCCGCCTGACGGAACTGGGAGGCCCGACCCCAAAGAGGGCCGGGGGTCTGGCCGGGTGGTCACGGTGGCTTCTCGCCAAGGCGCGGAAGGGCCTCGCCGATGCGATCGGCGGCGTCGTGGTCGTGCGCCATCTCGTCACGCACCCGCGCGCCCATCCCGCCGGTGTGTTCGGCTTCGCCCTTTATTGGTTCGGGCACCTCCTGACCCTCTACGCGGCCCTGCGGGCGTTCACCGAGACGCGCCTTGTCCTCGCCGCCCTCGTGCTCGCGTTCGCGACGGGCTACGTGGCGACGGCGCTTCCGCTTCCCGGTGGTGGCTCGGGTGGGATCGAGGCAGCGCTCGCCTTCAGCCTCCACGGCGTCGGGGTGCCGCTCGCGCCCGCCCTCCTGAGCGTGCTCGTCTACCGCTTCTTCACGTTCTGGCTGCCGATTCTGCCAGCGCTCGCCTTGCTCCCCACTGTGAAGCAGCTCAACCGCGAGCTCCCGCGGTTCGCGGGCGAGCCACGGTCCCGAGTGGCTCGACGCCGCGCGGAAAACGGCGGTCAGCGATCTGGGCCCACTGGTTCCCGGCCCACGCGTACGTAAGGACCCGAATGGAGAGCTCGTCGACCTCAAAGAGGTGCAGGCCGCGGGCCTCGCCCCGGCGCTTGGGACGCGGCTGGCCCAGGCCGGGAGCGGTGACGACCGTCGTTCCTCTCACCCGGCCGCCGACGAGCTCGAACTCTCGGCGCTCGCTCGCCGCGCTCTGGTGGACGTGACCGGAGACGATCAGCTCGGCTCCTGCGTCGACCAGCGAGCCAAGCAGCGTGTATCGCTTGGCGATCGTCCGCTTCAGTGTGCGCCAGGGAGCACCGAGCAGGTGGTGGTGGAGGGCGACCATGCGCAGCGCCGTTTCCGGGGCGTCCGCGAAAACGCGGCGCACGTGCTCGAGCTGAGCGCTGCGGACGGCGCCGCCCTGCTGCTTCCAGGGTCGTACGGAGTTCAGGCCGCAGACGACAAGCCGTTCGGACCGGTAGACCGGCTCGAGCTCGGGCCAGCAGCGGTGAAACTCCTCGAAGGTCCGCGTGAAGCGCCAGGGAGGCCAGCGGGGGATGTCGTGGTTACCGGGGATGACGAGAAGCGGGGCGTCCAGCGAGCGCAGGAGGGCGGCCGCCCGCTCGTGTTGGGCCTGCGTATTCCGGTGCGTGAGGTCACCGCTCGCGACGACGAGCTCCGGCCGGCTCTCGGCCACGAGCATGCGGAGATCGCCTTCCACCTCGGGTTCTTCTTGCGTTCCTGCATGAAGGTCGGAGACCTGCAGGACGCGTAGGGGTGGCATCAGGCGGGGAGACTATAGTTTGAGCCATGGTCGACGAGCCTGCCGAGATCTTCGACGACATGTACCTGGGCCTTCGGGCCGGCGCCGCCGGGCGTAAGCAGCGCCGCGGCGAGCCGCTCTCCGCCGAGGAGCAAGAGGCGATTGGCCGGTGGCAGCGCCTGGCGCCCTGGCGCAAGGCAATCGCCATCGGCGGGTTTGCCCTCGGAACCTTCGGGCTTGGGTTCGCCGCCGGCGGCCTTATTTTCGGCCGCTGGCGCCCACGCCGCGCCCGCTAAGCCCGCCGAGCCCGGGCTAGCCTTCTTCCACTTCCTTGGCGGGGAAGAGGACCGCGGGCACGTCCTCGTCGGCGGGATTGCGGTGACGGATGATGACGTCCACGAGTGTCGCGAAGACAGCCGCGAGGGGGATAGCCAGGAGCACGGCGAAACCACCGAAGAGGATCCCGATCGTGGTGACGGAGACGAGCACCGTCAGCGGAGTGAGCCCGACCGCGTGGCCGAGCACGCGCGGGATGACGACGTAGTCCTCGAGTAGTCGCACACCGAGCACAGCGAGGCCGGCGGCCAGCGCGAGCTGCCACGACTGGGTGAGGCCGACGCCGATCGCCACCGCTCCTGCCGCTATCGGCCCGATCACGGGGACGATCTCCACGAGCCCGGCGAAGATCCCGATCAGGAGCCAGAACGGCAGCCCGATCAAGTAGAAGATCAGGCACAAGAGCGACGCGACGAAGAAGATGAGGAGGAGCTGGCCGCGGACATACGCGCCGAGCTTCATGTCGATCAGGTTCCAGGTATCCCGGACCACGCGTCTGCGCTCTCGGGGGAGCATCGACAGCACGAGGCCCTCCGCTCGGTCGCGCTCGAAGATCCAGTAGGCACCACACGCGAGGGTGAAGAAGATCCCCAGGAACACCTCGAACACGGTGAAGGTGACCGAGAGGGCCGGATCGAGAATGTCCTTTCCAGCCGGGAGCTCGTCAAGGCCGGTCTGCACCCGCTTGAGGATTTCGTGCTTGACGCCGGTGGACGCCTTCGTCTCCTTCTGCAGTTCTGAGCTCGAGGTTGGGATGCCCCCGAGCGCGTTGTCGACCTGGTCGATCGCCCGAGGTACAACCGCCCAGAGGAGCAGCGCGATCACGCCGAGCAAGACGGCGTAGTGGGCCAGGACGCCGATTCCACGCGGGATGCGGTAGCGATGGAGCCACTCGACGCTCGGGCGCATGGCCGCCGCGATGATGAAGGCGAGGAAGAGCAGCGCGATGACGATGCGCAGCTTCCACAGCGCGAGCGCGAGCGCGACCACCGTGACGACGATCAGCGCCGCGACGAACGCCTTACGGGCTGTGTCCTTCATGTCCGGGATTCTCGCCGTAATAGTGCCTGCGGAAACGAGGATTTCCACGCGCCTGCGCAGAACTACTCCGCATGCTCGGATATCTGGAGCCGGGTGAGCAGGTGCGCCTCGAGGAGAGGCCTCATGCGGCCGCGCTCGCGCGTCCGCTGGGGTGGTCCGTGTTCCTCGCCCTCGTGGGCGGGATCCTCGTGGTCCTTGCACCTGCCTCGCTGGGGCTCGTCGGCGCTCTCCTCCTCGTGGCGGCGGCTCTGCATGCGCTCGCGGCCGTCTGGCGATGGGATCGCACCCACCTCATTCTCACCACCGACAAGCTGTTCGTCGTCCACGGCATCGCGCAGAGACGCGCGGCGGCCGTGCGCCTGGCCCGGGTAGGTCCTGTGGAGATGGAGCAGAGCGTGGTGGGACGGATTTGCGGCTACGGGACTGTGATCGCCGGCGACCTCGAGATCCCGTTCGTGCCCGATCCCGACCGCGTCTGCAGTCTCGCCGGCTAAACCCTCTTAGTAGGCTGAGGGCGCGATGCGCCCGCTCGGGACCTGGGTCGTCATCGGAGCGCTTGCTCTCATCGGGCTGTTCGCGGCGCGCGATGCGCTGCGCGGCGACGAGGCTCCGGCGTCGAGCGCTGCCGTTCAGACGCTCGAGGAGCGGCGCCACGCGCCGCCCGCGGTCGCAAGGCTGCCGCTGATCGCCGACAAGGACCGGTTGGCCGCCGAGCTGCAGGCTCTCGGCGCAGGCGGAGTCCTCTATCTCACGGACGCCAACTGCCGCCGCTACTTGCTCGGCCTGCCCGCACTGGTGTGGACGACTGAACAAGGGCTGCCCGGGCCGGATTGCTCAAGAGCCGGGAGTCCGGTCGTGAGCGAGCGCTCCGGTCTGGCCGCAGAGCAGGTCGGCGCGGAGACGATCGAGGTTTCCTCCGAGATCTGGAGCTTCAGGTTTCCTGGGTTCTCGCCCGCGTTCAAGCCGAGTGGGACGTTGACGTTCGTGCGCGACGGGCGCGTCTACGAATGGACCTCGGCTTGTCAGGCGGGGGCTGCGACCGTGACCTTCCGAGGGCTCCGAGAGATCGACCGCTGCCCGAGGCAGGTGGGCGGCGCGCCCCCGCTCGTGCAGGAGCTCGTCTGGTCCGGGGAGGACGACTTTGCCGTCATCGCAGGACCGCAGGGAGTCCGGTCCTTGCTCGTGAAGCGAGACGGACGAGCGATCTCGCTTTTCAAGAGCGTGGGAGCTTCGTTGAGCGGTCTCGTGGCCAGCCCGCACGGGCGCTATTTCGGCGCGCGTGTGGGCGGGAGCATGTTCGTCTTCGACAGCCGCCGGCCTGGCAACCTCGCGCTCCCGTCCGGCGCGGAGCGCTCGACAGCCGTGACCTGGTCGCCGGACGAGCGCTTCACAGCGCTTGCCTCGCAGAGCTCCGTCTACGTCTATCCGGGCGACAGGCCTGGCTCGGCCGTCACGTTGCCGCTGACGGCAATCGAGCTCGATGGCGCTAAGAGCTCGTTCCAAAATGAGAGCTGTGCCGCCGGGCTGCGCTGGGCGGCGCAAGGCGGCGTCCTCGGTCGCGCCCGTATTTCATTCAATACGAGCGCTCCCTGCGTCCTTGCCTCGCCTCTACCCATCGCACCCCGACGACGAGCCCCATTCTGGAACGAACTCTAAAAACAGAACGTCTGTTCGATCCGACCGTCGGGCTAGACTGGAATCCATGGCGGCTGAAGAGCTGGTTGTACACGGTGCGCGGGAGCACAACCTCAAGAACGTCACCGTTCGGCTGCCGCGCAATGCCCTGATCTGCGTCACCGGGCTGTCCGGCTCGGGAAAGTCCTCGCTCGCCTTCGACACCATCTACGCGGAGGGCCAGCGGCGCTACGTCGAGTCGCTCTCGGCGTACGCGCGGCAGTTCCTCCAGATGATGGAGAAGCCCGATGTGGACTCGATCGACGGGCTTTCGCCCGCCATCTCGATCGACCAGAAGACGACCTCGCGGAATCCCCGCTCGACGGTCGGCACGGTCACGGAGATCTATGACTACCTCCGACTGCTTTACGCGCGCATCGGCCAGCCTCACTGCCCGGTCTGCGGGCGCCCGATCGCCGGTCAGTCGATCGAGGCGATCGTCGACCAGACCCTGCGGCTTCCGGAGGGGACGAAGTTCACCGTCAACGCGCCGGTCGTCCGCGACCGCAAGGGCGAGTACAAAGACCTCCTGGAGCAGCTGCGGGGCGAGGGTTTCACGCGGGTGAAGGTGGACAGCGAGCAGCGGCTCCTCGACGAGGAGATCGAGCTCGACAAGAAGTTCAAGCACACGATCGAGGTGATCGTCGACCGGCTGACGATGAAGCCGGATATCCGGCACCGTCTCTTCGACTCGATCGAGACGGCGCTCTCCCTCGCGGACGGTCTGGTGACAGTCGACCTCGTCGATACCGGCGAGGAGCAGACGTTCTCCGAGCGCTTCGCCTGCCCGGAGCACGGGGTCGGCCTACCGGAGCTCCAGCCGCGGATCTTCAGCTTCAACTCGCCGCACGGCGCCTGCCCTCGGTGCACGGGCCTCGGCGCCCAACAGGAGATCGACCCCGACCTGCTCGTCCCGGACCCCGAGCTCTCCATCTCCGAGGGAGCGCTCGTGCCGTGGTCCGTGGGGAATTCGACCTACTACGAATCGGTGATCCAGGCGATCGCCGACCGCTACGAGATCGACATCGACAAGCCGTGGCGCGACCTGACCGAGGAACAGCAGAACCTCTTCCTCTACGGGACGGACGGCGACAAGGTCTACGTCACCTATCGGAACCGGATGGGGCGCCGGCGGGCCTACATGCTCGCTTTCGAAGGCATCGTCCCGAGCCTGGAGCGTCGCTACCGCGAGACCGACTCGGCGGGGCAGCGCGAGCGGATCGAGGAGTACATGAGCTTCAGGCCCTGTCCGGTCTGCAAGGGCGCGCGCCTCAAGCCCGAGGTGCTTGCGGTCACGGTCGGCGGCAAGAACATCCACGAGTTCACGCAGATGTCGGTCACGCGCGCGGCCGAGTTCCTGGAAGGCCTGCAGCTGACCGAGACCGAGGAGCTGATCGGCCGGCGGATCATCAAGGAGATCCGCGAGCGGCTCGCGTTCCTCGAGAACGTCGGCGTCGGCTACCTGCAGCTCGACCGCGCGGCCTCGACGCTCTCGGGCGGCGAGGCGCAGCGGCTGCGGCTCGCGACGCAGATCGGCTCCCAGCTCGTCGGGGTGCTCTACATCCTCGACGAGCCGTCCATCGGCCTGCACCAGCGCGACAACGGGAAGCTGATCGCGACGCTCGACAGGCTCCGCGATCTCGGCAACACCGTGCTTGTCGTCGAGCACGACGAGCAGATGATGCGCTCGGCCGACTGGCTTGTGGACATGGGTCCGGGTGCCGGCGAGCACGGCGGTCACGTGGTCGCCGAGGGCCGGGCCGAGCAGGTCGAGCAAAATCCGAAGTCGATCACCGGACAGTTCCTCTCCGGCGAGCGGAGCATTCCGGTGCCGGAGCGGCGTACAGACGATGCCGGCTCCTTCTGGGTGCGGGGAGCGACCCAGCACAACCTCAAGAACATCGACGTCGAGTTCCCCGTGGCGAAGTTCATCACCGTCACGGGGGTGTCCGGATCAGGCAAATCCACGCTGGTCAACGAGATCGTCTACAAGGCTCTCGCCAACCGCCTCCACCGGATGCGCGTCAAGCCCGGCGAGCACGCGGGTTGCGAGGGCATCGAGTGCTTCGACAAGGTGATCGACATCGACCAGTCGCCCATCGGCCGTACGCCCAGGTCGAACCCCGCCACCTACACCGATCTCTTCACTCCGATCCGCGAGCTCTATGCGCAGACGCCCGACGCGAAGGTGCGTGGCTACAAGCAGGGGCGCTTCTCGTTCAACGTCCGTGGCGGGCGCTGCGAGACGTGCAAGGGCGACGGGACGATCAAGATCGAGATGCACTTCCTTCCGGACGTCTACGTCCCCTGCGAGACGTGCGGCGGCAAGCGCTACAACCGCGAGACGCTCGAGGTGCGTTTCAAGGGGAAGTCGATCGCCGAGGTCCTCGAGATGTCCGTCGAGGAGGCGCTCGCCTTCTTCGCCAAGATCCCCAAGATCCGGCGGCGGCTGCAGACCCTCCACGACGTGGGGCTCGACTACATCAAGCTCGGCCAGCCGGCGACGACGCTCTCAGGCGGGGAGGCGCAGCGGATCAAGCTTGCGAAGGAGCTCTCGAAAGTGGCGACGGGCAAGACGCTCTACATCCTCGACGAGCCGACGACGGGGCTTCATTTTGCGGACATTGAGAAGCTCCTCGACGTCCTCCAGCGACTCGTGGACGCAGGCAACACCGTGCTCGTGATCGAGCACAACCTCGACGTGATCAAGCAGGCCGACTGGGTCGTCGACCTGGGGCCGGAGGGCGGCGAGGCCGGAGGAGAGGTGATCGCGACCGGGACGCCGGAGCAGATCGCGGAGGTGGAGGAGAGCTACACAGGCCAGTTCCTCCGACCGGTGCTGCGCAGCGTCGCAGCTGCGGCGGCCTGATGGACGCGGAGGCGCCGACCGCCGCCGAGCCCAGTGCCGACCGCGAGTGGTGGCTGCGGACCCTCGCGATCTTCCAGAGCCCGCGCGTCGTCTTCGAGGCGCTGCGGGACGAATCCAAGGAGCAGGCCGAGGCGCGGCAGGAGCCGGTGCTCGCGCTCGTGCTGCTCGCCGGGCTCGCCGGCGTGCTGCTGGCCCCGTCGACAGGGCGTCTTCTCGACCAGGAGCTCGTGGACAACAGCGCCGCCGTGCTCGCGGTCATCCTCTTCCTGACCGGTGGGATCTACGGTGCCGCCACCTACTGGATCGGAGGCGCGTCGCTCTTCGTCGGGCTCAAGGGGGCCGGCGGCCAGGGGAGCTATAGGCGCGCGCGTCACCTGCTCGCCTTCGCGGCTGCTCCGCTCGTGCTCGGGCTCGTGCTCGTCTGGCCCGTTCGCCTCGCCGTCCATGGGAGCGACACGTTTCGCTCGGGGGGCGGCGACAGCGGCGCGGCGGTCACCGTCTTCGACGCGATCCTCGCGCTGTTCGCCGTCTGGGCGTTCGGGCTCCTCGTCTACGGAATCAGCGTGGTCGAGCGTTGGAACCTGCTCCGCGCTGCTATCTCGCTCGCCCTCATGCTGCTCGCTGTCGTGATCGTCACGGTTCCGTTCCTGATTCCGCTTGCGAGCCGCTGAGGAAGGCGGCCAGCTCCTCGTCGGGGATCGAGTAGATGTGCTCGTCGCCGGGGAAGGTCCCCGAGCGCACGTCGGCCGCATAGCGTTCGATCGCGTCCCGGATCTCGGTCGCGAGCTCGGCGTAACGTTTGACGAAGCGGGGCTCCTTCCCCTGATAGAGGCCGAGCAGGTCGTGGTAGACGAGGACCTGGCCGTCGCAGTCCCGTCCGGACCCAATGCCGATCGTCGGGATGGTGAGCTCCTCCGTGATTCGGGCAGCGACCGGAGCCGGGACGGCCTCGAGAACCAGCGAGAAGCAACCCGCCTGCTCGAGCGTGCGGGCCTCTTCCAGTAGCTGCAGAGCACGGCTCGAAGTGCGGCCCTGGGCGCGGAACCCGCCCAGCATCGTCGCGGACTGGGGCGTCAGCCCGATGTGTCCCATCACGGGGATGCCGGCGCCTACGATTGCGAGGACGCGGGAGACGGTCAGGCCCGCCCCCTCGACCTTGACGGCGTCGGCGCCCGCCTCCTTCACGAAGCGCACAGCGCTCCGTACCGCTTCCTCATCGGAGATCTGGAAGGACCCGAAGGGCATGTCGGCGACGACGAGGGGCCGCCTCGCACCGCGCACCGCAGCGCGAGTCAGCATCACCATCTCGTCCATGCTCGCGGGAACTGTCGACTCGTAGCCCAGGACGGTCATCGCCGCGGAATCCCCAACGAGGACGATGTCCACGCCCGCGGCGTCTGCCAGCGAACCGCTGGGGTAGTCGTACGCGGTCACCATCACGATCCGCTCCCGGCGCCTCTTCATGTCGGCGAGGTCGGTCAGCGGCAGCTTGCCGCTGGTCTCGGGTCGGCTGGTCATAGATCTCCTTCCAGAAGGACGTTGTCGATCAGGCGAATGCGCCCGGCGCGCGCGGCGGCGAGCAGATGGACACGGCCGTCGAAGCGGGCTGTCTCGACGTACTCGAGCTCGAGGACCGGCTCCGACGAGAGGATCTCGCGTGCGGCAGCGACAGGATCCTGTCCGTGCGCGTAGGCCTCCTGGCCGGCAAGGAGGCCCCGCGGGAGCGCTGCGGCGGCGGCGCGCTCCTCGCGTGACAGGAGGGCGTTCCGCGAGCTCAGCGCGAGGCCGTCCTTGTCTCGAATCGTAGGGAGGATCCGAATCTCGATGCCCAGATCGAGGTCGCGCACGAGCTGCTCTACCACCGCTGCTTGCTGCGCGTCCTTCTGCCCGAAGTACGCCCGGTGCGGCCGGACGATGTTGAAGAGCTTGAGGCAGGCCGTCGCTACACCGCGGAAGTGTCCCGGGCGGGCGGCGCCTTCGAGGCCCTGCGTCAGTCCCTCGACCTCCACCCAGGTCTGGAACCCCTCCGGGTACATCTCCTCGACCGTCGGGATGAACAGGAAGTCCACTCCCTCCTCTTCCGCAGTCCGGATGTCGTCCGTCTCGTCGCGGGGATACGTGTCGTAGTCCTCGCCGGGACCGAACTGGGCCGGGTTCACGAAGATGCTCGCGACGACCGTGTCGCATTCGTTGCGGGCCGCCTCGAGCAGCGCGATGTGGCCCGAGTGCAGCGAACCCATCGTCGGTACGAGGCCGATTTCGAAACCGCGGTGCAGTCCTTCACGGAGCTCACGCAGGGCGGCGATAGACCGGGCGATCCTCATCGCGAATGGATCCTCAGGAGCGCCGCCTCCGTATCTGCGAGCGCGCGGTAGAGCGGGAGCAGCTCGGGCCTACGCCCACCGATCGCCTCGACATGGCGCTCGATCGTCGTCCAGTCTCCCCGGACGAGAGGGCCGGTGTGGCTGAAACCGTTTTCCATCGTCCGACGCATGAGGGGCTCGAGCGCTTCGGGCGGACCTCCGGCGGCTTCCATCAGGTCGGCTGCCACGTCGTGCAGCGTGACCAGGAAGGCCGACGCGAAGTGCGCGGCGGCGTGGTAGAGAGGCCGATCGTCGTCGTCGAGCTCGAACGGCGTGACGCGGAGCAGAGCTGCGAGCTCGCGGCCGGCCACGAGCGCCTCCTCATCCTCGCCGCTGACTGCTGCCCAGGAGCCGTCGAGCTGCTCGGGGCCGAGGTCGAGGATGAACGTCTGGAGAGGATGGAAGCTGAAGCGCCGTTCGTGGGGGGCGAGCGCGTCGAGGCGGCAGGCGCCACTCGTGTGCGCGACCCAGGGGCCGGGTTCGATCGCCTGCGCCACCTCCGGGATGGCCCGGTCGGGTACGCAGATGACCACGAGCTCCGCGTCGCCGACCTCGACTTCGCGGCCCGTGGTCGACGCCGGGATTCGCTCGCCGAGCCGGGCGGCTAGGGCCTTGCCGGCGCGTCCGGCGCCGACGACGCATGCTGATTTGAAGGTCACAGAGCTCCAGTTCCTGAGTGGATACCGGGCGCAGTGAGTGTACCCGCGCAGGTACCCTCAAGGCATGGCTCAGAAGGTGCAGAAGACCGAGCAGGAATGGCGCGAGGAGCTGTCGCCGGAGCAGTACCGGGTCCTCCGCGAGAAGGGAACCGAGCGCGCGTTTACCGGGGCCTACCACGCCACGAAGGAGCCGGGGGTCTATCGCTGCGCGGGCTGCGGGAGCGAGGTTTTTCGCGCGGACACCAAGTTCGAGTCGGGCACCGGCTGGCCGAGCTTCTACGAGCCTGCGAGCTCGGACGCGGTAGAGACGGAGCGTGACTGGGGCCTCCTCGTCCCGAGGACCGAGGTGCACTGCGCGAGCTGCGGAGGCCACCTCGGCCATGTCTTCGGAGACGGCCCGCAACCGACCGGCCTCCGTTACTGCATCAACTCCTGCGCGCTCGACCTCGAGCCCGAAGCCTCCGAGTAGCGGTCCCCGACCCCGTTTGCGGTGCGTCCGGGTACCTGCCTAGACTGCCTCGGCGATGCCGATCTACGAGTTCGTGTGCATGACCTGCGAGAGCCACTTCGAGGAGCTCTTGGGGCTGAACGCCGGCGATCCTGAGTGTCCAGAGTGCGGTTCCGGCAAGACTCGCCGCCAGCTTTCCGTCTTCGCGACTCACGGCACCGCCGAACAGCCCAGCTTCGGCGGACCTTCTGGGGGCGGCTGCTGCGGCGGGAGCTGTGGCTGCGGATCCTGAGGTTCTGAATCGCCGCGCCGCGCTCGCGGCGTACGCGACCGAAACCGCTGCCTGCTCGCGCTGCCGGCTGGCGTCGGGCCGCACGCAGGTCGTCTTCGGCGTCGGAAACCCCGACGCAGACCTCCTGTTCATCGGGGAGGCCCCGGGCTTCCACGAGGACCAGCAGGGCTACCCGTTCGTCGGCCAGGCGGGGAAGCTGCTCGACAAGCTCCTCGGGGGGATCGGCCTGACGCGCGAGGACGTGTACATCGCGAACGTGATCAAGTGCCGCCCGCCGGGCAACCGCGATCCTCAGCCTGACGAGATCGAGGCGTGTGAGGCGCACCTCTTCCGCCAGATCGAGCTGATCGAGCCCAAGCTGATCGCGACGCTCGGCAACTTCGCCACGAAGCTCCTGTCCGGTAAGCCCCACGGGATCACCCGCGTGCACGGTCGCCAACAGGAGACAACGCTCGGAGGGCGGTCGGTCACGCTGTATCCGCTCTACCACCCGGCCGCTGCGCTCTATACCCCGGCCATGCTGCGTACGCTCGAGGACGACTTCCGCCGCATCCCGGAGCTCCTGGCCGAGGAGACGGGCGTTCCTGCGCAGGTGATCCAGTTTCCGACGGCCGTTCCACAAGCGCCGTTGTCGGCCGCCGAGCAGCTCGGCCTCTTCTAGCCTTCTCGGCATGACCGCCGACCCGTGGGCCCGCTGGGTGCTTCGCCCTGACAACGAGCTCGAGTCCATGCATCCCGTCCGCGACCGGCTCCTCGCAAACGCGGATGTCGGTGAGGGCGACACGCTCCTCGACGTTGGCACTGGCTCCGGGCTCATCGCCTTCCGCGCGCTCGAGCTTGTCGGGCCGACGGGCAGGGTCGTCTTCTGCGACATCTCGGACGAGCTCATCGACCATTGCCGCCGACTCGCGGCTGTGTCGGATCTAACTGATCGCTCTCAGTTCATAGTTGCCCCAGCGGACAACTTACGGCCGCTTTCGGACGGATCGCTCGACGTGGTCACAACGCGTTCTGTCCTCATCTACGTAAAGGACAAGGCGGGCGCGTTCAGCGAGTTCTTTCGGGTGCTGCGGCCCGGCGGACGCCTCTCGATCTTCGAGCCGATCAACCGCTTCGGCTATCCGTGGCCCCCTGAGCGGTTCTTCGGCTACGACGTCGCGCCCGTGGCCGACCTCGCGATCAAGGTCATGTCGGTCTACCACCGGCTCCAGCCCCCGGACGATCCCATGCTCGACTTCGACTCACTCGACCTGCTGCGGCACGCCGAGCACGCCGGGTTCGCCGACATCCATCTCACGCTCGAGGTCGTGGTCGATTCGCGGCCGTGGACCGGGGGCCTCGCCTGGAACGCGTTCCTGGGCCTGTCCGGCAATCCCCGGCTTCCTCCAGTAGGGGAAGTCCTCGATGAGGCGCTCACTCCTGCGGAGAAGAAGCGCTTCGCGGATCATCTGCGCCCACTCGTCAAGGAGGGTAAGGGCGAGAACCGTCTTGCGCTTGCCTACCTCTGGGGGGTCAAGGCCCCCTGATCGAGGTGGAGTCATCCGCGCCCGAGGAGACCGAGCGCATCGCCGCCGCGCTGGCGGCGGAGCTCGTACCGGGCGACGTGATCACCGTCTCCGGCGAGCTCGGCTCGGGCAAAACCACGTTCGTTCGTGGCGCGTGCCGGGCGCTCGGCGTCGAGGGGCCCGTGACGAGCCCGACGTACACGGTCGGCCACCTCTACGAGGGGCGTATGCCCGTCTCCCACCTCGACCTTTACCGGTTCGACGGCATGTCGGACGCGGAGTGGGGAGACCTGGAGCGCTACTTCGAGAACGCTGTCGCCTTCGTTGAATGGCCGGAAGCGGGCGCGGGCTTCCTACCGGTGCCGCGGGCAACCGTCGGTTTGCGGCACCTCGGTGAGACGCATAGACTGATTGTCCTCTCGAGTACAGAAAAAACCCTGGAAAACAGCGTTTTAACCGATGTTGGTCCTCGCGTTTGACACAGCCACGGACGTGGCGACGAGCGCCCTCGTCCAAGACGGGGAAGTCGTGGGCGAGCGCGCCTCTCGCGCAGTCCGCATTCTCGAGGACGTGGACTCGCTCCTAGCCGAGGCGGCGCTCGAGCGCGAGGCAATCGAGGGAATTGTGGTCGGGACCGGCCCGGGGAGCTACACCGGACTGCGCATGGGCCTTGTGACCGCGCGCGCGTTGGCCATTGCCCTCGGCGCTCCGGTGGCCGGTGTCTCGACGCTTGCCGCCCTGGCCGCGGGCGCCCCCGGGGCTCATCCGGTGATCGACGCCCGGCGGAGCGAGGTCTTTGCGCTGGAGGACGGCTCCCCGGCCGTCATGCTGGCGGAGAACCTCCCCGTGAAGCCGGGAGACGCCTACGTGGGAGACGGAGCAGTGCGCTATCGCGACCTTCTGGAAGCAGGTGGCGCCCGGGTACCGTCCGACGACGACCCGGTGCACACGCCGTGGGCGCGTCATCACGCGGCGCTGGCAGACGACTTCGGCTCCCCTGACGCGGCGCAGCCCATCTATCTCCGGCTCCCGGATGCCGAAAGGTCGCTCTCGGGATGATCGCCCGCGCCACCATCGAGATTCGCAAGCTGGCGCTCCATGACCTCGACGCGATCGAGCGAATCGAGAACGCGGTCTACCCGACGCCGTGGTCGCGGTCCATGTTCGCCGGCGAGCTGGCCAAGCCCTCGTCCCTGTCGCTGGGTGGCTTCGACCCTGACACGGGCAGACTCGTCGCTTACTTGATCGTCTCCCGCTACGTGGACGCCTGGCACATCATGAACCTCGCCGTACACCCGGGCTGGCGGCGCATCGGCGTCGCGAGCCGCCTCCTAGACGAGCTCTTCGAGCTGACGGCTGGAGACCCGCGGCGCGGCTACACGCTCGAGGTTCGGGTCTCGAACACCACCGCGATTGCCCTCTACGAAACCTTCGGGTTCGAGACGAGCGGCCTGCGGCGCGGCTACTACACCGACAACCGCGAGGACGCGCTGATCATGTGGAGGGATCCGCTCGGCCATGGAGCGGTCGGAGAGGCCTAAGCCCTTGGAGCTCATTCTCGGGGTCGAGACGTCGTGCGACGAAACAGCCGCCGGCGTCGTCACGGGCGACGGACGTGTTCTCGCGAACGTCGTCGCCTCGCAGGCGGATCTGCATGCCCGCTACGGGGGAGTCGTCCCGGAAGTCGCCTCCCGGCAACACTTAGAGCTGCTCGCCCCCGTCGTGACCGAGGCGCTCGAACGCGCGAACGCCGGGCTCGAGGATCTCGACGCGGTCGCGGTCACACGGGGCCCCGGATTGATCGGAGCGCTCCTGGTCGGTCTCTCCGCAGCCAAGGCGCTCGCATGGTCCCGGCGTTTGCCGCTCGTCCCGGTGAACCATCTGCACGGACACGTCGCATCGCTCTACCTCCAGCCGGATCCCGTCGAGCCGCCCTTCGTCTGTCTCCTGGCCAGCGGTGGCCACACCCTCCTGCTCGAGGTGAGGGACCGGAGCGGTTTCGACATCCTCGGATCGACGCTGGACGACGCGGCGGGCGAGGCCTTCGACAAGGGTGCTCGGCTGCTCGGCCTCGGTTACCCCGGGGGTGCAGCGATCGACCGCGTCGCTCGCGAAGGAGATCCGGAGGCCTTCAGCTTTCCGGTGGCGCGTCTACCGGGCCTCGATTTCTCCTTTTCCGGGCTCAAGACGGCGCTGCTGTACACCGTTCGGGACCTCGACCCGCAGGAGGTCGAGCGCCGGCGCGCCGACCTGGCCGCGAGCTATCAAAGGGCGATCGTCAGGGCCCTTGTCGAGCGGACCCTGGAAGCCGCCGAGAACGCCGGCTTGGAGCAAATCGCCGTCGTCGGCGGCGTGGCCGCGAACTCGGAGCTCAGGGGTGCGATGCCAGAAGCCGCTCTCGCCCCGCTCGAGCTCTGCACCGATAACGCAGTGATGATCGCTTCGGCCGCGCGCTTTTCCCCCACCGTCCCGTATCCGGGATATCTTGCTCTCGATGCGTATGCGACGGCGGCCTAAGCGGTCGCAACCGCAGGCACGGTTGTCAGCCGCGCCGCCTGCAAACCATCGCAAACCGGCGTCCTCAGTCGGCGCCGTACATTCACGTATGTCGCCTCCTTGCGTCCTTGGTTTCCTCGGTTTTCGCCGGCGCACCAGGAACGCGCCTACGGCCGCGACCGCTCAGCTCGCGCGCACGTTGACTTTGGCCGCGGTTGCGGCGGTCGCCACGACTCTCCTTCTCGCCGGCACGGTGCAAGGAGCAAGCGAGACGGCCGCTCGCGCCGCGGCCCGCGCATGGCAATCGGTGTTTCCGGACCGCTTGAAGGTGGCGGCCGGCGAGCGCGGGATCGTGATCCTTTCCTCCCCTTCGGTGGCAGAGCGCGTCGCCGCAGCGTCGAGACCGCCTTCGGCCGCGGAAGAGAAGCAGTGGGTTGCGGACATTCAGGCCCTACAACAGAGCCTGCTGGCTGCGTTGCGCGACCGCGGGGTGGACCTCCAGCCGGACTTCCGCTTCACCCACGTGCTCAACGGTTTCTCGGCGCGCCTCGATGCCCGGGCGGTCGCCGAGTTGGAGCGCAATCCGCTGGTCGTGGGGATCTATCCCGTGCGGGCGGTGTACCCGGCCGAAGTACGGACGAGTGCGGGGCCCGGCCAGGCTCCCGGAGTCGCGTTGAGCGGTTTCGACGGGAGTGGTGTGACGATCGCGCTCCTGGACACGGGGGTCGACCGTTTCCACCCCGATCTCCGCGGCCGAGTCGGCACAGGTCATGACTTCGTGTCGGGCGACGCGCGGGCAGTTCCCGAACGGAGTCCTGACGAGGCCGCCCGGGTCGAAACACACGGGACTCGGATGGCGGGGCTGGCCCTTCGCGTCGCGCCCGCCGCCCGCATACTCCCGTTTCGGATCCTCGGCTGGCAGCGGACCGAGGAAGGCACGGCGGTTGCCGGGCGCGGCGATCTGCTGATCGCCGGCCTCGAACGCGCGGTCGATCCGAACGGCGACGGCGCCACGAACGATGCGGTACAGGTCGCCCTCGCGCCGGTGGTCGAGCCGTTCGCTGCCTTCACTGACAGCCCCGAGGCGCGCGCTGTCACGGGCGCAAGCGATCTCGGGACACTCGTCGTCGCGCCGTCCGGAAACGACGGGGACGCCGGACTCGGCTTTGGCAGCGTGGGCGCCCCGGGCGCCGCGCCCGACGCCATGAGCGTTGGCGCGCTAGACACTCGCCGCGGCGTCTTCGAGGCGCAGGCCAGGCTGATGGTAGGAAACGGAACGGTCGCCGACGAGCTTGCCCGGATCCTGGGCGCCGTCCGAACGACGAGGGGTTTGACCCTCGGCGTCTCCGCCCTCCTGGGACCTTCGCTCGCCGATTCACAACGCCCGGCCGATGCGGAGGCCGGGGGGATCGACCTCGGCGACTTCTTCGATTCGAATGGAGTTAGTCGCGTAGCCGGCCGCGCCGCTCTCGTCCCCGCGGACGGGGCGTCACTCGCCCGCAAGGCAGCGAACGCGAAGGCCGCTGGCGCGGCGGCGCTGCTCGTCTACGGCACCGATCTGCCCGCCGGCGCCCTCGACCTCGATGAGAGCGGAGCTCTGCCTGTGATCGCCGTTGCAGGCCCAGCCGGGCGCGAAGCCATGGACGGCCTGCGCAACGGCGACGAGGTCGCAGTCGCGCTCGGCGCGTCCCACCCCGTGGGAAACGGGGCCACCGGGCGTGTCTCTGCCTTCTCCTCGGGAGGACTTGCCTTCGATGGGCGGGTGCGGCCGGACGTCGTCGCGCCCGGAGTAGGTCTCGCGACCGCTGATGCGCGCCCCGGGCGCAGGGACCGGGCCCGCTTCGCGACGGCCACCGGCTCGAGCGCCGCGGCGGCGGTCGTAGCGGGAGCAGCGGCGCTCGTCGCGCAGGCGCGACCCGATCTGAGCCCGAGAGAGCTGAGGGCCGTCCTGGTCGGCTCGGCCTCTCCCGTCGGCGAAGCCGTGACTCGCCAGGGCGCGGGTCTCGTTGACCCGGCTGCCGCCGCGGAAGCCAAGCTCGTGGTCGAGCCGGCGACGCTGGGATTCGGGCGCGCTAGCGGCAAGGCCTGGAGCAGCTCGCGGACGATCACGGTCAGGAACGTCTCGCGCCAGGCGCTCGAGATCGGGTTTGCGTCCGTCGCCGAGCAGCCCTCCGCGATCGGCTTCACCGCCGAACCATCCCATCTGAATCTCGGTCCGGGTTCCTCGGCCCAGGTGACGCTCGGGATCTCCGCCGCGCAGTTGAAGGCCGGTGCGAGCGGGGTTCTCCTCGCGACTGCAACCGGCGCCCCGCCGGCGCGGGTTCCGTGGGCCCTCGGCAAGCGCCCTGTGGGGTCTGCGCCGCTCGTCGGATCGGTCAGCATTTCCAACTGGGAGTTCGAGCCCTCGAAGTCGGCGCCGTCGGTGCTCGCGTTTCGCGCCGGGCGCGCCGACTCCGGTAACGGGGAGATCGAGCCCGTCGGGCTCCTCGATGTGGAGCTCTGGACTCCTAAAGGCAAGAAGGTCGGTCTCATCGCCCGTATGCGGGATCTGCTGCCGGGTCGCTACGCGATCGGCCTCACCGGGCGGGACGCGCTGGGCAAGGTGCTTCCCGCCGGGATGTACGTTCTCAGGCTGCGCGCGCAGCCGGTCGACGCGGAAGACGGCACGCTTCCGTCGACTGCCCAGACCGTCATTCGCATAAAGGAGCGCTCGTGACGACTGTCGAGGCACCTCCTTCCCACCTGAAGGAGAATCCGTGGGAGATGGCCCGGAGCCAGCTGCGGCGCATCGCCGGGCTCATCGACGTGAGCGACAGCATGCTCAACGTCCTGCAGGACTGCAAGAAGTGCGTCTCCGTCTCCATTCCGACCCGGATGGACGACGGCTCGGTGCACGTCTTCGAAGGATTCCGCGTCACGCACAACGTCGCGCGCGGGCCCGCGAAGGGCGGCATCCGCTACCACCAGGACGTCACGCTCGAGGAGACCAAGGCTCTCTCCATGTGGATGACGTGGAAATGCGCCCTGATGGGCCTCCCGTTCGGCGGCGCCAAGGGCGGTGTCGTCGTTAATCCCAAGGAGCTGTCCGAGGACGAGCTCCAGCGCATGACGCGCCGCTACACGAGCGAGATCATCAACCTGATCGGGCCGGAGGTCGACATTCCCGCGCCGGACGTCGGAACCGGGCCGCGCGAGATGGCGTGGATCTTCGATACCTACTCGATGAACAAGGGCTACTCCGTACTCGGCGTCGTCACGGGGAAGCCGCTCGAGATCGGCGGGTCTCTGGGCCGGGTCGAGGCGACCGCGCGTGGCGCCGCCTTCTGCATTCGGGAGGCTTTGCGCAAGGAGGGACATGAAGTTGCCGGGCGGCGTGTGGTCATCCAGGGGTTCGGCAACGTCGGCCGCAACCTCGCCCTGATCCTCGCCGACCAGGGCGCCAGCATCGTCGCCGTCTCGGATTCGAGCGGCGGCATCTACAAGCCTGACGGCCTCGACGTAGCCGCCGCCGTCGAGCACAAGCGCACGCACCGCTCGTTCGACAGCTTCGAGGGGGCGGAGGCGATCACGAACGAGGACCTTCTCATCCTCGACTGCGACGTCCTCGCTCCTTGTGCGCTCGAGCAGGTCCTCGCCGGCGACAATGCCGACAAGGTGAAGGCCCGAATCGTGGCGGAGGGAGCGAACGGGCCCGTCACGCCGGAGGCCGACCAGATCCTCGACGAGCGCGGGGTGCTCGTCCTTCCGGACGTGCTCGCCAACGCGGGCGGCGTCGTCGTTTCCTACTTCGAGTGGGTCCAGGGCCTCCAGGAGTACTTCTGGAAGGAGTCCGAGGTGAACGCGAAGCTGAACGACATCGTCACCCGGGCGTTCGCCGAGACCTGGCGGGAGCACGAAGAGCGAGATATCTCCATGCGGCAGGCGGCGTACGCGATCGCAGTAGGGCGCGTCGCCGAGGCGACGATCACGCGTGGCCTCTACCCATAATCACCGGGTCACCCTCTTCTACGCAGCCGACTGCCACCTGTGCGAGAGCGCCCGGCGGGTGCTCGCCCAGGTCCGAGCCGAGCTCCCGTTCGAGTTCGAGGACGTCGACATCACCGACGACGCCGACCTCGAGCGCCGCTATCGCGAGCGCATTCCCGTCGTCCTCGTGGACGGCGAGGAGGCCTTCACCTACTTCGTCCACCCGGACGGGCTGCGGCGTCGCCTGGGGGCCTGATCGCCGTAACGCTGCATGCGAGGCGGCTTCGTTCTCCCGGCGACCGCGGGGGCCGTGTAGTTATCCTGGAACGCGATGGCCGTCCGGGTCGCAAGCGAGAGCGAGGGGCGCACCCCCGAACGGCTCACAGTCGGAGTCGCCGCCCGCTTGAGTCAGTACCTGCGTGTCCTCACTCAGGCGCGCAAGATGGGCAAGGACCGGATCTCCTCTCAGGAGATCAGCGAGTACACGAACATCAACGCGACCCAGATCCGCCGCGACCTGTCGGCCTTCGGCAAGTTCGGCAAGCGGGGCGTCGGCTACAACATCGACGGTCTCATCGCCGAGATCCGCAAGATCCTGCGGACGCAGGGACAGCACAATATCGCCCTCTTCGGCGCCGGCAGGCTCGGCCAGGCGATCTCGAGCTCGACGATCTTCGCCGACCACGGCTTCAACATCGCTGCTGCCTTCGACACGGACACGGAGAAGGTCGGCCAGCCGATCGGCAACTCGCGTATCCGCGACTACCGCGAGCTCACCGAGGTGATCCGCGAGAAGAACATCATCGTCGCGGTGCTTGCGGTTCCGCCCGACGCGGCCCAGCAGGTGGCCGACGACGTGGTCGAGGCGGGCGTGAAGATCATCTTCAACTACACGGAGGCGCTGCTGCACGTCCCGTCCGACGTGACGGTGCACACGACCAGCCCTGCGGTCGAGCTCCTCTACGCGCTCTACTTCTACCTCACGTAATCGCATGGCCCGCCTTCCCGCGCCAGAACGCGCTCGGCGAGGAGGCGACGGTCGATTCCGGTACCGCCCGGCGCCTAATCTCGCTGCCTAGCTGGGCACGGCGAGATTGGCTGCAGCCGCTCGGATTTCGTCGAGGGGGATCCGGGCCTGCTCGCAGAGCGTGGCGAGGTCGAAATAGATCCGCTCGCCCGCCATCTTCCCTTGCTCGAAAGGCACGACGTTGGCGAACGCCACCGCGAACATTCCTCCGCCTGGAGGAACCCCGAGCCAGTCGCCACGGCTGGTTCCGCGCAAGGTCCCCCATACGGCGATGACGTCGTCGCCGACAGCCATCCCTTCATCTTCCGGAGCCAAGTCTGGGAAAGAGGTGAAGAACTGCAGCTCATACGCCGCTCGGACCGCGTCCCGTCCTTCGCTTCGAAGCCCCAGCGGCATCGTCTCGAGGAAACAATCCGTCACGAAGGTCTCGAGGATGGCGTCGATGTTGCGGGCCGCTTCGGCTTCGCGGTGAGCCTCGAACAGGCGAAGCATCTCGTCTCGGTCCATCTCGCTCTCCTTCCAACTCGCGATTCCCCGCTCCCGGGGCGCTAACGACGCGCTAACGAAGGTAACGACGCATCTTAGAAGTGAAGCAATCGACTTCCGGGTCGAGGCGGGCGAGCGTCCCGGGGGGCCGAGCGGCGCGCTCGGGTTCGGAATGCTCGCTGGATGAAAGAAGACGCAAGGCAGACGAGTTCGGATCGGGCTATGCGCCGTCTCCGCGGGCAACAACGAGGTCGCCGGGGTGGGAGGGTAACGGAAGGGAGGATCATTCCACTCGCGGGCTCTATGCGGACGAGGTCACTCGAAAGAGCTAAAGGCTCGCGGCCTCGCGGTCGAACTAGGGAGTAATCAGGGGGGGAGACAGGTCATCCTCGGGAGAGGCCGCAACTTCCGAGGTGCGAGTGCCTTCTCCCCCTCTCTTTTGCTTTTTGGGTTTGTGTGCCCGCTTTCAGGCGAAGCGCCGCTGGAGCACGATCACGTTGGCGACGAAGGCGCGCGTCTCGGCGTAGACGCCGTGCATTCGCACCGACGTGGGGCCCTGGTTGTAGGCCGCGAGGGCCCTCCGGGGCCGGAAGTTGAACTCGTGCAGCAGTTGGTGGAGGTAGGCGACGCCCACCCTGACGTTCCCATCCATGGTCCGGGGTACGCGGCGCCCGATGAGGAACATCTCCACGTACGACCAGGTCCCCGGCGTCACCTGCATCACTCCCCATGCACCGGCGGAGGAGCGAATGTGCGGCTGGAAGCCGGATTCCATCCACGCCAGCGCCTTCACGAGCGACGGTCGGATGCCGTAGTGGCGCGCCCAGAAGTTGAGCGAGGCACGGACAGTCGAGCGCGTACCGCCGACTCGAGCCGCAGGCCTGTGCGAGACGGCGCGGACGCCGAAAGCGCGCAACGTCTTCGGGCCGACGATTCCGTCTACCTCAAGATGCCGGGCGCGCTGGTAGCCGCGCACAGCGCGCGCCGTCACGTCCGTGAAACGCCCGTCCACCTTCCCTGGGTTGAACCCCTTCTCCCTCAGGAAGAACTCGAGGCAGGCCACATCCCAGCCGATTGAGCCGCGCAGGAGCAGGTGGCGGCGCCCGAATAGAGGCCGTCCGAGGCGGCCGAGCTTCCCGCGCGTGAGGGGCCCTGCGACGCCGTCGACGACGAGGCCCGCGCTGCGCTGGAAGCCGCGCACGGCGTGCGCCGTGAGAGGGCCGGCAATGCCATCGATCGCACCCCGGTAGAAGCCTTTGGTCTTCAGAGCAACCTGGAGGCCGGGGATCTGGGGGTTGGTGATCGCGTGCGCTCGCGCCGGCAGCACCAGGGCTGCGAGGACGGCAAGGCACGCGACGAGTTGCCGCGAGCGCATAGGAGGGCGAATTCGATGCCCGAACGAAGTCTCCTGCGAGTAGCAGAGTTAGACGAAACGAGCAGCAAGTCCGCACGGTTAGCCTCCCGGCGTGGCCGGAACAGCCATTCGCAGCCTGCTCATGGTCGTCGTCGTTGTGCCGATCTCCGAGGTCTGCGCGGACATTGACTCCGAGAAGGGAGTCCACGCCGCCGCCCACGACGTCGTTCACGTGGTCGGGGACAAGCTCGGGGAAGGCTGAGCCTCGCCTCGGCTGAGCCGAAAACCCAGGCCCTATCATCGATCCCGATGGGTCGGAGCCTTCTAGATCGCATTCGCAACCCGTTCAACTGGGTCTGTAACTGCGACCCGAGCTGCTGGTGTAACACGACGCGGTGGGGCAAGGCTGTCATGTGGTACATCCCTCCACGCTTCCACCACTTCCCGCCGAAATAGGGCCGCGATGCGCTGCGCCCTGTCGAGCCTAAGGCTTCGCCCTCCTAGTTCAGGATGACGATCTCGACGCCGCCCGCCCGCCGGTTGCCGAGCGCGCGGTTCACCTCTGTCCGGGTCGCGTTGCGGACCTCGACGCGCCCGTTGGCGACGCGGGCGTCAAGGCCCTTGCTCCGCAGAAGCTCGGCCACCTGGTCGGCGGGACCGGCCACCGCCCGTAGCGGTGCGACGGTTGCTTCGGGCGCCGCCTGGTCCTTCTGGGTTGTCTGGCGCTCGGTCGCCCCGCCCGCGGCGCTACCTCGCTGATCGCTCCCGTTCGTTCCGATTACCCCCGAGCTCACGAGCACGACGACCACGGCCGCGACGGCGGCGACCGGCGTCAGGAGGACGAGGAGCCGCCTCGGCGAGAGGGTCGGACTGCGCCCGGGAGCGCGACGCCGCATGGGCAAGCTGGTCGAGATCGCCTCGCGCTGCGCTGGGGGCAGGTGCAGGAGCTGCTGCGACTCGCGCAGCGCGTCCTTGCCCGCCTGGACGAGTGCGACCTGCTCCGCGCACGCCTCGCAGCTCCCGAGATGAACCTCGAGCTCCGCGCGGCGGTTCGCGGAGAGCTCCCCCTCGACGTAGTCGAAGAGATCGACTTCCTCTGGATGAGTTCCGGTCACCATTCGTTTCGACTATTCGTGCTCCGTCCTGGTTCCCAGCAATTCGGCGAGTCGCTTGCGGCCGCGGAAGATTCGCGACTTCACGGTACCCTCGGCGACCCCCGTCAGCTCGGCGATCTCGACGTAAGAGCAGCCGAGGACGTCATAGAGGACGACGGCGCTGCGGTACTCGTCTTCGAGGGCTCCGAGGGCCTGCTGGAGCGCTCCGGACAACTCGTGGGCCACGAACTGGTCGCGGGGATCGACTGGCTCGGCCACCGCGTCGAGCGGAGCGGTCGGGCGCTTTGTCCGCTGATCGTGGACGGCGTTGAGGCAGATGCGGTAGAGCCAGGTCGAGAAGCGCGCGCCGTGCCGGAAGGAGGAGAGACCGAGCCACGCACGGATGAACGCCTCCTGGACGACATCGGCAGCTTCATCCGGCGATCCGAGGAGGCGCGCGGCCAGTGTGAAGAGCCGGTGCTGGTGCCGGTCAACGAGCTGCTCGAAAGCCCAGCGGTCGCCTTTCTGAGCGCGTCTTACGAGAGGTCCGTCAGGATCATCCACGCGTGAAGATTCTCCTCTGGCACGGCTACCTCCTCGGAGGCACGGGATCGAATGTCTATACGCGCTCCCTGGCGCGCGCCTGGAGCCGTCTCGGACATGAGGTCATCGTCTTCTGCCAGGACCCGCATCCCGAGCGCCACGAAGGCCTCGAGCGTGTCAAGGTCATTCGACCCCGGATCGACGGGCCCCTGCCGGTTTTCGTCCTCGACCGCTACGAGGATCTCGAGTCGGCCTATCTCCAGGATCTGACTCCGGCCGAGCGGGAACGCTTCGTCGAGCTCAATGCCGCCGCGGTGCGCGAGTTTCTTCCGGCCGATTACATCTTCGTCAACCATGTCCTCCTGGGGGCGCCCGTGGGGGCCGCGGTCGGAATGCCCTACACCGTGAAGGCGCACGGCTCGGAGCTGGAGTTCTCGATGCGCGGCAACGACGATCTGGTCGCTTGGGCGCGTACTGCGCTCGGCTCGGCGCAGGAGGTCGTCGTCGGCTCGGAGCACATCCGCGATGTGCTCGCCGAGGTTGTCGGCTGGACCGAGCGCGTGAGAATCGTGCCCCCGGGCGTCGACGTGGACGAGCTCCGTCCCGAGCCTCGGGAGGGAGCGCTTCGGCAGCTCCTCGAGGAGGCCCGTCGTGACGGGCCGCGCGGCTCCGAACGCGATCCCGACGAGGGCAATGCTTCCCGCTTCGAGGACTTCTTCTCCGAGGAGGGGCCCACGGTCCTCTACGTGGGCAAGCTCAGCGAGGAGAAGGGCGTCAGCCTCCTGCTCGACGCGCTCGAAGGCGTTGACGCACGAGTTGTCATCGTGGGGTTCGGGCCGGCCCGGGACGAGCTCGAGCGTCAAGCCGGCCACAGAGCTCTCTTCACGGGCGCGCTCGAGCACCGGCACCTGCGGCATCTGTGGCCCCTCGCCGCCGTAAGCGTCACCCCATCGATCTTCCCGGAGGCTTTCGGGATGGTGGCGGCCGAAGCGGCGGCCTGCGGTTCGCCGCCGCTCGTCGCCCGGCATTCGGGCCTGGCCGCCGTCGCAGAGGGGCTCGAAACCGAGTACCCGGAGCGGCACCGCGCGCTTGCGAGCTTCGTGCCGGGTGACCCGGACGATCTTCGGAGCAAGGTGCTGAAGATCCTGAGCCTTCCGCGTTCGGAGTGGGAAGAGCTTTCGGCGGCCGCCCGTCGGGCTGCGGTCGAGCGTTGGAGCTGGGAGCGCGTGGCCGCTCTGCTACTTTCGCGCGATGGGTGAGGCCCAGCAGCTCAACCCCGAGGAGCAGATCCGCTTCGCGCGGGAAGGCTTCGACGCGGGCCCGGATCTCACGGTGGCCGTCGAGGAGGAGTTCGCAATCCTCGATCCCCGCACGCACGGCCTCGTCAACCGCTTCGAGGAGTTCGCGGAGGGCGCTGTCGGGATGGACCTCGAGGGCCAGCTCGTCGGGGAGCTGATCGCCTCCGAGGTGGAGGTCCGCACGGGTCGCTGTGAGACGTTCACCGAGGCGGCGACGGCGATGGTCGAGCGGCGCCGCCAGCTTCTCGAGCTCGCCGGGCGCCTGGACGCGGCCCTGTGCGGAACCGGAACGCATCCGTGGAGCCCCTGGCAGGAGCAGCGCATCATCGACACGCCCCATTACAGGCGCAACGACGAGCTCCTCCGCTACGTCGTCTGGCGCAACAACAGCTTCGGGCTGCACGTCCATGTCGGGATCCGCGGCGCCGACAGGGCGATCGCGGTCATGAACGCGCTGCGCAGCTACCTGCCCGAGTTGCTCGCTTTCTCCGCGAGCTCCCCCTTCGTCGAGGGCGTCTACACATATCTACACTCGGCGCGCACCGAGATCTTCACGCGGATGTTTCCCCGCTGCGGGGTTCCCGACCTCTTCGACGGCTGGGACGGCTACGAGCGCTACGTCCGTTTTCTCTACGACACGGGGTCGATCACCGAGCACACGCAGATCTGGTGGAGCGTACGACCGCACCTCGCGTTCCCCACGGTCGAGATCCGTATCTGCGACGGCCAGCCGGAGCTGGCGGAGGCCCAGAGCCTGGCCGCGCTCCTGTACGCGCTTACGGCGCGGATCGCTCGCGCGGTGGACGAGGGCGAGCCGCTGCCGGCGCACCCTCATCGCCTGATCGAGGAGAACCTCTGGCGGGCAATCCGCTATGGCCTATCCGACAGCTTCATCGACCTCGACAGCGGGGACGTCCTTTCGACCCGCCAACGCCTGGAGGACCTGATCACCTGGATCGCGCCGGTCGCCGAGGAGCTTGGAGCGGCGTCGTATCTCGCCGTGCCGGAGCAGAACGCCGCCGAGCGCCAGATCGCCCGCTGTGAGGCAGGCGAGAGCATCGAGGCGATCTACGCCCGCGAGGTGCTGGAGCCCGTCCGTGTCTGAGTACGAAGAGGAGGCGGCCCGCCGGCTCGCCGAAGAACTAAGAAACCTCAAGGTCGAGGACGTGCTCCTCAACGTCCTGGTCCAGATCTCCTCGATCGGCTACCGCCGGCTGGGGCTGGCCGACGAGACGAAGGAAGACCGCGACCTCGGGCAGGCGAAGCTCGCCATCGACACGATGAAGGCGCTCACGCCCGTGCTCGCCCAAGTTGTCCCGACCGAGCTCGTGCTCGAGTTCGAGCGCTCGGTCGCGGAGCTCCAGCTCGCCTATGTGAAGGCAGCCTCAGAGGGGGCCGGTGGCGAAGGCTGAGATCCGTGTCCGGTGCCAGCAAACGCTTCAACATCGTCAGCTGTGATAGAAATCCGCGGGCCGCGATCCGGCATCAGTTGGCGGATTGCGCGTAGGCCCTCGAGCTCGTGACGGACTTCTTCCAGAACCACAGCGTGCTTTTTGCCCTGCTCTGCGCAGGCGTCGGCATCGGCTGGGGGGCCGCCCTGACGGTGCGCATCCTGCGCCTGTCGCCCGGTAGCGAGCGCATGCAGGAGATCGCCCGCGCCGTGCAGGAAGGCGCTTCCGCGTACTTGCGCCGGCAATATCTCACGATCGCCGCGGTCGCCGGGATCATCTTCCTCGGCATCGGCCTCTGGAACGACCTTGGCTGGTACACGGCCTTCGGCTTCCTCATCGGCGCGGTCTTCTCCGCCGCCGCGGGCTTCATCGGCATGAACGTCGCCGTGCGCGCGAACGTCCGCACGGCCGAGGCGGCCAAAGGCGGTGTACGCCCTGCGCTCGCCGTCGCGTTCGGCGCCGGCTCGGTGACGGGTCTTCTCGTGGTTGGTCTCGGACTGCTCGGCGTCGCCGCGTACTACGGGATCCTGACGAAGTGGTTCGACCAGGCACCGGACCACGCGACGAAGGACCTGATCGGGCTCGCCTTCGGAGGCTCGCTCATCTCCGTCTTCGCTCGCCTGGGCGGCGGCATCTACACCAAGGCCGCGGACGTGGGCGCGGACCTTGTCGGCAAGGTCGAGGCTGGGATTCCCGAGGACGATCCCCGGAATCCGGCCGTGATCGCGGACAACGTCGGCGACAACGTCGGGGACTGCGCCGGAATGGCCGCGGACCTCTTCGAGACCTACGCGGTCACAGCCGTCGCGGTCATGTTCCTCGGGGCCATCAACTTCCCGTCGTCGGGTCTCGTCGTGTACCCGTTGGCGCTCGGCGCCGTCGGGGTAATCGCGTCGGTGATTGGGACGTTCTTCGCCCGGATCGGGCGCACCGGCTCGATCATGAACGCGCTCTACAAGGCGGTCGCGGTCTCGACGGTGCTGTCGGCGATCGGGTTCATCCCGGTCACGCTGGCGTTCGACGGGAGCAAGTTCCGCTACTGGGACCTCTACGGCTGCGCGCTCATCGGCCTCGCCGTCACGTTCCTCCTCGTCGCGATCACCGAGTTCTACACCGGCACCCGCTGGCTCCCGGTTAAGGGAATCTCGCGGGCGTCGACGACCGGGCACGCGACGAACATCATCGAGGGTTTGGCGATCGGGATGCAGGCGACCGCCCTCCCAGTGCTCGTCATCGCCGCGGGAATTGTCGGAGCGGCGGGCCTCGCGGGGCTCTACGGGATCGGCGTGGCGGTGATGGCGCAGTTGTCCATGACCGGCATGATCGTCGCGCTCGATGCGTACGGGCCGGTGACGGACAACGCGGGCGGCATCGCGGAGATGGCCGATCTCGACGAGTCGGTGCGCGGCGTGACGGATCCGCTCGACGCTGTCGGCAACACGACGAAGGCCGTGACGAAGGGCTACGCCATCGGCTCGGCGGGCCTCGCAGCGCTCGTCCTGTTCGACGGGTTCACGTCGGAGCTTTCGAACCAAGGCGTCCAGGCGACGTTCGACCTGAGCGACGACTGGGTGATCGCCGGGCTCTTCATCGGAGGGCTGATGCCGTTCCTCTTTGCCTCGCTGGCGATGCAGGCGGTCGGCCGGGTGGGGGGACAAGTAGTGCAGGAGGTGCGTCGCCAGTTTCGCGAGATCCCCGGGATCATGGAAGGAACGGCTCGGCCGGAATACGGCCGGACAGTCGACATCGTCACCGGCGAGGCGATCAAGAAGATGATGCTTCCCGCCACGATTCCCGTCGTTTTTCCAATCGTCGCCGGGATCATCCAGCCGGAGCTGGTCGGCGGTCTGCTGATCGGGACGATCGTCACCGGAATCTTCCTCGCCATCGCCATGACCTCGGGCGGAGGCGCCTGGGACAACGCCAAGAAGCTGATCGAGGACGGCGCCTACGGCGGCAAGGGCTCAGAGGCCCACGCGGCGGCCGTGACGGGCGACACCGTCGGCGACCCTTACAAGGACACCGCCGGCCCGGCGATCAATCCCATGATCAAGATCACGAACATCGTCGCCATCCTGATCATTCCGCTCATCGCCGCCATTCACGGCTAGGCCGAGCGGCGGCGACGAACCTGCGGACCCTGCTGCCCGAGGGCGGCATAGGCAAGCGTCTGGAGCGACTCGTTCAGGGTCGAGAGCTCGTGCGCGATGCGCACGAGGCCTTCGGCGGTTTCGAACCGGCGGTTGAGCGCGTGCACCTCGGCGCATAGGCGGTCGAGGCGCTCGAGGATGGCGTCCAGCTGGCGGTCATCGAGGTGCTGGCGGTCCGGCACTTCTACTGATCTTAACGAGGTCCTCTCGAGACGAGACGACGGTGGTGCCCGGCCCCAGACGCTCGAGCAGGCGTTCCTGCGCTCCGGCGCCCGCCTCGAGGACGTCCACGCGCCGTTCCGCGCCCAGGTGTGCGAGGGCGATGCGCCCGAGCGGCTCGGGGGCGTCGGTGAAGACGCCCAGCCGTATTCCTTCGGAGGCAAGCGAACGGAGCGCTGCGCTTGCCTCGCCGTCCGGGCGCAGGAACACGGGCACTCGGTCTTCCGCGAAGCGCTCCAGCGCTGCGCGCCAGTCGCCGACACCACCGGCCGCCCAAGCGTCGAGCTCCTCAGCGGCCGCGCCGCGATCGCGCGGCAGGGAAGCGGGGTCGAGGGCGGCGATCGACCCGAAGCGGCGCGCCGCATCGGCGAGGAACTCGTCCCAGAGCGGACGCGTGTCGCCCAGGGCTCCATCGAGGTCGATGGCGACCGCCCGCCTCATTGCGAGAGCCGTGCGGCGAGCACGACGCCCAGGGCGGCCCCCGCCGTGTCGATGAGCCAGTCCAGCGGCGATCCATGGCGTCCTGTCACGAAGGCTTGATGCACCTCGTCGGTGACCGCATAGGCGGAAGCGAGGAGGACAGCCGCCGGCGCGCTTCGCACCGCCCGAAGGATCAGCCCGCCCAGGATCGCGTATTCCGCGGAGTGCGCGAGCTTGCGGAGGACGGTGTCCCAGGTTCCGAGCCCGGTTCCGAGGTCCGGAATCGAAGACAGGGCGAAGATGACGGCCGCCCAGAGGACCACGGGCGCCCAGTGGGTGAGCCGCGAAGCGACCATCGCGTGAGCGTAGCCCGAGGGAGGGATGGGGGGTTGAGGCGCAGCAGCCGATCTAGGCTGGTGGAAGATCCAGATCTTCCAGGAGTCAATGGCAACTGCGGAAAATCACGAGGGCGACCTGCCTCTCGGCGAGGTGATCGCGCGATCAGGCCTCGTCGCCTCCAACGAGCTCTACGCAGCCCTGGCGACGGCGCGGGCGGCGGGCCGCCGGCTAGGCGACGTTCTGCTCGAGCAGGGTCTTCTCGGCGAGCGGGATCTTACGAGGATGGTTGCAGAGCAGGAGGGGCTCGAGTTCGTCGATCTGGGGAAGCTCGACCTCGATCGGTCCGCCGTCGACCTCCTCTCGGAGCGCAGCTCGCGCCGGCACCGTGCGATCTCGTTCCGCTCTGAGGGTGCCGCCACGTTCGTGGCGGTGGCCGATCCGACGGATACCGAAGGACTCGACGCGATCGTCGCGGAGATCCCGGGTGGGGTCCGCTTCGTCGCCGCCACCGCCGCTGAGATCGACGCCGCCCTTGCCGAGGCGTTCGGGGAAGCCTCCACCGAAGCCTGGTAAGTTTCCGCCACACATAGGCGAGCGGCAAGGGAAGCCGGTGCAAATCCGGCACGGTCCCGCCGCTGTAAGGGGAGACGCTCTCCCGCCGAAGTGCCACTGGCCCGCGGGCCGGGAAGGCGGCGGAAGAGGGAGCCCCGAGTCAGAAGACCTGCCGTCCGCCTCCAATCCGTTCCCCTCGCGGAAGGAGGAAACGTGCTTCGTCGACCTCTTTTGGCCTTCGTGGCCGTCTTGGTCGTGCTGGTCCTAGCTGCCTGCGGCAGCGGTGGCGCTCCCGACGCGTCGCCCACGGAGGCGGCGGCTCGGCCCTCCGAGCCATTCCCGATCACCGTCGAGAGCGCGGGCGGGCCGGTAACCATCGCCCGTCGTCCCGAAAAGATCGTCTCGCTCTCCCCGACTGCGACGGAGTCGCTCTTCGCGATCCAGGCCGGTGACCAGGTGGTGGCCGTGGACGATCAGTCGAACTACCCCGCCGAGGCACCCCATTCGAAGCTCTCGGGCTACCAGCCGAATGTGGAGGCCATCGCCGGCTATCGCCCCGACCTCGTCGTGGCAGCCTTCGATCCAAGTGGCCTCGTCAAGGGTCTCCGGAAGCTCGGAATCGCAGTGCTCCTGCAGCCGGCGGCGACGAACCTGGGCGAGGCCTACGCCGAGATCGAGACGCTCGGCCTCGCGACCGGGCATGAGCCTGCCGCGAAGGCGGTCGTGACGCGCATGCGCGACCGTATCGCCGAGCTCGTCGCATCCGCTTCCGCCGGGAAGTCGATCTCCGTCTACCACGAGCTCGGGCCGGACTACTTCTCGGCGACGTCGAAGACCTTCATCGGCTCGATCTACAAGCTCCTCGGAGCCGAGAACATCGCCGACGGTGCAGGGGGAAAAGCTCCCGACTACCCGCAGCTCTCGGCGGAATACATCCTCTCGGCGAACCCAGACGTGATCGTCCTCTCGGACACGAAGTGCTGCGGCCAGTCTCAAGAGACAGTCGCCGGCCGGCCCGGTTGGTCGAAGATCGCCGCCGTTCGAAACGGCCGGGTGGTTCCTGTCGATGACGACATCGCGTCGCGGTGGGGCCCCCGGACCGTGGACTTCGTCGCGATCGTCGCGCAGGCGATCGCCGAGGCCGGCTCTTCGTGATCGGGGCGCTCCGTGCACGGGGTTGGGCGGGGGTCGGTCCCGGCTTGACGATGCCCTGGGTCTTCGCGGCAGCTTGTGTGCTGCTCGGCTCGGTTCTCCTCGGACTCGGGATCGGGCCGGTGGGCCTCGGGTTCGGGCCGATCGCTCGGGAGATCGCGAGTCACATCCCGTTTCTCGGCGTCCATTCGTCGTTTTCGGGAAGCGAGGACGCCATTCTCTGGCAGTTGCGCGCTCCGCGGGTGGTGCTGGGGATCCTGGTCGGTGCGATGCTCGCGTCGGCAGGGGCCGCCTACCAGGGAGTCTTCCGCAACCCGTTGGCCGACCCTTACCTGCTCGGCGCCGCGGCCGGAGCGGGCCTGGGGGCGACGCTGGTGATCGCCTACGGCCACGGCGCGGCCGCGAGTCGGGACCTGCGGCCGCTTGCGGCCTTCGTCGGCGCCACGGCCGGCGTTGTCGCTGCTTACGCGCTTGGGCGCTCCGTCGGCGGGGGGCGGACCACCGCCACCCTCATCCTTGCCGGCGTCACGGTGGCGTCGTTTCTGACCGCCGTACAGACCTTCGTGCAGCAGCAGAACACCGACACGGTGCAGGAGGTCTACGCCTGGATTCTCGGGCAGCTCGAGACGTCCGGCTGGCGAGACGTCGCCGTTCTGGTTCCTTACGTCACGGTCAGCTGCGTGGTGCTTTTGCTCCACCGACGGCTGCTCGATGTGCTCGCAGTCGGCGACGAAGAGGCGGCGAGTCTGGGTGTGAACGTCGCGCGCGTCCGGCTCGTCGTCCTAGGCGTGGCCACGCTCGGGACGGCGGCGGCCGTGGCTTTGAGCGGCTTGATCGCGTTCGTCGGGATCATCGTCCCCCACGCGATCCGCCTGCTGGCAGGAACGAGCTATCGCGTCGTACTCCCGCTCTCGCTCGCATTCGGCGCGGCTTTTCTCGTCCTGGCCGATCTGCTCGCCCGTACCGTGATCTCTCCGGCGGAGTTGCCGATCGGAGTCGTGACGGCGTTCTTCGGCGCTCCGTTCTTCGCGGTTGTGCTCCGCATGACCCGCACGGTGGCGCCGTGAGACCGCTTGCTCTCAAGGGCGTCTCGGTGGCTCTCGACGGGTCGCGCGTCGTCGACGATCTGAGCCTCTCGGTGGAGGCGGGAGAGTGGGTTGGGCTCATAGGGCCAAACGGCGCCGGGAAGACGACCGTTCTCCGGGCCATCGCCGGTCTCGTGCCGTACACGGGCGGCATAGCCGTGCGCGGAGACGAGGTGGCGGCACTCTCGCGGCGGGAAGTGGCGCGACGAATCGCGCTCGTCCCGCAAAACCCTGTGCTCCCGCCCGACATGTCGATGCTCGAGTACGTACTCCTCGGGCGCACGCCGCATCTCGGCTACGCCGCCACGCCGGGCGCTCGGGACGTCGACTCGTGCCGCCTCGCCCTGGGTCGGCTGGACGCCGCCCACCTCGCCGATCGCCGGCTGGGCTCGCTCAGCGGCGGCGAGTGGCAGCGAGCGGTTCTGGCACGAGCGATGGCCCAGGACGCAGGTCTCATCTTGCTCGACGAGCCGACGACGGCGCTCGACGTCGGCGCGCAGCAACAGGTGCTGGAACTCATCGCCGGGCTGCGGTCGGACGCGGGGCTCACGGTCGTCAGCGCCATGCACGATCTGACCGTCGCGGGCCAGTATGCGGATCGCCTCGTGCTCCTTGACGGCGGACGTCAGGTGGCAAGCGGCGCGCCCAAGGACGTGCTCACCGAGGAGCACGTCGCGCGCCACTATGGCGCATCGGTTCGCATCGTCTCCGATGAAGAGACGGGCATCGCGGTTGTTCCATTACGCCCCCACCATGCGGAGGAGCGGATCGGCTGATGGCGTTTACGTTTCTCCTCGGCGGTGCCCGCAGCGGCAAGTCAGCGCTTGCCGTCCGCACGGCGTCCTCGTGGAACGGCTCCGTCGTCTTCGTGGCCACCGGGACGGCGGGTGACGAGGAAATGGCGGAGCGGATCCGCCGCCACCGAGCCGAGCGTCCGGCCGCCTGGACCACGGTGGAGGAGCCGGTGCAGCTGCATGAGGTCTTGCGCAGAGTGCCCACCGATGCGTGCCTGCTCGTCGATTGCATCTCCCTCTGGGTCGCCAACCTGCTCGAGGCCGGCTGGCAGGACGACACCATCGAGGAGGAGGCGATCGCTGTGGCAGCAACGGTGGCCTCGCGCGAGGCCCTGACGCTGGTGGTGAGCAACGAGGTCGGCCTCGGAGTCGTCCCCGAGACACCGTTGGGGCGCCGGTATCGCGATGTCCTCGGAAGGGTGAACGCGATCTTCGCGGAGGCCGCATCAGAGCCGCTTCTCGTCGTTGCCGGACACAAGATCCGCCTGGAATCGTGAAAGTCGAAACGCGCATTCGTCCCGTCGACGAGACAGCTCGGAAGGCGGCTCTGGCCGCGTGGGATCGAAAGGCAAAGCCGCGCGGAAGTCTGGGCGAGCTCGAGTCGCTCGCGGCCCGCGTCGCCGCGATCAGACGGACCCCGAACCCGGGTCAGCTCGAGGCAGCCATAGTCCTGGCGGCCGGCGATCACGGCTACGCGGCCGAGGGTGTGAGCGCCTACCCGGCAACGGTGACAAGGCAGATGGTCGCGAGTTTCGCTGCCGGGCGGGCGGCGATCACGACCATCGCCGAGCGCGCCGGAGCGCATCTGGTGGTCGTGGACGCAGGAATAGCGGAACCCTTCGACCACCCCGCTGTCCGGGCGGTGCGCCTCGGCGCCGGGACGGCGAACGGCGCGGAGGGACCGGCGATGACACGCGAGGACGCCGTTCGCGGGCTCACGGCCGGCGCCGAGCTCGCCGGGGTTCTCGCCGAGCAAGGCTTTGGGATCGTCGGTCTCGGCGAGATGGGGATCGGGAACACGACCGCGGCGAGCGCCCTCTGTGCCGCACTGCTTCCCGAAGATGCGGAAGCCGTCTGCGGTCGCGGAACCGGCATCGACGAACACACGCTTGTCCACAAGGTGGCCGTCGTGCGCCGGGCGCTGGCGGCGAATCGTCTGGAGCGCGACGATCCGACCGGGACGCTCGCAGCACTCGGAGGCTACGAGCTCGCTTTCCTGGCCGGGGTCTGCCTCGGCGCAGCTGCGACGGCGACCGTGATTCTCCTCGACGGCTTCGTGACGGCCTCAGCAGCGCTCGTCGCCGCTCGAATCGAGCCTGGAGTCACGGACTATTTCGTCGCCTCCCATCTCTCGCCCGAGCCGGGCCATGCGCTCGTCCTCTCCGATCTAGGGCTCCAGCCGCTCCTCGACCTCGGTCTTCGGCTCGGGGAGGGGAGCGGCGCGGCCCTCGCGCTCCCGATCCTGCAGTCGGCCTTGGCGCTGCTCGCCGACATGGCGACGTTCGAGCAAGCGGGAGTGGACGACCGTGGCTCTTAGCGCGGGGATCGTCCGCCCTCCCGCCGCTGCGCTCGCGTTCCTCACGGTCCTGCCCCTGGGCCGTCTCCAGCTCGACGAGCGGGATGTCGCCCGTGGCGCACTGTTCTTTCCAGTCGTCGGGGGTCTTGTCGGGGCTGCCGTCGCTCTCGTCGGCATCGGTCTCGAGGACACGCTGACCCCGTTTCTCGCCGCGGGCGTCGCGGTCGCGGTCGAGGCGCTGGTGACGGGCGGGATCCACCTCGATGCCCTCGCAGATGCGTCGGACGGCCTCGGCGCGCGCACTCGGGCGCGTGCGCTCGAGATCATGCGCGAGGGCCCGGTCGGCGCTTTTGGGGTCACGTCGCTGATCGTCGACCTCGTCTTGAAGACGGGTGCGATCGCCGCCCTCTTGGACGCTGACGAAACCGTCGTCGTGGTGGCCGTGGCGATGGGGCTCGGCCGGGCTGCGCCGCTTGTTCTGGCCTCGGCCCTTCCTTACGCTCGGTCCGGCGAAGGAAGCGGACGGATCCTGAGCGACCGCATGTCCCTCTGGAGCCTGGGCGGAGGCCTCGCGCTGGCGCTTGTGCTCGCGACGGCGCTCCTCGGTCTCCGGGCCCTCGCCTTGCTGTCCGGCGCTGCGGTGGCCACACTCCTCGTCGCCATGACCGCCAGGCGGCGGCTCGGGGGCGTCACAGGCGACGTTCTCGGGGCGGGCATCGAGCTGGCGACGACGGGAAGCCTGCTCGCGGCCGTGGCGACGGCCTGATGCTTCGTCTGCCTCCCCAGGATGCGGCCACTCGGCTTCTCCTCATCCGCCACCTCGAGCCCGACCGATCGGTGCGCGGACGCGCCTACGGTTCGGTGGACGCTCCTCTTTCAGCTCTCGCCCTCGAACAGGCCGCGAAACTCGCGCAGGCGCTCGAAGGCGTGCCTCTCGACGCGGTGTATGCAAGTCCGCTTCGCCGCGCGATCGAGACGGCGACTCCTCTCGCTGTCGACCGCCAGCTCGCCCCGGTCGTTCACGAAGGCCTGCCGGAGATCGACTTCGGTGAGATAGAAGGGTGCCGGTACGAAGAGGTCGAGAAGGATCGGCCCGACCTCTTTCGATCCTGGATGAGCGACCCCACGGGCGTGTCATTTCCCGGCGGTGAATCGTTCGCCGACCTGCGTCTTCGCGTGCTCGCCGCGACGGAGGAGATCCGTGCGCGCCATCGGGGGAGGGGTGTCGCGCTCGTGGCTCACGGCGGAGTGACGCGGGCGATCGTCGCCGCGAGCCTGAGCATGCCCGACGAGGCGCTCTTCCGGCTGGATCAGGCCTATGGCGCTGTCAGCGTCGTCGACTGGTTCGGTGAGACGCCGATCCTGCGCGTCCTGAATTCCAGCATTTTCTAGTCGTTTCGCCGAGCCTATACTCGCTCGGGTGGAGGGCTTGCTGCCCACGGCGGTCGTCCTGACCGTGGGAAACGAGATTGTTTCCGGGGACGTGGAGAACACGAACGCTTCGTGGCTCGGAAGGCGCCTCGCCGGCCTGGGAATCGGGGTGAAGCTGATGGCCGCTGTCCGGGACGACGTCGAGGAGATCGCCGCGTTTCTGCGGGCAGAGCGGCCGCGTGCCGACTACGTGTTCGTCACCGGCGGGCTGGGTGGCACGCCCGACGACATCACGCGGGAAGGAGTCGCGGCAGCTTTCGGCGTGCCGTGCGAGGAGATCCCCGCGGTTGCGACGACGCTACGGGAGCGGTTCGAACCACGTGGGCTCGGCGAATACGCGGCCCGGTGGGCCTGCCTCCCTCTCGGGGCGGAGCCGCTCGAGAACCCACTCGGCGGGGCACCCGGGTTCGTCCTCGAGAACGTGTTCGTCTTCCCTGGCCTCCCGCGCGAGATGGAGGCGATGTTCGATTCCGTGGCGGGACGATTCCGCGGCCGCCCGATCGGAACTTGGCGCCGGAGCTACCGGACCGGGGAGGGACAGATCGTCGAGGTTTTGGAGGAGGCGACGCGGCGCCACCCGGCTGTGGCGATCGGCAGCTATCCGCGCTTCCTCGCCGACGGTCCCGAGGTCGAGATCGTGCTCAAGTCGAGTGACAGCTCCGAGCTGGCCCGGGCCGTCGAGTGGATCGAAGCTAGTCTGGATTCATGGCCGTCGCATCCCCGGAGCAGTACCTAGCCGACCTCAACGAGGCCCAGCGCGAGGCCGTCCTCGCGACGGAAGGACCCGTGCTGGTCGTTGCCGGAGCGGGCTCCGGGAAGACGCGCGTCCTCACGCACCGCATCGCTCACCTGGTCTCCACGTGCGGGGTGAAGCCGCAGGAGATCCTCGCCATCACCTTCACCAACAAGGCGGCCGGGGAGATGAGAGAGCGGCTCGAAAACATTCTCGGCGACGTCGCGCCGCGGATGTGGGTCATGACCTTCCATGCCGCCTGCGGGCGCATCCTCCGACGCGAGGCGCCACGCCTCGGCTATCGCTCCAACTTCACGATCTACGACCAGGCCGACCAGGTGCGGCTCGTAAAGCAGTGCCTGGAGGAGCTCGAGCGCGATCCGAAGCGCTTCGTCCCCCGCGGCATTCATGCGCAGATCTCGATGGCCAAAAACCAGCTCATCGGCACGGAGGAGTACAAGGCGCGCGTGGCGTCGTTCTACGACCAGACGGTCGCGGATGCCTATGCGCTCTACCAGAGGCGCCTCCACTCCTCGAACGCCGTCGACTTCGACGACCTCCTGATGCTCACCGTCGAGGTGCTCGAACGCTTCCCCGAAGCGCTGACGCGCTGGCAGAAAGCCTTTCGCTACGTCCTGGTCGACGAGTACCAGGATACGAACCACGCGCAGTACCGCCTCCTTCAGCTGCTAGCCGGGCAGCACCGGAACGTCTTCGCGGTCGGCGACCCCGATCAGTCGATCTACGCATTTCGCGGAGCGGACATCCGCAACATCCTCGAGTTCGAGCGCGACTTCGGCGGCGGGCGCCTGATCGCTCTCGAGCAGAATTACCGTTCGACGAACTCGATCCTGCGGACGGCCAACTCGGTGATCGCCCAGAACCGCGAACGCAAGCCCAAGAATCTCTGGAGCGAGCTCGGGGAGGGGGACCCGGTCCGAGTCGTCGAGGTGGAGGACGAGCACGCCGAGGCTCGCTTCGTCGCCGCCGAGGTCGCCTCCCTGATCGAGGAGGGCTACGCCGGCTCGGAGCTGGCGGTCTTCTATCGCACCAACGCCCAGTCGCGGGTGCTCGAAGACGTGCTCGTCCGCCAGGAGATTCCCTACCAGGTCATCGGCGGGCCCAAGTTCTACGAGCGCGCGGAGATCAAAGACGCGATCGCCTACTTGCAAGTCATTGACAACGCCTACGATGCGGTCTCGCTCACGCGGATCGCCAATCGGCCCCGGCGTGGGATCGGGGATGCGTCGCTCGCCCGCCTGCAGACGTTCGCCGACACGCAAGGGATCTCCCTCTGGGAGACGCTGGAGCGGGCCGACGAGGCAGGCGTGGGCGCGGCGCCGCTCAAGGCGGTCGAGCGCTTCCGCACGGTGATGCAGTCGTCCATGGCCGGCGCCCTCGAGCTCTCGGTCACGGAACTCCTCGAGCGGGTACTCGAGAAGAGCGGCTATCTCGAGTCCCTCGAAGCGGAGCGGACGGTCGAGGCGCAGGGCCGCATCGAGAACCTGCTCGAGCTCGTCGGTGTCACGCGCGAGTACCAGGAGCGGGCGGAGGAGCCCAGCCTGTCCGAGTTCCTCCAGCAGATCTCTCTCTTCTCCGACCAGGACGACCTCTCGGCCGAGCGCAGCCTCGTGACGCTGATGACGCTGCACAACGCGAAGGGACTCGAGTTCCGCGCCGTGTTCCTGATCGGGATGGAGGAGGGCGTGTTTCCGCACTCGCGGTCGCTGGAGGAGCAAGGGCTCGAGGAGGAGCGCCGCCTGGCCTACGTCGGCCTGACGCGCGCCAAGGAACGGCTGACGCTGACCCATGCGGCCTCGCGGTCGCTCTGGGGCGCTCGCGGCTACAACCTGCCGAGCCGTTTCCTCGACGAGCTGCCGCAGGAGGAGATCGAGCGCGAGCGCTTACGGCCGGCGTCATGGTCGGGCTACGGGGCTCCCACGGTGGCGGTGCGCCGCAATTTCCCTGATCTCTCCACCGGAGACTCCGTTCGCCACTCGACGCTCGGTGAGGGCGTCGTCACGCGGATCGAGGCCGACGGAACCGTGACAGTTCGTTTCGCCGAAGACGGCGTCGAGCGGCGCCTGATGCTCGATTACGCCCCGCTCGAGAAGGTATGAGCGTCGAGGTCAGGCTCGCCCGCCGAGAAGACGTCATCGGCACCCTCAGACCGGTCTTTCACTACTTCAATCGGGCACCGACCGAGGAGAACGCGAGCCGATTCGCCCGGGGTGCTGGCTCCCAAGCGCATGCATGCCGCCTGGGAGGACGACCAGATCGTCGGTGGTGCGAGTGCCTTCGAGTTCCAGCTGACGGTGCCCGGCGCCGTCGTTCCGGCCGCGGGGATCACCGTCGTGGGAGTCCTGCCGACGCATCGCCGACGGGGAGTGCTGACCCACCTCATGCGCGCCCAACTCGACGACATTCACAAACGGGGCGAGCCCCTGGCCTGTCTGTGGGCATCGGAGGGCGGTATCTACGGCCGCTTCGGCTATGGGGTTGCGGCGCTCTGCGGGGAGATCGACCTGCCGCGCGTCTACTCGCGCGCTTCCACCAGGCGACTGACGCAGGCGGCGATTTCCGTCTGCTCTCCCTGGAGGCACTCGATGTCCTGCCAGCGGTCCATGCCCGGTTGGCGGCCGAGACGCCTGGGATGTTCGCCCGGCCTCGCGAGTGGTGGGCCATTCGAGTTCTCGACGATCCCGAGTGGCGCCGCGACGGCGCGGGGGAGATGGCCCGGGTGGTGCTCGAGCAGGACGGAAAGGCCGTCGCCTATGCGCTCTACTGCCTGAAGATGGGCTTTGCGGAGGGTGGCTCGACGGGGGTCGTCAACGTTCTCGATGCTGTCGGGAGCTCGCCTGGTGCGACCGCTGCGATCTGGCGTCATCTACTGGACATCGACTGGATGGACCGTACGAAGGCCTGGCTTCTGCCGGTCGATCACCCCTTGTTCCTCCTCCTCGAGGAGCCGGCGCGCATGCGCTTTCGCGTCGAGGACTCGCTCTGGCTGCGACTCGTGGACGTCGGCGCCGCGCTCGCCGCGCGCACCTGGGCTCAGGAAGGCGACCTCGTGCTCGCCGTGACAGATTCCTTTTGTCCCTGGAACGAAGCGTCCTGCCGCCTCGACGGCTCGAAAACCGCGTCGACCCCCGAACTGCGCCTCGATGTGGCCGATCTCGCGTCAGCGTACCTGGGAGCCTTCTCGTTCGCCGAACTTGGGCGTGCGGGCAGGGTTGAGGAGCTCGCGGGAGGCGCGATCGGGCGTGCGGACGCCCTCTTTCGCACCGACCGTGCGCCCTGGTGTCCGGAGATCTTTTGACCGAGGGCATCCCCGTGACAGGCGTGAACGAGCTCGTCCTCGAGGTCGCAGATCTCGAGCGAGCCGTGCATTTCTACTCGGAGCTCCTCGGCTTGCCGGTCGTCGAGCGCTGGGAGCATCGGAACGCGGCGTGGGTGATGGCCGGCGACCGGACCCGGATAGGCCTCTGGACGCCTCAGGTCGGGGTGGCCGGTGGGCGCGGCGGCGTCCACGTCCACTACGCGATGCACATCTCCGAGGAGGACTACGGTGCGGCCGTCGAACGCCTTCGAGGATGTGGGCTGGACGTCTTCGAGGACGACTTCGGCCGCTCGCGGGCTGCCTACGTGACGGATCCGGACGGGAACGTTGTGGAGTTCTGGACCGGCGACGTCGCCCAGTTGCACGGGTAAGTGTCCCCACTGGCCATGCCCGCCGGGCGGCAGCACGACTAGCGGGGGCACTAGACTGCCCGCCCGTGATCGCCCGAACTGCGGCCGCAGGCCTCTTGGTCGCGGCCATCCTGGCTCCGGGAGCGGGGGCTCGGCTGACGGAGCCGCCCGTCAAGGTTCCCGACAGGGAACTGTTCTACGTCCCTCTGAACGGAAATCTCGGCTCCCCGTTCGGTCCCCGGTGGGGACGCTTCCACGAGGGGATCGACATCGAGGGCTGGGCGCACACGAAGGTCTATGCGGCGCTCTCGGGCGGGGTGATCGCGCGGGGCTGGCTTCGCAACTTCGAGGGCTACGGACTGGTCGTCAAGATCCGGCACAAGGGGGGCATCGTCACGATGTATGCGCACTTGGCGCGGGCATTCGTGAAGCGGGGCGACCGCGTGGCCGAGGGTCAGCTCATCGGGCGCGCTGGTTGCACCGGTTCCTGTACGGGCGTGCATCTCCACTTCCAAGTGTGGGCGGACGGGAAGCTGACGGATCCGCTGCGCTTCCTCGGGAAGCGGGTGAGGCTCCGCTGAGCTGACCCCCGCAGGGGCGCCTGGCTCAGTTGGGAGAGCACCAGCTCGACCACTCAGATCGAGCGCGATCTTGCTGGTGCAGTCCTCACGTCTGCGTCCTCCGCGTCGGGGCGCTCTGCGCTTCGGCGATCGCGGCGTCGATGTACTTGCGCGTGACCACCTCCGCTCTGTCCGCGCAGCCGTGTTGGAGCGCGACGTGAGCGATCCAGATGACCTTGCGCAGGTTGCCGCCAGTGGCGCGGTAATAGTCGGCCAGGGCCACGAGCGCTCCCTTGTGGAACACATCGGTCACCGGCACTGCGACTCCATGCGTCCGCATCCTCTGCTCCAAGATGCGGGCGAGCGCCTGCTCGACACGACCATCCAGGCGGGGAATTGTGACGCTCGTCTCGAGGAAGCCCTCCGCCTCGCGAAATCCCGGAAGCGCGAGATAGTCCTCGTGGACGGCGACGATGAGGGCACACGGAAAATCAGCGAAGATCCGGATGACGCGGCCAAAGAAGGCCTCGACCAGAGAGCTCTTGTCTGCGCCGGCAGCCTTTAGCCAGCCGTCCGTATCGTCGAGTACGACGACGGGTAACAGGTCGTGGCTGGCGACGGCTGCGACAAGCTCCTCGGCCGCTTCGATCACTTCGGCTGCAGAGCGCGTGTGCTCGACCTCCTCCCCGAGGATCCGCACCCGGTCGCTGCTCGCCCGAAGTGACGCCTCTCGGTGCTCCGGCGAGATGAGGCCGGACTCGGTTGCGTACTTCGTAACCGTTCGTATGACGTGTTGGACGAAAGCCTTCGGCTCCCTCACGGTCTCGTCCGACTCGGCGAAGATGGGCACACGGATCGGAGCGATTCCCGCCTCGAGCGGCCTCGTTACGTATGCGATCAGGCTCGATTTTCCCTGGCCGCCGCGACCAATGACCGCCACGCGCTCGGAACTGCGGATTGCGCGCGCCAGAGCGAGCTCGGCCCCGGCTCCACGCGCCAGCTCATCGAACGGGACGTGGTAGACGTGAAGCTCGTCTTGCCTCGGCGCCGGATCAAACGCCTGCGCACGCTGGAGAGTGAGCATGGTGTCGATGCTCATTGCTTAGGCGTGCTCGGACCTGCATGTCCGATCGATGACGACGGGCGCGGGCAGACCGCCGCTTTCACGGATCGCCATCCAGACGCCGCCCACGGCGCCCAAGTCGTGCTCTCCCATGCAGGCATCCGCCTCTCCCCTCACGGCCGCAGCAAGCGGGCTCAAACTACAGAATAGATTGCGCCGGCTCCCATGTGAGGACCTTGGCTCACAACCAGTCCGGGGTCTGCCTTGTGGGGCGTCTCGGCGCTCGTCGCCCTGGACGGCGAGCGACCGGCCTCGCTCAGACCCGAACGCCGTCACGGAGAGCCCGGCTCCCGGGGCAGCCTCACGAGCTTCCGCGGGCCCAGGACGCGGGAAGACAGCCACTTGTCTGGAAGCGCTTCCAGGGGCTTGGCCCTGACAAGGGGCAGAGCGCCGTCTATTGTGTAGGCAAGCCCGCTCGCTGCGGCCGTTGGGGAGGGCAGATGTTTGCAGGGGAGAGCACCACGTGGATCGCCGTCGGCGCGTCCAACCTGGCGGCGCTCCTGCTTGTTGTCATTGCCACGCTTCTCGTCCGCCTGCGCGCCGATGCAGGCCGCTCCAGGGGCGGAAGCTCGCCGGAGCCGTCCATCGCCGATCTGAGACACCGTCTCGAGCGCGCCCAGGAAGAGTCCGTGCGTGCACGAGAGGACGCGCGGCGGGCGCGCGAAGCGGCCGACCTGGCCCAGATGGAGCTCCGGTGGGCGCGCACGCTCTCTCAACTTGGGGTAACCATCGATCTCGAGGGAGTCCTCGCGCGCGGGCTCGAGGGGGCGGCCAACGTCGCGAACGCCTCCGCGTCGATGATTGTGCTCGCGCGAGGAGACGGGGAGCCGCTCGTCGCGACTTACGGGCTTTCGAACGGGGAATCGTCCCGAGAGCTGGTCGGCCTGCCGCCCGAAGGTGGCCAGGTGCGGGCCGTGGCGCTCGCCTACCGCTACCGGGAAGATGGGAGTGTGGGGGACAAGTTCCGTCTTCGGGGCGGCCTCGCGGTTCCCCTCGCGGAGGAAGGCGGCGATCGGCTCGGCACGCTCGCGATCTTCTGGCGGCGGATCGCGCGCGAGCTCTCGGACGACGAGCTCGGCCGGCTTGAGGCTCTTGCGCGAGCCCTTATTCCCGCGCTTGGCACTGCGAACCGCTTCGAGGAGACGCGGGCGCTCGTCGATCTAGACGAAGTCACGGGTCTCCACGGCGCCCGCTTCCTGAAGGGCGCCCTCGCGCGCGAGTGCGCTCGGGCGCGCCGCTACGAGCGGCGGGTTGCCCTCCTGCTGTTCGGCCTCGATGTGTCGCTGACAAGCGAGGTGCTCGCCACGGCCGGGCAGCTCCTCCGCACGGCGGTGCGCAGCTCGGACCCCCACTGCCACCTTGGCAAGGGGTGTTTCGCGGTGATACTCCCTGAGTCTGCCCTCGCCGACGCCGAGCGCGTCTATAGCCGGCTTCAGTTCGCTCTGGAGTCAAGGCTTGGCAGCCCTGAGAGGCGTGCTCGTCTTCCGGCCGGGATCGTCGAGTTCGGACCCGAGGACGATCCGGTCTCGTTCCTCGAGCGCGCCCAGCGCAATCTAGCCCGAGCGCAGGAAAACCAGCGGCAATCCGCGTCCGGGAACCGCGAACTCGATCTACCCACCGTGTAGACGCATGGCGAACATTCTTGAGATCGCAAGGCTTGCGAACGTCTCGGCGGAGAACGTCCTCCGCGTGGTAAACGGCGAGCCGGTCAGCGAGCAGGTCGCCTCGCAAGTCGCTAAAGCGATCGAGGTCGTCGGGCCGCCGCCGTCTCCACGGGCGGCGGTGGAGGTCCTCTCCGCTGAGAGCGCCGCGGAACGCGAGAGCAAGGAACTCGTGGCGCGGTTCGTCCGAACCGCTGCCGAGCTCGAGGCGAGCCTACCGCATGACGTTGGCAGTGTCGTCTACGAGGCGCTCCGCCTTGAGGTGCGCCCGGTCGCGCAGCACATCGCCGAGCTGGGCGCCGTCTTCGAGCGGATGATCGGTCGGCTCGACGACATGCGGGAGGAGGTCGAAAGTGAGCGGCGCGAGCGCGTCGAGGACGTGGCACTCCTCAGCGAACTCATCGCGGCCGGGTGGCGTAGCGTCGACCGACGGCTCGCCCGCCTAGAGCAGATGCTGTCGCGGCTCGAGGAAAAGGACAACGGGAAGCGCGGCGCCCAGCACTTCCGCTTCAGCGACGACACAGAGCGGCCGGCCGCCGACTGAGTCCGGCTGCTGTGCGGCCGCGGCGCGACGCACGGCCGCTCGGCCCAAAGGAGGAGGAAACGCCGATGACTAGCTACACTGGCCACCGCAGGGGCGGTTAGCTCAGTTGGGAGAGCACCAGCTCGACAAGCTGGGGGTCACTGGTTCGAGCCCAGTACCGCCCACTAGGGAAAACCCCCGCAAACGCCTGGGTTTGTCGGTGCCGAGACGCCTTTGCCGGCGGGAGTGGACCGTCGACTTGGAAAGCATTTGGAAAGCGCCGGGACTCGCTTCTGTGATGACGAACTTGGTCCCAAGTACCACGACAAGGCCAACTGTTCAGATCGCCGCTTGCAGCTGCGCGAGAGGGGGATCGGTTCTGGCTAACCGCGTTCTGGAACTCAAGAAGACGGATCGACTCTGCGTCGGACGCCGCAGACCGGCGCCCGGATCCGGACACGTCTTTCGTTTCCCTCGTTGATCGGAGGCAGCGTATGCGCGCAACGGTGATGTACGGAGCCGGTGATGTCCGGGTCGAGGACGTTCCGGACGCGCGGTTGATCGATCCGACGGACGCGCTCGTTCGGGTCACTCGCGGGGCGATCTGCGGCAGCGATCTTTGGCCGTACAAGTCGATGCCGCACGACGACGCTGGCCGGCGGATGGGGCACGAGTTCATCGGAATCGTCGAAGCCGTCGGCACCGACGTGCAGACGATCAAGACAGGCGATCTCGTCGTCTCACCGTTCCTGTGGTCGGACGGGACTTGCGTCTTCTGCAGCGAAGGCCTGCAGAGCGAGTGCCTGCACGGCGGGCGGTACGGCTTCGAGGACGTCGACGGCGGCCAGGGCGAAGCCGTGCGTGTACCGCAGGCAGACGGCACGCTCGTCGTGCTGCCGGTCGGCGAGGACGACGCACTCATGCCCTCGCTGCTGACGCTGTCGGACGTGATGGGAACCGGCCACCACGCCGCTGTCGCGGCCAGGGTCGCGCCGGGCAACTCGGTCGCCGTCGTCGGCGACGGCGCCGTCGGCCTCTGCGGAGTTATCGCTGCGAAGCGGCTCGGCGCCGAACAGATCATCCTGCTCGGCACCAACCCCGACCGGATCGCGCTCGGACGAGAGTTCGGCGCCACCGACAAGGTCGGCGAGCGCGGCGACGAGGCGGTCGAGCGCGTCAAGGAGCTGACCGGCGGCCTCGGTACGCACTCGGTGCTCGAGTGCGTTGGGCTCGAGCAGGCGGTCGTTACTGCGCTTGAGATCGCACGCCCCGGCGGTGCGATCGGTCGCGTCGGCGTGCCAGAGCACGACACGACACCGACCAGTATCGCCTTCTGGAAGAACGCCAGCATGGCCGGCGGCCCCGCTCCGGTCCGCGCCTACATCGACGAGTTGCTCCCCGACGTGCTGGAAGGGCGGATCGAGCCGGGCCGCGTCTTCGATCGCGTCGTCGATCTCGACGGCGTGCCGGAGGGCTACCGCGCGATGAACGACCGCGAGTCGATCAAGGTACTGGTGAAGCCGTAAGCAGCAACGAGGCGAACGCGACCATTCGTGGCGGCGGCCTCGCGGGCAGGTTGCCTTCGTCACCGGCGCCGCGAGCGGCATCGGCCGCGCCACAGCTCTCGCTTTCGCACGTGAGGGCGCCGACGTTGTTGTCGCCGATGTGGCGAGGAACCGAATCGGGAAACGGCGCGCCGGATCGAGGAGCTCGGCGCCCGATCGCTCGCCGTCACCTGCGACGTGACACGGCGCGACGAAGTCGAGGGCCGCGTTGCAGAACACGAGGACAGGCGTTCGGGAGACTCGATGCAGCGTTCAACAAGCGGGCCTCGAGCAGACACAGGTGGCTGCGGCCGACATCGCTGTGGAGGACTGGGACAGGATCATCGCGAGCAACCTGCGTGGCGTCCTCCTGTGCATGGCAATCCTCCCGCCGCACCCCACAAGTTAGGAGTTCGCCATGAGCGAAGTCATTGTCGTTCGTGTTGGCCGACCTGCACCGCGGGAACGCCGACGCCGCGGCGGAGGCGATCAGTCCCGGCATCATCTTCACTCCGCTTGCCAGAGACGAGTTGACCGGCCCTCGCCGTCAGGGATACCGACGCATGATCGAACTCTGCCCCGCCGGGCGCGGCGGCACCCCAGACGAAGTCGGAACCGTGGGCGCGCTTCTCTATCGGAGCAGGATCGATCGGTCAGGCGATCGCTCGGCGCGTTAGCGCCGGAAAGCAAGTCGCATGGGCCCCGACGGCGCGTTCATCACCGGGAGCGACTTCCTCATGGACGGCGGAGTTACCGCGTCCTTTTTTGCGGCGAACTCACCCCCAGTGAACCGATCTCGTCCACTGACTCGTAGCTTGCGCACCTCCAGCCGAAGCACATCTGCGCGGGTCAGACAAGGTGGCCCCGCGGCTCCGGCGACTCGGATGACTCCGCGCGAGGGGGATCGGTTCTAGCGAACCTGCCCAACGCCAAGCTGCCAGGTCTCGATACGTGCCTCAGTCATTGCTCGTCCTCTTAACTTGACGTTCTCGCCGGCCCCGGACAGCGCACCCGCTGCTCTCCGACCCCCTACTCCGCTGGCAGGGGGTCAAGCGAGTCCCTAAGCCTGCAGACGTACGCCCACCGCCTCGGTCGAGACAGGGCGTGAAGCGAGATCACAAGCCGGACGAGGAGCGGGTTGCAGTCGTAGCGTCGAGCGAATCTGGCCGCGGCAGTGCATCAGCCTGGCTTCGTCCGCCACCGCGGCGAGCGCCAGAAGGGGTTCACCTTCTCCTCGTGTGGGGCAAAGGACGGCCAAATCGTCGTGCGAGGCGACGGCCAGATGGAGATGATTGTGTCGAACGCACCCCGGTAGGGCGGTTAGTTGGGGAAGCTTTGGATCAGAGCCTCGGTCATCGCGACGGAAGGAGCGGTCGAATCGGGCGCCACGCCGCGCTGACCGGTGTGCATTTGTACCGATGTGGTGAACACGGATTGACGGGCAGCCAGGCGTCTGCGAGGGTCGTGGTTGGATCGTTCGCCGCGTCGCCGTAGTGCGACGGCCTCGACGAAATTCGCCGCGCGTCGCCGTTATGCGACGGCCTTCGACGATTGAGGGGTCGACCCGACGCCGGGAGGTGGGCATGGCAACTGTCGAGACCGCAACCGAGATCCGTCCCTTCCACTTCGAGGTTTCGCAGGAGCAGCTCGATGACTTGCGCCGCCGCATCAACGCGACGCGCTTGCCCTCCAAAGAGCTCGTCGAGGATCGCTCCCAGGGCGTGCAGTTGGCGACGATTCGGGAGCTCGCCACCTACTGGACGACCGAGTACGACTGGCACAAGGCCGAAGCGAGGCTGAACGCGCTACCCCAGTTCATGACCGAAATCGACGGGGTGGACATCCATTTCATCCACGTCAAGTCGGCTCACGAGAATGCGCTGCCGCTCATCATGACGCACGGCTGGCCCGGTTCGGTCATCGAGCTGCTCGAGACCATCGGCCCGCTCACGGACCCGACCGCGCACGGCGGTGACGCCGCGGACGCGTTCCATCTCGTGCTGCCGTCCTTGCCCGGCTACGGCTTCTCCAGCGAGCCGAAGGAGCTCGGCTGGAACGTTGGTCGCGTTGCGCAGGCGTGGGCGGAGCTGATGCACCGGCTCGGCTACACCCGCTACGTCGCCCAGGGCGGCGACGTGGGCGCTGCGGTCACCGACGCGATGGGCCGCCAGGGGCCCGAGGGGCTGCTCGCCATTCACGTGAACCTGCTCGTGGCGGTGCTGGGCGAGCCCCAGCAGACGGAGTCCGACGAGGAACGCGCCGCGCAGGCTCAGCTGGACACGTTCAGGGCGAGCGGCTTCGGCTACTTCCTGGAGATGGCCACGCGGCCGCAGACGATTGGCTATGCCCTGCTGGATTCACCCGTCGCCCTGGCGGCGTGGCTGCTCGACCACGACACCGACAGCTACGAGAAGATCGCCCGCGCCTTCGTGGACGGGGAGCCTGCGGGCAAGCTCACGCGGGACAACATCCTCGACAACATCACGCTCTACTGGCTGACCGGCACCGGGGCCTCGGCGGCGCGGTCGTACTGGGAAGACGGACACGCCGCAGCTGCTGCTGCTGCGTCCGGCAAGGCTCCTCCGGAGGTCTCGATTCCGACCGGCTTCACGACCTTCCCCGGCGAGATCTGGCGCACCCCGCGCAGCTGGGCCGAGAACTCGTACCCCAACCTCATCTACTTCAACGAGGTCGACAAGGGCGGCCACTTCGCCGCCTGGGAGGAGCCGGAGCTGTTCTCCGAAGAGATGCGGGCGGCATTCGCGTCGCTTCGCTGACATGGCTCCCAGGCCCAGGTCGTGGCCGACGCGATCCTTGAGGTCATGGCGGGGATCGGCTAGCCGATATGGCGTTCGGACAACCAATGACCCGCATCCCTTCGCTCGCGGGAGCCAACCGGTGGCTGAACTCGGAGCCTCTCTCACCGGAGGGCTTGCGCGGCCATGTCGTCGTCGTGAACTTCTGGACGTTCACGTGCGTCAACTGGCTGCGAACGGCTCCCTACATCCGCGCGTGGGCGCAGGAGTACAAGGAACTGGGCCTCGTTACGATCGGCGTGCACACGCCGGAGTTCGACGTCGAGCACGACTTCGGCAACGTCGAGCGGATGGTCAAGCAGCTCCGGGTCGACTACCCAGTCGCGATCGACAACGACTATGCGGTATGGGGCGCGTTCGCGAACCAGGCCTGGCCCGCCCTCTACCTCGCCGACCGGAAAGGAGCGCTTCGCTACCAGCACTTCGGCGAAGGGCGCTACGAGGAATCGGAGAGAGCCATCCAGGATCTCTTGGGCGTGGAGGATGACCTTGTCGCGGTCGAAGGCTTAGGTCCAGAGGCTCCGGCTGACTGGGACAACGTCAAGTCGCCGGAGACGTACGTCGGCTACGCCCGAGCCGAAGGCTTCGCATCGCCGGGAGGCGTAGCGGTCGGCGAGCGCCATGCGTACTCGTTGCCCGACGAGCTCGGACTGAACCGGTGGGCGCTCGCCGGCGAGTGGACAATCAGGTCGCAGCCCGCCGTCCTCCACGAGGCGGGAGGGCGGCTCACGTACCGCTTCCACGCACGCGACCTCAATCTCGTTCTCGCCCCGCCCGAGGGCGGAGCACAGATTCCCTTCCGGGTCGTCCTCGACGGAGAGCCACCGGGTGCTGCGCACGGAGGCGACACCGACGAGCAGGGGAAGGGCTCGCTTTCGGAGCCGCGCCTCTACCAACTTGTTCGCCAATCGGGCCGCGTTGCCGATCGGAGCTTCGAGATCACGTTTTTAGAGCCGGGAGCGCAGGCCTACGTGTTCACGTTCGGCTAAGGAGGAATCATGGCAACGCAGCAGCAGATGTCCATTTCGGAGCGGGAGAGCAGGGAGATCGAGGCGGCAAACGCCTCCGGCACCACTCCGGTGGTCTTCATCCACGGCCTCTGGCTGCTGCCGAGCAGCTGGGCCAACTGGGCGGACTTCTTCAAGCAGGCCGGTTACGCGCCGCTGACGCCGGACTGGCCAGACGATCCGGAAACGGTTGAAGAGGCGCGGGCGAACCCGGACGTCCTCGCCAAGAAGACGCTGA
>WNGB01001845.1_pt1 | contig 64098 bp, 62 predicted proteins | sample 5400681 | NCBI WGS metagenome assembly WNGB01 (sample SAMN13153367, study PRJNA577476) | soil metagenome | isolation source: 115 cm soil or saprolite under grassland replicate 2 | place: USA:California | collected 2016-06-15 | reverse complement strand
CCGCTCGTCATCATCGTGGAAGATCTCCACTGGATCGACAAGACCTCGGAAGACTACCTCGCGTTCCTGATCGAAAGCATGGCCGGGATGTCCCACCTGTTACTGATGACCCACCGCCCGGGCTACACCGTCCGCTGGGGGGACAAGACCTACTACACGCAAATCAACCTCGACCTCCTGGCCGACAACGAGACCGAGGCGATGATCGCACGGCTGCTCAAGAGCCCCAACTATCCGGCGGACCTTGGGCGGCTCGTGCGCGAAAAGGCTGAGGGCAACCCGCTGTTCGTCGAGGAGATCACGACCTCACTCCTGGAGCGCAAGATCCTGGTTCGACGGGATGCCGGCATCGGATGGTCCGGTGCAGCCGTCATCGAGTTCCCGGGAACCGTGCAGGACATCATCCGGGCGCGAATCGATCGGCTGGACGAACCGGTCAAACGGACCGTCCAGGCCGCCGCCGTCATCGGGCGGCAGTTCGGTCTTCGCCTTCTCGAGCGGATCTCCGAGATGGCGGCACAGGTCGTCGGCTACCTGGACACCCTGAAACACCTGGAGTTGATCCACGAAATGGGCTTCTTCCCGGAGCTGGAATTCATCTTCAAGCACGCCGTCACTCAGGACGTCGCCTACCAGAGCCTTCTGGGTCCCCGGCGGAAGGAGCTTCACGGCGCCATCGCCCGAGCGATCGAGGAGATCTACACGACCCGGCTGGACGAGCAGTCGGCGATACTGGCCTACCACTATGGCCGGAGCGAGCGGCAGGACAAGGCCGTCGAGTACGCGCTCCTGGCCGGTGATCGCGCCGCCCGCCTCTACGCCAACGCCGAGGCCATGAGCTACTATCAGCAGGCGCTCGACGCGTTCACGCATTTGACGGACACGGTCGATAACCGTCGCGCGCGCGTGGAAGCGGCCGTCAAGTACGTGACCGTCGCGTGGGCTTCGGAGGACCCGCAGCGCAATCTCGCGCGTTTGGCGGAGGCCGAAGAACTGGCCACATCGCTGCTCAGCCAGGAGGACGTGCCCGGGAGCGACCGCATCCTCCTCGCGCGCGTCCACTATTGGATGGGGCGCATCCATTATGTGCAAGGCGCCTCTCGCGAAGCCATCGGCTTGTACCGTCAGGTCTTGACGGTAGCGCAAGAATATCACGATGAAGAATTACTGGCGATTCCTGCGGCCGTGATAGGGCAGGCGCTGACTGTCCAAGGGCAATTCGCCAAAGCGGCTCCTTTGCTTGAGTCGGCAATCCCACTCTTGGAAAAACAGTCGCAATGGACAGAGTGGATACGATGTTCTGGCTTTCTCGGTGTCTCGAATGCCGCGCGCGGTCATTATGCCGAGGGAGTCGCGTACGCGCAGCAGGCATCCGCGAAAGCCGATGAGGTCAAACATCCGACCGCCATTGCCTTGAGCAGGATTTATCTCTCCTTCATTCATCTGCTGGGAGGTGATTTTGCGCAGACATTGGAAGCGGCGAACAGAATATTGGAGGTCGCCACGCAATCGGGTGACCGCCTGTTGATCTACATCGGTCATGGCTTTCAAGGGTGGGCCCAGAGCCGTTTAGGCGAGCACGATGCCGCGAAGATGAGCATGGCGCAGTCGAAGTCCGTCGCTCAGGCGCTGGGGGGTCGCTTGCTGTTGAGGGAATGGTTTGCCGCAGCCGAGGCAGAGATAGCCCTGCGCGGAGGGCAGGTTCACGATGCCCTCAGCCTGGCGGACCACGCGGTCGCCATCGCTCACGCATCGGGCAATCTCTTTGGCGAAGGCGTCGCCCAATGCATCTGGGGCCAGGCTCTGGCCGTGCTCCAGCCCGAGGCCTGGGACGAAGCCGATAGCCATTTCGCCCTCGGCGTTGAGACGCTGACGGCGGGTGAATGCGTCGTCGAGCGAGCGCGTACCCATGTCGCCTGGGGCCAGGTGAAGCTCGCGCGTCGACAGGGTTCCGCGGCGCGCGAGCATTTTGAGCGGGCGCGCGAGGTATTCGAAGCAAGTGGCGCGAATGCCGAGGCGCTGGCTGTGCGGCGCGCCATTGCCACGTTGGATTGATGCCGCCATGCGCGGCAACACGGAGGGGGCAATCGGATGACGGGCTCGGACGCAGGCAGCGGCTCGCGCAAAGAGTGGAACGTCGCTCCCGAAGAAGACATTTATCAAGCTCTCACGACTGAAGAGGACAAGGAGCGCACCAACGTCCACTACGAGCAACCGCCGCGCTTTTTTACTGCCTTTACAGGCGGAGAGTGGAACACCTACTCCTGCAACGTGTGGGATCACGCGACGAGCGTCACGGAGTCGCAAGAAGCCAAGCTCGACCTCTTGGCGCGACACATGGAGCTCGAGCCCGGCATGCGGATCATGGATGTCGGATGTGGGTGGGGGGGTCCGCTCACCTATTTGTGCAAGCGATATGGAGTGCGCGGCGTGGGTCTCACGCTGTCGTCCAGGCAAGCTGAGTATGCGAACGAACGGATCGCGCGCCACGGCGCGGACGCGCAGGTCGTCGAATGTCATTGGCGTGATTATCGCGATGCCGAGCAATTCGACGCGATCTACACGGACGAAGTCATCGTGCACTTTCATAACCTGACCGAATTCTTTTCGAGCTGCCACGCGCTTCTGCGGCCGGCGGGGCGGATGGTGAACAAGGAACTGCACTTCACGCATCCGAGTCATGCGCGTCTGACGCGCGCGACGTATCTGATCCAGCAGATCTATGGGTACACCGGGAATTATCGGACGCTGGCGGAAGAGTTGAGCCGGCTATACGAGGCCGGCTTCGAAGCGGCCCATGTTGAGAGCATTCCGCACCGGCACTACAGCATGACCATGAAGCACTGGCTGTCGAACATGCACGAGCACCGCGACGAACTGATCGGCCTGGTAGGGCGCGATTTCTATCTACGGTTTCGTAAGTATCTGAAGGTGGCCGAGATGTGGGTCACGTCGCGCACCTGTACGATGGATGTCGTCGTCGCGCGCAAGCTTCCGGCGTGAGAATGTAGTGGACGAGGGAGGACGAATGGCGGCACCTGACGCCGAGATTATCAAGGAGGTCGAGGGGCAACGGCCGCGCTGGCCAGTGGGGCTGCTGAGCAAGCAAGAGAAGGACAATCTCGTCGAGCGTGCGCTGGTTGGCTTGTATCGATGGTATGTGGCGCGGTCGCAGGCGACGCGCAACTGGAACCCCGACCGGTCGTTCAACTGGCGCGCGCTGCGGACCGATCATTCGCCTGAGCTGAACAGGCTCATCGAGGGATTTTTCGCGGTCGAGCAATACGTCCCCGATTACACGAGCAAGCAGGTGATGCTGACGCGCAAGAGCCATGGGCGCGCGTACTTTCATATCCGCTGGGGTTCAGAAGAGGAGAAGCACGCGGATCTGTGGCTGAACGCGCTGCTCTTCTTGCGACATCGTCCACTCAAGTGGATTGAGGAGTACAAGCACGCGCTTCGTGAGGTCGAATACCGGCTGCCCTGGGCCGATTCGCTGCACATGCTGTTTTACGCGATCTTGCAGGAGCGCGCCACGCAGTTGAACTACCTGGGCACGGCCCTCATCGCGCGCGGCAGGAGCGGCAAAGCGGAATTGAGGAACGATGCCGATCCGATCCTGGAGCAGGCCGCGACGACCATCGCGAGGGATGAAGTGGCGCATTACAGCTTCTTTCTGGAGATCGCGCGCGTGTATCTGTACTACTATCCAGCGCAGGCGCTCGAAGCCTTGATGGATGTGATCAAGAGTTTCGCGATGCCCTCGCTGGGCCTCATTCCGAACGGCGCGGAATTCTATGAGCTGGTGCATCGCACAGGGGTGTATGGCTTGCGGGCATACGCCCATGACGTGGTGCAGGTGCTCTTTGATCAGCTGGGAGTCAAGGGGCGCAGAGCGGTTGAGGAAGGCATACGACGCTCACGCCAGGTGCCCGATGAGAACGGCCAGCTGCGTGATACGTCGGTGTTCACCGCGCTCGACTACAAGGCGGTCGAGGAGTCGGTCAAGCGTCTGTTCGGCAGGATCGGGACGTACGAGCAAGAGATCGGTGTGGCGGACATCGATCCGACGAAGTTCGTGGCGAGTGGCTACACGGTGACGTGAGACGCAGCGGGGCCGGAACCTCAAGACATGAGGGCGTGGGTTGGCTTCCTCAGCGTCTTCCTTCTGGGTCTTGTGAGTGGCGTGTCGTTCTCGCACCTGCTTCAACGTGGCCCCAGGTCGATTCGTGGACGTCTGAATCGCGGCCCTCGAACTGGTGGAATGTCGAGACCGATGGCACTGTCTTCACACGAGCCGCCTCGTCTTGTCTGCTGTCGGTTTTGGCGCGGTCATCGGGGGGCTACTCGCATGAGCACGAGGTCAGCCTGCGAGCGGCAGGTCACATAGCGGTGGCGCCATCGCGGCCATGGGGGCTGCGCTCGCTGCCGCCGTCAGCAATGATGTGTTGAGCCGCGAGCGCTGCGCGCTAGGAGAACGCCGACATCACCGGATCACCGCTCGCCCGATGGCACCGGCGGCCGCGCGGCGCTTCGCAGTCCTCGAAGATCGACGTGTGTGGTCTTGAGCAGGTCGATGAAGGTTCGGGCACTCGCGCTCAGCGTGCGGGCCTCGTTGTGGATGATATGGAAGTGCCGCCGGATCCGCAGACCGTGGAGCCGCAGCGCACGCAGCCGGCCGGCAGCCAGCTCGCCCCGGATGGCGTGGATCGAGACGAAGGCGACCCCCAGCCCAGCCATGACCGCCTGCTTGATCGCTTCGGTGTGGCCGAGCTCGATGGATGCCTTGATGTGAGCACCAGCGTGTTGTAGCGCGCGCTCCGTGTGTTGACGCGTGGCGGAGCCCTCTTCACGAATCAGGAGCCGCTGATCTCCGAGCTGGGCCGGCTGAATCTCCCGCCGCCGAGCCCATCGATGCCTCGCTGGCACGATGAGCACCAGTTCGTCGAGGAGCCCGGCTGCGACGCATTCCTCGCCGAGCCGGAGCGCATGTCCTCCAACGACCCCGAGATCCACCTCATTCCCGCGAATACGCTCCTCGATGAGTGTGGAGTTGTCTATGCGCAGGCTCAATGTCACGCCGGGATATCTTTGTTGGAATGCCGCGATGATGCCCGGGAGCACATAGATCCCGGGCGTCGTGCTCGCGCCGATGACCAACGAACCGCGCTTGAGCTCGCTGAGGTCGGCGACGGCCTCCCGGGCGCTCGCGAGGGAAGCGAAAAGGCGAAGGGCATGCTCCTCGAGGATCCGGCCGGCTTCGGTGAGGGCAACCTTGCGTCCCAGGCGGTCGAAGAGACGCGCCCCCAGCTCACGCTCTATCTCGGCCACGTGCTGGGAGAGGGCGGGCTGGCTCAGGTGCATGGCCTCCGCAGCGGCCCGGAAGCTGCCGGCCTTGGCCACGGCCAGGAACACCTCGAACTGCCGAAAGGTGGGCTGCATAAGACAAACCTTATGGGATTGATAAAAACATCCGATTGGAGCTTATGCAAGGGACCCGGTATTCTCTCCGGCGTGGATGTCCTGAGGTTCGAAGCGGGGATCCGGCTCGCGGCGTTCGTCGCCGTCTTTGTGCTCCTGGCGGCAGGGGAGGCGCTGATCCCGCGGCGTGCCCGTGCGGTCGCTCGCCGATGGCGATGGCGCACGAACATCTCCCTGGTCGTGCTCAACACGCTCGTCATTCGCCTGGCTCTGCCGGTGACGGCCGTGGGCATGGCCGTGATCGCCGAGCAGCGCGGCTGGGGTCTGCTCCATGCGCTCGGCGCGATGCCGGCCGTGCTGTCGATCGCCATTGCCGTCGTGCTGCTGGACCTCGCCATCTATCTGCAGCACGTACTGTTTCACGCCGTGCCGATTCTCTGGCGCGTGCACCGTATGCATCACGCGGACATCGATGTGGACGTCACCACGGGTGCGCGATTTCATCCGGTGGAGATCTTCCTGTCGATGTGTCTGAAGCTCGCCTCCATCAGCGCCCTCGGAGCATCTCCACTGGCAGTGCTCCTGTTCGAGGCGCTCCTGAATGTCGGCTCGATGTTCAACCACGCGAACCTCCGTCTTCCCCCGGGGTGTGACCGCATGTTGCGGCTCGTCGTCGTCACGCCGGACATGCACCGCGTCCATCATTCGGCGTCGGGAGCCGAGAGCGGCACGAATTTTGGCTTCACGTTTCCCTGGTGGGACCACCTCTGCGGAACCTACCGGGCCCAGCCCGCGGCGGGGCATCAGGCCATGACCGTGGGATTGACATGCTTCAGGGAGCCGGAGTATCTGCGTCTGGACAAGACGCTGCTCCAGCCGTTGTTCCGATGAGTCGAGAGGACACCGCGAGGCTCGCCGGCATCTATTCATCGCACGCGTGCGGGTATGCAGAGAGCTGGAGCCCGGTGATCCGTCCGATAGGCCAGCGCCTGCTGCAGACCCTGCCGTGGGACCAAGCGAGGCGGGTGCTCGATCTAGGGACAGGGGCGGGCGCGCACCTGCCCGACATCCGGAGCCTGGCGCGGGGCGCGTGCGTTGTGGGCGTGGACCGCTCACCAGGGATGCTTGAGCTGGCGCGACCGCACGGAATCCCCCTCGTGCTCATGGACGGTATGGAACTCGGGTTTCGGGACAGCTCGATCGACGTCGCCGTGATGGCGTTCGTCCTCTTCCATCTGGATGACCCGATCGTGGCCCTCAGGGAAGTCAGCCGGGTGCTCCGTCCGGGCGGGGCCGTCGGGACGGCCACGTGGGCTGAGGACCCCGAGACCGAGGCATCGCAGGTCTGGGAGCACGAGCTGGACGCGCACGGGGCCCGGGACCCCGTGGCGGCACGTCCGAGACGGGACGAGCCGATGAACTCTCCCGAGAAGATGCGTGGGCTGTTTGCTGTGGCTGGCCTCGAACCCGTGCGGGCGTGGCTCGAGCGCTTCGAGTATCACTGGGATCTGGACGGCCTTGCCTTGATGCACACCACGTTCGGGCGGTCGAAGCGAAAATTCGAGTCGCTGGACGCGCGAAGCCGCGCCGCCTTTCTGGAGCGTGTCCACGATCGACTCCTTCGCCTCCCGCCCGAAGCTTTCGTCTACCGTGCCGCCGTCGTCTGCGGGCTGGCGTGTCGGCCGGCGTGAGTTCGAGACCGAGCTGATCCGTGAGAGTCGCCGAGATCGAGGCGACGTCCATCCTCGTGCGGTCGAAGCTTCCGGACGCCGAATACGTTGTGAACCCGTACACGGGCTGCGTGTTCGGCTGCCACTACTGTTACGCGAGCTTTGCCTGGCGCTTCGTCGGTTGGCCGATCGGCAACTGGGGGAACTACGCGGCGTAGCCGAAGAGTCAGGCCGTGCGTGGCAACCAGCTCCGGGACGATCGCGTAGCGCAGCATGGGCTGCATCAGCGCGCGTCGGGATTTCTCGTGGGCCGCTGCTCTGGAGCATGCTAGAGTCCAACGCATGCGCGTGGGAGCGCCGTTCGGCCGACGCTGAGCTCACGCGGGAGATCTCTCGTGTGCAACGATGACCGGAAAGCGAAGACACCACGACGTCAAACGCTATGCGCAGCTCTTGCTCGAGTACGATCGCTCTGTCTCATATTGAAGGGGGCGGTTCCGGTGAGTCGCCGCTGTCGACCGTGGTAGCTTTCAGAGCATGCGCGTGGGGGTGCACCCTGTCCGAAAACTCGGTCCGGCGACGCGGCTGACATGACCGATCGCACGGTGGGGCCGGCGTCGCACACGTACTTCTCCCAGCGCTTGCGCTTGCACTACGTGGACTGGGGAAACGCGGGCCGGCCGCCGCTGCTCTTGATCCACGGGGGGCGCGACCACTGCCGGAACTGGGACTGGACCGCAGCGGCGCTCCGGGACGAGTGGCACGTGATCGCGCCCGACCTGCGCGGGCACGGGGACAGCCAGTGGTCGCAGGACGGCAGCTACACCATGGCCGGGTACATCTACGACCTGGCGCATCTCATCCACCAGCAGCAGCTCGCCCCCGTCACGATCGTCGCGCATTCCCTCGGCGGGAACGTCGCGCTCCGCTATGCGGGCATCTATCCCGAGACGGTGGCCAAGCTCGTGGCCATCGAAGGCCTGGGGCCGCCGTCTCGCGCGCTGGCCGAGCGGTTCTCCACGCCGATCGCCGGGCGCGTGGACGAGTGGATACGCGAGCAGCGCGGCCTGGCCGGGCGGATGCCCAGGCGCTACGCGTCGATCGAGGACGCCTTCCGCCGCATGCAGGAGGAGAACCCGCACCTCTCCGCGGAGCAGGCGCGTCACCTGACCGTCCACGGCGTCAGCCAGAACGAGGACGGCACCTACAGCTGGAAGTTCGACAACTACGTTCGCGTGTGGTTTCCGTACGACATGAGCCACGGCGACATCACGGACCTCTGGTCCCGGATCAGCTGCCCCACGCTCCTGCTGTACGGCAAAGAGAGCAAGTTCGGGGACCCGGCCGAGGACGGGCGCGACCGGCTCTTTCGCCAGGCCGAGGTCGTCGGCATCGAGCGAGCGGGACACTGGCTGCACCACGACCGCCTGGACGAGTTTCTCCGCATCGTGCGCGAGTTCCTCGGGCGGCGTTGAGCAGCCTCACCGGGAAGGTGGCCCTGGTGACCGGCGCGTCGCGCGGCATCGGCCGGGCGTGCGCGATCAAGCTGGCCGGGCTCGGCGCGAGCGTCGTCGTGAACTACAACAAGAGCGGGAGCCTGGCCGAGGAGGTTGTCGGCCATATCATGAAGAGCGGCGGCGTTGCTCTCGCGGTCCAGGGCGACGTCAGCCAGTTCGGGACCGCGCAGGGTGTCGTCAAGGCGGCGACGGACGCGTACGGGCGGCTCGATATTCTGGTCAACAACGCGGGGACGACGCGCGACAACCTGCTCGTGTTGATGAAGGAGGAAGAGTTCGACCTCATCATCCAGCACAACCTGAAGAGCGTCTTCAACTGCAGCAAAGCCGTGTTGCGGCAGATGATGAAGCAGCGATACGGTCGCATCGTCAACGTGACGTCGGTCGTGGGCATCATCGGCGGCGCCGGCCAGACGAATTACGCGGCGGCGAAGGCCGGGATCATCGGCTTCACCAAGGCGATGGCCAAGGAGTACGGTGGCAAGAACATCGCGGTCAATGCCGTGGCGCCGGGCTATATCCCCACCGACCTGACGGATGCGCTGCCGGAGGCCGTCAAGGAGCGCATCGTCGGCCTGACCGCGTTCGGCCGGATGGGAACGGCCGACGAGGTCGCGAACGCGGTGGCGTTCCTCGCCTCCGACGAGGCGAGCTACATCACGGGCCAGATCCTGGCCGTGGACGGCGGGTTGACCTAGCGACGCGGTCCCCGTGTGGTATGTATGGAGCGTGTCGAGCAGCCAACCACTCACCCGGAGGAGTCCGATGATCGCCGACCGCTACACCAAGGCCGTGCTGACCGTCAGCGCCGTGGCGCTCGTCCTGATCGCCGCCCGCCCGTGGCTTCCCGAAGGCGGATGGCCGAGCGCGGTTCGCCCGCAGCCGGCGCACGCGCAGAACGTGACTCCGAAGTACGAGGTGACCGTCCCGAAGGCTTGGGGGAAGTACATCGGCTTCAGCAATAACAATCTGCTGCTGGAGGCTCCGGACCAGACGCTGCGCGTCGTCGACGTCGAGGGGAGGGCTCCGGAATACCCGAAGATCAAGATGCTGATCCGCTGGCAGTAGGCCTGGGATCGGGCGCTCTCGCGTGCCCCAGTCGCTGACCCCCGAGCGCCCGGCCCGGCGGCCGCGCTGGTACTCGCACGGCTACAACCGCGCGGACCTCTACCGGCTCGCGGCGGGGCTCGGCTGGCTGCCGCGCGAGACGCGGCTCAGGCTGGCGCGACAGATTGGACGGCTTGCTCCCCGGCTCGTGCCGGCGGAGCGGGTCGTGATCGAGAAGACGCTCGCGCGCGTGACAGGCGCCACCGGATCCCGGCTGGAGTCGCTGGTCGTCGGGACGTTCACGGATTTTGCGATGTGCTTCAGCGACCTGGTCTCCACGAACCGGCAGCCCGTGGCGCGGCTCGCCTCCCACGTCGCGAGCGTCGAGGGCGTGGAGCGCATCGCTCGGTCTCGAGGCGGGTTCATCTCGCCGAGCGCGCATGTGGGCAACTGGGAGCTGGCGGGTCGACTGCTGGCCGGCCGCACGGCCCGGACGACGCATGTGGTGGTAGCGGAGGAAGAGGCGCTCGAACTCGAGCGGTGGGTGCGCCGCGAGGGCGACGGCGTGCGCTTCGTGCCGCGCTCGCGGCCGGCCATCTCGGTGGAGCTGGTCGCCGCGCTCCGGCGCGGCGAGGTGGTGGCCGTGCAAGGGGACCGGGCGCTGGGGACGCGCGGCGATGTCCTGATTCCCTTCTTCGGGGCCCCCGCGCCGTTCCCGCTCGGGCCTTTCCTCCTGGCCAGCGCCGTCGGGGTGCCGCTGGTGCCGGCCTTCTGCCTGCTGGACTCGAACCACCAGTACGCGGTCAAGATCGCTGAGCCTGTCACCGTCCCGCGCGGCGCTGAGGTGGAGGCCGCGCGGGCCTGGGTCGCCGTCCTCGAGGATGTCGTGCGCCAGTACCCGACTCAGTGGTTCAATTTCTTCGACATCTGGAACCCGTTTCCCGTGTCGGCCAGCGCGGCGTGATGGAGGACAGCCGGGACTTCGGGCGGGAGGAGGCGCTCGCGGCCGCGGCCGTGCTTCGAACGGCGCTTCCACCCGAGGTCCTGCCGTTCTTCGACCTCTCGTTCGTCCGCTCCCATCTCCTCTATGACGAGTTCATCCACCGGTTGGTGCTGCAGGTGGTCCGGGAGACGGGGCTCCACGAGGCGATCCAGGAGCCGGGGGATACGCGAGAGGTCGCGGCTCGGGCCAAGCTCGAGGCGGAGCAGGCCCGGGTCCCGCTCGACTGGCTGCTTCGCTTCTTGGCTGCGCGGGGATGGCTCGAGGAGTCGCGCGGCGACAGCGGCGTCCGGTACCGTGCGCTCGGCCCACTGCCGGGGCCCGATCCCGCTCCCGTGCGGGAGGAGCAGGTCCGGCTCGCGCCGTCGTGGATGCCCGCGTATGTCCTGGCGGAGACCGTTGCGCGAGACTATCCGGCCTTCCTGCGCGGCGAGGTAGCCGGCGAGGAGGTGCTGTTCTCTCCCCGGCGCCTCCGGCTGTGGATCGACTATTTCTCCAACGACAATGGCCTCTATGTCGTCAACAATCGCATCGGCGCGGTCGCGGTCGAGCAGTGGCTGCCCCGCCCGGGCGGCGTGATCCTCGAGCTGGGCGGCGGGCTCGGCAGCGGCGCCCTGGCGCTGCTCGAGCGCCTGCAGGCGGCCGGACGGCTGGAGGCGATCGGGGGGTATCGATTCACCGAGTTCGTGCCCGCCTTCCTCCGGCGCGGCGAGCAGACGCTGCGGCAGCATTACCCGACACTGTCGTCCTGCACGGCCGGCTCGCTCGACATGAATCGCGCGTTCGCGGAGCAGGGCGTGGCGCCCGGGAGCATCGCGGTCGTCTACGCCGTCAACACGCTGCATGTGGCCCACGACCTGGGCTTCACGCTGGGCGAGGTGCGCCGGGCGCTCGAGCCCGGTGGCCGCCTGGTGGTCTGCGAGTGCGTGCGCCCGCGCCCCCACCGGCCGATCGAGTCGGAGTTCGTCTTCAATCTGACGGGGACGTTCCGATCCCCGCGACTCCACCCGGTCCATCGCCCCGGCGGTGGATTCCTCACGCCCGAGCAGTGGACGGGCGCCATGGAGGCCGCTGGCTTCGCGGACATCCGGTTTCTGCCGGACATCGTGCGAATCCGCGATCAGGCGCCCAAGTTCATCGTCGCAGCCATCGGCGCAACCCGCCAGGGTTGATCGCCGGGCCGAGCGCGTAGGCATGTTCAGATCTCCAGGCGCGATCGCCATCGAGCTCGGGCCGTTCGCGCTCAGGTGGTACGGGATCCTGACCGTGGTGGCCATCGCGGCGGCGATGTGGCTCGCGGACCGCCAGGCGCGCGCCGAGGGCCTTCCCGCGGACGAGATCTCCCGCTGCGCCTGGTGGGCCATCGTGACCGGCTACATCGGCGCGCGGCTCTACGAGGTGGCGTTCAACTGGGACTACTACGGCCGGCACCCGGCAAAGATCTTCGCGGTGTGGGAGGGCGGGCTCGCGATTCACGGCGGGCTCATCGTGGGAGGCCTGGTGGGCGCCTGGCTCGCCGCGCGGCGGGGCCTCCCGGTGCTCCGCTCCCTGGACATCGCCGCGCCCAGCGCCGCCATCGCGCAGGCCATCGGGCGCTGGGGGAACTTCTTCAACGAGGAGGCCTTCGGGCGGCCCACCGATCTGCCCTGGGGACTCTACATCTCGCCTGCGCGCCGGCCGCTCGAGTACCGGAGCGCGGAGTTCTTTCACCCGACGTTTCTCTACGAATCGCTGTGGGACCTGGCGGTGTTCCTGGCGCTCGTCTGGTGGCTTCGCCCCAGCTGGCGCGACCGCCCCGGCGCCCTCTTCTTCTGGTATCTCGGCCTGTACTCGGTGGGCCGCTTCGCCATCGAGGCGCTCAGGGTCGACAGCTTCTGGATCGGCACCGTCCGTGTGCCCCAGCTCGCGAGTCTCGCAGGCATGGCCCTTGCCGGCTGCGGACTTCTCTGGGTCGACCGGGCGGCGCGCCGGCGCTAGCCGGCGGCGGTGCCGGTGGCGGCCGGCTTCTGGAACTTCGCGGGCATGTGGACGAAGAGCTCGGCGGGGTTCGGCTTCGCCGCGACCGGCTTCGGCGGCTTCATCTCGTAGGTGACCGGGCGCTGGTGGTCGTTGTACTGCCGGTTCTGGTTGACCACTCGGGAGAACTTCCAGAGCATCTTGACGTAGTTCGTCTGCCCGCGCATCAGGGCCCGCACCGCCGGGAAGCCGTATTTCGGGATCGCGCCCCAGCCGAGGTGCTTGCGGTTCAGGATGTCCTGCGTCTTGACCATCTCGGCGTAGAACCTGTCGAGCGGCATGCGCGTGGGCAGGACCGCGTGGGCGACGTCGAACAGACGGTAATCTCGCGACGTGAGCCGGCGCGACTCGGTGAACCAGATCTCGGTGCCGGGGTAGGGAGTCGCGACGGTCAGATTGACGATCTCCGGGACCGTCATCGCCCACTCCCGGATGATCTGGAACTGGCGCTCGTCCCAGCTGCAGTCGGCGATGATGTTGACGGCCACCGTGAGCCCGAGCTCTCTGGCGATCTCGAGCGCCTGGAAGTTCTCCCCCGGGGTGATGCGCTTGCGGTGTAGCTTCAGCGCCTCCTCGTCGAGGGCCTCGAGACCCAGGAACATGTAGTAGAGCCCGAGCTTCTTCCAGTACGCGAAGAGCTCCCTGTTCTTGATCAGCACGTCGCAGCGGGTCTCGAGGTAGTACTGCTTCGTGACGTGCCGCCGCTCGAGCTCCTGGCCGATGGCGAAGCCGTGCTCGGGATGGATGAAAGCGACGTCGTCCACCAGGAAGACGTTGGGCTCCCGGATCGAGGCCAGGTCCTCCGCGGCCTTCTCGGCCGACGATTTCCGGTAGCTCCGGCCGTAGAACGTCCACGCGCTGCAGAAGGAGCAGTCCCAGGGGCAGCCCCGCGTCAGCTCCGCCGAGGCGCACGGATCGAGCACGCCGATGAAGTACTTGCGCCGCTGGCGCGCCATCTCGCGCGCCGGCATGAACTGGTCCAGGTCCTCGAGGAGGCTGGGCGCCGGACCCTGCCCGTCCCGCGTCACGACACCGGGGAGCGTCGAGAGCTTCGCATCGCGGGCGGCCTCGAGGACGAGCGGGGCGATGACCTCGCCCTCGCCACGGACGACGCAGTCGATCGCGCCATCGGCGTGCTCGAGGAGCTCCTGGGCGATGAACGAGCCGCTGTGGCCGCCCACCATCACGAAGCAGTCCGGCGCGCGGCGCCTGGTCTCCTTGGCGAGGTCGATGACCTCGGGCACGTTGGCGAGGTAGTTGAGGGAGAAGCCGACCGCCTGGGGCTTGAAGTCCAGGATCTCGCGCCGGTAGTCGTCGTGCGTGAAGACCTGGAGGTCGAGCAGGCGGACATCGTGGCCCGCGGCGCGCACGGCCGCCCCGACGCGCTCGAGGCCCACGGGCTCGAGGCGCAGGTAGAGCTCCGAGTACATCAGCGCGCTGGGATGCACGAGGAGGACCCGCATGAGGCGCAGTATACCCCCGCCAGCGGATCACACCGATCCCGATGTTGACCGAGGGCAGGTCGCAACTCTCGTGTCCGAGCGGACACATCACGTGTCAAAACCAACCGGACATTTCACTTGTCAATAACAGCGTGTTGACCCTTTCGGGCACGAGGGCTACCCTGAGGTGCGCCGAACGCCCTCTTGGGGCCGTGCGCCCAGGGACGCCATCATGCACTGTCCGCGCTGTCGGCACGACAATCCCGTCTCCTCGCGGTTCTGCGCCCAGTGCGGCGCGCGGCTGTCCCTGTCCTGTGGCTCGTGCGGCGCGGACCTGGTCGAGGGCGTCCGCTTCTGTGGTCAGTGCGGCCTGGCGGTCAGCGCCAGCCGCGCGGACCCGACGCGCTTCGCCTCGCCCGAGGCGTATACCCCGCGGCATCTCGCCGAGAAGATTCTCACCTCGAAGAGCGCCATCCAGGGCGAGCGCAAGCAGGTGACCGTCCTCTTCGCCGACCTCAAGGGCTCGATGGAGCTCCTGGCCGACCGGGATCCCGAGGAGACGCGCAAACTCCTCGACCCGGTCCTCGAGCGCATGATGGAGGCGGTCCACCAGTACGAGGGCACGGTCAACCAGGTCATGGGCGACGGCATCATGGCGCTCTTCGGTGCGCCGGTCGCCCACGAGGACCACGCGGTGCGCGCCTGTTACGCGGCGCTCCGCATGCAGGACTCGGTGACGCGGTACGCCGAGGAGGTGCGCCGGAGCGAGGGCATTCCGATCCAGATCCGCGTCGGCCTCAACTCCGGGGAGGTGGTGGTGCGCTCGATCGGCAGCGACCTGCACATGGACTACACGGCGGTGGGCCAGACCACGCATCTCGCCGCGAGGATGGAGCAGATGGCCACGCCGGGCACCGTGTTGACCACGGCCGGGACGCTCGACCTGGCCGAAGGCTACGTCGAGGCGCGGTCGCTGGGCGCCATGCCGATCAAGGGCCTGGAAGCTCCGCTCGAGGTCTTCGAGGTCGTGGGCGCCGGCATGGCCCGCTCGCGGCTGCAGGCCTCGGCGCGCCGGGGCCTCTCGCGGTTCGTCGGGCGCAGCCTCGAGCTCGACCAGCTCCGGGAAGCGCTCGCGCGGGCGCGGGAAGGGCACGGGCAGGTCGTCGCCGTCGTCGGCGAGCCCGGCGTCGGCAAGTCGCGCCTCTTCCACGAGCTCGCCCAGGAGGTTCCGCGGCCGCAGTGGCTCGTGCTCGAGAGCCGCTCGGTGACCTACGGCAAGGCCACGCCCTACCTGCCGATCACCGCTCTGCTCAAGGATTACTTCCAGGTCGAGGCGCGCGACGGCGCGCGAGAGATCCGCGCCAAGGTGCTGGGCCGCCTGCGGACTCTCGATGAGTCACTCGAGCCCACGATCCCCGCCTTCCTGACGCTGCTCGACGTCCCCCCCGACGAGGTGCGGTGGCAGGCACTCGATCCCTCGCAGCGCCGCCAGCGCACGCTCGACGCGGTCAAGGTGTTCCTCCTGCGCGAGAGCCAGAACCAGCCCCTGGTGCTGGTCTTCGAGGACCTGCAGTGGGTGGACAGCGAGACGCAGGCGCTGCTCGACGGCCTGGTCGAGAGCCTGCCGCGCGCGCGCATCGTGCTGCTGGTGAACTACCGGCCCGAGTACCAGCACGGATGGGGCGGCAAGACCTACTACACGAGGCTGCGCCTGAACACCCTCGGGCACGAAAGCGCGGACGAGCTGCTCCAGGCGCTGCTGGGCGTGGAGCCCGGGCTCGACCCCCTCAAGCAGCTCCTGATCGCGCGCACCGGCGGGAACCCTTTCTTCCTCGAGGAGAGCGTGCGGACGCTGGTGGAGACGGGAGCGCTCGAGGGAGAGCGCGGGCAGTACCGCGCGGCGCGGCCGCTGGCGGCCATCCAGGTGCCGGCGACCGTGCAGGCCATCTTGGCTGCCCGCATCGACCGGCTGCCCGCCCAGGAGAAGCGCCTGCTCCAGTCGGCCTCGGTGATCGGCAAGGACGTGCCGTTTGCCCTTCTCCAGGCCCTCGAGGAGGAGCCCGAGGAGGAGGTGCGCCGGGCGCTGGCCCACCTGCAGGCCGCCGAGTTCCTGTACGAGACGAGCCTCTTCCCCGACCTCGAGTACACGTTCAAGCACGCGCTCACGCACGAGGTCGCGTACGGCGCGCTGCTCCACCAGAGCCGCCGGGCGCTCCATGCTCGTCTCGTCTCGGTCATCGAGCACCTGGCACCGGGCCGGCTGGCCGAGCAGGTGGACCGCCTGGCCCACCACGCGCTGCAGGGCGGCTTGTGGGACAAGGCCGTGCTCCTGTATCGCAAGGCCGGCGCCAAGGCCGCTGCGCGCAGCGCCTACCGGGAGGCTGTCGCGTGCTCCGAGCAGGCGCTGAGCGCGCTCGCCCATCTGCCGGGGGGCCGGGAGCGGGACGAGCGGGAAGTGGATCTCCGTCTTGACCTCCACAATGCGCTCACGCCGCATGGCGAAGTGGGACGCATGCTCGAGACCCTCCACGAGGCCGAGCGGGTGGCGGGGACGCTCGGCGACCAGCGGCGGCTTGGCCAGATCGCGGCCTACATGACCCAGGGCTTCTGGTGGACGGGCCAGCCCGACCGGGCCGTCGAGTCGGGGCAGCGGGCGCTCGCCATCGCCGGAGCCCTGGGGGACCGTGAGCTCGAGTCGATCGCGACGCTGCGCCTGGGTCAGGCGTACGCCAGCCTTGGTGAGTACCGCCGCGCTATCGACGCCTTCGCGCGCAATGTCGTCCCAGCTGAGAGCAAGCCTACGGGCGGGGTGGCGCTCCGCTCGGCCGCCTCGCTTGCCTTGATGGCGTGGTGCCGGGCCTACCTCGGCGACTTCGTGGAGGCGACCGCCCACGCCGAGGAGGCTCGGCGACTCGCTGAGTCAGCGCAGCACGAGCTGTCCCTGGCCATGGCCTATGCGGGCGCCGGGCGTCCGCACCTGGTCCAGGGCAATTTTTCGCTCGCGGTCTCCTGGCTTACCCGGAGCGCGGAGATCTGCCGCCGCGCCAATTTCGGGCCGCTCTTCCTGCTGGTCGCCGGGGATCTCGGCCAAGCCTACGCGCTGTCGGGACGCGTCGCAGAGGGCGTGGCGCTGCTCGAGGAGGCGGCGGCGCAGTCGGGCGCCTTGAATCTCCGGCCCACCCATGCCTGGAACGTGACCATGCTCGCGGAGGTGTGCGCGCTGGCCGGTCGTCGCGTGGAAGCGGTCGGCCACGTCGAGCGGGGTCTCGGCATGGCCCGCGCCCACCATCAGCGCTGGCTGGTGGCCGAGGCGCTGCGCATCCTAGGCCAGCTGCGGTCGGCCGAGGCCGCGCCCGGCCCCGCGCGCGCGGCCCTCGAAGAGGCCGCCGGCATCGCGCAGGAGATGGGGCTCCGGCCCCTCCTCGGCCGCTGTCACCTGGCCCTGGGCCGGGCGCTCCGCCGGGCGGGCGAGCCCGAGGCGGGCCGCGGCCATCTCGAGCAAGCGGCCCAGCTCTTCAGGGAGATGGACATGCGCTTCTGGCTCGGACGCGCCGAGTCCGCGCTCGGCGGCGGAGTCTCCGGCTGACTCTCCTCGGTGCTGGTCTCGCCGCGGCCTCGCGTGGGATAATCCTCGGGTGATCTTCCGCGGCTCTCTCTTCCGCAAGTACGCCGTCCTCTTCGTCGCCTCCGTGAGCGGGGCGCTGCTGGTCAGCGGCCTGTTCGAGACCTACTTCTCCTACCAGGAGAACAAGGAGGCGCTGGTCGCACTCCAGCAAGAGAAGGCGCTGGGCGCGGCCACGCGCATCGAGCAGTTCGTCAAGGAGGTCGAGCGCCAGATCGGCTGGACGACTCAGCCGCCGATCGTGGCGCCCGCCGCGGCGATGGAGCAGCGGCGGAGCGACTACTTCCGGCTGCTGCGACAGGTGCCGGCCGTCACCGAGGTCAGCTATCTCGACCCCCAGGGCTTCGAGCAGCTCCGCGTCTCGCGACTGGCCATGGATGTGGTCGGGAGCAAGACAGATTACTCGAAAGACCCGCGCTTCCTCGACCCCACGGGAGGCCGCACCTACTTCAGCCCCGTCTACTTCCGGAAGGAGTCCGAGCCCTACATGACCATCGCCCTGGCCGGGAGCGGCGGCAAATCCGGCGTCACGGCGGCCGAGGTCAACCTCAAGTTCATCTGGGACGTGGTCTCGCAGATCCGGGTCGGTCGGGAAGGGCGCGCCTATGTGGTGGACTCTCGTGCCGCCCTCATCGCGCATCCCGACATCAGCCTCGTGCTGAAGAAGACCGATCTCTCGGGCCTGGTCCAGGTGCGCGAGGCCGTGCGCGCCGGGCGGGCCGGCGTCGTCACCCCGGTCATCGCGAAGGATCTCGACGGGCGGAGCGTGCTGTCGGCCTCGGCGCCGGTGGCGCCGCTCGGCTGGTCCGTGCTGATCGAGCAGCCCTGGACGGAAGTCTTCGAGCCGCTCCGAGCCTCGGCGCTCCGCACGCTGAGCCTGACGCTCTTCGGCGTCATCCTGGCCGTGCTGCTCAGCCTCGTCCTGGCTCGCAGGATGACGCGGCCCATCCAGGCCCTCCAGCAGGGCGCCGCGCGCATCGGCGCGGGTGACCTCGGCCATCGGCTCGAGGTCAAGACGGGCGATGAGATCGAGACCCTGGCCGAGCAGTTCAACACCATGACGTCGCAGCTTCGCGAGTCCTACGCTAACCTCGAGCAGAAGGTCGAGGAGCGCACGCGAGAACTCTCCGAGGCCCTGGAGCAGCAGACCGCCACCGGAGAGGTGCTCCGGGTCATTGCGAGCTCGCCGACCGACCTGGAGCCCGTCCTCAAGGCCGTGATCGCTAATGCGGTGCGCCTGGTCGGGGCGGAACAGGGACATATCCGTCAGTACGACGACGAGCTTCTCCAGATGGTCGTGCAGTTCAACGAAAGCGACGACCTCGTTCGAACGATCAAGGAGATACCGGTACGGCCGACGGAGGAGAGCGCGGTCGGTCGAGCCTTCCTCACGCGGCGCTCCGTTCATATCCCCGATGTCCTCGCCGATCCGGGCTACCGCGGACCGGCTCTCCCCTTGCACGGGCGCACTGTCCTAGCCGTGCCGATGCTCCGGGAGGGTGTGGCAATCGGGACGATCTCGATGTGGCGCAGTGAGGTGAAGCCCTTCACAGAGCGGCAGATCGAGCTGCTGACAACCTTCGCGGACCAGGCCGTGATCGCCATCGAGAACGCGCGCCTGTTCAAGGAGCTGGAGGCCCGCAACAGCGATCTGACGGAGACTCTCGAGCAGCAGACGGCGACGGCCGAGATCCTCCGGGTCATCAGCAGCTCGCAGACAGACGTTCAGCCGGTGTTCGAGACGATCGCGGAGAATTCGCTCCGCCTCTGTGACGCCACCTTCAGCACCGTCTTCAGATACGATGGTGAGCTCGTGCACCTGGCCGCTCTTCGGAATGTGACGCCCGAGGGCGCCGCGGCCATTCGCGGCGCCTTCCCGATGCCCGTGGGCCGGGCCGGCGCGTCTGCTCGCGCTATCCTGACTCGCCGCATCGTGCACATCCCCGATGTCCGGGAGGACCCCGAGTACGTGCTCCAGGGCCTGGCGGAGACGGCGAACTTCCGAAGCATCCTGTCCGTGCCGATGCTGCGTGACGGATATCCCATTGGGACGATCACGGTTGCGGGGCCGCGAACGGCGCCCTTTCCTGAGAAGCAGGTCGAGCTGCTGAAGACCTTCGCGGACCAGGCGGTGATCGCCGTGGAAAATACGCGGCTGTTCAACGAGATCCAGGACAAGACGCAGCAGCTCGAGATCGCCAACCGGCACAAGAGCGAGTTTCTCGCCAATATGTCGCATGAGCTCCGGACGCCGCTCAATGCGGTGATCGGCTTCTCCGAAGTTCTCCTCGAGCGCATGTTCGGCGACGTCAATCCCAAGCAGGAGGAGTACCTCAACGACATCCTGTCGTCCGGGAAGCATCTGCTCTCGCTCATCAACGACATCCTCGATCTGTCCAAGATCGAGGCGGGGCGCATGGAGCTGGAGGCGGCGCCGTTCGACCTGCCGGGGGCGCTGGACAATGCGCTCACCCTGATCAGGGAGCGCGCCTCGCGGCACGGGCTGAAGCTCGAGGTGACGGTGGACCCGCGCCTGGGCGAGGTGAAGGGCGAGGAGCGGAAGGTCAAGCAGGTGCTCCTGAACCTGCTTTCGAACGCGGTAAAGTTCACTCCGGAAGGTGGCAAGATCTCGCTCGCCGCCCACCTCAAGGACGGCATGGCCGAGATCTCCGTGGCCGACACGGGTGTGGGTATCGCCCAGGAAGACCAGGAGGCCATCTTCGAGGAGTTCAGACAGGTCGGCACCGACTACGCGCGCAAGCGCGAGGGCACGGGGCTGGGCCTGGCCCTCGCCCGGCGGCTCGTCGAGCTACACGGCGGCAAGCTCTGGGTGCAGAGCGTGCCGGGCCAGGGGTCGACGTTCACCTTCACGCTGCCGGTGAGCGCCCATGGCCGGTGAGCTCATCCTGATCGTCGAGGACAATGAGAAGAACCGGCGGCTCGTTCGCGATGTGCTCCAGTTCAAAGGCTATGAAACCATCGAGACCGAGACCGGCGAGGAGGGGGTGGAGCTCGCTCGGACGCGGCAACCCGCGCTGGTCTTGATGGACATCCAGCTGCCCGGCATCGACGGCATCACGGCGCTCAAGCGCCTCCGCGAGGATCCCACCACGCGCGGGATCCGCGTGATGGCGGTGACGGCCTCGGCCATGACGCAGGACAGGCAGAATATCCTCGACGCGGGCTTCGACGCCTACCAGAGCAAGCCCATCAATGTGAAAGGCTTCCTCGAGGCCGTCGAGACACTCCTCCACCGCACATGAGCGACCCCGCGCGCATCCTCGTCGTCGACGACACGCCCCACAACGTCAAGCTCCTGGCTGACATCCTGGGGTCGCGCGGCTACGCTGTGAGCACGGCCGCCTCCGGCAAGGAGGCGCTCGTGAAGGTGGCGTCCGAGCTCCCCGATCTCGTGCTCCTCGACGTGGTCATGCCGGAGATGAGCGGGTACGAGGCCTGCCGCGCCATCCGCAACGATCCGAACACGGCCCGGCTGCCCGTGGTCATGGTGACGGCGCTCGATCCAGGCGAGGAGCGAGTCAAGGGCATCGAGGCGGGCGCCGACGACTTCCTGACCAAGCCGATCAACCAGCCGGAGCTGCTCGCGCGCGTCCGCTCGCTCCTCAGAGTCAAACAGCTCTGGGACGAGCTGAGGGAGCTGAACCGGACGCTCGAAGAGCGCGTCCAGACGCAGGTGGCCCAGCTCGAGCGGCTCGGAAGGCTCAAGCGCTTCTTCTCGCCGCAGCTGGCCGAGGCGATCGTCTCGGGGGGCGCCGAGGATCCGCTCAAGAGCCACCGCCGTGACATCACGGTGGTCTTCCTGGACCTGCGCGGCTTCACGGCCTTTGCCGAGACGGCCGAGCCGGAGGAGGTCATGGCGGTGCTGCGCGAGTACCACGCCGAGATGGGCAAGCTCATCCTGGCCTGGGAAGGCACCCTCGAGCGCTTCACCGGCGACGGCATGATGATCTTCTTCAACGATCCGGTGCCAGTGCCCGATCCGGCAGAGCGGGCGGTCCGGATGGCCGCGGCCATGCGCGAGCGCGTGGCCGGGCTCGCCGTCGGCTGGAAGAAGACCGGCTTCGACCTCGACTTCGGCATCGGCATCTCCCACGGCTACGCCACGCTGGGCGCCATCGGCTTCGAGGGCCGTGTCGACTACGGCGCCATCGGCACGGTGACCAACCTCTCCGCGCGGCTCTGCGCCGAGGCGAAGCCCGGCCAGGTCCTGGTCTCTCAGCGGGTGATGACGGCGGTGGAGGGGATTGCTGAGAGCGAGCCGGTCGGCGATGTCTCGCTGAAGGGCATCAGCCGGCCGGTCAAGGTCTACAACCTGCTGCGGCTCCGAAGCTAGTGCCGGCCCAACTCACTTCGCCAGATCTACTCAGCCCTCGCCTCGCGGCAGGGCCGCTCAGCTCGAAGTGCCACGTTCTCGGTCGGCAGCAACCCTCAACGTACACCGGCCTCGGGCTGCTGCCTCCCTCGGGCCTCGTCAGGCTCGTTATGTGGCTCGGCACTCTGGGGTTGTGCGCGAGCTTTCGGCGAAACTCGTTGGAGTCCCACTAGCGGGATGGCCGAGGCGCCCGGCGATCTCCTCCCCGGCCCGCGCATCCTGCTGGGCCCCGGTCCCACCATGGCCGACCCGCGCGTCCTGCGCGCCATGGCCACGCCGCTCCTCGGCCAGTTCGACCCCGAGTTCACCGCCGTGATGAACGAGGTCATGGAGCTCCTCCGCGTGGTGTTCCAGACACAGAACGAGCGGGCGTTCCCTGTTCCCGGCACGGGGCGGGCGGGGCTCGAGGCGGCCATGGTGTCGCTCCTCGAGCCGGGCGACCGCGTGGTGGTCGGCGAGTGCGGGCGATTCGGCCTGCTCATGATCGAGATCGCGGAGCGCTGCGGGGCGACCGTCGTCCCCGTGCGGGCCGAGTGGGGGCACGTCCTGGAGCCCGGCGCGATCGCGAAGGCACTCGAGGGAGGGCGCACACGCATGGTCGCCGTCGTGCACGGCGAGACCTCGACGGGCGTCCTCCAGCCTCTCGAGGAGATCGCGCGGCTCGCCCGCGCCCACGAGGCCTTGCTCATGGCCGACTCCGTGGTGACGCTCGGTGGCTCCGAGGTGGCGACGGACCGCTGGGGCCTGGATGTGGCCGTGGCGGGGACGCAGAAATGCCTGTCCTGCCCCTCCGGCCTGGCGCCCATCACCTTCAATGCGCGAGCCGGGACCGTGCTCGAGAAGCGCGCGAGCCGCATCCAGAGCAACTACCTCGATCTCCTCCAGCTCCAGCGCTACTGGAGCCCGGCGCGCTACAACCATCACACGGCGCCGACGTCCATGGTCTTCGGCCTCCGCGAGGCGCTGCGCGCCTGCGTCGTCGAAGGCCTCGAGGCGCGCTTCGAGCGCCACCGGCTCCATGGTGCGGCGCTGCGGGCCGGGCTCGGCGCTCTGGGGCTTCGCCTGTTCGGCTCGCTGCCCGAGGCGCTGCGACTGCCCTTCATCACGCCGGTCATGGTGCCCGAGGGGGTGGACGAGTTCCGCGTGCGCCAGCGGCTGATCCAGGAGTTCGGTGTCGAGATCGGGGCGGCCTTCGGCCCGCTCCAGGGCAAGATCTGGCGCATCGGGACCATGGGCTACTCGGCACGGCTCCAGAACGTCCTCCTCTGCCTGGCCGCCCTCGAGACCGTGCTGCGCGGCGAAGGCGTGCAGTCGTCCGCCGGGGCGGGTGTGGCCGCGGCGCGGGCGCACTACACGCGGGCAGGCGCCCTGGGCCGGGACGTCGCGGACAGCCTCGGCGCCCCCGGCATCGGCTCACACTGACGCGCGCAGGAGGCGACCATGTCCCGGATTCTCACCGTCGGCGCGGCACAGCTCGGCCCGATCCAGCGAGCCGACACCCGGGCGCAGGTCGTCAAGCGGATGCTCGATCTCCTCCACCAGGCCAAGGCCCACGGCTGCGGGCTCGTGGCCTTCCCCGAGCTGGCGCTCACGACCTTCTTCCCGCGCTGGTGGATGGAGGACCAGGCGGAGATCGACGCCTTCTTCGAGCGTGAGATGCCGGGCCCCGACACGCGCCCGCTCTTCGACGAGGCCAGCCGACTCGGCATGGGCCTGTCCCTGGGCTATGCGGAGCTCGTGGCCGCCGGCGCCACGAGCCGGCGCTTCAACACCTCCATCCTCGTGGACGCGGGCGGCCGTCTCGTGGGCAAGTACCGCAAGATCCACCTGCCGGGCCATGCCGGGCACGAGCCCTGGCGGGCCTTTCAGCACCTCGAGAAGCGTTACTTCGAGGTGGGCGATCTCGGCTGGGGCGTCTGGCACGCTTTCGGCGGTCTCCTCGGCCTGTGCATCTGCAACGACCGGCGCTGGCCCGAGACCTACCGGGTGATGGGCCTCCAGGGCGTCGAGATGATCCTGCTCGGCTACAACACCCCGGTGCACAACCCGCCGGCACCCGAGCACGACCTCCTCGCCAACTTTCACAACCAGCTCTCCATGCAGGCGGGTGCCTACCAGAACGGCACCTGGGTGGTGGGTGTCGCCAAGTGCGGCCGGGAGGAGGGATGCGACCTGATCGGCCAGAGCCAGATCATCGCGCCCTCGGGCGAGACGGTGGCCATGTGCACGACGCTGGGCGACGAGCTCTGCGTGGCGCGTTGCGACCTCGACCTGACGCGCTCCTACAAGGAGACCGTCTTCAACTTCGCGAGGCACCGACAGCCCGAGCATTACCGCATGATCGTGGACCGCACGGGCGCCGTCGCCCCCGCATCCGGCGCGGGCTGATCCTCCTGGCTGCTGGACCCCGGTGTTACACTAGCTGGCCATGAGCGACACCGCCTTCTCCTCGTCGGATATCCGGGCGGCCATGGCCGAGGCCGCGCGCGCCTTTCCCATCCGGAGCGAGCTGACGCTGGCTCCGCTCGTCGCCTTCTGGCAGACGAAGATGGGGCACGAGGGCGAGCTGGGAGGGCAGCTCGCGGAGCTCGTCCGGGAGCGTATCCGCCAGGCGCCGGAGCTGTGCCGGACCATCGAGGACCCGTCCGTCATCGAGGCCCACCGGGAGCTCGTCGATACGCTGCTCGCCGCCGTCTTCGCCCCGGCCTTCCGGGACCAAGAGTACGGCGCGGCCCTCTTTCCGTTCCGGATGCAGAGCTTCTTCGCGACGCCGCTCTTCCGCCGCGTGCTGGGCAGCGGGGACGGCGGGCTCGAGGGACGCGTGAACGCCGATCCGGACACGGTTACCATGGTCCGGCTCCTGCATGCCTACGCGCTCATCCTCAGGCGTCTGTACGGCATCGAGCTCAAGATCGAGTACCCCATCGTCTTCACCGCGTCCGACCCTGACACACGCCTCGACCGGCACTTCAAGGTGCTCTTCGACTGGACCTTCCTCGAGGTGGAGGGAGTGGGGGAGCTGCCCGAGCTCACGGACGGGATGCGGCGGCGGCTGCAGTCTCAGCTCGTGAGGCCGGCCGAGCTTATGGCCATGCTGCCGCCGGATCGCTTCCTGATCCGGGGATTCACCGTGCTGCGCGCGGTGGATGTGACGCACCAGGAGGTGCTCTCCTCGATCGAGCGGGACCTCATCGACAAGGAATCGATCGTGTCCGCCGCGCGCTTCTCCGACCTCCAGGACAAGCTGCGGACGCTGCTGCGCCGGCCGGCGCTCCAGCTGTCGCTGGCGGCCATCGACGGCGACCGCGTGCTCACGCTCAACTCGGGCGCGAGCCACGAGCACGAATGCATCTTCGCGGACTCGACCCATCATCGGATCGGGGATTTTGCCGGCTCGATCTTCGAGCGAGCGTCGCTCGAGGGCCGGCCGCTCATCATCGAGGACCTGGCGGCCTACCCGGACCGCACGCGGGTGGAGGAGGCCATGCTCGCGGCCGGGCTGCGCAACGTGGTGGTGGCGCCGCTCCGCTACCAGGAGGCCACGATCGGCACCCTCAAGCTCGCCTCGCCCACTCCGGGCGACCTCAACGGCACCCACGAGCCCCTCTTGAGCCCGATGCTGCCGCTCTTCGCCATGGCCGTGAAGCGGAGCATGGACGAGCTCGCCGGGCGCATCCAGGCGGTGATCAAGGAAAAGTGCACGGCCATCCACCCGGTGGTCGAGTGGCGCTTTCGCCAGGCCGTGCTCAACAGCCTCGAGCGGCCGGCGGCGGCGGGGGAAGGGACTGTCGAGATCGAGCCCATCGTCTTCCGGGACGTCTACCCGCTCTACGCCCTGTCCGACATCCGCGGCTCGTCCACCCACCGGGCGTGGGCCATTCAGGCGGACCTCCTGGCCCAGCTCGGGCTGGCCGGTGACGTGCTCCGTGCGGCGCATGCGGCCCGACCCATGCCGATCCTCGACCAGCTGGCGTACCGCGTGGACACCCACAGCGCGGCGGTCGAGGTGTCGCTCCGCACGGGGGACGAGATCGGGCTGATCGCCTTCCTCCGCGGCGAGATCGAATCGCTCTTCGAGCACCTCGAGACCTTCGGGCGCCCGGTGCGCGAGCGCATCGAGGCCTACCGGAACGCCCTGGATCCGCAGCTCGGGACCGTCGGCAGGCGGCGGCGGGCCTTTGACCAGAGCGTGACGCTGATCAACGAGACCATCTCGGCCTATCTCGACGGGGAGGAGCAGGTCGCGCAGGCGATCGCCCCGCACTACTTCGAGAAGCAGCGCACCGACGGCGTGGACTACAGCATCTACGCCGGGCCGGCGCTGCTCGAGGGGGGCACCTTCACGACGCTTCACCTCAAGAACCTCCGGCTCTGGCAGCTCATGGTCGCCTGCGGGATCGCGCGAGAGGCCGAGCGGATCAAGCCGCGGCTCCCGGAGCCGATCGAGACGACGCACCTCATCCTGGTCCAGCACACGCCGCTGTCCATCCGCTTCCGATTCGACGAGAAGCGCTTCGACGTGGACGGCGCCTACAACGTGCGCTACGAGATCATGAAGAAGCGCATCGACAAGGCCGTGATCAGGGGGACGACGGAGCGGCTCACGCAGCCTGGAAAGATCGCCATCGTCTACTCCCAGGAGACGGAGGCCGCGGAGTATCGTCACTACATCGCCTACCTGCAGTCGCAGGGCTGCCTCGAGAGCCTCGTCGAGCGCCTCGAGCTCGACGAGCTGCAGGGCGTGTCGGGCCTCCGCGCGCTGCGCGTGGCCGTCAACCTCGCCGCCGCGCCGCTCGACAGCCGCGAAGCTCTCGCGGCCGCCGGGCGCCCGTCGCGCCGCTGAGCGGACGGTTGGGGATTATCACCAGCATCCTCGAGAGGGCACGACCCATGCTCGCGCGCCGCCTCGCCGCCCTTGGCTCCGCCGCCTGCCTGCTGCTCCCCACCGCCGGCTCCGCGGCCGATCTGGGTGGCAGATCGGACGGCGACCTCAAGGTGTCCTGGTCCGTGCAGCCGCAGACGCGGGAGGTGACGGCGGTCTGCGGCAACGTCTTCAACCAGCGGCGCATGTCCGCCCGCGGTCTCCGCATTCTCGTCGAGAGCCTCGACGCCAACGACCGGGTCCTCAGCGCCCGCGACGCCTCGAGCGCGCGCGACCTCTCCCCGCTGGGCGGCGTGCCTTTCTGCGTCACGATGCCCACCGGCGCCAACAGCTACCGGGTTCGGATCAACTCGATCATCTGGGACGAGCCCGTCGGCCAGTAGGCGTCGCACCGCCCGCGCGGATTCGAGTACACTAGGCGCGGCACGCTGCCCCGCACCCCTTCCTGAGGAGGACGCTCGCGATGGCGAAGCTCAAGTTCGGCGCTTGGATCCCGACGTATGCCTGGAGCGACGGCACGAGCGACCCCAAGAACGTCAAGCGCATCCGCGAGTCCATCGAGAAGTGCGAGGAGCATGGCATCGACGTCTGGGTGATCGACCACCTGCTCTCGGCCCCCGGGCTCTACGGCAATGCCTGGCTCGAGCCGCTCAGTGTCCTGACCTACGCCGCCGCGCTGACTAGGAAGGTCAAGCTCGGCACCGGCATTCTCGTCCTGCCGGTACGGCATCCGGTGCTGCTGGCCAAGGAGATCTCCACGATCTGTCACCTCTCGCAGAACCGCTACGTCTTCGGGGTCGGGCCCGGCTGGTACGCCCGGGAGTACGAGGTGACGGGCTCCCGCATCGAGGAGCGCGGCACGCGCACCGATGAGATCATCGAGGCGGTGACGCTGCTCCTCACCAAGCCCAACGCCTCCTTCACGGGCAAGTACTACCAGTTCCACGACGTGACGATCGATCCACGGCCGCCCAGGATGCCGGAGATGTGGGTCTCGGGGGGCTCCCGCGTGCCGGATCCCACGGACCACGATGTGCCGGTCATCGCCACGACCGTCATGAACCGCATCGTCAAGGCCGGGAACTGGCTCTCCCGCTGCTCGGGCAAGCAGGAGTGGGTCAAGCGCGACTGGGTGCAGCTCAAGGAGCACGCGAAGGCGATGGGGAAGAACCCGAGGGCGCTCACGTTCGGCCACTGCAACTTCACCCACCTCGTGGACACCGCGAGCGACGAGAAGGCCAAGGAGAAGTCGCGGGAGCCGTTCCTCCGCGCCATGGGCACCCACCGCACCTACGAGCACCTGCAGGAGTGCTACATGATCGGCAGCCCGGACCGGATCAATGCGCGGATCGAGGACCTGCAGAAGGCGGGACTCCAGTACCTCGTGCTCGGCCCGGTGACGGACGATCCCAAGCAGATCGACGTGATGGCCAAGCACATCGTCACGCACTTCACGTAGCCGCCCGCCATGGGCGAGAAGTACGTGGGGGCGGTGGTCCGCCGCCGGGAGGACCCGCGCTACCTGACGGGCCGCGGGCGGTTCGTGGACGACATGACCGTCCCCGGCTGTCTCCACGCCGCCCTGCTGCGGAGCCCTCACGCGCATGCCCGGATCGCCGCCATTCGCCTGGCGGCCGCCCGGGCCCGCCCCGGCGTGGTCGCCGTGCTCACCTTCGGCGAGCTCGACGGCCTCGAGCCGCTGCCCGAGGCGGGCCTGGCGCCGCCGCCGCTCCAGTCGCGCGTGGGATTCCAGGTCCGCGCTGCGCTCCAGTATCCGCTCGCCAGGTCCAAGGCCCGCTATGTCGGCGAGCCCGTCGTCCTAGTCGTGGCGGCGGACCGCTACGCGGCCGAGGACGCGCTCGAGCGGATCGAGGTGGACTGGGAGCCGCTGCCTGTCGTGGTCGACGTCGAGGCCGGCCTCCGGCCCGGCGCCCCGCGGATCCACGATGACTGGCCGGACAACGTGGCGGTCGCCTTCACGGCCGCCGTGGGGGACGTCGACGCGGCCTTCGCCGGGGCGCCCGTCGTCCTCGAGGAGCGCATCGCCGTCCAGCGCTATGCCGGCATGCCGCTCGAGCCGCGCGCCGTGCTGGCGGTGCCCGACGAGCGCACCGGCGGCCTCACGGTCTGGGCCTCGACCCAGCTCCCGCACCTGATCCAGAAGACCCTCCTGGGCGTCCTGAAGCTCCCGGCGCACCGGGTGCGGGTGGTCACGCCTGACGTGGGCGGCGGTTTCGGGACCAAGTGCTCCGTGTATCCCGAGGACGTCCTGATCCCCCTCGTCGCGATGAAGCTCGGACGGCCCGTGAAGTGGGTCGAGACCAGGCGCGAGCACCTGCAGAGCGCCACCCACTCGCGCGAGCAGCTTCACGACGTGCGGCTGGCCGCCACCGAGGACGGCGTGATCCTGGCCCTCGACGACCGGTTCCTCCTCGACCAGGGCGCCTACAACCCCTGGGGCATAGTCCAGCCGTACAACACGGTGGGACACGTGCTCGGCCCGTTCCGCGTCCGGCACGCACGCTTCCAGGCGCGGAGCGTCGTCACCAACAAGTCGCCGCACGCGCCCTATCGCGGGGCGGGCAGGCCCGAGGCGGTCTTCGTGATGGACCGCATGGTGGATCTCCTGGCGCGGACGGTCGGGGTGGATCCCGCGGAGGTCAGGCGCAGGAACTTCATCCGCGCCGACGAGATGCCCTATGACGTGGGGCTGCTCTACCGCGACGGCAACCCGCTTGTCTATGACGGCGGCGATTTCCAGGCCACCCTCGAGGCCGCGCTGGACGCCGCGCGCTATGCCGACATCAGGCGCGAGCAGCCGGCGCTCCGCGCGCGCGGGACCTATCGCGGCGTGGGCATCTCCTCGTATGTCGAAGGCACCGGCATAGGCCCCTACGAGGGCGCCACCGTGCGCCTCGATCCCTCGGGCGAGGTGCTGATCGCGACGGGCGCCTGCTCGCAGGGGCAGGGGCACGAGACGGTCTATGCCCAGCTCGCGGCGGACGCGCTCGGTGTCACGCCTGGTGACGTCACCATCGTGGGCGGAGACACGGCCGCCATTCCCTTCGGCGTCGGCACCTTCGCGAGCCGGAGCATGGTCCTGGCCGGCAATGCGATCAGCGAGGCCGCCCACCGAGTCCGGGAGCAGCTTGTCGCCGCCGCCGCGAGGCTCCTCGAGGCGAGCCCTCGGGACATGGAGGTCGAGTGCGGACGTGTCTTCGTCCGCGGCAGCGTCGAGCGGGGGCTCACGTTCCCGGCGATCATGCAAGCAGGGCTGCCGAGCTTCGCGGGACCGGGGCGCGGCGGGCCTGTCTTCGAGGCCTCGAGCTACGCCTCGGTCCCCACCGTCACCTTTGCCCATGCCGTCCAGGTCGCCGTCGTGGATGTGGACTGCGAGACGGGGCACGTGACATTGCGGAAATACGTCGTCGCCCACGACTGCGGCAGGATGGTCAACCCGATGCTCGTCGACGGGCAGATCCACGGCGGCGTGGCCCAGGGCATCGGGGGCGGTCTCTTCGAGGCCATCCGCTACGACGAGGGGGGCCAGCTCCTGACGGGGACCTTGATGGAGTACCACGTACCCGCGGCGGCCGAGCTGCCGATGATCGACACCATCCACATGGAGTCGCACTCGACGCGCAACCCGCTGGGCGTCAAGGGCGTGGGAGAGGGCGGAGCCATCTCGCCGCCCGCCGCCATCGCCAATGCGGTCGAGGACGCCCTCCAGCCCTTCGGCATCAAGATCACCACGGCTCCGCTGACACCGTTCCTGATCCGTTCGCTTCTCGCCGGGGTCAACCTGACCCCGTCTGCTAGAACCTCTCGAAGGTCTGGGGGGCGCTGGCCATCTTGAGGCGCAGCGCCGCCATGAATACGAGGTAAGCGTGCGCCCCGAGGGCAATCAGTCTGTCGCGATCGAGCGTCCGGAGGGCGGCGATCCGCTCGGGATCGAGCCCAGCCTCTCGCAGGATGCCGTCGGGATCCTTGAGGTACCGCTCGCGGAACGCGTCGTCGGATTTGAGCTGGTAGAGGCAGCGGTTGAGCGCATAGCCCGCAGCCGGCGGAAACGTGTAATGGAGACTCATGCGACGGGCCAGGTCACCGTGGCATTGCCGTGGTGCCACGAGGGCTCGTAGCAGATCACCCGGGCCTTGGCGTTGCCGACGGCGCCCAGGAGCGTGATCCAGGTCCTGAACTCGACGTTGCCCGCCTTGTCGAGCTCGTCGCCGGTGATCCTGGCCGTCTCCGCGCCGCGTCCATCGATGAGCTTGTCCAGCATCTGCCTGTCCCACTCGTAGTCCGGTGACCCATAGCGATCGCTGCCCGGGAAATGCGAGAGCCCCCCGGACGCCATGAGCGCCACACGCTCGGGGCGGGCATCCAGGATGGCTCGCAGCGTCTGGCCCCAGGCATAGCACCGCCTGGGCGTCGGCTGCGGCGGCAGGTACACATTGACGTAGAGCGGCACGATGGGAACGGCTGGCTCGGGCATGGTGAAGTGCAGCGGCACGTAGAAGGCGTAGTCCAGCGAGAGGTCCTGCGAGTAGGCGAGGTCGAAGCCCCTGTCGACGCCCTGCTCGAGGATCGCGCGCGCGAGCGGCTCGTGCACGTCGAACGTGTAGCGGTAGCGGTCGAACGTGCCGGCCACGGTGGACCCCGCGTAGACGGCCAGCGCCGGCACCGCGGTGAGGAAGAACCCCTCGATATGGTCGCCCCCGACCACGCAGATGGCATCAGGCCGCGCCGCCTCGAGGAGCCGCTTGACCTCCCCGTAGGCGGCGTGCACTCGCAGGACCATGTCGCGGTCCTCGGTCTCGGGCCGCACGAGGAGCTGCGGGGTGTGGGGACAGGCAACGGCCGCGACGATGGGCATGGCCCGATGCTAGGCCATGCTGCAGTGGACGCGCAAGGCCAGGTCCCGGTGCCCGATGCATGCGCGCTGGCCGGGCCGCTGCTTACCTCGCGAGCAGCCCTGCTCCGCCTCTGCCCACCAAGGATCTGAAATCACTCGCCGGCGGCCGGGGCAAAGCTCTTGCTATGCACTATGCCGTCGGCTATAACTAGGCTCTCTTGTCGCCCGGGGCGAAGGCGTTCTCCACAGAGCTCGAAGGAGGTTGGCGACCGATGAGAAAGTCCAAGATCACCGCGTGGGCAGTGCTGGCGGCCTTTGCTGGCGTCCTTGGTGCCGCGTCCGGCCCGGCCCAGGCGCAGTCGAAGGAGCCCATCAAGGTCGGCCTGATCCAGCCGCTGTCCGGTCCCATCGCCGCAGCCGGGTCGTACATCACGAACGGCGCCAAGATCGCGCTCGACCGCGTCAATGCGAAGGGTGGGGTGCTCGGCCGGCCCCTCGAGCTCATCATCGAAGACAACAAGTCCGACCCGGCCGAGACGCGCAATGCCGCCGAGAAGCTGATCGTGCGCGACAAGGTGCCCGTGATCATCGGCGCCTGGGGCTCGTCCATGACGCTGGCCATGATGCCGCTGGCCGCGCAGCACGGCGTGCCGCTCGTGGTGGAGACTTCGAGCTCGAGCAAGATCACCGATCCCAAGACCCCCGGCCAGAAGGTCGTGAGCCGCATCAGCCCGACCAGCGAGCTCGAGGCCGTGGGCGCCGGCGCCCTCATCCCCAAGCTCGGCATGAAGAAGATCGGCTACCTGGCGGTCAACACCGACTGGGGCCGGGGCGCCGTCACGGCCTTCGGCGAGGCGTTCAAGAAGAACGGCGCGACCGTTGAGGCCGTGGAGTACGTCGGCCAGGCGGACACCGACTTCTACGCCCAGCTGACGAAGTTCAAGGCCGCGGGCGTGGACAGCGTGGTCATCACCGACGACGCGCCGAAGGCCGCCAAGATGCTGCAGCAGATGAAGGAGCTGGGCCTCAAGGTCAAGGTGCTCGTGACGGGAGGCTCGGCCTGGCCCGACTCCATCGTCCAGCTGGCGGGCGCGCCGGCGGCCGAGGGCGCCATGTTCATCAACTTCTACAACCCCTACGACTACGCGATGGCCGGCGACGCCGAGGCCAGCCGGGCGTACGTCGACGAGTGGAAGAAGCGCGGCCTGCCGTGGATCGGGGTGGTCGAGGGGATGCGCGGCTTCGACGCCGTGAACGTGGTAGCCAAGGCCATCGAGAGCGCCAAGGAGCCGACCTCGGGCAAGATCCAGGCGGCGCTCAGGACCCTCGAGGTGCGCGGCCTCTACGGCCTCAACAAGTTCGATCAGAACGGGCAGAGCTACTGCAACATCATCGTGACCCAGGTCAAGGACGGCAAGTACTCGGTCGTCGCGATCACCCCGAGCGGCAAGCTCTGGGAGATGTCCGCCGCCAAGTAGCGGTGACCTCCTTCCCGGTCCTACGCACGGCGGGCGCCTGATCGAGCGCCCGCCGGCTGTGTCCCTAGGTTCGCGCCAATGATCGCCGAGCTCGTCCAGCACCTCGTCAACGGCCTCATCCTGGGCGGCGGCTACGCCCTGATGGGGATCGGCCTCACCCTCATCTTCGGGATCATGCGCGTGGTGAACTTCGCCCACGGCGAGTTCTACATGCTAGGCGCCTTCTTCCTCTACACCCTCTTCAGCCTCTGGGGGGTGAACTTCTTCGTGGCGAGCCTGCTGTCGGTCGTGGGCGTCGGCCTTCTGGGCGCCGTCGTCGAGCGCCTGGTGCTGAGAAGGCTCAGGCAGCAGCCGCTCGAGATCCCGATGCTCGCCATGGTGGCGCTGTCGGTCATCATCCAGAACGCCGCGATCCTGCTCTGGGACCCGTCGCCCAAGACCATCAAGCACGTCTTCTCCCCCGTGCCGCTGACGCTGGGCCCCATCCACGTCGTCGCCATCCGGGTTTTCGCGGGGGTGATGGCGGTGGCCCTCATCGCGGGCTCGCATCTCTTCATCCAGAAGACGCGGATCGGCCGGGCCATGCGGGCGACCTTCCAGGACACGGACATGGCCCGGCTCAGCGGCGTCAACGTGGACCGGATCTACATGTTCACCTTCGCGTTCGGCGCGGCGCTGGCGGGCGCCTCCGGGGCGCTCCTGGGCGCCGTCTTCTGGGTCTACCCCGCCATGGGCGATCTGGCCGCGCTCAAGTCCTTCGCGGTGGTGATCATGGGCGGCCTCGGCGACTTCCTCGGCGCCATCGTGGGCGGGCTGCTGCTGGGCGTGGCCGAGAGCCTCGGCGCCGGCTATATCTCCTCAGGCTACAAGGACGCGATCGGCTTCGTCCTGATCATCCTCCTGCTGCTCTGGCGACCGCAGGGTCTCTTCGGAAAGAAGGTCCTGCCCCGATGAGCCGCACGGTCCCGACATGATCGGCCGCGTGCTCGGCGGGGCGCTGACCGCGGCGATGCTGCTCGCTCTGCCGGCCGCGGGCGTCGACGACTACTACCTCCATCTCCTGATCATGGCGGGGATCTTCTTCCTGGGCGCCTATGCCTCCGGCCTCCTCGCCCTCCAGTTCGGGCTCTCGCCGCTCTGGACGCTGCCCATCGCCGCCGCCTTCACGGGCCTGGTCGGCTATCTGCTGGGGCGGCTCACGCTCAAGCTCCGGGGCGCCTACTTCGTGCTCGTGACGGTCGGCTTCGCCGAGGTGATCCGCCTCGTCGCGACCAACTGGATGGACCTGACGCAGGGGCCGATGGGACTGCCAGGCGTGCCGCCCTTCAATCTCGGCACGGAGCGGTGGACGCTCGTGTCCAAGCGCGACTACTACTACCTGATGGCGGCGATGGCCGCGGGCACGCTCTGCCTGACGGCACGGCTTCTCCGCTCGCGGGTCGGACGCGCCCTCGCGGCGATCCAGAGCAACGAGAGCCTCGCCGAGTCCTCCGGCATCAGCGCCTACAGGCACACGATGCTCGCCATGGTGGTTTCCTGCGTGCTGGCCGGCGCGGCCGGCGGCTTCTACGCCCACTACATCACCTTCCTGTCTCCCGAGCTCTTCGGCTTCCAGAACACGGTCACCATGGTCGTCATGGCCGTGGCGGGCGGGCAGGGCATGGTTCTCGGGCCCGCGGTGGGCTCCCTGGTCTTCACCTTCGTGCCCGAGATGCTCAGGATGGCGTCCTTCTACCGCATGCTCCTCTACGGCGGCATCCTGCTGCTCGTGGTCATGTTCATGCCGCGGGGGCTCGTCTTCTACCTTCGGGCCCTGCTGGGTCGCGCGTCCCGGGGGCCCGCGACGCCCCACGCTGCCGGCGGCAGCCTCGGCTTCGCCGCCGAGCCCGCCGGCAGCGCCCGTCCGGGGCCGGCGCTCGCGGTGCGGGACATCACGGTGCGCTTCGGCGGGCTCGCCGCCGTCGAGGGCCTGAGCCTCGAGCTCGGTCGCGGCGAGATCCTGGCGCTCATCGGCCCGAACGGGGCCGGGAAATCCACGGCCTTCAACGTCATCACGGGCTTTCAGCTCCCCAAGGGCGGCCGGGTCGACTTCGACGGACGGGACATCACGGCGCTGCCGCCGTACCGGATCGCCGAGCGCGGTCTCGTGCGCATGTTCCAGCGCACCAGCGTCTTTCCCGAGGCGGCGGCCATCGACAACGTGCTGACGGCCTGCCACCGGCTCGCGCGCGCGCGCCTCTGGGAGCTGGTGCTCATGACCCGCGCCTACCGAGACGAGGATCGGCGCCTGCGGCAGCGCGCCCAGGCCGTCCTCCACTTCGTCGGCCTCGACCACAAGGCCGCGGAAGCCGCGAAGAGTCTCTCGTGCGGGGAGCAGCGGCTGCTGGGGCTGGCCATAGCGCTGGCGCCCGACCCTTCCGTGCTGCTGCTGGACGAGCCGGCCGCGGGCCTCAATGCCGTCGAGACCGAGCGGCTCATGCGGCTCATCGAGGGCATCCGACGCCGGGGCCTGTCCGTGCTCTTGGTCGAGCACGACATGAAGCTCGTCATGGGGCTGTGCGACCGCGTCGTCGTGCTGAACTACGGGCTGAAGATCGCCGAGGGGACGCCGACCGAGATCCAGCGGCACCCCGAGGTGATCCGCGCCTACCTGGGCTCCGAGGAGATCCTTGCTCAGCCTTGACGGCGTCTCGGTCGCCTACGGCGCCGTGGAGGTCCTCCACGGGGTCACGCTCCACGTGGACGCGGGCGAGCTCGTCTGTTTGCTTGGCGCCAACGGCGCCGGGAAGAGCACGACGGTGCGCACGATCTCCGGGCTCCTGCGCCCGACGGCGGGACGCATCAGTTTCCTGGGTCAGCGCCTCGACGGGCGGCCGGCCCACGCCGTGCTCGAGGACGGCATCGCGCAGTGTCCCGAGGGGCGTCGCATCTTCCCGGACATGACCGTGCTCGAGAACCTCGAGATGGGGGCCTATGTGCGCGGCGGCCAGGGCGCGAGGGCCGAGGACCTGGAGCGCGTCTTTCACCATTTCCCGCGGCTCCAGGAGCGGGCGAGACAGCTCGGGGGGACGCTCTCGGGCGGGGAGCAGCAGATGCTCGCCATCGCGCGCGCGCTCATGTCCGGGCCGAAGCTTCTGCTGCTGGACGAGCCGTCGCTGGGGCTGGCCCCGACCATGGTGGCGACGGTGTTCCGTGTCATCCGCGAGATCCGCCGCCAGGGCGTGACCGTGCTCATGGTGGAGCAGAACGCGGCGCTGGCGCTGCAGATGGCCGACCGCGCCTACGTGATGGAGAGCGGCCGCATCGCGCTCGAGGGCGCCGCCAGGGATCTCCTCGGGTGGCCGACGTGACCGAGCACCTGGCGTTCCGGGGCGCGGTGCGCAGCATCGCGCAGCTCTACAACCTCTCCGCCTCGCCCGAGCACCGCGAGACCATGACCTTCCCGTCTCCCGCGACCGGGGAGCCCGTCAACAAGTGCTTCCTCCTGCCCAGGACGCCGGAGGACCTGGCGGCGCGCCGTCGCGCGCACCGGCTCTGGGCGGATGCCACGTTCGGGATGATGGGCCGCTCGCCCGACCACGTGCCGGGCTTCATCACGGGCTTCGCGCTGCGTCCCGATCTCTTCGCGCGGGACGGCCAGCGCTTCGCCGACAACGTCCTCGGCTATCACGCCTGGCTCCGGGACAAGGACCTCTACGCGGCCTACGTCATCATCCCGCCGCATATCGACCGCTCCAGGCCTGCGCACCAGCAGGAGGACCCGCAGCTCTACGCCGGCGTGGTCGAGGAGCGACGCGACGGCATCGTCGTGAGCGGCGCCCAGATGCTCGGCACGGGCGGCGCCATCGCGAACGAGATGTTCATGAGCTGCATCGTGCCGCTCGGGCCCGGCGACGAGAACTATGCGATCTCCATCGCGGTGCCCATCGCCTCTCCCGGGCTGCGGATGATCGTCCGGCGGCCGTATGCGGAGAGCGCGACCAGCGTCTACGACTACCCGCTGTCCTCGCGCTTCGACGAGACCGACGCGCTGGTCGTCTTCGACCGGGTCTTCGTGCCCTGGGAGCGCGTCTTCGTCTACAAGAACCTCGCGCTCACTCGGGCGCAGTTCTACGACACGCCGGCCCACGTGCTGGGCAATCACCAGGCGCAGATCCGCTTCGCGAGCAAGGCGCAATTCGCGGCGGGGCTGGCGCTCCGCATCGCCGAGTCCATCGGCGTGGAGAAGACGCCCCAGACCCAGACCATGCTGGGCGAGCTCGCCAGCTACTGCGCCATGGCCTCGGGGCTGGTCCTGGCCGCGGAGGCCGAGTGCGTCCACGACCCTCGAGGCTTCGTCTATCCGAACCCGTCCTATCTCTACGCGAACAACTGGCTCCAGGCGACGTACTATCAGACCATGCTCACGTACCTCCGCGAGCTGGCCGGCGGAGGGCTCCTCCAGGTGCCGTCCTCCTACAAGGACTATCTCAACCCGGAGATCGCCGCCGACCTCGAGCGGTATGTCCGCTCGCCGGGCCTCAAGTCCGTCGAGCGGACCAAGCTCTACAAGCTCGCGTGGGACCTGGTCGGCTCGGAGTTCGCCGGGCGCCACCAGCAGTACGAGCTTTTCTACGCGGGCGCCCGCGGGCAGACGACATCGGTGCGCGCCTATCGCGCGTTCGACTTCGGCGCGGCGCGCGCGATGGTCGAGCGCTGCCTCGCGGGCTACGACCTGCCGTCGACCTTCCCCGGCGCCTGAGGCGGCCCGCGTCCATGCGGAAGCGGCGGCTCATCGACCTACTCACGGCGAGTCAGACCGATCTCTTCGCTCTCTGCTCGCGCCTGGTCCAGATTCCGAGCGAGAACCCGCCGGGAGACACGACCAAGCTCGCGTCCTTCATCCGCGACTACCTGGTCTCCCGCGGCATCGAGGTCGCGTGGCACGAGCCCATGGCCGGGCGGCCCAACCTGGTCGCGAAGCTCGGGAGCGGCGGGCCGAACCTCGTGCTCTCCGGGCACCTCGACGAGTTCCCCGCGGGGCAGGGATGGACGCGCCCGCCGTTCTCGGGCGCCATCCAGGACGGACGCATCTGGGGACGAGGCGCCGGCGACATGAAAGCGGGCCTGGCCGTGGCGCTCACGATCGCATCGCTGATCCGCGGCATGGAGGTGCCGCTGGCGGGCACGCTCACGCTGGCCTTCGCCTCGGACGAGGAGACGGGCGGCGCCGGGGGCACGCAGTGGCTCCTCGAAAACGTCCCGGCCGTCCGGGGCGACGCCTGCCTGATCGGGGAGTCCTCCGGCACGTGGTCGGCGGGCATCGGCGAGAAGGGCGTGCTCTGGCTCAGGCTGCGCGCGCGCGGCGTGTCGGGGCACGCGGCCTATCAGCAGGGAACGAGCGCGGTCGGCGTGCTGCGGGGCGCCCTCGGGGCCCTCGACCGGCTCCACGGCCGGCGGGCCAAGGCCGACCCGGCGGTGGCGCGGGTGATCAGTCGCCAGCGGGCCTCGGCGGAAGAGTGGTGGGGGCGCGGCACCGGACGGCTGGCCGACACGGTGGGCGTGAGCGTGGGCACGTTGCAGGGCGGCGGCCAGGTCAATCTCATCCCCGAGGCGGCGATGGCGGAGGTGGACATGCGCGTGCCGCCGGGGCTCACGACCGCCGTCGTCGAGAAGGAGGCCCGGCGCCGCATCACGCGGGCCGCCGGCAACCGCGTGGAGGTCGAGGTGTTCAACCAGTGCGATCCCTATGTCACGCCGCCGGCCTCGCGGCTCGTCACGCTCGTGCTCGACAATGCGCGGACGCTCAACACCCGGAAGGTCCTGCCCGTGGTGCGACTCGGCTATACGGACGGCCGCTTCTTCCGCCGCGCGGGCATCCCGACGGTCGTCTACGGGCCCGCGGTCCAGAACATGGGCGGCCCCGACGAGTGCATCGAGACCGCCGATCTCCTCGAGGTCGCCCGTGTCCACGCCGGCGCCGTCCTCGACATGCTGGCGCCGGGAGCCAGGCGATGAGCGCGGAGTGGCGCGTCGCGGGCGTCTCCGTTCCCGAGGGCACGCTCGTCCGCGGCAGTCTCGAGCTCGTCGAGCTTCCCGACGGCTCGCGCGTGAGCCTGCCCCTGGCCCTGGTCCACGGCGCCCGCCCCGGGCCGACCTTCTATGTGGGCGCGGCGATTCACGGCGACGAGGCCAATGGCGTGGCCATCGTCGCCCGGCTTCTCGCCTCGCTCGATCCGTCGGCGCTGGCAGGGCGCCTCATCTGCGTTCCCGTCCAGAACCCGCTGGCCTTCCAGGCCGACCACCGCGTGCCCGTCGGGCTCTTCCTGAAGACCCCGCTCGACCAGGCGCCCATCGATCCCTGGACGACTTTCCCGGGCGATCCGGCGGGCAATATCACCGAGCGCCTCTCGCACACGCTCTTCTCGCTGATCCGCCAGTGCGATGCCGCCGTGGACATCCACACGCCGACCCGCGGCGGCCGCTACGTTCCCATCACGATCCTGCCTCACCCGTCGTTGCCGGCCTATGCGGGGGCAGAGGCGCTCGGCCGGGCCTTCGGCTCGGGCTATGTCATGGCGACCGACCAGGGCATGTACGTGCGCGACGGCATCCTCTGCGTCGAGGCCACTCGCGCGGGCGTGCCGTGCTTCACCTTCGAGATCGGCGAGGGTGGGCGTGTGGAGGAGGAGGCGACCGCGACGGGCCTCCGCTGCGTGCTGAACGCGATGCGGCACCTCGGCATGCTGAGGGGCGCTCTCGAGGCGCCGGCGCGCAGCGTTCGCATGCGGAGCTTCGTGGGGCTTCGAGCCGGACGCGCCGGGCTCCTGACCACCGAGGAAAAGCTAGGCGCCAGAGTCAAGGCGGGCGCCCCGCTCGCCCGCATCCACAATGTCTACGGCGACCTCGTCGAGACCATCGCGGCGCCGTGCGAGGGCCTGTTCGTCCGCTCGACGACCTTCTCGGCGGTGCTGGCTGGCGAGCGCGCCGCCACCCTCGGGGTCGAATAGCCGACGATGCGGCGCGCCGTCATCTTCGACATGGACGGCGTCATCTCGGACACCGAGCGCCTCCATGTGGAGGTCGAGCAGCAGATGCTGGCCCGCCACGGCATCGACCCCGGGCTGCTCGAGGGGGGCCGCTACGCCGCCATGTCCGATCGGGAGTTCTTCCCCGCGATCTTCGGGGACCACGGCATCGCGGCCGATATCGAGGCGCTCATCGCCGAGAAGCGGCGGGCCCTCCTGAGCTATCCTGCGGGAGCCGTGGCGCCCATCCCCGGCGCCCTCGAGCTGATCCGGGCGCTTCGCCGCCTCCCGCTGCGGCTCGCCGTCGCGTCGGCCTCGGCCCCGGAGTTCATCGAGCATGTCCTGGGCGCTCTCGGCGTGCGCGGGGATTTCGACGCCGTGGCCAGCGCGGACGAGGTGGCGCGCGGAAAGCCCGAGCCCGACGTCTTTCTCCTGGTGGCCCAGCGGCTTCATCTTCCTCCAGCGGCGTGCGTGGTGATCGAGGACGGTCTCCGGGGGATGATCGCCGCGCGGCGCGCGGGGATGCGCTGCGTGGCCCTGGCCCCCCACGGCGAGGACGGCCAGCCGCTTCCGGCCGACCTGGTCGTGCGCGATCTCCGGGGACTGACGCCCGACTTGCTGCTGGGCGACACCGGCTAGAGACAGACGTGATCCGGGAGGCGGAGAGCCGTCTCAGGCCGAGAGAACGGGACGCAGGCGAGTCAGGAAGTCCTCGCCCGCCCCGTCGTCCGTGATGAGCTCGATGAGCTCCGCGCGCCCGACGCCCAGATTGAGCTCCACCGCCCGCGCGATCTGCTCCTGCTTGAAGATGGGCCCGGAAGACACGGCCCGGGTCGTGCCGTAGAGCCTGAGCACGGCCACGCCCACGGCATCCACCGCGACCCGATCCGTTCCCGCGACGAGGACACTCGGCGCGACCTTGCCGCCGGACTCCGGCCCGCCGTTGACGAAGGCCTCCATGCCGTCCAGCAGTACCAGGGCGGAGCGGTAGGTCTGGTTGATCTCGGCGATCATGAGCCGCTGATGCGGCGAGCCGTGGAGCTCGCTCATGTAGTTGTAGCCGTCGGGGCCATGCTTGGCGACGGCGCCGACGCTGTTCTTGAGCGAGAGCGTGAACTCTCCGCCGAAGCGGTGGGTCTTCAGGCAGCAGGTATTGATGACGGCGGGCGCCTCCTCGAGCAGGCGCGGCAGGAGCACCCCGCGCTTCCAGTGGCTGCCAGGCAGGGGATGGTGGACCCAGTCGCGGGAGGACACGTCGTCGAGCACCACGGCGCGCCAACCGAGGCGCTCGGCCTGGGCGAAGACGCCCTTGGCTTTCATCACCTCGCGCGTATTGCCCATCCCACTCCGGTCGGCCACGGTGACCTGGGAGACGCCGACAGCCCTGAGCCAGGCGCCCAGGGCCTCGAGCGTGTCCGGATGGGTCGAGCCGGGGAACGGATCGGCGGAATTGAAGTTGGGCTTGACCACGACGGCCTTGCCGCCGAGGCCGCTCGCGCCGAGGAGCGTGAGGGCCCGCCGCACGCCGTCCCGGCGATCGTCGGTCTTGATCAGGACCACGCGACTCTTCGACTCCGGCGCGGCGCCGGCGGTTCTCGCCAGGGTCGCGCCACCCGCGGCCAGTCCCAGCTTGAGCACGTCGCGTCGTTTCATCAGGGCCTCCTCCGGCCATGCTGCTCCGTCGCCGGGAACATGTCCAGCCGTTCGTCTATGTGAACGACGGTCTCCGTCTTGACCCGTGCCGGGCCGGCGTGATACGAAAGCGACCAGCCGGCTCGCCGAAGAGCGTCCGGCCCCCAACCGCGTCCAGCACGACCCGAGGAGATCTCGCCATGCGCCGATGCTTGACCGCTCTCTCGTCGCTCCTGATCGCCGTGGCCGTGGCTGTGCCGGCCGCGGCGCAAGCGCCCATCGTCCTCAAGGCCGGCACGGTCACGGGACCCGGCAGCCCTCTCAACGACGCCATGGCCGTCCTCGACAAGTCGCTCCAGGAGAAAAGCAAGGGACGGATCAAGACCGAGCTCTACATCAACAACTCGCTGGCCAAGGGCGAAGGCGCCCACCTCGAGGGCGCCCAGCTCGGCACGATCGACGTGGTCGCCATCGGCAGCGCCCCGATCGGCGGCATGTTCGAGCCGACGTACCAGGCCCTCGACCTGCCCTTCCTCTGGGCCACGCGCGAGCAGGTGTGGAAGGTCATGGACGGTCCGTTCGGCCAGGAGCTCCTGAAGAAGATGGAGGCGAAGGGCGTCCGGGCCTTCTGCTTCGGCGGCGGCTGGGGCTTCCGCAACATGATGTCGAACAAGCGGCCCATCCAGACGCCGGACGACATGAAGGGGCAGACCATCCGCGTCCAGGAGTCGCCGACCTATATCGCGCTCATGAAAGCGCTCGGCGCCAATCCGGTGCCCATGGCCTATGTCGAGGTCTACCTGGCGATGAAGCAGGGCACCATCGATGGGATGGAGCTGCCGTCCTTCACGGTCACCTCGGACAAGTTCCACGAGGTGACCAAGTACTACTCGCTCACGCGCCACTCCTATCCGCCCATCGCCTGGTTCATGAACATGAAGAAGTACCAGGGGCTGGCGCCTGACCTCCAGAAGGCGGTGGACGACTCGATGAGGGACGCCTGCCAGGCCCACCGCAAGCTCGAGGTCGAGCGCGAGAAGATCGACTTCGACATCATGAGGAAGGCCGGCGTCCAGATCAACGAGGTCAAGGACATCAAGGCCTTCCAGGCGCTCATGAAGCCCGTCTACGACAGCGTGGAGAGCAAGGTCGGCAAGGAGTTCATGACGAGGCTCAACGGAGCTATCCAGGCGGCGGGCAAGTAGCGGTTTCGTGCTGCGGCGGATCGCCGGCAACCTCGTCGAGAGTATCCTGCTGGCGATGATGGTGGTGCTCTGCATCGATGTCTTCCTCGGCGTGTTCTCCCGCTACGTGATGCGGAGCACGTTCACGTGGTACGACGAGATCGCGCGGCTCCTGTTCGTCTGGATCGTCTTCCTAGGCGCGGCGGTGGGCGTCAGGCGCGGGGCCCACTTCCGGCTTCACCTCGTGGTGGACCGCTTCCCTCCTGGTGCGCGCCGCGCCGCCGAGGTGCTGGGCGTCCTGGCGATCATGCTGCTCGGAGCCATCCTCATCGAGCAGGGCTTCAAGCTCGTCGAGCTCGGGCAATTCCAGCACACGCCGGTCATGGGTCTCTCGAAGCGGTACGTGTACGGCTCCATGCCAGCGGGCGGGGCCCTCATCATCCTCTACAGCCTGCCGTACCTCTGGCGCGCCGTGACGGCCGCGGGCCCCCGCGCGATCCAGGGACCGTGATGATCGGGCTCATCGCCGTCTCCTTCCTGGTCCTGCTCGTCCTCGGCGTGCCCGTGGCGTTCGTCATCGGCGTCTCGGGCTTCATCGGCCTATGGTGGTCCGGCCAGTACCCCCTGACGGTGATCGTGAAGCAGACCTTCGAGGGGGTGGACTCCTTCGTACTGCTCGCCATCCCGCTCTTCATCCTGGCCGGCGCGCTCATGGAGACGGGCGGCATCGCCGTGCGTCTCGTGCGCCTGGCCCAGGTCCTGGTCGGCTGGATCCGCGGCGGCCTGAGCATGGCCGTGGTGGTGGCCGAGTACATCTTCTCCGGCATCTCGGGCTCCACCATCGCCGACGTCTCGGCCATCGGCTCGACCATGATTCCGCCCATGCTCAAGGCAGGCTACTCGAAGGAGCAGGCCGTCGCCGTGGTATCGGCGGCGTCCGCGATGGGCATCTTGGTCCCGCCCTGCATCCTCATGATCGTCATCGCCTCCGTCGCCAACGTGTCGGTGGCTGCCCTCTTCGCCGCCGGGTTCCTCCCGGCCGTCGTGATCGCGCTGGCCATCATGGTCTATATCTGGCTCGATGCCCGCCGCTCCGGCATCGAGGCCCGCGAAGCCGTCACGTGGGCGGCCGTCCGCCATGCCTTTCTCGACGCGGTGATTCCGCTCGGGCTGCCGGCCATCATCTTCGGCGGCATCCTGGGCGGCGTGGTGACTCCGACCGAGGCCGCCGTCCTCGCCGTGGTCTACGCCTTCATCGTGGGCCTCTTCGTCTACCGCGAGATCAGGTGGACGGACCTGCCTGTCATCCTGATCCAGAGCGCCGTCGTGACCGCGTCCGTCTGCTTTCTTCTGGGCACGGCCGCCGTCATCGCCTGGGTGCTCGCGGTTCAGCAGGTGCCGCAGCTCCTGCTCAACGCGATGCTCGCGGTACCCGGAGGGAACTTCGTCTTTCTGCTGATGACCTCGGTGCTCTTCATCCTGCTCGGCGCGGTGCTGGAAGGGCTGCCGGCCGTCGTCATCCTGCTGCCGACCTTCATCCCCGTCGTCACGCGGCTCGGGATCGACCTCGTGCATTACAGCACCATCGTAGTCGCCGCCACGGGCATCGGCCTCTTCCTCCCGCCCATCGGCGTGGGCTTCTTCATCGCCTGCGGTATCGCCAGGGTTCCCGTGGACCGGGCGAGCGCCGCCATGATGCCGTACGTCTACATGATGTGCATCGGCCTCCTCGTCGTCATTCTGTTTCCCTGGGTGACGCTCATCGTCCCGCGGCTGCTGCACCTGGGCTAGGGCTCTCTCTCCCCTCTGGGGGGAGACGGCGGAGTGAGGACTCAGTCGATCATCAGGACCGCTGTCGCCTCGACCTCGGACGCCTTGATGTCGGCGAGGGCGCGGTTGGCGTCTTCCAGCGCATAGCGCGTCAGGCGCGGGCGGATCGGGATGGCGGCGGCCTCGGCCAGGAGCGCTTCGCCGTCGCTGCGGGTATTGGCGGTGACGCTCTGGAGGGTCTTCTCCCAGAACAGGTGCGGCTCGTAGGCCATGGACGGCACGTCGGTCATGTGAATGCCCGCCAGCGCCACCGTACCGCCCTTGTCGAGGTCGCGCAGCGCGACCGGGACGAGGGCGCCCACGGGCGCGAACACGATGGCGGCGTCGAGCCTCTCGGGGAACCGCTCGCCCGGCGCGCCGGCCCAGGTCGCGCCGAGCTCGAGCGCCAGCCGCTGCCGCGCCTTCTCCCGCGTCGCGACATAGACCGCGCAGCCCCAGGCCCGGGCCACCTGAAGGGTGATGTGGGCCGAGGAGCCGAAGCCGTAGAGTCCCAGGCGCCCGCCGCGCGGCACCTGGCTTCGCCGGAGCGCGCGGTAGCCGATGATCCCGGCGCACAGGAGCGGCGTGGCCTCGGCATCGTCGAAGGCCGCGGGGATCGCGTACGCGAAAGCCTCGGGCACGCAGCAGTACTGGGCGTAGCCGCCGTCGTGGGTCCAGCCCGTATAGGTCGAATCGGCGCAGAGGTTCTCGCGGCCGGAGACGCAGAAGCGGCAGCGCCCGCAGGTCGAGCGCAGCCACGCGATCCCGGCTCGGTCGCCAACACTGAAACGCGCAGCGCCCGGCCCGAGCGCGTCCACGGTTCCCGCGACCTGGTGCCCCAGGATGAGCGGCAGTCGCCTGGCAGGCAGGTCCCCCTCGGCCACGTGCAGATCGGTGCGGCACGCGCCGCAGGCGCTGACACGCACCCGGATCTCGCCTGCTTCCGGCGCCGGCGCCGGGATCTCCACGGCCTCGAGCGGCGAGGCCCCGATGTCCGCCTGGCGCCTCAGCAACATGCCGCGCATCATCGAGCCCTGGCTTCCGCACGAGGAGCCGTACATCGGAGAGATTCTCGCACGGAATCGACACTTGCGAGTCCGGCGGGCACCGCGGTAGGCTTAGGCTGCCGCGGGCACCTACTGAAGAGGAGGAGCGCATGAGCGGACTCGGCGGCAAGGTCGCCATCATCGGCACGGGCACGATCAAGTTCGGGGAGAACTTTCACCAGAGCCTCTCCGACATGATCTTCGAAGCGGTCACCCTGGCCCTGGCCGACGCCAGGATCGAGCGGAGCCAGCTCCAGGCCGGCTGGCTCGGCTGCTACGAGCCGATGCTCTATGGCTTCGAGGGCAATTCCGGCACCTTCGTCTCGGACCCGCTCAACCTCTTCCCGATCCCGGTGACGCGCGTCGCGGCCTACTGCGCGACCGGCATCGAGGCCGTGCGCAATGCGGCGCTCGCGGTGGCCTCGGGAGAGTACGACCTCGTCCTGGCCGTCGGCGCGGAGAAGATGCGAGAGGTGCCCTCTCGCGGCTCCCTCGTGGCCCAGGCGGTCAACCGCGGGCATCCGGTGCTCGCCAAGGGCCGCACGGCGCCCGGGATGTTCGCGCTGCTGGCCACGCGCTACTTCAAGGAATACGGCGCCAGCGAAGAGGCCCTGGGCGCGGTCGCCACGAAGAACCACTACCACGGCTCGCTCAACCCGAAGGCGCACTTCCAGAAGGAGATCACACAAGAGATGCATGCCAGGGCGCCCAAGGTCGCCGAGCCGCTCGGGCTCTTCGACTGCTGCCCGACCACTGACGGCGCGGCCGCGGCCATCCTGACGCGCGCCGACCTCGCTTCCACGTTCACCGACAGATACACGATCCTCCGCGGCATCGCCTATGCCGTGACGGCGGGCTACTGGAACACGCAGTTCGACCCGTCATGGAACTTCACGTCCTTCCGCGCGACGCGCGAGGCCGCCAAGGCGGCGTACAGGATGGCGGGCGTGACCAACCCCGCCAGGCAGATCAAGGTCGCCGAGTGCCACGACTGCTTCACGATCACGGAGATCGTCAACTACGAGGACCTTGGCTTCTTCGAGCCGGGCGCCGGCTGGCGCGCGGCACAGGCAGGGGAGACGCGTCTCGGCGGCTCGCTGCCGGTCAATACCTCGGGCGGGCTCAAGTCATGCGGTCACCCGATCGGCTCATCGGGTATCCGGATGATCAACCACATCCACGACCAGTTGCTGGGACGCGCGGGGAAGATGCAGGTGGCCGGCGCCGACATGGGCCTGGCCCACAACCTGGGCGGTCCCGGCGCCGTCTCGGCCGTCGCCGTGCTGTCCCAGCCCTGATGTCCTAGCGCGCTGCTGAGGCCTACCGCGACCGTCGCTATGCGGAGCTCGCGCAGGAGATCGACCAGGGGATCACGGCCATTGAGAGGGATCCCCGCCTGCGCGGTGACATCGGGCAGCGTCACGAGAGCGCCGCGGCCGGACGCAGGCCACCGGCCGTCAGGCCGAGGGCTAAGGTAAAGACAAAGCTGAATCACCGCAAGCACCAGAAAAGAGAGGGGAAGCATCGCTCGTGACCGATCCCATCGCTCAGGTCTCCGAGTGGGTCTGCAGAGCCAGGCGAGCCGTGGTGTTCACGGGGGCCGGCATGAGCACGGAGTCAGGCATTCCGGACTTCAGGAGCCCGGGCGGCGTCTGGGACCGTTTCGATCCGAGCGAGTTCACGTTCCAGAACTTCATGGGCTCGGTGGACGGCCGCCGCCGGTACTGGCAGCTCGGCCGCCTGATCTATCCGGTCCTGCGCGGCGCGCTCCCCAATCCCGGCCATACGGCGCTGGTCACCCTCTGGCGTCTCGGCAGGCTCGACTGCGTCATCACCCAGAACATCGACGATCTCCACCAGCGCGCCGGGCTGCCCGGCGACCGTGTGATCGAGCTCCACGGCAATGCGACCCGCGCGCGGTGCCTTGCCTGCGAGCGGCCGTATGATCGCGCGGAGATCCAGGCCTGGCTCGACGCGGGCGTGGACGTCCCCACCTGCGAGTCGCCCTGCGGCGGCGTGATCAAGCCGAGGACTGTCATGTTCGGCGAGATCATGCCGCGTGAGCAGACCGAGGAGGCCGAGCGCCGCGCGCGCGGCGCCGACCTCTTCATCGTCGTGGGCTCGTCCCTCGTCGTCTATCCCGCGGCCCAGATGCCGCTCTATGCGAAGCGAGCCGGCGCGCGGCTGGTCATCGTCAATCGGACCCCGACGCCTCACGACGAGGAGGCGGACCTTCTCATCCCGGACAGCGCCGCCCAGGTCCTGGCGGGCATCGCCCGGCGGGTCGAAAGCCGTCTCGTCGCCACCTGAACGCGCGTTGGCAAGGAGTCTCCCATGCCTCTCGTCGTGAGATGGATGGCTGACCGGTGAGATTTCGAGACAGGACCGTGACAGCGACGGATGATGGAAGCCGAGGAGATCACCCATGCCGCCCTGTTCCTGTCGCTCCCCGAGTCCCGCGGCGTGACCGGGCAGGGGATCAACGTCGACGGCGGCCTCGTGATGTCATGAGAGCCGCGCGCCACGCCTACTCCACGCGGAGGAGCTGATCATGTCCACGGTTCTCTACGAGCAGTCGGGGCGGATCGTCACGATCACGATGAACCGTCCCGACGCCATGAACGCCATCGATCCCGAGACCAACCGGGAGCTGATCGACGCGTGGAGCCGCTTCCGCGACGACGGCCTTGCCTGGGTGGCGATTCTCACCGGCGCGGGCGAGAAGAGCTTCTCCGCGGGCGCCGATCTCAAGAAGATGATCCCCGCGTCGTTCGCCAAAGACGCAGAGCGCCGGGGCCACGACAGTCCCGGCCTGGGCGGCATCACGCGCGGCCTCGAGATCTGGAAGCCGATGATCGCAGCCATCAATGGCCACTGTCTCGCGGGTGGCATGGAGCAGGCGCTGGCCTGCGACCTCAGGATCGCCGTGCCGCATGCGACCTTCGGGCTGCCGGAAGTCCGGTGGGCCATCATCCCGGGAGCGGGTGGTACCCAACGGCTGCCGCGAACGGTCTCGCTGGCCAAGGCCATGGAGATGATTCTCATGGCCAAGACGCTCACCGCCGACGAGGCCCTGCAGGCCGGCCTCATCAATGCCGTGGTCCCGCCCGGCGAGCTCATGCCGACGGCGCGCAAGTGGGCCGAGACCATCTGCGAGCGCGGGCCGCTGGCGGTGCGAGCCGCCAAGGAGGCGGTCATCCGCGGGCTCACCATGTCGCTGCCCGATGGCCTCCGGCTCGAGGCATTCCTCTCGGGCACGCTCCGCGGCACCGAGGACGCTGTCGAGGGGCCCAAGGCCTTTGCGGAGAAGCGAAAGCCGAACTTCCAGGCGCGCTAGCGTGGATCTCCCGGAGCTCAGGCGGCGGCTCGACGCGGGCCTCGCCCGTCGGCCACGCCTGGAGCTGTCGCGAAGCGATCTCGTCTCGGCGGCGGTGCTGCTGCCCATCACGGCGCACCCGTCGGAGGCGGGCGATCCGCACATTCTCTTCACGAAAAAATCGGCCGACGTGCCGCATCATAAGGGCCAGTTCTCCTTTCCGGGCGGCATCGTGGAGGAGCGCGACGCGTCCCGGGTCGAGACGGCGCTCCGGGAGGCGTGGGAGGAGATCCGGCTGCCGCCCGACGCGGTCGAGGTGCTGGGGCTCCTCGACGACACGATGACGCGTGCGACCCCCTTCGTGATCACGCCCATCGTCGGCATCGTGACGCGGGACGTGGGCTTCGAGGCGGACGGGCGCGAGATCGAGCGCGTGCTGGAGGTGCCGCTCGAGCGGCTGCGGGACCCGTCCATCTTCCGCACCGAGCACTGGGAGCGGGACGGCGTGCCGCACGCGGTGCACTTCTACGACGTCTCGGGGCAGGACGTGGTCTGGGGGGCGACGGCCCGCATCCTCAAGCAGTTCCTCGACATGGTGGAAGGGCGCGAGGAGGGGCAGTGACATACGAGACGTTGCTGGTGTCGGTCTCGTCTGGCGTCGCGTCGGTGACGCTGAACAGGCCAGAGGTCAGGAATGCGCTCAACGTCACCCTGATCCGCGAGCTCGAGCAGGCTCTGGCATCCCTCGAGGACGACACGCAGGCCCGTGTCATCGTGCTCGCCGGGGCAGGGGACAGGGCGTTCTGCGCCGGCGCGGACCTCAAGGGCGTGGGTGATCGGGGCACGACCCTCGAGGCCAGGGACTCGTTCAGCGGCCTGGCGAGAATTCTCGAGGCCATGGCGCGCATGAAGACGCCGATAGTCGCCAAGGTCCACGGCTTCGCGCTTGCGGGTGGCTGCGGCCTGGCGGCCGGCTGCGATATCGTCGTCGCCGCCGAGGATGCCGTCTTCGGCCTGCCTGAGATCAGGATCGGGCTCCTGCCGTTGATCGTGATGGCGCCCATCTTGAGGTCCGTTGGGCGGAAGCGGGGCATGCTCATGATCCTCTCGGGCGAGCAGGTCGGCGCGCGCGAGGCGTACGAGATGGGGCTCGTCAGCCGGCTCTGCCCGCGGGCCGAGCTCGACCAGACCGTGGACGGGCTGGCGCGGACGCTCGCGGGCTTCTCGCCCGCGGCTCTCGGCCTGGCGAAGGAGGCGGCAGCCACCGTGACGGGCATGGAGTACGGCGCAGCCCTCCGCTATCTCCGGGAGCTCCTCACCCTGGTCGCGCTGTCGGACGACGCCAAGGAAGGCATTGCCGCGTTCTTCGAGAAGCGCCCGCCCCGCTGGACGGGGCGATAGGAAGGGAGCGAGGATGACAGTGCGGGTCTGGGGAGTGGCTGCTCTCGCCGGCGCGGCGGCCCTCGCGGCGACGACGCGGCCCCTGCCGGCCCAGCCGCTCGAGCTGCCGGCGATCGTGGTGACGCTCACGGGCAGGGCCGAGATGTTCAAGAAAGGCGACACGGCCTGGAAGCCCGCCGAGCTGCGGGCCGAGATCGGCGAGGGTGACGGCGTCAGGACGCCGCCCGGTGTTCGCGCCACGCTCCGCACGGGCGGCGGCCATGCCGTCCGCCTCGCGGCTCTCTCCCAGGCCTTCTTCCTGCCTCCCGACGGACCGGCGCCGGACCAGCCGGTCCGCGTCAGGATGGATCGCGGATGGCTGTGGATCGCGGTCGCCTCCGGAGCCCATGTGCGAGCGCCCGTCGAGGTACGCATAGGCCCGACGCGAATCGCCGTCCTGAACGGCGGCGTGGGGTTCAGGCTCGGCAGAGACGGCGCCGTGCTCATCCGCGTCTATCACGGGGTCGCGAAGGTCGTGGGCAGCCAGCCCGCCTGGGAGCGAAACCTGCACGATGAGCAGGAGCTCCTGGTGGGCGCCACCGGCGCTCCCGCCGACATCCGGAAGCTTTCTCGCGAGCCCGTCGAGGAGCTCTGGGTGCAGTGGAACGAGGAGCAGGACTACGCCGCCTACGGCGGGAAGCCTCCCCGCTGAGCACGCGGCACGCTGGAACCTCCCGCCGGACTTTGGCGTTAGGATAGCTGCCGTGCGCCGACTCCTGCTCGTGACCTGCCTCGCGGCCTTCTCGACCGGCGCCGCCTGGGCCGCCGGGCCGGCCGACGTGACCCGGGGCAAGTACATCTTCGGCGCAGCGGGAGGCTGCGGCTGTCACACGGAGCCCAAGGGGCCGGCGAATGCGGGCGGCCGGAAGTACGAGGGCGTCTTCGGCACCGTCTACTCGACCAATATCAGCTCGGACAAGCAGACGGGCATTGGCGACTGGTCGGACGAGCAGATGATCACGGCCATACGGCTCGGCCGTCGCCCCAACGGGGAGCGCATCCTGCCCATCCATCCGTTCATGTCCTTCAACGGAATGGTGGCGGACGATCTCAAAGCGCTCGTGGCGTTTCTCCGAAGCGTGCCGCCGGTGAGCCGCCGCAACACCCCCAGGAAGATCACGGTGCCCATGTTCGAGAGCGTGTTCCTGCCCGCCTGGCTCATGACCTTCGCGACCAAGGAGACGCCGCCCCCGGCCGCGCCCGTCTCGGGCGTGGCGCGAGGCGAATATCTCGTGCGCGCCGTCGGACACTGTGGGCAGTGCCATACGTCACGCTCCGCCCTGACCATGGCCCTCGACAATTCGCGATTTCTGGCCGGCAATCAGAAGAAGACCGGACCCGAGGGGCAGGCCGCGCCCAACATCACGCCTGACCAGGACACCGGCATCGGCAGCTGGACGGAGGAGCAGATCGTCACCTACCTCGGGACGGGCAACCGACCCGATGGCGATGTCGCTGGCGGGCTCATGGGCGAAAACATCCAGGGCACCCTGGCGGGCTTCAAGGACATGAGCAAGGCTGACCTCCAGGCCATCGCGCGGTATCTCAAGAGCATCCCGGCGGTCAAGAACAAGATCGAATAGTGGCAGATCCCAGCGTCACACCACACCACGAGGAGGCGACATGACCCGACGAGGCGCGATGCGCCGCAGCGTCGGACTGCTCGCGCTGGTGGCCGCCACCGCCACCGCGTGCACGACGGCATCCTCGAGGATGGTGGGGACCGGCGACCTCATCTTCGACCGCCAGCGCCTCGGGCGCGTCCAGGGCGCCAATTTTGCCGAGATCCAGAACAAGATGAAGGCTGGCAATGTCGAGGGCATCGGCGTCAACGCCGAGGTGATCGCCATCACGGCGATGCAGATTCCGTCGCTCTTCCCGGAGGGCTCGTTGACGGACAAGTCCAATGCCAAGCCCGAGATCTGGCAGCGCTGGGGCGAGTTCGAGGGCACGGCGAAGAACCTCGCGATCTGGTCGGAGCGGCTGCGGGACGCCGCGCGAGCCAAGGACGAAAAGGCCGTGGCGGACATCCTGAAGGACTACGGGCGCGTCACCTGCGACGCCTGCCACGACGCGTTCCGCAAGCCGCTGGCGCGCTCCTGACGCGCTGGAGGCGCTGACGCACGAAGGGGGCAGGTCATGCGGCCTGCCCCCTTTCGCTTGCGCGAGCCAGGATCAGTGGCTCACGGCCACCAGAGATACATGAAGCGCGGGCCCGCGCCGCTGATCGCCCCTGCCAGCTGGCCGAGCGAGGCCTCGATGCCAGGCGCATCGGGCGGTGTGGTCGAATAGAAGTTGGAGCGATACTCGCGCGGGCGGTGGTACATCACGACGCGCGCCTGCTCGACGCCCGCCGCCTTCCGCGCCGCGGCGACGGCGTCATCCATGTAGCCGATCGAGTCCACCAGCCCGAGCGCCTTGGCCTGCTCGGCCGTGTAGATGCGACCGTCCGCGAAGGCACGGACCCGATCTTCCGGGATCCTCCGAGACTGGACGATGAGCGTCACGAAGCGCCCGTACATCTGATCGATGACCGACTGGAAGATGGCGCGCTCGTCGGCGGTGAGCTGACGGAACGGCGAACCCGCGTCCTTCTTGTCGCCGGACTTGATGATGAGCGGCGCGACGCCGATCTTCTCCATGAGGCCCTGCGCATTGACCGTGAGCATGACGACGCCGATCGAGCCCGTGACCGTCGTGGGTAGGGCCATGATGGTGTCCGCAGCCAGCGCCGCATAGTAGCCCCCCGACGCGCCGACGTCCATCATGACCGCGATGACCGGGACCTTCTTTCGCTGCTTGAACGCCACGACCTCGCGGTAGATGAGGTCGGAGGCGGTGATGGTGCCGCCCGGGCTGTTGATCCGGACGATGAGCGCCTTGAGGTCCTGGTCCTCCTCGGCCTTCTGGAGCTCCTCACGCACGCGCGCCACGACAGGCACCTTCGGGGGCGGCGTGCCCAGCGAGAGGCTGCTGCCCGTCTCGTCGGAGAGCACGCCCGAGACGTCCATCAGCAGGATCTTGGACGTGCCCTTGCCCTCGACGGTCTCTTCCTTGAGCGGACGGATGCGCGGCTGCAGGTCGATGCTGAGGACGGAGCAGCCCTGAAGCAGGAGCACGGATACGAGCACTACGGCGGGCGTTCGCATGTGCGAAGTATACCCCGCGCCTCGAGGCCTGCTCTATAATCGCGGCATGAGCGGCATCACGATCGACGATATCAGGGAGGCGGCGCGTCGGCTCAAGGGCCACGTTCACCGGACTCCGGTCATCACGAGCCGCTCGTTCGACGAGGCGTCCGGTCACCACGTCCATTTCAAGTGCGAGAATCTCCAGCGGGCGGGCGCCTTCAAGATCCGGGGCGCGCTCAACAAGCTCTTGACCGTCACGGACGAGGAGCGGAAGCGCGGCGTCGTGGGCTTCTCGTCCGGCAATCACGCCCAGGGCGTGGCGCTAGCGGCCAGGATCACGGGCGTCTCGGCCATCATCCTGATGCCGACCGATGCGCCGGCGCTCAAGATCAGCGCCACGCGGGGCTATGGCGCCGAGGTGGTCTTCTACGACAGGCAGACCGAGGACCGCGAGGCGCGGGCCAGGGACCTCGTCGCGAAGACCGGGCGCATCCTGGTGCCGCCCTATGACGATCCGGCCATCATGGCGGGACAGGGAACGGCCGCGCTGGAGCTGATGGAGGAGGCGGAAGACCTCGACGCGCTGCTCACGCCGATGGGCGGCGGGGGACTCATGGCCGGCTGCAGCACGGTGGCCAGGGCGCTCCGTCCCGCGATGAAGATCTATGGCGTCGAGGCCGAGTCGGCCAACGACACGTACCTGTCCTTCAGGAAGGGCCTGCGCGTGAGCATCGCCCCGCCTCCCACGATCGCAGACGGCATCCGCAATCTCTCGCCGGGCGCGCTCACGTTTCCGATCAACAAGCGGAATCTCACCGACGTGCTCCTGGTCTCCGACCAGGAGATCGAGGAGGCGGTGCGCTTCCTGCTGCTGCGCTGCAAGCTCCTCGTGGAGCCGACGGGCGCCGTGCCCGCCGCCGCTGTGCTCGCGGGTAAGCTCCCCATGCCCAAGGGCTCCCGTGTGGGCATCGTGCTCTCGGGCGGCAACATCGATCCCGCCCTCCTCGCCGACATCCTGGGGCGAAGCTAGGGAGCTTTGGAGTCCGAGCGGCGGTGGTATTCGGGGATGACGTGCTCGGCCGCCAGGGCCAGCTGATCCAGCATGCGCTCGGGCGGGCAGAGGGGGCGGAGGATGAACTTGGAGCCGCCGCCCTCGACGTACTCGTCGATTCGTCCCGCGAGGACCTCGACGGGGCCAAAGGCCGTGCACGCGCGCATGGTCGCCTCGTCCACGCGTCCCCGCGGAACATAGGGCTCGGCCATGACGCATGCCGCCGCAGGTGACTCGGCCACCGCGTAGTTGATCAGGGTGCCGAAGTGATCCTCCGGCACGTCCCGCTTCTCCGCCGCGGCAAACTCCTGCACCTGCTGGACTCCCGTGCGGAATTCCTCTGGCGTGATGAAGGACGGGATCCAGCCGTCGCCGAGGCGGCCCGCGCGCCTCTGGGCGGCCTCGCTCTTGCCGCCGATCCATATGGGTGGCGGATGCTGCCACGGCTTGGGGAACACGGTCACGCGATCGAGGGTGAAGAACTCGCCCTGATAGGTCACCTCGTCCTGGGTCCAGAGGAGGCGCACGATGCGGATGGCCTCGTCGGTTCGACGGCCGCGCTCCTTGAACGGCACGCCCGAGGCGTCGAATTCGCGCGGCAGCTCCACGCCCACGCCGACGGCCGGGAAGAGCCGCCCACGCGACAGCCAGTCGATGGTGGCCATCTCCTTGGCCGCCACGATCGGGTTCCGATACGGCAGGACTAGCACGCTGGGGCCGAACTTGAGCTTCTGCGTTCGGGCGGCGATGGCGGCCAACGAGGTCATGACCTCCGGCACCGGCGCGGGGGAAGAGAGCCTGTCGGACAGCCAGATCGAGTCGATGTCGCTCGTCTCGCAGAAGGCGGCGAGGGCGAAGAGAAAATCTCCGCTCTCCCTTCCCGGCGGCCACGGGCCGGGCATGATGCCGATTCGATAGTTGAGGGACATGCGTCGGCATCGTACGCGCCGCTCCAGGAGGGGTCAAGGCAGATCTCGCCTGGAAACTTGACAGGTGAGCCCAAGGCGGTCAGGGTACTGAGCTATGAGTCCCTCGCCAAAGACGGGGTCCCATGCAGCGGTGAAACCGCCGACGGAGCGAGAGCGCAGGAGAAATCCTCGCGTCGTCGTGCCGTGGGCCGCCATCGTGGAATCGTCCGACGGCCGGCTCGTGACGGGCGAGGTCATCGACGTGAGCCTCTCGGGCATGAAGCTCCGCGTGAACGCGGACGTGGCCGTGGGCGACGCCGTCAGGCTCCGAGTCACGCTCCCGCGTGAGGCGGGTGAGTTCGACATCGCGGCGGCGGTCGTGCGGCGCGATCCGGGCGGCATCGGCGTGGACTTCGGCCGGCTGCCGTCCGAGGTGGCGCAGCGGATCAAGGCCTTCGTGCCCACCTGGGATCTTCGCCGGCGGGCCGAGCGCGTGGGCATCGAGCTGCCCATCCAGATCCAAGGGCACGACACGACGAGCAAGGGCCGCACCCTGGATCTCTCCGCGGTCGGCGCGCGCGTCAGCACGGACAAGCGGCTCACGCCGGGTGACATGGTGGCCGTGGCGCTGACACCCGCGGATGGCCAGGGGTCCATGAGCCTCGGCGCCGTCGTGTGGGAAGTGGACGCGCGCGGCGCCGTGCTGGTCTTCGCCAACCTATCCGTGGACGACTTCGTCCGCATTCGCTCCTTCGTCGACTCGCTGCTCGCCCGCCGCTGAGCCACAATCGGATTGACTGGCCCCTGAGCCGCGCATAGAATGAACGGCGGTTCAGTCAGCCACCATGCGTGATCCCGACAAGCCCCAGCAGATCATCGAGGCCGCCGTACGGGTCTTCGCCCGTCGGGGCTACTACAACTCCCGCGTCTCGGACATCGCCCAGGAAGCCGGCATAGCCGCGGGCACCATCTACCTGTACTTCAAGACAAAGGACGACATCCTCGTCACGCTGTTCCGCGACAAGATGGCCGAGTTCGTGGGGAGCCTGCGCAAGGCCATCGCGGACGAGCCCGACGCGGTCGCCAAGGTCCGGCGCCTCGTCGCGCTGCACTTCTTGATGCTCGAGGGCAACCCGGAGCTGGCCGAGGTAGTGCAGGTCGAGCTGCGCCAGGGCCAGAAGTTCTTCCGCGGCGCCTCCAGCCAGGAGATCGGCGCGTACTTCGCCCTGATCGGCTCGGTGCTCGAGGAGGGCGTCGCGCAGGGCCGCTTTCGCCCAGGCCTGCCCATCAAGATCGCCACCAAGATGCTCTTCGGCGCCATGGACCAGATGGCGACCTCCTGGGTGCTCGGGAAGCGTGGCTACCGGCTCACCGACACCGCCTCCCAGGTCGCCGAGATCTTTCTCCTGGGCGTCGCCGTCACTTCCTGAAAGAGGAGGTCATCGATGCCGTACGAGACCATGATCCTGAGCCGCGAAGAGGCGATCGCGGTGGTCACCCTCAACCGCCCGCCCGCGAACGCGATCAGCGAGGCACTGATGAAGGAGCTGCACGCGATCCTCTCGGAGCTGGAATCCGACGCTGCCGTGAAGTGCCTCATCATCACGGGCGCGGGGGACAAGATCTTCTGCGCGGGCGCCGATCTCGGCTCCGCCTTCTCCGGGCCGGACGTGGCGTCCTTCCTGCGCTTCGGCAATGCAGTGCTCCGCCGCATCGAGCGCTTCTCGAAGCCTGTCATCGCGGCCATCAACGGCCACGCGCTGGGCGGCGGCTGCGAGATCTCGATGGCCTGTCACATCCGGATCCTCAAGGAGTCGGCGCGGATGGGCCAGACGGAGTCCAACCTCGGCATCATCCCCGGCTACGGCGGCACGCAGCGGTTTCCGCGGCTGATCGGACGGGGGCTCGCGCTCGAGCACCTGATCCTCGGCACCCAGATCGCGGCTCAGGAGTGCTACCGGATCGGCCTGGTCAATCGTCTCTCCAAGGAGGGCGAAACGCTCAACGACGCCAAGTCACTCGCGCGCGAGATCGCGAAGCGACCGCCCATCGCCTCGCGCCTCATCATCGAGGCGGTGGACGACGGGATCCAGGCGCCGATCGACCAGGCGATCGAGGTCGAGCTGCGCGCTTTCGAGAAGGTCTTGAAGACCGAGGACGCGAGCGAAGGCATCCAGGCCTTCTTCCAGAAGCGTCCGGCCCAGTTCAAGGGCAAATAATCATGGACCTCGGCATCAAGGGCCGCGTGGCTCTCGTCACCGGCGGGGCGCGGAGCCTCGGCAAGGCCGACTGCCTGACGCTTGCCGCCGAGGGCTGCAAGGTCATCGTTCTGGACCTCAATGCCGAGGGTGCCGACGAGACCGCCAAGGAGATCTGTGACAGGGGCGGCCTCGCGGGCGGCTACGCGGCCGACATCACCAACCGTACCCAGCTGGCCGGGGTCCTGGCCAGGGCCCAGGGCGAGATCGGTGCCGTGGACATCTGCGTGAACAATGCCGGCTTCATCTACACCATGGGTCAGCTCAAGGACATGCAGGACGGCGACTGGGACACCAACCTGGGGATCAATCTCACCGGTACGTACAATGTGACCAAGCTGGTGTTCCCGGGGATGCGCGAGCGCAAGTGGGGGCGCGTCGTCTGCATGGCCTCCATCGCGGGGTTGATGGGCGGCTTCGGGCAGACTGCGTACTCGACCGGCAAGATGGGGCTGGTGGGCTTCGCCAAGTCGGTGGCGCTGGAGGGAGCACGCTACGGGATCACCTCGAACGTCATCGCGCCGGGCATCATCGGGCCCAACGCCAACCTCTCGCCGCTCTACGAGCGCATGGTCAAGCGAGTGGCGATGCAGGTGGAAGGCCAGCCCGAGGATGTCGCGAGCGCCATCGCGTTCCTCTGCTCGGAACGTGCCCGCTACATCACGGGAGCGGTGCTGACCGTGACTGGCGGGATGGATCTCTTCACTTTCTAGATCGCACCACAAGGAGGCTCTATGCCGAGCGTGAAAGAGACATTCGACCTGATGCCTTCCAAGTTCAAGGCGGCGAATGCCGTGGGCCTCAACAAGACCATCCAGTACGAGATCGGCGGTGACGACGGCGGCACGTGGCACGCCGTGATCAAGGATGGCACCTGCACCGTCACTTCGGGGCCGGCGCCCGCCGCGGACCTGACGGTCACGATGGCCTCGCAGGACTGGCTCGACATGATCGGCGGCAAGCTCAATGGGCAGATGGCGTTCATGTCGGGCAAGCTGAAGCTCAAGGGCGACATGGGCCTGGCCATGAAGATCAGCAGTCTCTTCCAGGTCTAGCCCTCCTGCTCACCCCGACTCTTTCGCTGTGCCCGGCGCGCGAGAGAGTCGGGATGAGGGTCGCGATCGACGCCGCGCATGACGGCCCAGACGAGCGAGCTCACCCGAATCGCGAACTGCGAGCTCTGCCGCGCGGCCCGCATCACACCCTGGTATCACGAGGACGACATCTGCTGGATCGCCGAGTGCGACGTGTGCGACGTGCCGATGGTGGTCTGGCGATGGCACGGCACGGCGCCGCCGTCCGAGCATCTCGAGCACATGCATGCGCGCCTCCACGACGTCGCGAGCGTCCAGGTTGGCGACCACTACGTCGACGATCACATGCGCAACATCCCCGACCACTGGCACGCCCATGCGCGCCCGAGGGGCGGCTTCTTCGGCAGCCGGCGAAAGCACTGATCCGCCGCTCCACGGGGCGCGGCGGGGCCAATCTCAGGCATGATGTCGTCGTTTCTATTTCGTTGACGCGAGGCGTCAACCCGACGTAGCATAGAGATGGAGGGTCCATGAAAGACGAACTGTTCACGATGGTGCCCGAGATGCCGACGATGTCGCCCGAGGTGCTGGCCAGGTGGCGCGAGGAGCTGAAGCGCAATTCTTTGCGCATGAAGCACTTCAGCGAGATGGTCATGACCCCCAGAGAACCCGAGGTCGGGCCCACGCCCCGCGAGGAGATCTATCGGAAGAACAAGTCGCGGCTCTGGCGCTACGCCTCCAAGCGCACGATCAAGACCCCGTTGCTCTTCGTCCCCAATCTCGGCATCAGCCGCCCCTACATCTTCGACCTCATGCACAACGGCTCGTTCATCGAGCACATGACGGACCGAGGCTTCGACTTTTTCCTCATGGACTGGGGCGTCTTCGGCCCGGAGGACAACGACCTCACGCTCGAATACGCGGTCACGAAGATCCTCCCTCGCATGGCGCAGAAGGCGCTCGAGGCCTCCGGGGCGAAGGAGCTGTCGGTGCTCGGCTACTGCATGGGCGCGCCACTGTCCGTCTCCTGGCTCGGCAGCACGCCCGAGTTCCCCCTCAAGAACTACATCGACATGGCCGGTCCCATCGACTTCTCGCAGGTCGGTCTCTTCGGCCTCTGGCTCGACCCCCGCTTCTTCGACGTGGACAAGTACGTGGACACGCTGGGCGCGATCCCGGCGGACATGGTCAAGATGGGCTTCAAGCTGCTCAAGCCGACCATGGACGTGTCGACCAATCTGAACCTCTGGTGGAATCTCTGGAACCCGGACTACGTCGCCGGCTTCAACGCGCTGAACAAGTGGGCCAACGAGTACCTGCCATTTCCCGGCGAGTTCTTCCGCCAGTGGGTGAAGGAGTTCTATCAGCAGAACCGGCTGATCAAGGGCGAGCTGACCATGGCCGGACGCCCCGTGTGGCTCGAGAGCATCAGCTGCCCGGTCCTGGCGGTCGGGGCCAAGGAGGACAATATCGCTCCGCCGGGCTGCGTGCGGCCGCTGATTCACGCGGTGAGCAGCGCCGACACGGAGTACGTCGAGCTGCCGGGCGGCCATATCTCGCTCATAGCCGGGCGCGGGGCATCGGTGCACTGCTGGCCCAAGGTCGCCTCGTGGCTCGAGGCGCGGTCGTAGGAGGGCATCCCATGGCAGACCAAACGAGCGCCCAGCAGCTCTTCGACCTCTGGAAGAAGCAAGTGGAGGAGGGCACCCAGGCTTGGCTCAAGATGGCGGGGCAGGGGCAGGCGCCGGACCCGCAGGCCTTCTGGCGGCCCTTCATGGATCAGGGCATGCAAGCCTGGTCCAGGGTCATGACCCAGGGCCAGCCGTCGCCCGATCTCATGACCCAGTGGAAGCAGTTTCTCGATCAGTGGATCGCGGCGTGGTCGAAGGTCCTCGAGCAGGCCATGGGCACGGAGAACTTCGCCCAGGCCATGGGCAAGCAGCTCGAGGGCTTTCTCAACCAGGCAGGGCCCGTGAAGAAGGCCGCCGAGCAGCACATCGAGGCGACGCTGGCAGCTCTGGGCGTCCCGTCGCGCAGCCAGGTCGTGGGCATAGCCAAGCAGATCATTGCGCTCGAGGAGAAGGTCGAAGGCGTGGAGGATCGCATCGACGCGGTGCTCAGGCGGCTGGAGGAGGTGGCCGCCGCCATCCGAAAGGAGCGCACATGATCGGCATGACGGTCGACAGCATCCAGGTTGGGGACAGCGCGAAGCTGATGCGGCGGGTCGCCGCCAGGGACATCGCGGAGTTCGTCGATGCCGTCGGAGACTACAACCCGATTCACTCGGACCGCGAGTACGCCGCCTCGACGATGTTCAGGGAGCCCATCGCGCCCGGGATCTGGACGGCGGGACTCATCTCGGCGGTGATCGGGACCCGGCTGCCGGGCCCGGGCGCCATCTATCTCTCGCAGGACCTCAAGTTCCTCAAGCCCGTCAAGTTCAACGACGCCATCACAGCACGTGTCGAGGTCATCGAGACCAGCCGCGAGCGGAACCGCGTGCGGCTCAGGACCGTCTGCACCAACCAGCGGGGGGAGGAAGTCCTGATCGGCGAGGCGCTGGTGATGCCGTCGAAGACCCGCGTGGACTACGAGGAGACATCGCGCCAGGCGGTGGGGGCCTTCGCACTCTGGATACTGGCGCCATGGGCATGGGCCGCGCAGGGCGCCGCCGTGGCGTCGATGCTCGGGGTCACGGCGCTCGGCCTGGCAAGCCCCGCAAGGAACTGATTCAGTCCCCGCCGTGCGGGGTTTCCTACATGAACAGCCCGCCGTTGATGCTGAGCTCGGCGCCGGTGATGTAGTCGCCGTCGCTCGAGCAGAGATACACGCAGGCTCGCGACACTTCGTCGGCCTTTCCGAACCGACCCATCGGAATCTGACCGAGGAGCTTTTGCTGCACCTTCTCCGGAATGGCCGATACCATCTCCGTCTCGATGAAGCCCGGTGCCACCGCGTTGATCGTGATGCCCTTGGCCGCGAGCTCCTTGGCGAGCGACTTTGTCAGCGCAGCCACGCCGGCCTTGGACGCTGCGTAGTTGGCCTGTCCGAAGTTGCCGATCTGGCCGATGACCGACGTGATGTTGACGACGCGTCCCCACCCTTGCTTGAGCATCTGATCGATGAAGACCTTGGTGCAGTTGAAGACGCCATCCAGATTGATCGCCAGCACCTTCCGCCACGAGGCATGGTCCATCTTGACGAATGTCTTGTCCGAGTTGATCCCGGCATTGTTGATGAGGATGTCGAGGTGGCCGAACTCCTTGAGGACGTCCTGTGCCATGCGGTAGGTGTCGGGATAGTCGGCGACGTCGGCCTGGGCGAGGATACTCTTCCGGCCCATCTTGTGGATCTGCTCGACGACCTGCTTGGCGGGTCCCTCGCTCGACACGTAGTTGACCGCCACGTCGGCGCCCTCTTCCGCCAGCGCGAGGGCGATCGATCGTCCGATGCCGCGGGAGGCGCCTGTGACCAGAGCCGTGCGTCCCTTGAGCTGCATAGCGGGTCCTCCTCATTGCGGAGAAGCGCGGGGTCTCGATCCGGAGCGAGAGTATAGCAGAACGCCCAGGATGGCTCCTTGAGGCCGTTGACGCGGAGTGTTAGACTCCAGGCATGTCGTACGTGATCAAGCGCTACTCGAACCGCAAGCTCTATGACACGCAGGAGAGCCGCTACGTCACGCTCGAGGAGCTCGAGGAGCTCATCCGCGCCGGCAAGGAGATCTCCGTCGTCGACGTCTCGACGGGCGAGGACCTGACCTCGGTGACGCTGGCCCAGATCATCCTGGAGAACGAGCGCAGCCACCGCGCCGGCCTGCCAACCGCCTTCCTCCACCAGCTCATCAAGCACGGCGAGGCCTGGCAGGACTTCGTGCAGAAGCAGCTGAGGTCGAGCCTGGAGGGGCTGATGACGAGCCAGCGCGAGGCCGACCGTGTCCTCCGGGAATGGGGATCGCGCGCGGGCTGGCTGCCTGTCCCGCCGCCCGACTCGAAGGCCGAGAAGAAGGCCGAGACGGCGCAGGACTCCGAGGCTCTGCGCCAGGAAGTCACCTCGCTGCGCGAGCAGCTGAAGACGCTCGAGGACCGGCTGGAGAAGCGGAAGGAGAAATGATCACGGGTCGGGCCTCCGGGCCCGGCCCGTGAGCGCTGCCTTCTCGGTGGTCCCTCCTAGTCGAGCGGCGAGTAGATCGACTTCACCTTGCCGGCGACCTGGGCGAACGTCGCCTGGATCTCCTTGCCGGTCTGCTCCGCCGTCGCCTGCAGACGCTCCGCGGAGCGCGTCATCGCCTGGGCGTTGGCCTCGAAGATCTTGAAGGTCTTCTGTGCGCCCTCGACGGACTCGAGCACGCCCTTCTGGTAGAAGGCGAAGGGATCCCGCGGCGCGTCCTGGATCTCGGCCTGGCGGCGGAGCAGGTAATCCTGCCCCTCCTTGAGCGCCTCCACCGCCGAGGACTGCAGCTCCGCGTACAGCCGGACGCCTTCCTTGGCCGTGCTGGCGGAAAGGTCCACCAGGTCGCGCAGGATCTTCTGGTTGGCCTCGGCGACCATGGAGAGAGCTTCCACGGCCCGGCCCGTCGCGTGAGCGAACATCTCGTTTCCCTGCATCGTCGTCGTCATCACCGCGATCCTCCTTGACATCACTTGATCGGCCATCGAATCCATCGGAGCCCCGGCGGGGCCCTTCCACGTGCCCAAGCCTAACGCGGTGCGTCTAGCGTGTCAAGAGTTTTGTTGCGTCGCGTTATAGACACCATGGTATACGAGTCTGGCCGCCCAAGCCCCACGTAAGTAATTGAAAGAAAGAGGCTGATGCGACTTGTGCTCCTGCTGAGCCTGTGTTTCGCCCTCGTAACTGGTTGCGCCTCCGGTCGAAAGCTTGTCCTTCGCGGCCCGACCGGGCCCGAGGAGGCCAAGGTGCGGGAGGCTATGGCACCCCTGTT
>WNGB01002220.1_pt1 | contig 64126 bp, 62 predicted proteins | sample 5400681 | NCBI WGS metagenome assembly WNGB01 (sample SAMN13153367, study PRJNA577476) | soil metagenome | isolation source: 115 cm soil or saprolite under grassland replicate 2 | place: USA:California | collected 2016-06-15 | reverse complement strand
AGTACCGCCTGTGGGTCTTCCCCCTCGTCATCGGGTCGGGCAAACGCCTGTTCTCGGAAGGCACCATCCCCTCCGGGCTGAAGCTCGTCGACAGCAAGGTCTCCACCACTGGAGTCGTGATCGGTACGTACGAGCCGGCAGGCGAGATCGTCACAGGATCGTTCGCACTGGACTGACCGCAAGAGGTATGTGCACGACGAGCACCCAGTCCCGGCAATACCCAAGCGGGCACCTCAGCATCAACTACGCCGCATTCCACGCGCCGCAGGCGGCCGCGCAGAGGGTCGCGGTGGGTGAGCAGCGATCTGTCGCTCTGGCGCCGTTCCTCGAGTCGTATAGGCTATCTATATGGTTGAGGGTGTTGCGGGCAGCGCGGCCGTGGCTGAGGAACTGGGTGATGTGCTCACAGGGCTGAACCTGCTCCTTCGGCAGGCAATGCTGCCGCCGGGGGTGAGCCTGGCGCAGGCCGCGACAATGGCCACGCTGAATGAACGTGGGCCGCAGCGTGTGACAGACCTGGCAAGGATTCAGCGGGTCACCCAGCCCACGATGACCGCGCTGGTGAATGCGATGCAGCGCCAGGGCTGGGTTGCTCGCACGGTCGGTGACGGCGACCGCCGGACGGTGGTGGTCGGCCTAGCGCCAGCGGGCAAAGACATTCTGGCCGCGACCTTCGCCGCGCGGGCGCGGCTGCTTGAGCGGTTCCTGGCCGGCCTGCCGGTCGCGGACCACGAGGCGCTCGCCGCAGCGCTCCCAGCGCTCCACAAGCTCATCGCGCAGGCCGCCCCCGCAATGCCAGTGCGGAGATCGTCGCCGGTCGGGCTGTCTTGAGCGGTGCGGAACGCGATGGTTCCCTCGTGCAGCTTGTAGCTGACCGGAAGCACCGCCAAACCGAAAGCGCCGGCATACGCGAGCCGGCCGATCCCGCCCGCCGAGATCAGCCGCAGGCACTCGGCCGCGTCCAGCCGCTCCGCCACAGGTTCGGGGACGGTCGGCTCACCTTCTTGGCCGGTGCTGGCCGGGCTTTGCGTATGCGTCGCCGCTCGCGCTGTCAGACATGAGTGATCCCCTCGGAGATCGGCCGGCACAGTGGCGCTGATGCCGCGTAATCGCGCCCGCAGAACTGATCGCGCGCCCGCATGCCGATGGCATTCCCTCGTCAGTAAGAGGGCCCCCGCCGCCTGGTCCGCTGCCTCGCGGCAGCTTGGACTGCGATGGCCCGGGCGCATGAGTTCTGCCCTTACTCGATCGCCACGCGGGGAAACATCGAGGTCACGCTCACGGGTGCCGGAGGAGGGCGTGATGAGCCTTTCGTACCGCGAGAAGCGGCAACTGACCGATGGAACGTGCCGCCACGGTCGTGGCACAGGAGGGCCACCGTGACCGGCGCGATCGCTCCACTCACCGACCTCAGTCAGTGGGCGCGCGGCAGCCTGCTTCAGATCGTGCTGCTGGTGCTCGGCGCAATCTTGCTCACTCGCCTGGCAGGTTGGCTGCGGGACTACATCGTGGCGCGCATCGACTCCCGCGCGAGCGAGGCCGATGAACTCGTGCGCTCCGAGGCGCTAAACACCGTCATGTGCTCGCGCAGGTCGTGACGTGGACGACGCTCGCAGTCATCTACGTCGTGACCGCGGTGCTCGTCGTGCAGCGCCTTGGCGTGCCGCTTGCCGGTCTCGTTGCGCCCGCCGCCATCGTCAGCGTCGCGATTGGGTTCGGCGCTCAGCGAATTGTCCAGGACATCAGCGCCGGGTTCTTCATCACGGCGGAGCGGCAGTACGGCTTCGGCGACGTCGTTCGTATCGCGACCGTCGGCGTGACAGATCCGGTCACCGGCACGGTCGAGGATGTAACGCTCCGGGTCACCCGCATCCGCCCGGCCAGCGGCGAAGTCATCACCACACTCAATGGCCAGATTGCCCAGGTCACCAATCTGTCGCGCGACTGGGCGCGGGCCGTCATCGACGTGCCCGTACCGGCCTCCGTCGACGTCAGCCAGGTCACTGAGATACTCGGGCAGGTTGGCGCGGACGCCTACCGCGACGACGAGTTGCGCAGGCTGCTCCTCGACCCTCCGACCGTGATGGGCGTGGAGAAAATCGAGGTCGATACCTTCTCTGTGCGGATGGTGGTGCGGACACTGCCTGGCAAGCAGTTCGAGGTCGGCCGCGAGCTTCGGGCGCGGGATACGTCGGCGCTCCGGCGCGCAGGCATTAACGTCTCAACCGAGTTGGATACCGGCCGGGCCACGGGTGGTGCGTCGTGACCGGGCGGCCGCGTCACTCGACTCTGGTGCTGAGCGGGCTGTTCCTCGCCGTGCTTGCGCTCTATCTGTGGGTGCGCCCGGTGCCCGTTTCCACAGCACCGGCATCTCAAGCTCCGACGCCCACACCTCAGCCAAGCGTCACGCGGTCATCCAGCCCATCCCCTGTACCGCGGCGCACGAGCCCTTCGCCCACGCCGACCACGTCGCCGACTTCGAGCCACCCCTCATCCCCGGCATCGCCCACGCCGAGCCAGTCGCCTTCCCCAGGGTCGCCTGGGACGTCTCCCACGACGGTACCGACGGGAGGCCAGGGCCTCGGGTGAGGACTGATCGCCTCCGTTGTGGTCGCCTGTGGCTATGAATACGGGCCTGCCCAGCCCTGCGCGATTTTGAGGTGTCGGATCCGCGGCTCCGACGATCCTCAGCCTCACCGACCAAAAACGCCACCCCGGCAGCGATCAGCCGCACCGGCGAGGCCACCGGCGCCGTCTATCGCAGCGACATCTCCCACTCATGCAGATCGCCAGCATCGGCCGCGCGCTGCAGCGGATCCATCGTGCCGGCCGTCTTGTCCGCGCCGAACACGGGGCTGCGCCAACCGCATGAGCACACCGCCTGGACGCGGCCGTCGCCCACCTCGTGGATGGTGGTGTGGTGGTCCACAGCGATCGGTCCCCTACAGGTGAACGATCGTGCAGCTCAGCGTCCGCGTCACGCCGTCGAGGGCCCGGACCCGGGTGGCTACCAGCTTGCCCAGCTCGTCGATGTCCCGCGCCTGTGCGCGCGTAATGACGTCGTAGGGTCCAGCCACGTTCGCGGTCTCCGAGACGCCCGGCAAGTCCCGGAGCGCGGCAGCCACGGTGGCCGCCTTGCCGGCTTCGGCCTGTATCAGAATGTACGCGGCGATCACATGGCACCCACTCAACCTTCTGGGACTATTCAACCGCCATTTCGGTCACTAGTCATCCCGGGCCCAGGCCGATACCGTCGGCATGGCGTGAACGCGCGGGCGGCGCGGCCGCGTCAGTTTTCGCGGACGGGCCTGCTCCGCGGAGCGGGGATTGTCCCAGCCGCCGAGCGGTTGGCCAGCCGAACGGTTCACGCTCTCCCCGCGTTCCGTGACAGGCTGGCCAAATACCATCGTGGAAAGCGCGGACCCCACCACCATGGCGGGGCACCGCATCACAACTTAGAAGGTCAAGATGGCGCAGGGCACTGTGAAGTGGTTCAACAGCGACAAGGGCTACGGCTTCATCGCGGTCGAGGGTGGCCCGGACGTGTTCGTGCACTTCAGCGCGATCACGGGTGGCGGCTACCGCAGCCTCGAGGAAGGGCAGAAGGTCGAGCTCGACATCACGCAGGGCCAGAAGGGGCCCCAGGCAGAAAACGTCAGGGTCATTGGCTGACGCATCGGCAAGGACCGCCTTCCCGGACGCCGGGCAGTCCCGGGGTCCGGGAAGTGGATGCTGCGATCGCCCTCACGCCCCGCCGAGATTCTCGCCCTTCGCCGGTCAGGTACCCATGGCCTGATCAGGTCTTGACGTCGACGCCAAGGAAATTGCCTCCTCGCGAAGAGCGAACGGCGGCAGATATCGAAGGGCCGCTGATCAGCATGTCACGTGGTGCGCTTGCTGGCTCATTGGTTGCGCAGAGAGATCTCGTCAGACTCGGCGATGTTGCCCGCCCCGACGGCTCGCAGTCCTTGGCCGAGACGCTCGCGAGCCTGCCGCAGGAGCTTGAGTGAGTGGGTGAAGGTGCTCTGCGTAGCGGCGCGCACCGGATCAGCCTTGTGCTCTTCGATGAGGTGCGCCTGAAGGGCCGCAGCGACTTCGTCGGCCGCTTTGAGCGCTTGATATATGGCCCGTTCCCGCGCGATGTTGTCAACCATGTCGCGAGTATCCCGCGCGGTCGGCTCCGCCTACTAGCGGTTCCGTGCGACGAAGGATGCGTACGCGGCATCCAGCGGACCGCTGCGCAGGAGTAGACGGTGAAAGAGCGCGCCGAAGATCACCTCGAGAACGGCCTCCACCCGCCCTTCGAGGGCCACCACCGGTAGATGGTCTGCTTGCACGGACCGTCGACGCGCTGGCCGCCAAGGTCCGCGAGGGGTCGTCGGTGCGGTCCATGGCGGTCAACATCGCGGTCGGGTCCGTCGAAGTCGGCTATGACATGTTCTTGTGTTGTCCGGACGGGTAGACCAGGACCTTGCTGGCGGTCAGCGTTCTTTCTGCGAGCGCACGGAAAGTCTCAGGTGCGTCGGCGAGGTCGACGCGGGCCTCGATCAGCGGTTCCAGCTCCGCGGCGTGGGCGCTGGCCCAGGTGGCGGTGTCGCGGAACGCGGCTTCGTCATAGGAGAAGCTGCCGAGGAGGGAGCGTTCGCCGGTGCTCAGCGCGTACGCGGCGAGGTCGACGCGGGGGGTGGCCATGCCGACGAGGACGACGCGGGCCCCGAGTGCCGCGATGTCGAGGGCGCTCTGCAGTGTGCGGGTGGCGCCCACGGCGTCGACAACCACGGTCGGTGGTCCGCCGAGGAGGGCGGTGATGTCGTCGGTGGTCTGGGTGGCCGGGTCGACGGTGGTGAAGCCGAGCCGGCCCAGCAGGCTTCGGCGGGTGGGGTCGAGTTCCGCGACCACGGACGCCGAGGCGCCGAGCCGGCGGGCGGCGATCGCGACGGCCTGTCCGATAGGTCCGCCACCGAGGATGTAGAGGGTGTTGTCGCCGGTGAGACCACCGCGTTGGACGGCGTGGTAGCCGACGGCGAGGGGCTCGACGAGGCCGCCTATGTCGGGTGGGGTGCTGTCCGGCAGCGGTACCACGTTGCGGGTCGGCGCCACCATGCGTTCAGCGAAGGCGGCGCTGATGTCGGCCTGGACGCCGATGACGCGCCGGTCGGGGCAGCGTTGCGGTGTGCCTGCGGCGCAGGCGGGACAGTGTCCGCACCCAAGGACGGGATTGACGGTCACCAGCGCGCCGGGAGGATGCTCGCCGGTACGGTCGTCGAGGACGCGGCCGACGGTTTCGTGGCCCATGATCTGGCCGGGGTGGCGGCGACCGGTCTCGCCGGTGTAGCCGTGCAGGTCGGAGCCGCAGATCCCGGTGGCGATGATCGCCAGGAGGGTGTCGCCGGGGCCGGGCTCAGGCTCTGGGCGGTCCTCGACCGTCATGTCCCATGGTCCGTGGAAAACGAGCGCGCGCATGGTTCCTCCGTTGGGTCGGGATGGCCGTCAGCGACGGGGGTCCACGTGGATTTTCGGGGCGTCGCCCCACCCGGGGCGCTGTTCGCCGGCCAGGACCGCGGCGATGTCGTCCAGTCCGACGGTGGCGGCGATGAGGGGGCGTGGGTCGACGGCGCCGGAGGCGTAAAGCTCAACGGTGTCGGCGATGCCGCCGGAGGCGCTGAGCACGCCGACGGCGGTGACGTCCTTGAGCGCGAGAGTGCGGGTGTCAATGAGGCTGGGTTCGCCGGCGAGCCCGATGTAGACGACCCGGCGTCCCGGTTCGACGAGGTCCGCGGCGAGAGCGGGCAGGACAGCGGCGTTGGAGGCGTCGATGACCGCGTCGTACGGCAGGTCGGGCAGGGTTTCGCGGGTCCAGACGTTGTCGAATCCAATCGATGCGGCGAAGTCCATCGATGTGATGCTCCGGCCGAGCAGGTGCACCTCGGCGCCCTGTGCCGCGCCGATCTTGGCGGCGAGCAGGCCGATGGTGCCGGGCCCCAGCACGAGCAGCCGTTCCCCGGGCTGCAGACCGGCACCCTGGACGGAGCGCAGGGCGTTGCCGCCTGGTTCGACGAGGGCTCCGAGCGCCGCGTCGACGGTGTCGGGCAGGGCCTGCAAGGCTTTCACGGGGACGGGCAGTTGTTCGGCGAGCGCGCCGGGCCAGCCGTTGCGGACGCCGATCTCGTACCGGTCGGCGCAGACGTGCTGTCGGCCGCTGAGGCACCGGGCGCAGTGGCCGCAGCCGAGCATGGTGTCGCCGGTGACCCGGCGCCCGATCCAGGACGGGTCGACTCCGTCGCCCACGGCGGAGGCGGTCCCGGCCCATTCATGCCCGATCCGGATGGGGTACTGGGCCTGACCGGTATGCAGGTAGGACATCTCGCCGGTGAAGAACTCTATGTCGGTGCCGCAGACGCCGGCCCGTTCCACGTCGACGACGACCTCGCCGGGCCGCGGCTCGGGCGGTGTGACGTCCTGGACCTCGGCCTTGCCGGGTCCGGTGATGACGGAGGCGCGCACTATTCCAGATAATCAACTGGCGTTCCAATAATTGGAAGATGACTTAACGCGCTACTCCACGCCACCGCCGCCGTGGAACTGCGCCGCCTGATCGGTGGTGGCCAGCCAGCCGAGACGCTGGGACATGGCCCGCGCGCAGCTGACGGTGGTGCGCACGTGGCCGGAGTTGTCGGCCGCCCGCCACAGGATGGACCACGGGTAATACGACACCGGCTCGATTAGCGGCCGCCACATGATCCCGGGCAGCGCGGAGATGCACGAGGACGGCACGCAGTGCAGGCAGCGGCCCTGGGTGACCAGATCAGCAGCGGCGCGGACGCTTTCCACAGTGCCCTCGTAGACGGTGGGGGTGAAGTCGGCCGATCGGCACATCTCCACCACGAACTGGTTGAACTCCGGCGCCTGCATCTCTTCGGCGAGCAGCAGCGGCTCCTGCGCGAGGGTCGCGACGGGCACGCCGTCCAGCCCGGCGAACCGGTGATCTCTGGGGACCAGCACACCCAGCGGATCCTTGCGGAACAACAGGGAGGCGACCCTGGGCGGTGCGAGCGCCGCCCGGCCGATGCCCACGTCCAGGCGGCCATCGATGAGCAGCCGGTACTGGTCGGGGACCCCGGCCTCGATCTGGTGGATCACCAGATCCGGGTGCCTGGCCTGGACCTCGTGCAGGATCTGCGGCATCGAGTCGTAACCGGCGTCGATGATGCCGACCCGCAGCGTGGGCGATGCTCCGGCCGCGCCACGGGCGACCGCGGCCGACCGCTCCACGTGGGCCAGGATCTGGCGGGCCTCGACCAGGAACGCCGCTCCGGAAGCGGTCAGCGCGACATGGTGGGTGCTGCGCTCCAGCAAGGGCACACCCAGCTCACGTTCCAGCCGCTGTATCTGCTGGCTCACCGCCGACTGCACGATATGCTCGCGGATGGCCGCCCGGCCGAAATGCAACTCCTCGGCGAGCGTCACGAAATAACGAAGCTGGCGCAGCTCCACGCCCCCAAGCTCCTCACCACCCACAAACTTCTACCACTCTGCTCCCAGTGTCGCAGGACCGCAGCCCCGCCGCCATTGCCACCACAGCAATCCGCCGAACGCGCGCCGGTCCCTCCGGGGCGGGAACGCGGTGGCTCACCACTCATACGGCGCGCTGGTGGACGTAGCACCATCTGCGGCCTGGCCCCGGCGCGAGCCCGGCGGCGAGCGGATGATCGGTCTCCTCATAGTGCGCCAGGGCATGGCGCTTCGGGGAGTCATCAGAACAGGCCACCCACCCGCACGTCAGGCACACCACGAGGCCGAGCCACGCCGCGCCGCATGCCTGACATTCCCCGCAGCCAGCCGACCGAGGAACGACCGGCACCAGCCAGTCAACGTGCTCACACCGCGGCGCCGACCCATTCGGGCTGACGTTCTGCAGGCTCACGGCCATGTCGTACGAGCCAGGAATCATCTGCCGTCTCCCTCGTCCCACCAGCCGGGCCCCTCATCGGCTGCGCACTCCCAGACAACCCCGCCAACCACCGCAGCGGAAACAAGCAACCCGAGCAAGGCTCATCAGCAGCCTCGATAGACGCCAGTAGGTCCGCAGCTGGTCGTGAGGCCGTCGCCCATGCCGGCCCGCTGCAGCGGGTTACGATGCTCCGCTCCCCAGGGTTTGCGTTCCCGGCCCGGGCGGCGGGGTGATGGTCCCCGTCAGCCAGCGGCTGGCCGCAAGCGTCACCGGCCCGGGCGCCTGCCGCTTCGGCGGAGCCGCAAGCCCGCCAAGGCGAGGTCGGCAATGAGGACGACCACACCGATGATCAGAAGGTAGAACAGTCCCTTCACCACCGCGCCCAATATGCCCAGCGCGATCGCCGCAATGATCAGCAGCAGGAACAGCGCCATCTCACGCTCTCCGATCCTCTCGCGGCGTCAGCGGCGCGCGAGACGCCGTTCGCCGCCGCCGCCGGGCTGGTAGCTCAGGTCGTAGTGTTTGAAGATCGCCTCTTCGTCCCCGGCTGGCAGCTCCCCGTCAGTGCCGATCGACGGCGCGTCCTTCACCTGGCGCTTGGAGTAGGTGATCTTGAGGTATCCGGGGCCCACCGTCGCTCCGGCGAGGGGCACGAAGACAAGTCGATGCCGCGTCGGCAGGCCGACCGTGACGGTCGCGAACGCGGGCTCGTCGGTGCCGGTGTCCACATAGACCGATTCCAGCGTCCCGATCTTGTGGCCACTGCTGTCGACCACGTTGTGGCCGCGCCACTCCCGGATGTCACCAGCCTCGAACATCACTGTCCTCTCCTTGCTCGCCATTCTCTACCCGGGCTGGTCCCAGCCATTCTCTACCCGGGCTCGTCCCAGCGCCTCGCTCTCTCTGGTCACCAGCGACTGGGCGGTGAATTTTCTACCCGGTGCGCTGGATGCGAAAAGGGTCAAGGCCCTCGGTTGCTGCGTTCTCGCTCGCTGAACCGACTGTCACAGGTATTGGCCCGTCGCCGCGCTGTCTGTCTTTGTCACACGCACCGATACCACGTTGGCCAGGTTGATCACTACGCCATTCTCGTCGGCCTCGCGATCATATCTCGCGTGGGTCAAGACCAGACTGCGCCGCTCGTTCAGAGCATGAGCGACCGCCTCAAGTGCCTCGCGCTCCCCACCAAAATCGCTGCATATCAGGGAGATGTCTTCACCGCCCACGGGATGAAATCGCATGATCAGTACGACGTTGTCAGGCACCGTCGGTCCCTTCCCGCGAGAATCCAGCAGAACACCAAAACGCTGCGCCCAGGAGTCCTCAGCCGGCTGAGTCGCCGTGGATCCTGGCTTCTCAAGTGTGCCTCGCCTGTGGCCCGCTGGACCGTGTTAATGGCTGGCCGTTCTGTGCCCGGCCCGTGACCGTGACCGCCCGCCGTGGAACGTGGGGGAGGCGCGAGTGGGGTGGCCGTGCTGAACCGGGCGTCCCGGTCGGCTGCGGAAGGAAAGGGGATCCGACGGTGCGGATCGCAAAGATCACCGACCTCATGGCGCTGGATCGCAGCGTGCACCGCCCGCCGCATCACTGTGTGTAGCGGTGACGGCGGGCGGGTCATATTCCCAGGGCGGCTGCGGCGATGAGCCGCCGCCGCCCAGGGGTTTGCTGTCAGTTGCCGTTGCTGGCCTCTGCGCCTGGTGTGAGGGCGGCGCTGCCCTGGCCGGCGCGCACCTGGATGCGCTTGGCCTGTACTTCCGTCGCCTTGGGCACGACGATGTGAAGCACGCCGTCCTGCGCCGAGGCTTCGATCTTGTCCGCCTGGACGTGGCTGGGCAGGGTGATCGAGCGGCGGAAGGCGCCGTAGCAGCGTTCGGACCGGTGGACCTTCTCCCCGGCGGCGCCGTGCGCGAAGCGCCGCTCGCCCTGGATCGTCAGCAGGCCGTCTTCGAACGTGATCTCCACGTTCCCGGCCGCGACGCCGGGGAGGTCGGCCGTCACCAGGTAGGCGTCCTTGCGTTCGGAGATGTCAACCGTCGGCGCCCAAAACGCGGCGCTGGTGTCGGCCTCATATCGCTGGCTTGGCTGCCAGCCGCGTGCCCTGCTCACCATCCGCACCAGCTCATCCTGCGTGGCACGCAGATCCTCAAACAGGTCCCAGCTCGTCATGACTGTCATGTCGTTCTCCCTTGCATCTGGCCAGACCGAAGGCCCGGCCGTCCCGGAAGAACACCGCTCAAGTGAACACTATTCGCTTCCGAGCTACAATGTTCACAGTATCGTGAACGACGTTCACGGTCAAATGGGTACAAAAACGGTGTCTGGAGGCAGACGTGGTGAACAAGCGGCAGGAGGTCGGCGAGGCGGGCACCCGCCCGCTATGGTTTACCCCCCCAGACGGCGAGGAGAACCGCCGCCGCACGCTCACCCGCGAGCGCGTCGTCGCCGAGGCCCTCGCGATCATCAGCGCGGACGGTGTCGGGGCGCTCAGCATGCGTGCCCTCGCCGCCCGCCTCGGTGTGGTTCCCGGCGCGCTGTACCGCCACGTCCGCAGCAAGGAGCAGCTCTACGACCTCATCCTCGACGGGGTGCTGGCCGAGGTCGACTGCCAAGCCGATCAGTCCCTCAGCTGGACCGGGCAGGTGGCGGCGCTCGCGCAACGGCTGCGGACGGTCCTCGAAGGCCACCCTGGCATCGCCGGGCTGCTCAAGACCCGCGACCCCCTCAGCCCTCACTCCCTCGCCCTGGCCGAGGCGTTCCTCGCGCCGCTGCACGCGGCCGGCCTGCCCGAACGTCAGGCTGGCCGGGCGTTCCGCCTGATCTACGACTACACCCTCGGCTTCGCGCTCAGCGACCCCACCACCCCCAGCGAGCAGCGCGTCCAGGACGCCGCGACCAGGCGCGAGCTGCACGCGTTCCTGCGGTCGCTGCCCGCCGATCGCTTCCCCGTGCTCGCCGCCCTCGGCGAGCACGTCTGGGCCGGTGACCGTGACGAACGGTTCACCGCCAGCCTCGCCACCCTGATCAGGGGCATCCAGGCGGCCCGGCGCCCGTAGGCGTTCCGGATGGTTGGCGCACCGCCGAGACGTGCCAGGGGCTGCTCCGGCGCAACCGCGCCGACTGGCCCAGAGCTGGCGCCCAGGCCACACTGGTGAGTGTGCCGGAAAGCCATGAGGGCGGCGAGCCCGGGCCACGAGACGCTGACGACGAGGAGAGGCCCGGGTCTCAGGACGGCGAGGGCGCTCGCATACTGGCGGGCGTCAGCGCGCTGCACAAGCGGCTGGGCGAACTGGAACGGCTTGTCGCGCCTGCCAGCCGCGTCGTCCCGGATGGTCGGGAAGAAACCACGCCGGCATGGAAACGGGTCACTCAAGGCGAGCCACGGTGGCAGGTCGCGATCGCAACCGCGGTGGCAATCTCCCTGCAGTTCCCGCTGTCGGGGCGGCTGGTGCTGCTGCGGCCGAACTGGCTGCTGCCGGCGCTGCAGGCGCTGCTGTTCGTCGGCCTCGTCGTCGTCAATCCCCGGCGAATCAACCGGGAATCGCGGGCTATCCGGGCGCTGAGCCTCACCCTGGCTGGCATCCTCAGCCTCGCCAACGCGTGGTCGGCCGGTCGGCTAGTGGCCGGGCTGGTGCGCGGCACCGAAGGCAGTACCGCCGGGCCGCTGCTAGTGTCGGGCGGCGCGATCTGGCTGACCAACGTTATCGTCTTCGCCCTCTGGTACTGGGAGTTTGACCGGGGCGGCCCGGTCGCCCGGGCGAATGCCTCCCACATTTACCCAGACTTCCAGTTTGTGCAGATGGCGAACCCGGAACTGGCCCCGGAGCATTGGGAACCGGCGTTCGGTGACTACCTGTACCTGTCGTTCACCAACGCCGCGGCGTTCAGTCCCACCGACGTCATGCCGCTGTCCCGGTGGGCAAAGACGGCCATGCTGCTGCAGTCAGCGGTATCGATCGTCACGGTCGTCCTTGTCCTCGCGCGCGCCGTCAACATCCTTAAGTAGCACCGCGTGCCGGATACGCCCTGCTGGTGTCATGCGCTGCTGGCCGGGTAACTACCGGTTCGTGCCGCGTAAGGACGCTGATCCGTCGCTGTCGGTGTCTCCACGAGGTACCGTGAAAACGGATACCTGTCCGGGCTCCTGGAGCGCACTCATCATGAACGCGACGGTTGCCCGTTTCCGCTCCAGACCCTGGCGGCACATCACCAGCCCGCCCCCGATGTGCGTCCCAGGAGTCTTCACTGTGCGATTCCCCCAAGCCGGCACTACGGTGGCCGGGCGGTATGCCCGGCCGGTCCCCGCGCCATCTCCACCGGCCACGGCGGCCGCCGCGCGGCGCGGCAGCCTCTATGCCGAGTTGTCCCGGCAGATCAGGCAGGCCGGGCTGCTGGAGCGGCGCCCGGGCTACTACATTTGGAAGATCGCCGGTACGGCTGTTGCGCTGATTGCGGGGTGGGCGGCCTTTGTTGTGGTGGGCGACTCGTGGTGGCAGCTTGCGGTAGCCGTGTTTCTGGCAGTCGTGTTCACGCAGGTCGGCTTCCTCGGCCACGACGCAGGGCACCGGCAGATCACCGGCTCCCGCCGGGCCAGCTACGTCCTCGGTGTCCTATACGGCAACCTTGGCATCGGGCTGAGTTACGGCTGGTGGGTGGGCAAGCACAACCGTCACCACGCCCACCCCAATACCGAGGGAGCCGACCCCGACATCATGATCAGCGCGCTGGCGTTCACCGCAGCCCAGGCGTGCAGGCGGGGCGTGGCCCGGCTGGGATTCCGCTACCAGGCATACCTCTTCTTCCCGATGCTGCTCGGCGAGGCGATCAGCATTCACGTCGCGAGCATCCGCGCGCTGACGCGCCGCGCCCCGCGCCGCCAGCCGGTGGAGGTAGCGCTGCTCGCCGCGCACATCGTCGGCTACTTCACCGTCGTGCTGCTGGTGTTGTCACCCGTCAAGGCCGTGGTGTTCATCCTGCTGCAGCAGGGCCTGTTCGGCCTGTACCTGGGCTGCTCCTTCGCCCCCAACCACAAGGGCATGCCCATCCTGGCCGCGGGCGACCGCAGCGACTTCCTGCGCCGCCAGGTCCTCACCTCCCGCAACGTCCGCGGCGGCTGGCTCACCGATTTCGCGCTTGGCGGGCTGAACTACCAGATCGAGCACCACCTGTTCCCCTCCATGCCCCGCCCCAACCTGCGGCGCTCCCAGGCCCTGGTCAGGGCGTTCTGCCAGCGGCAGGGCGTGCGCTACTGCGAGACCAGTCTGGCTGGCTCCTATGTCCAGGCCCTGCGCTACCTCAACGCGGTCGGCAGACCCGGACCATCGATGAGCGGGTAGCGGTCGGCGGATGACCGTTAGGGGTGTGCCGGGGGAGTGCGGGGCGCGACGTGGTGGGGGAGGGGTTCTGAGCCGTCGATGAGGGCGCGGGCCAGGTCGGACAGGCGCTGGTTGCGGTTTCTGGCGTGGTTGCGCAGGACGTTGAAGGCCTGGTCCATTTCCAGTTGGAGGCGTTCGGCGAGTTTCCCTTTGGCTTGCTCGATGATGACCCGGCTGTTCAGGGCGGTCTGCAGCTGCTCGTTGAGGGTTTCGCTACGGCGCAGGGCGCGTTCGTGCAGGAGGCTGATGGTGGCTACGTCGGCGAGGGCCTGGCCGACCCGCATGTCGGCGGGATCGAAAGGGCTGGTGTCGGCGCGGAAGAGGTTCAGCGCGCCGATGGTCTGCTCGCGCAGCCGCAGTGGCAGGGCTTGCACCGCGGTGAACTCCGCGCCGCGGGCTGCGGCGGCGAACCGGGGCCAGCGCTGCGTCTCGGTGTTCAGGTCGGGCGCGGCGATGGGCTGCCCGGTGCGGAAGCAGTCGAGGCACGGGCCCTGGTCGTTTTGCAGTTGGAACAGTTCCAGCAGCCAGGCCCGTTCGCTGGAGGCGGCTACCACCCGCAGCTCGCCCCGTGGGTCAGCCAGCAGCAGCCCGGCGGCGGACGCGTGAAGCAGTTGCACGCTGCGATCGGTGAGGACGTGCAGGAAATCGATGACATCAAAGTCGGCGACCATGGTGTCGGTCAGCTCGACGAACGTTTCCGACAGTAGTTGTTCGTCCATCCCCCTCACCATCTCAGAAAATAGACTTTTAGGCAGCGGGGAAGCGACACCCCCGCGCCAGCCGTTATGGAGTAATTCACACCGCACCCTCCTCCGGCGGGATCGGGTCCGGGTGCAACCGCAGTCGGCGGGCAACAATATAGCGGGCCACATCGGTGATCCGCCGGTCGTGAGCATAAGCGTAAGCACGCAGCCGCACGAACGCGTCCTCGATGCCGACCTTGAGTTGTTCGGTGAGCATCCCGGTGGCCTGGTCGATCTCGGCCCGGTGCAACGCCAGGTCCTCGGGTTGCCCGCCCGGCCCAGTCGCAGCCCCGGTGTTCCCGGCTGCCCGAGCCTGGCCGTCGAGAAGCACCAAGGCGGCGGTGTCGGCGAAAGTCAGGGCATCACCCAGCTCATCTGCGGTCAGCGGGCCGGACTGCCTTCTGTACAGGCTGAGTACACCGGGCCTGATCGCCCCGATCTGCAACGGGAATGTAAAGATCGCCGCAGCGCCGGCCTGGCGTGCCGCCGACGCGAAACCGGGCCAGCGGCGCCGGATGTCCTCGGCACTCAGATCTGAAGTCAGCACCGGCCCGCCAGAGGCATACGTGTCCGCGCGTGGCCCTTCTCCGAAGGTCAGCTGGAGTTCCTCCAGCCGCTCGCTGACCTCATCGGTCACGCACATGACATGACCCGCCCTCACCTTCGACGCGGCCGTCAGCGCCGCGCCGCTGGCCGCCACCGCGGCTACCGCCGCCGCACACACATCCGCGACCGACACGCCCGCGCCGCGGATGGCGGCCTGCTCAGCCACCAGGCCCCAGATCCTGACGGCTCGGCTATACGTCATGAGCGCGGCAAGCCCGGCGACGCGGTGCGGCGCTTCTCCGGCCGCGCTGCTGAGCCCCGAAGGGGTGGCGGTGAGCGCCCGCGGTGAACCGAACGGTACCCACGCCTGCCCGCACCTGACGCGGCTACCATGCTGCCGGCTGCAGCCGCCGGGCTTCTTCCGCGCCACGCACGGCGTGTTCCACGCTGGGATATACCGAGAAGACATTGATCAGGCCGGTGGCGGTCAGGACCTTGCGCACCAGATCCTGCGGGGCGGCCAGCGGCAGGTCACCGCCGCCTTGCCGGGTCCGCTTCAACACACGCACCAGCACTCCCAGGCCAGCCGCGTCGATGTAATCCAGGCCCGCCAGATCCACGATGACCCACGGCCCGTAAAACGCCGCCGCCGTGATCAGATGTGACGCGACGCCCGGCGCGTCGGCCACGTCAAGATCCCCGCACAAAGCGACAACGCCGTGACCGGCGCACTCGCGCGTGCTTAGGCCAATGTTGAACATGGGGCCGTTCCCTCCTGATCAAGCAGCCAGGCGGGGTCTCGACCCAACAGCCAACATTCGAAACCTTCACTTGGACACTACGCTGCGGACCTGCCGCGTGCCATGTGGTCTGGTCTTTTCAGCCCAAGCCCGTTTCGTGTGTGATGATGGGCAAAGGGCCCGAGGGCATTTCGAACGTCGGCAGCCACGCGGGCGCCGTCCCCGGGGCCCGGTGAACCCGGTGCGTCACGCGCGGGGATGAGGATGGCCGGGATGTTCGGCTTCAAGATCATCAGCCAGTATGAGCGAGGGATCGTCTTCCGCTTCGGCCGGGCGCTGCCGGGTGTGCGGGAACCGGGGCTGACCTGGGTCAACCCGTTCATGGACCGGCTGCGCAAGGTGAATATGCAGATCGTGGCGGCGGCCGTGCCAGGCCAGGAGACCATCACCCGCGACAACGTCACGCTGCGGGTGGACGCGGTCGTGTATTACCGGGTCATCGACCCGCTCAAGGCGATCGTCAACGTGCAGAACTACACCTTCGCCGTGTCGCAGGTGGCCCAGACCTCGCTGCGGTCGGTCACCGGGCGGAGCAACATGGACCAACTCCTGTCCGAGCGGGAGAAGGTCAACGCCGAGCTCAAAGAAGTGATCGACGCCCCCACGGAGCAGCCGTGGGGTATCCGGGTGGAGCGGGTCGAGGTGAAGGACGTGTCGCTGCCCGAGTCGATGAAACGCTCGATGTCGCGGCAGGCCGAAGCCGAGCGTGAGCGCCGCGCCAGGATCATCTCCGCCGATGGCGAGTATCAGGCGGCCCGCAAGCTCGCCCAGGCCGCCGCCGTCATGGCCGCCGACCCGGCCGCCTTGCAGCTACGGCTGCTGCAGACCGTGGTCGAGGTCGCTGCCGAGAAGAACAGCACCCTCGTCATGCCCTTCCCGGTCGAACTGCTGCGCTTCTTCGACCGCACGGCCCAGGCCACCCCGCAAACCGGCCAGACCCGGCCGTCAGCCGGCGCGACGCGCGACACCCACGCCCCGCCGCCCGACCCCGCGCTGGCGGCGCCCGTGCCCACCGTGCGCGGCGGTCTGCCGCCCAGCGCTGCCGCGCCGCTCAGTGAGGCCCCGAGGATGCCAGCTACCCGCTGACGCTGCGCCTCTTGGACGTGGCCCGAATCAGCCGCTCAGCATCGCCTGCTCGATCACGCCGAAGCGGATCCGCTCTTGTTCAAGCCTTACCGACGGCCCCAGCACGTCTGCCACCAGGTCCCGGTAAAGCAACGCCTCTTCAGTGTCGAGTAGCTCGGGACTTGCCGCCCATGGGCTGGGCTCGGTCACCCACTGCTCGCGGTGCGCCAGCAGTGTCGCCCGGTCCATCAGCATGGACCGGGCGTGCGGGAATCGTTGCCGCAGCCGGTCCAGGATGGCGAACCCGTGGGTATCGATGTCACCCCAGTACACGAGATCGAGGTCGGCCAGCCAATCGAGCGGTTCCAGCACGGGCACCGCGTATCCCCCGCCGAAGATCACCATCGCACTCTCCGCGCACGGAAGCGCCAGGTAGGTTATCTCGTTTTCCAGCACGTAAACGCGAGTGAGCCCTGACGGTGCGGCGGTAAATTCGTCCGCGCGGACGGAAAGCTCGCTGAAGCCGTGAAACCCGCTGGAGCGGAATCGCACATAACCGGGCTTCCGGCGGAACCGGTACCGTCCTTCGAAATCGGCGGCATCCGTGTCGATCCGGTCCGGGTCGAGCTGGAGGTCCAGCAGTTCTGCGAGCACCCCTCGATTCTGTTCGATGAACTTCGTGTCAACGCCCGGCGCATCCACCTGCCGAAGGTACATCCCGGGCCACTGCCATTGGTCAATCCACCGGACAGTTGCGAGGAGCTGCCGCCACCGTGCTTCCAGCCGGAGCGCCTTCATGGGGCGGCGCGCCACCCACGGAACGAGTAGAGGACAGCTTTTCCGCGTCGCCTCGGCCAGCTCGGTGAGCCGGTGCACCTGGTTCCGTACACCGAGCAGTGCCCACGCCTGGTCATAGCCGTCGATCCAGGCCCGGCCCGGAATCATGTTGGATCCGACGTGACGGCCACCGACCTTCTTGTACTCGATCCGCAGCGGACCCCTGCCTGCCCGTTCCCATTCCCCCACCCACTCCTGCACCTCGCCCAGGCGCTCACCGATTTCCCCAGGCGCCGGGCCACGTAGCGGAAGGCCCAGCGGCTCCCAGTCCAGCCCGCTCGCGAATGCGGTCAGCAACACTCCGGACTGCCATTTCTTGCCAAGCGCCGCGCGCACGTCGGCCGGCCGGGTCCACGAGGACGCCACGTCAGGTCCCCGCGGCAGGCACAGTGGCAGGGGCGGGGCCGTTGGCAGCGACTTTCTGGCCGATGGCACGCGCGAGCCGACGCGCTCGGTATTCCTCAATCGTGAGCGTCTGCAGCCGCGAGTAGCGGCTTGACGGGTTGTCAACGAAACCGACCGCTGACACGTAGGCCTCGATCACGTGGATCTTCTGCAGCGGGGTGACGATCAGCAACTGCAGCCCGAGCCGGCGGAACAGCTCGAGCGCGAACCGGGTCGACTCGTCCGAGCCCCGGCCGAACGCCTCGTCGATGACCGCAAACCGGAACGTCCGCGACTTGGTGGAGCCCCACTCCAGCTTGAACTGGTACGCCAGCGAGGCGGCCAGAATCGTGTAGGCGAGCTTCTCCTTCTGCCCGCCGGACTTACCGGCGGAGTCGGCGTAATGCTCGTACTCCGTATCGTCTGCGCGCCAGCGTTCGGACGCGGTGAACAGAAACCAGTTCCGCACGTCGGTGACGTAGCGTGTCCACTTCCGGTCTGCATCTGTCTGCCCCTCGCGGCCCCTGAATCGCTCGATGATCCTGCTAACCTGCAGGAACTTCTGCTCGGAGTACTGGTCCGAGGCATCGCCGGACACGGCGTCGTCGGTGCATGCGCGCAGCTCGGCGCGGAAGTCGCGGATCTCGGTATTCGGCGTGAGTTGGGCCTCCAAGCGGATGAACCGGCCGGGGTTGTAGTCGACATCGACCAGGGATTCGTTGATCGTGGCTATCCGACCCCTGATAACCTCGGCCTGCTTGTTCAGCTGGGACTGGAAGCCTGCAATATCACGGATCGTGTTCTGGTTCAGGTAAGTCTTGAACTGCTTCTGGAAGCGGGGCAAGTCATCGTCGTTGAGCCGCATGTGTAGCTCCCGGTAGCCGTCCGCCGAGGCTACAGAGTCGTCAAGCTCGGCGGTTTCGATCGGGTACTGCCTGCGAAACTCGCCCATCGCAGCGACGATTCTGTTGCTGAGTGTGGTCTTCCTTGCCGCCCGCCGGTCAATGACGGCGGTGATTTCCCCGCTTGCCGCCGTCTCCGCATTGTCACAGTCACCGGGGCTGCGCGGCGGTAGCTCCGCGAGCGGTGGCTTGGCGAGCAACTCGCCGATAGCAGGGAAATGATCCCGCGCCTGCTCGCAACCCGGCTCGGCCAACGTCTTCCTGAGGTCATCAAGGCTGTCGCCTGCCGCGCGGATCTGGCCGCCCACACCGCCGATCCGCTCCCGCACCGCGCCGTGCTTCCCATCGGCGTTCTCGATCTGCAGCTTGACCGCCTCAAGGTCGCGGTTCAGCCGCTTCAGCTCGGTCGACGCCGCCTCCAGGCTGTGCTTTTCCTCCTTCAGCTCCTCGATCCGGTTGACCAGCGACGGCCAATCGATCTCGGTGAATTCGCGGGTCTGGTCCAGGCCGGCGAGCACCTGCCCGCGCTCGATCGCAGCGTCCCGTGCCTTCTCGTGCTTGGCCTGCTCGGCGTTGATCGCGTTGAGCCTGCTCTGGAGTTTCTCCGCCCTGCGCACCAGGGCGCTGATCTTCCGCTCGTTGGACCAGCCGAGCACATACGTGCTCCGGTCATCGATACGGGACCGATCGTCCTTCTCGTGCCGCCCGCCCGCCGCCTTGATCTGGCCTGCCTTGGTGACCGCCCGTGGCGCGCGCCGGAAGTCCGCCATGGTCTCGACGCACTCATATCCGGCTCGGCTGGCCAACTCGCGTTCCAGCCAGGGGGCGAACGGGGTGTCTCTGACCTCCAGTTTGCCGGACAGCGCGGTGGACGATGGGGGCTGGACGTACGCACCGCGGCGCGCTGCCCCGGTCATGTCGGGGACCCGGTAATACACGATCCGCGCGTTCAGGTGATGGACGTTGATCCAGTCGGACACCGCCGCGTAGTGCTGCTCTGGAACGAGGACGGACAGCGCGAAGCTGCGCAGAAGCCGCTCGGCCGCGCCTTCCCAGGCCGACTCCTCGTCGCGGACTGCGATCAGCTCACCGGCGAACGGCAGCGCCGTCTCGGCAAGCTCAAGCTCACGGCACAGCTTCTGGCGCAGGTCAAGGTTGAGCTTGGGGATGTTATTCCTGCGCTGCTGGAGGCTTACCAGTTCCGCGTTGACCTCGGCCGCTTCGTCCCTGAGCGTCTTGGCCTCGACCGCCGTCTCGGTAAGCCGGTTCTGGCGGTCCGCGAGTTCCTGCTTAGCGGTATTCCGCGCAGTAACGATCTCCCGACGCCGAGCAGCAAAATGCTCTGCCGTTTCGACTTGATCAAGGCCTGCTTCGGTAAGCAATTTACTGAAACGCTCGGCTCGTTCCATGCGCTTTGTGCAGGTGGCGTCCGCCTCGGTAAGCTGACGTTCGATCTCGGCGAGGCGGTTTCCGCCGTTACCGGCCAATTCGATCCGCAGGTTCGTCTCTCGCTCGCGCAACTCCTTCAGCCGTACCTCGAGCTGGTTTAGCTGAGCGTCTAGTTGCGCCCGTTCGGAGTAAAGATCGATGAGCAAGCGGTCCAGGAGTGCAGCCTTGAGGTCGGCGAAGTAGTATCTCAGCGCCGTCCGCTGGCTGGTCAGCGCCTCGATCTCGGCGGCGATCTTGTCGTGGCCGTCGCAGTCGGCCAGCAGTGGCTGGAGTGCCGCAAGCTGAGCCTGGGCACGCTGGACCGCATCGTGAGCCTTCGTGAGATCCTCGAAGTGGGCCACGATGTTCTCAGTCCACCGGGCGGCATCGAATGGCTCCAGCATATGATCACGGACGAAATCCGTGAGATTCCCCACCGATTTCATCGAAACCGTCTGGTGGAACAATTCCATCGCCTGCTCCGACTCGATGCCGAGGCGGCGGCGAAAGTCCTTCCCGTATTCAGGGAAGCTGTCGTACACCCGGACACCGGCAGCGCGTAGCTTCTTGCGGAGCGAAACAATGTCGGTGCCGAAGTCGGCAAAGTCCGCGGCCACCGACATGGTTTTGTCCGCCATAACGTAAAATCTCTCTGGCTGGCCAGCACCAGCGTCCCGCAGCCAGAAAACCTGTGCCAGCGTGACAGTGGCGTCGTAGCCCTCGTTGGTAAAGACGCCCAGGATCACGGAGTAACTGGTGCCATCGCGCAGCGCTACCGGCCTGGTGGTCCCCGTAACCTCATTGCGCTCGGACTTGTAATAGCCGAGAACGTAAGAGCGAAGGCTCCGCTCCCGCGTATCTGCGCCGGCGGCCTTGTTATATGAAATGCGGTTGGCCGGCAGCAGCAGTGTGGTGACCGCGTCCACGATCGTGGACTTGCCAGAACCGATGTCGCCGGTGAGCAGGCAGTTCCTCGCATTTGCACCGAGAGACCACACGCGTTCGTCGAACGTGCCCCAGTTGTACAATTCAAGCCGGGTGAGCCGGAAACCGCTGAGGGTTTCGGGGTCGCAGAAGCCGGCCACGTCAAACAGCGCGCTGTTCACTCGTCCCCCCCACGTTCACCGAGCCGTCGTTATCCCGTTCATCGCCAACCAGCAGCGCCGCGTATTCAGTGAGCCGCGCGTCGAAGTCGGCGAGCCACTGACCGTCAACGAAAGCTTTCAGAATCCGCCGGACTTCGTATATAGGCTCGGCATTTTTCACTTGACGAAGGAAGCCCAGCTCGACTGCTTTGTTGACATATGAGTCGATCTGATCGGTCAGCCGCGCCTCGTTACTTGTTGAAGGTAGGAACACACGCACCATTTCGGCTATCTGGTCACTGGTCAGCATCAGCCGGGTGTCACCACCCTGTGCGTCGAATTCGGCTAGCTTCTTGCGTAGCAGTGCAAGCAGCAGGCTGACATGAAAGGATAGCGAGCGGCGCGGGATCAATCGGGGGAGCGGCGTTTTACCTTCGGCGTCGCGCTCGTCGTCGGAGCGCTGGCGGCAGAACGCGTAGCCCTCGGCCTCGTCGATGACAACCTGCAGGCCCAATACGGCAACATAATCCCGCACCTGCGGCTGCAGCTGGAGCAAGTGGCGCCATGCCCGATCCTGCGTATCGCGATACACGACACCCTTCATCAGGTGCGTGACGACCAGCGAAAGGTCCGGGGTCGAGGTGCTAGCAACAGTCAATTACCGCCTCCCGCCCGCGCGAATGTGACGCCGGGGAGGGTGGCCGTCCGGGCCCGCCCGTCCGGTTCCTGCCAGCTCACCTGCTCGCGACGGTGCTCGTCGAATACCACCCGGAAGGTCTCATCCTGGAGCGCCAGATAGGTCACGAGTTCTGCCAGGCCGTGTTCCAAGGGGTGCTCTGCGATCAACTCCGCTAGTCCGACTTGCGGGTTGTGCTGAAGTGCCCGGCGGACGCCGCCGCGCAACGGCGCGGGATCAACGTAGACCTGTTCGAACAGCACGGCTGGGTCGACCTCTTCGTCGGCCAGGCGAACCCTGCCGCTGTCGATGCGCGGCTTGCGGACCGGGGAATAGAGCGGGCGTTCCATCGGGAGCCTGATGACCGGAGCGGTGCCGTCAATCTCCGTGGTGACGGGGATGCGCCGTTGCTCGCGGAGCGCGAGGGCATGCGATTCGATGCCGCGCAGGATATCGATCACTCGGCGGTTCTCGAACCATACCTGGTCGTCGAGGAAGCGGCGGAGCTGTTCGGAGAGCTGCCGAACAGTCGCCTGCGTGCGTTCCGCGGCATCGAGCCAGTCATAGTGGATGTGGCGCAGCCGCGGATCAGCCTCGCTGATCATGTTCAGCTGATGCACGGTATCCAGCAGTGCGGTCAGTTCCTCCTGTCGCGCCTGCGACAGGAGGAAATCGTAGAACGTCTGAAAGCTCTTGCCCTGGTCGGAGCCCGCGATCGTCTCCCTGCTGCCCAGCACGTCGTCGAGAAGCTCGCCCTTGCCGCCGTGCCAGCCCGCGATCTTTTCCCGTAGCTGGCGGTCCAGTGTCCTGAAGTTCTGCTCCACCTCGCGGAAGTCCGCGAGCAACTCCCGCGCTGTCGCGGAGAACTGCTGATAGCGGTCGCGGACGGCGCTGGCGTCGAGCACGTCTATTTCTCCCGCCTCGACACGGGCGATCTCGTTATCGAGTTCCTGCCGCCGCCTTTGTAGCTCCTCGATGCGGGATTCCGGGTCGGTTTCCGTGCCGTAGACGATCTGCCTGAGTAGAAGGAAAATCGTGTTGAGCCTCGACTCGGTACCCACAAATGAGCGCTCCCGCAACACCCGAACCCACTGCAGCGCTTTCTCCACGGCCGGGGTCGCGTCGAAGTGCGGTTCGTCGCTGCCCTCCGGGTAATACTTGCGCAGCCAACCGGTATTCGATGCCGCCCAGTCGTCGAGATAGGCTTTCGCGGGCTTGGGGAACTTTGGGATCCCGCCCTCGTCGAGCCGCTCGTTCAGCCCGTACAGTTCGTCGTCCAGTCTGCTCGCCAGCTCGGCCGCGGAGATGGACCGGGTGTTGTCCTCCACGAATACCTGGTGCAGGAAGCTGAGCACCAGTGGTGCGTTGTCGGCGCATAGCAGTCGCCATGCGGGGCTGTTGCCGCGCAGCAGATTGATCTCGTCGAAGCTCAGCACGTCCAGCTCCCGGTGGGCACAGTGCCTCATCGTAGAGCCAAGATGCGACATTTCTGGGCCGATGGCGGTCGCGAGCCGCCTTGGATTGGGGACTGCGAACGGCCTCGCCAGAGATCCGCTTCCAGCAGGTCGCGCGGCTGGGTGGCGGTGCGGCCGACCTGGCGGCAGATCGAGGCGAGCGTTCCAGCCGGGAGCGGTCGGTGGCGTGCGAAGCCGTGCGGTCGACCACTGGTGCCCCCGGGCAATCGGAGCGATCCTGTTGACATGTCAATCCCCACGATTGACCGCGCCGGGATCGCGCGGGAGGTGAGCAGTCCAGCGGTGTCTGTTGCGGGTGTGACCGCCACGCCGCGGACCGGCGGTGGCACTGCGTCCTTGCGTCGACGGCGTCGCTGGTGGCGACGTCGGTGGATTCCGGTTCTTCCGCGACAGTCGATGGATGAGGTTCGACGCTCAAGCCTCGAGCAGTTGCTTGCCTCGCTCGAGGCGGCACGCGGAATGCTAGAGGCCGGATGGGCGCAGGGCGGCTGGTGGTCGGTGCCGCGAGATGGCGGGCAGCGGATGCTGGTTACCGGACTCGCAGCCGGCGTCTCGAGACCTGAGCCGGTAAGCGCGGTCTGCCTCGTGGGCGCCTTGGTCCGGGCGGGCTCCGGGCCGGGGCCAGACGCTGGTTCCGAGGTCGGCAGGGCGATCGGCGCCGTGTACGACGCGCTGTGGGAGTCCCGCGGCCAGCGGGCCGCTCAGCCCGGGCCTGGGCTGTTGGCCGTGTCGTCACCGCAGGTCAGGCTGGCGCAAATCCAGACGCTCACCCGCTGGAACGATGCGACCGGACGCACCAGTGACGAAGTTCTCCCGATCCTCGACCGGGCCATCGCGCGGACCATCTTGAGCCTGGCGGCAGTTCCCGCGCCGCGAGCCGGGCTTTCGCGCCATTTAGGGTGATGCTCCTGCGTTGGAGGCAACGTCATGAGGCCGAGAGGGCTTGCGGCAGTATTAACGGTGGTGGCGTTGGGCGTCTCGTGGTCGCTGGCTGCGTGCTCGAGCCAACGCACGTCAGGGAGTACCCCCGCCAATTCCGCGGCGAAGGGTCCGCGGATTACCGTGGCGATGGTGACCCATGGGCAATCGTTTGACCCCTTCTGGGCACTGGTACAAAAGGGTGCGCAGCAGGCGGCCTCAGACTTCAACGTCAAGCTCAAGTATCAGTCACCCAAGGTCACGAATCCGCAGGCGCAGGCCTCGCTGATCACCGACGCCGCGCGAGGGAAGCCGGCCGCGATGGTGGTGACCATCCCCAACGCGGCGGCCCTGTCGGGTGCCATCCGGCATGTCGCGTCCTCTGGCGTGCCTGTTGTCGTTGTCAATGTCGGCGACCGCGTGTACCAGCAGGTCGGTGCGCTAACCTTCGTCGGCCAGCCGGACCTTACGGGCGGGGCAGAGGCGGGCAAGGCAATGGCGGCGACTGGGGTGCGCCGGGCGCTGTGCGTCATCCACGAGGCGCAGAACACCGCGCTTACCGACCGGTGCGCGGGTTTCAGCAGACAGATAAGCGCCAGCGGCGGCTCCGTGCAGATTCTCCGCGTCAACGGCAGCCAACTTCATCAGGCGCAGAGCGCCATCGAGCAGGCGCTGACGCGGAACCCGAGTATCGATGGGGTCCTCGCTACGGGCATCATCGGGTTCGAAGCTGCCGGTGGCGCCCTCCATGCCTTGAACGCCTTCGGCCGGATCAAGCTCGGCACCTTCGATGTGTCCACCGCTGATCTAACCGCCGTCCAGAATGGTCAGTTGCTGTTCGTGATCGACCAGCAGCCTTTCCTGGAGGGCTACGACGCGGTCCAGGTGGCCGCGTTCCAGGTTCGCTACGGCCAGCACCCGTTCCGCCCGATCTACACCGGGCCCAGTCTCATCACAAAATCCAACGCGGCCAAGGTTGCGCAGCTATATAAGAATACCGGCGTCCCGCTTTTCCAGGGCGGCTACCCGCAATGAGCTATCTGCCCACGTTGGTATGACAGCGTAGATCCGGACCCCGTTGACGGTGCTGCACCGCATACGAAGGGGCGATCGCGATGACATTTGTGGCGATGGCCGGTCCCCGGCTCGCGGCGGCCGGCGCGCTGAAGTTGTCGCTCAGCGGCTTGGACATCTCCCTTCTGGTCATCTATTTCACCTTCGTGATGGGCATTGGCTTCGCACTTCGCCGGTTGGTACAGACCTCGACTGACTTCTTCCTCTCTGGCCGTTCGCTGCCCGCGTGGATTACCGGCATCGCTTTCATCTCGGCGAATCTCGGGGCCATCGAGATCCTCGGTATGTCCGCGAGCGGTGCCCAGTACGGAATCAGCATCGTGCATTACTACTGGATCGGTGCTGTGCCAGCGATGGTATTCCTCGGAATTGTTATGATGCCGTTCTACTATGGCTCGCGGGTGCGGAGCGTTCCCGAGTACCTGTTGCGCCGATATGATCCTAAGACGCACCTTGTCAACGCCATCATCTTCGTCCTGGCTTCGGTTCTCATCGCGGGCGTTAACTTGTACGCCCTATCCGCCGTCCTGGAGGCTCTGCTCGGGATCCCGCTGGCCGTCGCAATTGTTGTGTCGGCGCTCTTCGTGCTTTCCTACATTTTGCTGGGTGGGTTGTCGAGCGCCATCTACAACGAGGTCATGCAGTTCTTCGTCATCTGCGCCGGCCTCATCCCGCTGGTCATCGTCGCGCTGAAGCAGGCCGGTGGCATCGGCGGTCTGTTCGCCAAGCTCAGCACGAACGGCCACGACTTCACGTCCGCATGGTCCGGCGTCGGACTTGGTGGCCACAACCCGATCGGGGACTGGATCTCGCTCGTTTTCGGCCTGTCCTTCTGCCTGTCCTTCGGCTACTGGACCACCAACTTCTCTGAGGTTCAGCGGGCGATGTCCGCCAAGGACGACAATGCCGCTCGATTGACACCAATCATCGGTGCGTTCCCAAAGGCCATCATCCCCCTGGGCATCGTGATCCCGGGCATGGCCGCCGTCCTCCTGATTCCCGGCCTGGGTGAGGGCGGTGGCCTCCCGTACAACGACGCGATCCCGGCGCTGATGAACAAGTACCTGCCGACCGGCGTGCTGGGGGTGGCGATCACCGGCCTGCTCGCCGCATTCATGGCTGGCATGGCGGCGAACGTCTCCTCCTTCAACGCGGTGTGGACCTACGACATCTGGCAGAACTACATCCGGCCCGGCCGCCCGGACAGCTACTACCTTCGGGTCGGCCGTATCACGACCGTGGCGGGCGTGTTCATCGGCATCCTGACCGCGTTCATCGCGTCGGGATATAGCAACATCGCCAACTATCTCCAGACTCTCTTCTCGTTTTTCAACGTGCCTATCTTCCTCGCCTTCATCGTCGGCATGGTGTGGCGTAAGGCGGGACGGGGCTCGGGATTCTGGGGCATGATCGTCGGAACACTGGTGTCCTTCGGCACATGGCTGCTCTACAAGCAGGGTGTCCTGTCGTTCCGCAGCGACCTCGCCGAGACCCAGTGGGGCGCCATTATCGGGTTCGCCGCGGGACTGGTCGCGATGCTGGTCGCGACGAGGTTCAGCGCACCGAAGCCGCTCTCCGAGTTGACTGGTCTGGTCTTCGGGCTTCAGCAACGCGACGTGCAGGCAGCGGCACGGGTCCCGTGGTTCAAATCACCACTGTTGCTCGGGATCACCGCTCTGGTGGTGTGCGCACTTTTCTATGTCTACATCGGCGTGGTGTGAGCTGGCCAGCACCGCCGCAGACGCTACGAACAGGGAGAACGTCACGTGGCAGGCAAGGTAAGTCTTAGTCCAGAAGAAGCTCGCAACTGGCGGCTCGCAAAGCTCTTCGACCTCCGCTCGTTCATCGGGTCACTGTTTCTGATCTTCGGCGTCCTCGTCACCATTGCTGGCCTGGGAGCGAGCAAGGCCACGATCAGGCAGGCAGCTGGCATCAACCTCGGGTTGTGGGTGGGCCTCATCATGCTGGTGATCGGCTCGATCTTCCTCGCCTGGGTGATACTCAAACCGCCCGCCCCAGTCACAACCGCCGAGGCCGAGGCCGCCCGCAAAGCGCGCGAGGAATTCGGAACACAGGCCCCCGGCGGCCACTAGCCAGCCCCGATCCCGTCACGAGCGCGGCAAGAAGGGAGCCACAGGGCGCTGCGCCGGCCTTACGCGCGCGTCGCGGTGAGCGCGACCGCGGCCTCGCTGGTGTGCACCAGAAAGGTCATGGATTCGAGGAAATACAACTGGATCCGTTCGGCGTCGTGGGACGCATAGCCGACGGACAGGTCCTGGCCGAGGTGCAGTTCGTAGTCCCCGCCACGGACCGATAGCACGAACGCCCCGTCGATCGCGGGTGCCCAGATGATCTTCCCGTCCACCAATCGTGTCAGATGGTCACGGACGGGGTAGCCGTGGTCGGACGTCTCATTGACGGCGGTGTAGGCAGCGGCGCTCAGCAGCAGCGCGTATGGCCCGTCGACGCCCGCCAGCCGCAGCGAGGTGACGGCCTGGCTGATCACGTCGGGGTAGGCTCGGACGTCGGCAGGCAGGGCCGGTGCGGAGTTCGATGAGCTGTCCCGGACACCGCGGATGCCGGCGGCCGGGTATCCCTCGAATACCGCCCGGTCCTCGGCGAAAGCGATTAGGCGGGCCGCGTCCTTCACGGGCTGCCAGTCCGGGTCCTTGGCGCCGCGCTCTACATCGTCGACCGCCCGGCGGTCCAGCGTAAACGGCACACGCAGTTCGGCGAGCGGCTGCACCTGCCGCACGCGGGCAATCACCCCGTCCGCGGGAGAGTCAACATCAGTGAGGTGACCGGTCCCGACGGCAGCCAGCGTGGCGTCGCCCGATCCTTCAATGTCGGCGACCCGGCGGCCCGCCAGGTGCAGGGTGAACGTCCGCCGGGCCTCCTCTTCGATGCTGGCCCAGGCGGCCTCCGAGATGGGGGCAAGCTCGCGGTGCAGGTTGTTCATGGCCGAATGCTCCTGTTCAGGCTGCCGATATGCAAGGATCCGTCGGACCGGGGAAAAACACCGGAGGGTGCCATGGTGTCGGTCCCGGCCGGGCCGGTTCCCGTTATGACCGGCAGGCCGGACGGCTCGTTCACCGCAGCGGGCGCCGGGGGCGGGCCCGGTGGGTCGTTGAGGAAATCGGCCGATGGCACGAAGAACAGGCCGCCGGTGACGGCGGTGGAGAAGTCGAGTATCCGGTCGTAGTTGCCTGGCGGATTGCCGATGAACATGTTCGCCAGCATCTGCTCGGTGACGATGGGCGTGGCCGCGTAGCCGATGAAATAGGTACCGAACTCGCCTCGCCCTGGGCTGCCGAACGGCATGTTGTCGCGCAAGATCTGACGCTGGCCGCCATCGGCCCCGGTGATCGTGGTCAGCGCCACGTGGGAGCTGGCGGGTTTCACGTCATCGGGCAGTTCAATGTTGGACAGCTTCGTACGGCCGATCACCTGCTCCTGCTCCGCGGTCGGCAGCGCGTTCCACGCCCGCATGTCGTGGATGTACCTCTGGACGACCACGTAACTGCCGCCCGCGAACCCCGCGTCCTGGTTCCCGACGAGCACCGCTGCGGAGGCGGCCTGCCCGCTGGGGTTTTCTGTCCCGTCGACGAAGCCGAGCAGGTCACGCTCGTCGAAGTAGCGGAAACCATGGACCTCGTCGTCGACAGTGACGCAGCCAGCGAGCCTGGCCATGATCTGGGTCGCCAGCTCGAAGCAAAGGTCGGTGTGCTTGGCCCGGATATGAAACAGCAGGTCACCCGGTGTGGAGATGGCGTTGTACTTCGCCCCGGCCAGCTCACGGAACGGGTGCAGCGCAGCCGGGCGTGGCCCCGCGAACAGACGGTCCCAGGCCGCCGAGCCCACGCCAGCGACACAGGTCAGCCCGCCGTCCGGGAGACGGAAGCCGACGGACCGCTGCAACCCAGCCAGATCGGGCAGCAGGCTACGCACGGCAGGCTCACCGCCTGAATTGACCGACACCACCAAGAAGATCGCCGCTCCGGTGAGCGGGCTTAGCACTGGCTGCGGGTCGGGGTACACCGGCACCTTCATGACTACGCGCTCCTTTGCCATTGGGGCCAGAGCAAGCTTCCCACGGCCCCTTGCGGGGCGCGCAGGGGACGTGGCGGCCCGTTAGGCGACTCTGCGCGGAGGTAGGGGAACGGTCATGCCCCTTGCTGTGGTCCTGTCACGGCCCAGGGATCGTCAGTTGGAGGCAGGTGATCCCGCGCAGGTCCAGCCAGGCACGGCCGGGACCGCGGACAAGGCGCAGCACCACCTCCCCGCAGGCCGGGCAGCGCGCGACCAGACCGGGGCCGTCGGCGTAGACGCGGGTCTGCGCGATGGCTCCGCTTGTGCCGCAAGAGACGCACCCTCCGGTCGCGCTGGTGACGTCCACGGCGAAAACCTCGCCCAATGCCCCGGCGAGCACGTTCCCGTCCAGGTAGGCGCTCATGGTCGGCCTCCCGATGGCCCGAAACGTTCAGTCTTAATCAAACGAGGGTCGTGCCCGGCGTCAACGAGTAGGTCAGCGACGGCCTCCACGAAACCGGTTGGGCCGCACACGAACACAGAAGGAACCTGTTCAGGCGGCCAGCCGGAGGAAGCGAGCACGTCGGCAGTTATCCGCCCGGCAGGCCAAGGCGAGCTGGCCGGGGCGGCGCGGGTGTAGACAAAGGTCACGTCCACGCCGCTGTCGGCGCGCTGCCGTTGCGCCAATTCCGCTGTGTAGAGCGCGGTCTCGGGGCTGCGCACCGAATACACCAGCCGGAACGGCGCGTGGCTGCCCTTGGCTGCCCGGGTGCGGATCATGGCGATCAGCGGCACCACCCCGCTGCCGCCGGCCACCAGCAGCACCGGCCCGGTGCCCGGATCCCACACGAACCAGCCGCCGATCGGGCCGCGCAGCTCGAGCGGATCACCGGCAGCCAGTGTCTGGGCCAGGTAGGGAGAGACCTCCCCGTCCGCCAGGCGCTGCACGGTCAGCTCCACCCTGGCGCCTGCGGGTGCGGACGCGATCGAGTACGACCGCTGCGCTGAGTACCCGTCCTGCGCCGTCAGCCGCACGTCCACATGCTGGCCGGGTTTATGGCCGGGCCAGTCGGCGACATCAAGGACAATGGTGCGGGCGGTCGGCGTCTCGTCGCGCAGCGCCGTCACCGTCCCGGCGCGCCAGGTCAATCGCCCCAGTACCGCTGCTCGCGCCATGGGTCTCCGTAGTTGTGATAGCCAAGCGTCTCCCAAAACCCCGGCTCGTCCTCGGTCAGCAGATCGATGCCGGTCAGCCACTTCGCTGACTTCCACAGATACAGATGCGGAACCAACAGCCGGGCCGGGCCGCCATGCTCAGGCTCGAGTGGGGCTCCGTCGTACTCAAAGGCAACCCAGGCTTGCCCGTCGAGCAGGTCCTCCAGCGGCAGGTTGGTGGTGTAGCCGCCAGCCGAGCGCGCGACGGTGAACTCGGCGGTGGTCTCCACACCGGCGAGCAGCGTGTCCACCGGCACACCCCGCCAGGTCGTGCGGAGCTTGGACCACTTGGTCACGCAGTGCAGATCGGCCGTGAACTGTTCGCTGGGCAGCGCACGGAACGCCGCCCAGTCCCACACCTGCACCTGACCGGTCTCGGTTGTGACGCGCAGCTCCCACGAGCCAGTGTCCAGCCGCGGCGTCGGGCCCGCCGATAGCACCGGAAAGTCGGTGACCAGGTACTGTCCCGGCGGAAGGTTCTCCGCACCCGCCCGCCGACGGCCGGAAAAGCCAGGCGACACAATTCCCACAACGCTATCCTCCCACTCCTTGACTGGGACGACGTCTGCTCGGTTGGGCGAAGGCGGCGTTCCGGTGATGTCTGTCGGTCGGCCGCCCTCTAGGGTCTGGTTAGCAGGCCCGCTCACTGCCAAAGCGGGTTAGCAGGCCCGCCATCGGCGGAGGGAGGGGCAGTGGCCAGGCCGGTGGTGCTGCTTGACGGCCGGACACTGAGCTGCGGCCAGGTCCGCGACGCTGCGCGCGGTGCTGCGGAAGTGACGGTCACTCGCCGTGGCCGGGAGCGCGCCCGGGCAGCCGCGCGGATGGCGGCGGAAGTGGCGGCTCGCAGGCAGGTGTATGGCCGGACCACGGGGGTGGGGGCCAACCGTGACCAGGCGGTGGCCGCGGCCGATCTGCATGGTCATGGGCTTCGGCTGCTGCGCAGCCATGCGGGCGGTGGCGGCCCGCTGGTTGCCGCTGAGGTGAGCCGGGCGATGCTGGTGGTGCGCGCTAACCAGATCGCGGCTGGCGGTTCGGGGGTTGATCCCGGCGTCGCTTGTGGACGGGGTTAATGCCGGGCTGGTGGTCCCGGTGCCGCGATACGGGGCGATCGGCACCGGGGATCTGACGGCACTCGCGGTGACCGCGCTGTGCCTGCTTGGTGAACGTAACTGGCTGCCTAGTGACGCCGGGCAGCCTCGGTTCGCGCTGGCCTCGGCGGACGCGCTGGCGTTTCTGTCCAGTAACGCGGCTACCGTCGGCGAGGCCGCGCTTGCCTGCTGCGACCTGGCTGAACTGTTGCGGGCCACGATCGTGATCGCGGTGCTGTCACACCGCGCTGTCGCCGCCTCCGCCGAGCCGTACGCGGCGCCGGTGCATGAAGCGCGGAGCTACCCTGGGCAGCGGGCGGTGGCGGCGGCCATGCGTGCGCTGCTGGCCGATGGCGGCCTGCCGGTGGCGCGGATCCAGGATCCCTACGGGTACCGGGCATTGCCGCAGGTGCATGGCCCGGCGATCGATGCGGTGCGATACGCGGAGCGGGCGGTGACCGCCGAGCTGAACGCGGCCGCGGAGAACCCGCTGATCGATGTGGCCGGCGGCACGGTCTGGCACAACGGCAACTTCCATACCGCATATGTGGGGCTTGCCCTGGACGCGGTGCGCGCCGCGTTGTTCCAGACCGCTGCGCTTTCCGCGGCGCGGCTGGGCACACTGGTCGAGCCGGCCTTCACCGGCCTGCCGTCATTCCTGGCCACCGATCCGCCGCCGAGTTCGGGGGTCATGATCCTGGAGTATGTGGCCCACTCCGCGGCCGCAGACATCCGCAGGCAGGCCGCCCCGGCGGCGCTGGGCAGTGCCGTCCTGTCGCGAGGTGTGGAGGAACACGCCGGGTTCTCCACCCAGTCCGCCCGGGCGACAACCGAGGTCATCGACGCGTACCGCATCGTGCTTGCGTGTGAGCTGGTCGCTGCGGTCCGGGCGCTGCGGCTGCGCGGGATCCGGCCGGGCGGACCCAGCCTGGCGGCGGCGTTCGACCTGGCGGCCGGGGTGCTGCCGGCCAGTACCGCTGACCGGGCGCTGGACTCCGATCTCGTAGTGGCGCAGGGCCTGCTGGCACGGCTCGCCCAGTTCACGGATGCGGCCTAATCCCGGCCCGGCGAACGAGGTGCAGGCATTCGGCATCGTGGGCATTCGCAGCAGCGCCGCGGACCGGTGGTCGGCCTGCGGGCCCTTCCCGCGTGGCGGTCAGTTGCCGGACTGGTACAGCGTGGCCACGTCCGCAGAGGACAGCGCCCGGTTCCAGATGTGCACCTGGTCGATGGTGCCGGGCCAGTAGTCGGTTTTGGTCCCACCGAAGAAGCCGCGGCCGACGGCCAGGGGGCCGGACGAGGGATCGCCAAGGCACTGGTTGAGCACTTTTGCCTGCTGCAGGCCGTTGACGTAGAGCGTGTAGGTGCCCGTGGCGGCGTCGTGCACTCCGGCCAGGTGGTACCACTGGCCGGTCACTGGCGCCGTGTCGGACAGTGCCCGCCCTTCGACGGTGGAGAACGCCCACCGGTTGTCTGCGGCCGAATACTGCAGGAAGAACGCGCTTGCGCTGCTGCCGTCCTGGCTGACCGCGGTGGCGAAGTGGCCGGTCGAGTCGAGCTTCACCCACGCGGCGACGCTGAAGTTGCCAGCGGTGTCGAGGACCGGGCCGCTGGTCTGCCCGTACTGGCTGGTGCCGTTGAACTGCAGCGCCGTCCCCGACTCACCTGGCACCCAGGTGGGGCCGCCGGTGAGGGTGAGGTCGTTCCCGCTGCCTGAGGTATCGCGGGCGACGGTGCCGGATCCCTCGTCGAGCGGCCAGGTTCCGATCGGGTCGGTCTGACCGGGCGGGTAAACCGGTGCGGTCGTCCCGTCGAAGGCGGCCTGTGCGTTGCGTTCCAGGGCTAGGTTGGCGTTGCGTACCTGTGCGCTGTCGATCTTTTCGACCTCGCGGTCGTAGGTAAACAGGCCGTTGACCTCGTTTTCCACGTCAGTGATCTGGGTGTAGATCCCGCCGCTGATGCCGCAGGCGTTCTGCACCTGCAACAGCCTGTGGCCCAGCTCGACGTAGCGCCGGGTCAGTGTCGCGGAGTCGGGCTCCATCTCGTAGGCCTGCGGGTTGCCCGGCCACAGGTGACCTTGCACCTCCAGGCCGAGCCCACCGTATTCGCCGTCGATGGCGATCCGGCTGGCCTGCGACGGCGGAGCGCCGGGCCCGACATAGGTGTGGTTGTCGTAAACGTCACCCTCGCCGCTGTCCGGGAAGGAGTTGCAGCAGTTCACCCCGCTGTCGGCGTCGACCAGCCGCGAGGGATCCCACGATTTGACCTCGGCGGTCACCCCGACCGGGTCGAACTCCCCCCATCCCTCGTTGAACGGGATCCAGCCGATGATCGACGTGTCGCTTTTGTGCTGGTCGATCATGGTGTGCAGCTCGCGGGTGAACTCCGCCCGCGCATCGGCCGTCGGTGGGGCGATCTTCATCGCCGGCATGTCCTGCCAGACGAGCAGGCCGAGCTTGTCCGCCCAGTAGTACCACCGGGCCGGTTCTACCTTGATGTGCTTGCGCACTGCGTTGAAACCGAGCGCCTTGTGCTGCTGCAGGTCGGACTTCAGCGCGTCGTCGGTCGGCGCGGTATAAGTACCATCCGGCCAGAAACCCTGATCCAGGGTCGCCATGGCGAAGATCGGTTTGCCGTTGAGGATCAGGCGCGGCCGCCCGTCGGCACCCTTGGCCATGCCGACAGAACGCATCCCGAAATACGAGCCCACCTGGTCGACATTCATCCCCCCGCGCACGATGCGCACCGTGAGGTTGTAGAGGAACGGGCTGTCCGGCGACCACAGCTTCGCCTTCGGTACCGGCACGCTCAGCTGCGCACCGGCCGGCCCGGTGGCCGTGCCGACGGGCTTGTTGCCGTCGTAGGCGGTGGCGACCACCGTGTCGGCTTCGGCGTTGCTGGCATTGACGGTGAGCCGCAGCACACTTGCCGGCAGGTCAGGGGTCATGTCGAGGGAGAGCACGTGGGCGGGCGCGACGGGCTCCATCCACACGGTCTGCCAGATGCCCGACGTGGGTGTGTAGAAGATGCCGCCCGGGTTGTTGCGCTGCTTGCCGATCGGCTGGCCCCCGGAATCGGTTGGGTCGTACACGCCAACAACGAGATCTTGCGGCCCGGTGCCGCGCAGCGCACCGGTGACGTCGGCGGTGAACGCGTCGTAACCGCCCAGGTGGTGGGCCACTTGCGCCCCGTTGACGTACACCGTGGCGTCGTAATCCACCGCACCGAAGTGGAGCAGCAGCCGGTCGCTCTTGCCGATCTGCCAGTTGGCCGGGACGCTGAATGTGCGGCGGTACCACATCCGCTCCTCGTGCCGCATGATCCCCGACAGCGCCGACTCGACCGGGTAGGGCACGAGGATCCGCTCGGCGAGGTCCTGCCCGAAAGGCGGTGTCTCCCCGGCTGCGGCCGAGGCGAACTGCCACACCCCGTTGAGGTTCTGCCAGCGCGGCCGGGTCAGCTGCGGCCGCGGATAGTCCGGCAACGCGTTACCAGGCCCGACCTGATCGGTCCACGGCGTGGACAGTGGCGGCGCCTTGCGCTGCCAGCCGTCGCCTCCGGGCGTCGCTGCGACGGCTGGGACGGCGGCGACCGCCGCCCAGGGCAGCAAGGCCGCCGCGGCAGCCAGCGCGGTTAACGGCCGCAGCGGGAGGCGGAGGCGTCGAGACCACATGGCGAGCGTCCTTCCGTGCGGGCGGATCCCTGGTACTCCGCTTGTCGGCCGGGCGCCTGTCCGGACAGATCCGATCAGGACCGAGCGAGAGCACACACATTCAAACTCGCAGGCCGCGCTCGGTCAATATGTCGTGCCCAGTTGCCGACAGAACATGTGGATGTCAATGGCTCAAGGTGGTGTTGGGCCTTCGCGGACCTGGCGGGCGTATCATTTCGCCCAGATCGTAGGAGGCCATGTGTCTGTTGCCGCCATAACACGTGGCGCTGCGGGTGCCGCGGAACCCCCCGAGACGACCGGCGCAGGGCTAAGGCGCGGCTGGGGGGTTAGCCCTGAGCGGCAGCAGGCGATCGCCGACGCACTTCAGGGTCTCGTCCCCTGCGTCGGCCGGTTGTCTCCCGCCCGCCTGCAGACCGTTACGGCCGCGCTCGCCGTGCGGCGCGACCTGTGGGCGGACCTCGTCATTCACGATCCCGACGTCCGTTGGTACCTGCCGCTGCACCGGTCGAACAGCTGCGACGTGTGGCTGCTGGCCTGGGAACGCGGCCAGGACACTGATTGGCATGACCATGGCGGGTCGTCGGGCTCGTTCGCGGTGGCAGTCGGCAGCTTGCTCGAAAGGTACCGCGCCGCGAGCGGCCGACGGCTCAGCCGCCGCCAGCTTGCGGCGGACCGCGCGGTCGCATTCGGGCCGGGGCATGTCCACAACGTGGCGCATGACGGCAGTGGGTCGGCGACCAGCATCCACGCCTACTCGCCGCCGCTGCTCGCGATGACCTATTACCACAGCACGGACTACGGGCTGATCGCCAGGGAGACTGTCGCCATCGACGGCCCAGAAGGGGCCCGGGGGCGTGGCGGCGCAGACACCGCGCTAGCACACGCCACCGCGTCTGCTGCCCAGCTCAGCGACGCGCTCCCGGTTGGGGCACCCAGCATCGACCAGTTCCTTGCCGAAGCGCGCAACGGCCTGGAGCGAATGCGGCCGGAGGCGGCCCTCGCCGCCCTCACCGACGGCGCAGTGCTGGTCGATATCCGGTCGCTCGAGCAGCGGATCGTCGAAGGCGAAATACCAGGAGCGATCATCATCGGACGCAACGTGCTGGAGTGGCGCCTGGACCCGCGCAGCGACGCCCGGATCCCGGCCCTGGCCCGCACAGACGCCAGGATCATCGTGATGTGCTCCGAGGGTTATGCGTCAGTCCTCGCCGCCACGAGCCTGCGGCGGATTGGGCTTCGCCGGGCGACCTACCTCGAAGGTGGGTTCCAGGCGTGGAGGGCCGCTGGCTTGCCCACCCGGCCGGCACAGTCGCTGGGCTGAACACGTCTGTACTCTCCCAATGGAATGGCCGTGACGCCCGACGACTCGACATTGATATGCGCCGAGTCCTACGGCAATAAACGGGTTACACGAAGGCGCCGATGCCGGGGTGAGGTCGCGGCCGACGATCAGGGTCTGGATGGTCTCGGTGCCCTCAAAGGTGGGGATGGCTTCGAGGTCGGCCATGTGCCTGATGATGTGGTGGTCGAGGAGGATGCCGTTGCCGCCGAGCATGTCACGCGCGTCGGCGACCAGGCGGCGTGCCTTGCTCGTGTTGTGCATCTTGGCCAGGCCCGCGACGGTGGGGTGAGCTGGCGGGCGCCGCCCGGCATAGCGCAGGGCGGTGTCGTAGGCGGTGGTGGCGTGGCCGAGCGCGGCCCAGGCGCAGGTGCTGCGGGTTGCGGCCAGGACCCTGGTCGCGTCGGCGAAGCTGCGCGCCCCGGGTAGCCGGTTGCTTGCGGGTACCCGGACGTCGTCCAGGGTGGTCTCCGCCTGCCAGACCGATCGCAGCGAGGCTTTTCCCTCGATGACCTGGGCCTGATACCCGGGCGACCCCCGCTCCACCACGAAGGCACCGACCTGGCCGTCCCGGGTGTCGCGCGCCCAGACGATGATCAGGTCGGCGACAGTGCCGAGGCCGATCCAGCGTTTGCGGCCGCTCAGCACCCAGTCGTCCCCGTCGAAGCGGGCCGAGGTGTGCCAGCGCCAAGCCCGGCGACCCGCAGCATCGCCCGTTTCTGGCCGACGAGGATTGCGCGCCGGGCGAGCAGGTCCTCCAACAGGTCGCGCCGCACCCGGTCGGCCTCGGCGACCTCACGCTGCTGCGCCTCGATGTAGGCTTCCGCGGCGACGGTGCTGCCAAGCTCGATGACCTGCATAATCTGTGCCACAACAGACAGCGCCGCGTCCCGCGCGCCGGGATCATCTCGCGTCGCGTCCAAGACGCCCTCCCAGAGCGTCAGCTGGCCGACCCTGAACGCCTGGAGGAAATCAGCTAGCGAGATTCCCTGGGTCACGCGGCGTGTCGCCTGCTTGCGGGTGAGGGCGAAGTCCGCTCGCCGGGCCGGGCGCCGACTGATGAGCGCGGCCAGGAAGACGCGAAACACCGCGCGGACATGCACCGTGACGTCGTCACGCAACCGGTCGTCGGCACTGCCCCCGTAGGCCGGCACCTGGTCCCAAATCGCCGCGGCCGCCGCCGACACGAGACTGTCCAGTGACCCCTCTACCGCTGCGGCGATACGCTCCACGGCCGGGGGAGGATCGCTCGCCGAGTCCATCCGCATCCGCCCTCGCCCTCCTCAGCCAAGGATGGCGAGTTTGTGGCCCGGCCACAACAATCGCGGGAGAAGTCCAAGGCGACCAGTATCTTCGGCGCACGTCGCTAACCACCTTTGGCCCGGCCTTCATCTCCGGGTCCGGCGAGATCAAGCTCGTTGCCCGCAGCCCAGGCGGCGATCTGAGCACGTGAGCTGAATCCCAGTTTGGCGAGGATGTTGGCGATATGCCGGGCTGCCGTGGCCGGGCTGATGAACAGTTCTCCCGCGATCGCCTTGTTGCTGTGGCCAGATGCGACCAATGCGACGATTTGGCGTTCCCGCGGGGTCAGCGTGCCGGCCGGTTTCGCTGCCGCTTGGCGTGCTGAGGCTGCGGCCAGGGTGGTGGCATCGTGGCCGTCCGTGGCTGGTGCTTGCGGCGCCTGCGGCGCCTGCAGCGCCCGCGCGACCGCGACGTCGCTGGGCATTGCGAGGCCCTGCGCCCACAAGGCGCCAACGACCTGTTCGCCCAGGTGGCGTGCGGCAGTCAGGTATCTTTCTGTCCGTGCGCCGGAGGGCGGCGGAAGGCCCGCCGCACCGCGCAGCTCGGTTGCGGCGGCGGTGAGCTGCACCGCCCGGTCGGGCCGGCCTTCCTGGTCGGCCAGCGCCGCGAAGGCCTCGAGCCCGCGGGCCACGCCAATACGTGACCCGGTGGAATGAGTGAGCTTTAGGCTCTCGGAAAGGTGCTGCCTCGCCAGCCCGGCCATTCCGCGGTCCAACGCCACTCGTCCCAGGCCAGCCAGGCAGCGCGCGATCTCCGGCCGAGCGTCGATTTCTCGCAGTATGGGCAGTGCGGCCAGGTAGCGGTTGTGCGCGGCGCCAGGGTCACCGCGCAACCGGGCCAGATCACCGAGCCCGAGCAACGTGCGCGCGAGTCCCCATTGCTGGTCGATGCGGCGCATCACGCTGATCGAGGCCTCCCCAAGCTGCTGCGCCTCGCGAAGCCTGCCCTGGAGCCCGGCGACTGCGGCCCGGGTACCCAGGGCATATCCCTCGTTCCACCCGTCGCCCGACGCTTGGGCGATCCGCAACGCTTCGTCCGCGCTTGACGCTGCTTGGTCGGCGTGTCCCAGGTGCAAAGCGACCTCGCTGAGAAGGTTGAGCGCAGCCGCCGTCCAGAACTCATCGCCAGCGACGCGGCACAGCGCCAGCCCTTCCTTCGCCCAGGACTGCGCTGCGGCCGGAGAACTGGAAAGGGCGACCTGTGCGCGCCCGACAAGAGCAGGTCCCCGGACCCGCGGGTGCGCACCCGCCACATCGAGGGTGAGGAACGCATCCATCCATTCGCCGGCCTCAGCGAACGAGCCCCGCACGATCCAGCACGGCCGGACCGCGGTGCAGATCCGTAGTCCAGTCTCCACATCGGCCTGGGCCAGGCACCGGCCCAGCACCTGCCACACGTTGCCTGCGTCAACGTCGTATCTGCGGAAGACGTCGACGCTGGCCGACCACGGGGCCGGGATCTGCGACATCCCGATCGCCATGTTGTGCTCAGCTACTGCCAGCGTGTAATCGCGCAGCCTGAGCTGGAAAGTTTCGGATTCGCCAGCCTCGGTTAGCCGCGCCGCTGCGTAGTCGCGGATGGTCTCGAGCAGCCGGTAGCGCGCCTGGCCAAGCACGTCGGGCTCGACCACCACTAGCGACTTGCCGACCAGCGCGGCGATCAAGCCGAGTATGTCTCCAGCCGGGAGGTCGTCATCGGAGCACGCCCGTTCCGCCATCTCGAGTGAGCAGCCGGCGAAAACCGACAGCCGTCGCAACAGCATTCGTTCTCTCGAGGTGAGCAGATCGTGACTCCAGTCGATCGTGGCGCGCAGAGTGCGCTGACGAGGGGGAGCGGTCCGCTCGCCAATGGTGAGCAGCCTGAAGCGGTCAGCCAGGCGCGCTGCGATCTGCTCCACGGAAAGCATGCGAACCCAGGCAGCCGCCAGTTCGATCGCCAGCGGAATGCCATCCAGGGCGCGGCAAAGCTCGGCAGCGGCGGCGGCATTGGCCGGGCCAATGGCAAATCCTGGCCGGGACGCCGCAGCCCGGTCGGCAAATAGGCGGATCGCCGCGTAGCTTAATGGCTCCTCCGGTGCTGGGGCCTCCGCAACTGCCGCGGCCCGTCCAAGCACCCCCACCGCGTCGGCGGGCGGGACGGACAGTGGTGGCACTTGCCACACGGTCTCGGCTGGTACGCGCAACGGCTCGCGGCTCGTCGTCATCAGCCGCAGGCCCGGCGAACTGGCCAGCAACCGCTCGCACACGTGTGCGCACGCATCGATCACGTGCTCGCAATTATCAAGGGCCAGCAGCAGCCGACGGGGCCTGAGCGTGTCCGCAAGCGTGTCAAGCAGCGGGCGTCCCCGTTCTTCGTCGACACCGATCACCGACGCTACCCGTGAGACAACCAGATCAGGCTGCCGGATATCACCGAGTTCGACAAACCACACTCCATCGGGGAATTTGTCCGTCAGAGTGGAGAGGGTTCGCACCGCCAGCCGCGTCTTGCCGATGCCGCCTGGCCCGCAAAGCGTCAAGGCACGGGTCTTGGTTATGCGCCCCCGCAGCTCGTCGAGTTCGCGCTCACGCCCAACGAAACTAGTCGGCTTTTCGGGCAAATTGGTATGAACATTTTCCGTCGTCATGGTTCCGGAGCCCGACATATCGTCGCGATGCTATCGCAGTATCACACTGTGGCCGTCAGATCATGAACTCCGGGTCCCGTATGGGCGCCGGTGGGTCGCCAACCGCCGTTGGCGACCGAACTCGCCGACGTCGGATTCGCGTACCTGAGGGCGCCGGTCATGCAGGTCACTGCCCTGGACACGCCAACCCCATACAGCAAACCCATGGAAGACTACGTTCTGCCAAGTGAGGAGAAGATCGCCGTAGCGGTCCGCGAGGTCCTGAGCATCGCACCAGTCGCCTAGTGGCGAGTGATTCGCGCTGGGCGCACGCGCCGGATGGTGTGCATAGGTGCCGAACGGCTGCCGCGGGATCGACCGTCGTTGTTGCTGCACCACCAGCGATGGGCGCGAAGGTCATCCGGCGTGGTTCGCCGACCTGGCCGGTTCGTCGAGCGGTTGCCCGCGCAGCAGCCGTGCGTGCAACAGCGGCCCCGTGGAGTCCAGACGGACCGGGAGAAAGGGTGCGGCGATGGTAGCGCCATATACCGCTGTAGGGCTGGTCACGACCGTGTGGGGAATACGTCGCCGGGCCGAGATCACCCGCAACATCGAACACATTTCGCACGTGATCGCCGCGGCTTCGTGGCTGTCGAGCCTGGACCTGCCGGTTCGGCTGGTGGCCATACCCGAGGGCGCGCTGCAGGGCTTTACTGACGAGGTCTTCGACATGGACCACGAGGAGTACGCCCGCGAATGCGCGATCGATGTGCCCGGCGAGGAGACCGAGGCACTCGCGGAGCTCGCGGGGAGGTGGAACGTGTTCATCATGGCCCAGGCAAAGGCGCGGCATGAATCCTTCCCCGGCCGTTTCTTCAATGTGGGCATTGTTATCGCCCCCTCCGGAGAGGTCATCCTGAAACACCACAAACTCGCCACCCTCTACCCGGTTGAGCATTCGGTGACGCCACATGACGTGTGGGACCGGTGGGTGGAACTGAACGGCGAGACGCTCGATGCCTTCTATCCGGTCGTGGACACCGAGATCGGACGGCTCGGGATAATGATGGCGAACGAGGCCTCCTACCCGGAGAACGCGAGAGGTCTGGCGATCAACGGGGCCGAGGTCACCTACCGCGCCTCCTACCCGCACCCGCATACGGGCAATGACTACTTCGAGATCCAGAACCGCGCGCGGGCGCTCGACAACAACTTCTATGTCGTTGCCCCGAACCTGGCCACCTACTATCTCGAGCAAGACTCGGATGTGCCGATCGACACGTTCGGCGGGCGCTCGATGATCGTCGATTACAAGGGCCGGATCGTGGGCAAACACTTGTACGGCGCTGGATCCTCCTATGTGGCCGGGACCGTTGACATCGAGGCGCTTCGAGACCATCGCGCCAGGGCGCAGTGGGGCAACTGGACGAAGGATCTCCGCACCGAGCAGTACAGGCTGATCTACGATCGCCCGATCTATCCGAAGAACCTGTACTTGGACCGCGCGCCCTACCGGCACGAGGAGTTCCGCCGTGAGGTCATCGAAAAGCAGGTCAAGAAGATGCATGACCTGGGAATCTGGGCGCCTCCATCGTCGAAGTAATACCCGGGGCCCGGGGGCCCCGGTGTGAAAGGGAGATTGCTATGCCCGCCACCGCACTGATCACTGGCGGTACCGGAGGCCTCGGCGTCGCGGTGACCGACCGATTCCTCCGCGGGGGCTGGCGGGCCGTGGTGCCCTGGAAGTTCGATAGAGAGCTTGACCGGGTGGATCGGCATCCTCGACTCGCCCTGGTCGAGGCCGATCTATTCGAGGCAGCGCCGGTGGCGCGCTGCGTCGAGATTGCGGCCTGCCAGCCGGACGCTCCGCTCGGCGCGGTGGTCAACCTGGTCGGCGGCTACGCCGCAGGCGGGCGGGTACATGAAACACCGGCCGAGGACTTCGAGGCGCAGCTTCGGCTCAACCTGCGCCCGACCTATCTCGTCGCACAGGCGGCGATCCCTCACCTGCTGCGCGGCGGTGGCGGCGCGATCGTGTGCGTGTCGAGCCGCGCCGCCGTTCGGCCGTTCAGCGGGGCGGCGGGGTATGTGGTGGCCAAGGCGGCCGTGCTCGCGTTGGTTGACGCGCTCGTGGCCGAGTACCGCCACGACAACATCCGGATCAATGCGATCTTGCCGAGCGTGATCGACACCCCCGCTAACCGCTCTGCCCAGCCCAAAGCCGACACGAGCAGATGGGTGCGGCCCGAGGAGATTGCGGAGACGATCTACTTCCTCTGCGGCCCTGAGGCTGGGCCCGTCAGCGGAGCCCATCTGCCCGTTTACGGCCGTGCCTGAACCGCGGCGCCTGAACCGCGGCGGCCCGAGCAGCGGCGGCCCGAGCAGCGGCGGCCCGAGCAGCGGCGGCCCGAGCAGCAACGTCAGACAGCCGCGTGGAACGCGGCGAAGATGATTGCGCTGATTCTGTCCACCATCTCCGCGGCGGGCATTCTGACGTCCACGCTGACCAGATAGTTCACCCGTTCCAGCATCATAAGGCAGGCGAGCGCGGTCAGTTCCGCATGCTCGGCCTGCGGTGCGGCCCCCGTCATTCCCTGGGCGATCGCCTCCGAGAGGCGGAAGAGCAACTGCAATCCTTCGCTGAAGAAGTCCTCACCGATCACGTCAGCCTGGCTGAGGGTCCGGATCACGGTGGCATGCGTCGCGTATGTATCACAGAACCGCTGCACCCATTGCCGCAGTGCCGCGCGCCCCGCATCGTCAGAGGTGACACGCGGGAACTCCTGAGCGATCACCTCCATGTCGTGCAGGGCATCTCGGGTCAGCGCCTTGAAAAGGTCTTCCTTGTTCGCGAAGTACAGGTAGAAAGTGCCGTGCGAGGTTTTGGCGGCTTTGACGATGTCGTCCACCCGCACCGCGTGAAAACCGCGCTCTTCGAACGCGGCGCGTCCGGCGTCGAGGAGCTTGCGCATGGTTGCGCGGCCCTGGGCCCGAAGTTCACGATCGCGGGCCGGAGCGCCTCCACCAAGCGAGGGGCGAGGCTGCCTGGCATTCCGCTCGCCGCGGCTGGCTTTCTGTGTCATGTTCGCGAGACTAGCCTGTTGACTAATCGAGATGCCCTGTTCCCGGGGCTGTTGGTTTCGGGCGCGTCGGCTGGAGGAGCTGTGATGTTGCGCACGCTTGCCGCTGAAGCTGCCCGCCGGTTCGGGCAACGAGTGTCGTTTGCCGCTGTCCGCCCGGCGGCGCGGCCGGAGCCTGTCCAGGTTCCGGGGCCGCCTGGGCAGGCGCAGGCCGCATCGGAGTCCCCGGTGGAAGCGCCGGCTGGGACATTGGTCAGTCCGGCGGCTGGCTGGCAGGTCAGTTATGCCGAGCTCGACCGGCTGTCCGACGAGGCAGCGGCTGGGCTGGCCTTCCGTGGTGTGCTTCCCGGCGACGTGGTCGCCCTCGCGCTGCCGAGCACGCCGGAGTTTCCGATCTGCTACCTGGCCGCCGTCAAGATCGGGGCTATCGTGGCGGGGCTCGATCCGCGCTGGCCGCCCGTGGTGCTCGACCGGCTCACCGATCTGCTGCGGCCGACGGTGACCGTGGCGCCGTTCGGGCTGAACGTCGGGCCCGGGCCCGACGGTGAGCTGATTCGGGTTACGCCGGCCAGGGACAGCCGTGGGGCGCTCGCGGGGCTCCGCCGCGCGGAGCTGCCACCACCGCCGCTGCCACCGGATCCGGCCCGCCCCGCTGTGATCGCATTCAACTCGAGCAGTTCGGGTACGCCGCGCGGGGCCGTGTTCGGGGTTCGCCAGCTGGACGCGATTCGGGCCGCCGAGGCCGGTGAGCGGTGGGGGAGCGGAGTGGGCAGCGTCCTGCTTACGGCTGTCCCATTCGCTCATTACAGCCTCATGACACGCTTGCCGACCTTCCTGCAGTCAGGGCAGACGTGTGTCCTTATGGGCTCCTGGCGAGCCGAGCAGGTGCCACGCCTCGCAGCGGCGGTTCAGGCGAACCGGCTCAGCGGTTTGCCGGCCCAGCTCGCCGAACTCGCGGCGCAGCAGAATCCGCCGAGCGACGGCTTGCCGCATGTCGAGATAATCGTGTCCGGAGGTGCCACCACGCCGGCTGGGCTCGTGGCTGCGCTCCGCCAGCGCTTCGGCACGCCGGTCCAGGTGACGTACGGCTGCGCGGAGGCGGGGCTCGGCCTGAGTACGTACCCGGATGATCTGGCCACCGATGTCGATGGATGCGTCGGTTGCCCGATGTCGGGCGTCACACTCGCCTTGCGTGATTCCGCCGGCCATGAGGTCCCCCGTGGCGAGACGGGTCAGGTGTTGCTGCGGTCGTCGGCCTGCATGAGCGGCTACTGGAATGATCCACAGGCGAGCACCGCCGCTTTCACCAGCGACCGTTTTGTGCGCACCGGCGACCTTGGTCGGCTCAACGAGGAGGGTCGGCTGGTACTGGCGGGCCCCGGCGGCGGCTAGGGGCTAGCACCGGCGGCTGTATGCTGCCCTCGGTGAGCGCGGGTGCCGCGGGGGCCGTTGGCCGTCCATCTAAGAGCCTGTTCGCAAAAAAGGTTGCGGCGTCACCGCAGGCTCTGATGACGCGTTCGCGATCCCAGGTTGGTGTGATCGGGCTCACCACCGCCACGGCCCTCGTATATGCGACCTTCGGCCTGGTCCACTTCCGCCGTTTCCGCGACGGTACCTTCGACCTCGTCATCTTCGACCAAGCGGTGCGGAATTACGCGCATCTCCATGCGCCTGCCTCGATGGCCAGGGGCGTGGCCAACGGCATCAGTACGCACTTCAACGTACTCGGAGATCATTGGTCTCCCATCCTGGCCGTGCTCGCGCCGCTGTACTGGATCCATGACGGTCCCGCGAGCCTGATCGTCGCGCAGGCGCTGCTGTTCGCGCTTGCCATCCCGCCGATGTGGATCTACGCCCGGCGCCTGCTCGGGCCGCGCGCGGCCTATTTCGTTTGCGTGGCCTACGCGCTCAGCCTGCCGATCGCTTCCGCGCTCAACTTCGACTTTCATGAGGTCGCTTTTGTACCCCTGCTGACGGCCGTGATGGCCGAACGGCTTCAGGCCGGACGTCGGCGGCACGCGATCCTTGCGGCGACCGCCCTTCTGTTGGTCAAGGAGGACATGGGCCTGCTGGTCGCGGGTTTCGGAATCTACCTCTTCCTGATCCGCCAGTGGCGGATCGGCCTCGCCTTCATGGTCGGCGGCGTGGCCGCTACATGGCTCGCCACCCGGGTTCTGATTCCGGCATTCGGCGGTTCGGCGACGTTCTACTGGGCTTATGGCGAACTCGGCAACTCCGTGGCGAGCGCCGCATGGCACGCGGTGATTCATCCCCTGCACACGCTGCACATACTGGTGACCCCCTGGGTCAAGGTCGCCACAGTGCTGTCTTTGCTGGCGCCCCTTGGGTTCCTGGCGCTTGCCTCACCGCTCGTTGTCGCGGCCGTACCTCTGCTGCTGGAACGTATGCTCGCCACCGGGTTCCCGACGTGGTGGACGTCGGGATACCACTATGACGCCTTCATCGTCATGGTCGTGATGCTCGCCGCTGCGGACGGTGCCGCACGGATACAGCGCCGTCTTGACGGTAGGTGGCCGCGGCTGCGGCTTCGGCTGCCCGCTGGGCGATCGGCCGGGCTGACATCCGCGTGGGCCGTGGCGATCTGCGTGGCCGCGATCGCGGCACTGCCGTGGACACCGCTCGGGCAGATTCTGCACCCGAAGTTCTATACGGTGAACGCCCGTATCAGCGCCGCGGAGATGGCGGCAGCAATGGTTCCTGACCGGGCGCTGGTTGAGGCGGCCGACTATGTTGGCCCGCGACTATCGGGCCGTGCGCAGGTGCTTCTCCTCGATGGGACCCCGCGGTGGGCGCCGTGGGTGGTCGCGGACACCCGCGGCCTCGACTTTCCGTTCTGTTCACCTGCCGACCAGGCCCACCTGGTCTCATACCTGGAGCAGCACGGGTATACACCAGTATTCGCCCGCGACGGATATGTCGTGCTACGGCGGCCCGCTGATGCCCGCACGCAGGCCGCGCTTCGTCATCCTGTCCCGGCCAGCAGGCTTCGCGGCAACCTCTGCCCGCGCTACCAGACCTGATCGCCGGGACTCCGTTGATCAGGCACGGCGGCTGCCGCGACACTGGTCACGTGATCAGCAGGAGTGCGGCCAGCCTCCGGTGTGCCAGCCCGACCCAGCTGGGAAGGCCACCAGTTCCACCGGCCGAGCAGCACGACCGTCGACGGGACGAGAAGGGTTCGCACCAGGAACGTGTCCATGAGGATCCCGAGCGCCAGGCCGAAGCCGATGTCGCGGAGCTGGCTGGACTCGTTTCCGCGGCTGCCGACAAACGCAAACACACCGAACGTTCCGGCCAGCACCAGCCCGGCGGAGGTCACTGTCGTGCCCGTGGCACTCAGCGCACGTGTTACCGCCTCGCGCAACGGGTACGTGTGCACTTCCTCTCTGATTCTGGTCATGACGAGGATGTTGTAGTCCTCACCCAGGGCCAGCAGAAAAACGAACATTAGGAAGGGCAGGAAGAAGATTAGCCCGCCGGAGCTGCCGAGGTCGATGAACAAGAGCACGGCCAACCCCAGGGCCGCGAAATAGGAAAGTGCCACCGAGGCGATGAGGTACAGGGGAGCTACCAGGCTGCGCATGACCAGGGCGAGCAGTATCCCGATGGCCACGATCGCCAGCGGAATGACCCGGCTCAGGTCGCTGTTCGACGTGCTGCTGATGTCGTAGATCGCTGGTGCCTGCCCGCCGACACCAGAGTCGGCGGCGCCGATCGCCTTGGCCACCGCGGCGGTCTGGGAACGGATCGCGGGGACGGCATTCAGTGCCTTGGTCCCGCCCGGATCGCCAGCCTTCAAGCCGACGAGAAATTGGATGGTTCGCCCATCCGGGCTCACGTAGTTGGCCGTGGCGCGGTACGCCTGGTATATGCCACGCGGCACGTCAGCTCCCGCGGGCGGTGTGGGTGGCAGCGCCTTGGCGGGTCCGAGCGTGGCGTGCAGCGTGGCCAGCTGACCAGGCGTCAGCGCGGCGCCGGCTGGATTGAGCGGCCCCGTTACCGTGGTGAAGAGCCCGCTCGCCCGGAGCTTGTTCGCGGCAGCTGTCAATGGCGCAGAGTCGGCCCAGGCGGGCGAGCGCAGCACGAAGATCAAGTTGGTGGGGTTCGACGACGACTGTGGGAAATGGCGCGCGAGCAAAGAGTCCCCGGCCGCCGAATCGGTGCCCGCCGACGGGCTGGTGGTCCCGCCGAACCCCGCGGCCATGTACCCAGCTGACGCGCTGGCGAGCGCGCCGAAGAAAACGACTCCCACCGTCAGCGTCACCGCGGGCCGGCGCACGATGCGCCCGGCGATCTCACCCCACAGGCCGGGCCGGCCAGCGCCGCCCGTTGTCTTGCTCGGCCAGAATGCCGCCCGCCCGAAAATGGCCAGGAGTGCGGGCAGCAGGGTCAGGCCCGCGGCGAGCATCACCCCGATGCCAATGGCCAGCGGGATGCCAAGGTCGGAGTAGAACTCGAAGCTGGCGACCAGCAGCGTGAGTAGCGCAGCGACGACCGTGCCGGCGGAGAACGTGATCGACTCGCCCACCCGGGTGATGGCCTTGACCACGGCGTCTCTTGGCGCCAGCCCTCCCCGCAACTCCTCACGTGTCCTGAACACCAGGAACAGCCCGTAGTCCGTGCCCGCACCGAGCACCAGGACGATCAGCAGGAATTGCGCGATCACCGACACCTTCAGGCCGTGCTGTGCAGCCTCCGCGACCAGCGGTCCAGATATCAGCACCGCCAGGAATGCGGGCGCGAGCGTCAGCAGCGGGGCGAGCAAAGCACGGAAGACTAGCAGCAGCAAGACGATGATGAACAGCGCGGACAGGTTCTGGATCTGGTTGCCCGTGGATCCCGACTTGGCCTGATTGTCCACCTGGTCGGCGATGGCGCCCGCCAAGTGCGCCTGCAGGCCGCTGGGCAGGCCCGCGCTGGCGATTCTTGCGCGCAGCGAGTTGACCAGGTCAGTTTGCCCATTCTGGCCGCCAGCGAACCGGGCCAGCACCAGCAGTTCTTCGGCCTGCCCGTCAGGTGATCGCCCGAGGTCTTTGACCGTATCTACCGTCGCGACGGTGCGGAGCTTGCCCTGGAGCGCAGGGAGGGCCGCCACATCGGCAGCGGTCAGCGTCCCGCCTTGACGCGCGGCCACGACCGGAACCGCCTGCAGGTTCGTCGCGCCGAATGGGGCCGCGAGCGTCGCCGCGTGCATGCTCGGCGCGCTTGACGGCAGGAACTTGGTGTTGTTGCTCTGGCTCACGCTGGATAGCGCGGGAAGCAGCGCGACGGCGGCGACTGCGCCAGCCACCCACGCCACGAGCATCAGCCAGCGGAACCGGACCGAGAATCGCCCGATCGCGGCGAAGACGGCGTCAATATGCACGGGCCGACGATACGTGAGGAAGGTTCGTAGGTCGCTCCTCGCTCAGCCGCTTCTCAGAATGTCACCGGCGACGGCCGGCCCGCCCGCCGCCCCCGCGGCCGGTGGAAGGCGACGGTGGAACGCGACAGCGGAAAAGGCGCCAGGTCCGAGCAATCGGGTACACAAACCGCCCATCTATCGGATACTGGGGGTCATCCGGAGGTGATGATTCGATGCGGCACCTGGTCGGGATCGTTCTGGGAATCGTCATGGCCGCGGCCCTTTTTCTCGGCGGCGGATGGGGGTTTCACCGACTGTCGAACCTGAGCGCCACGAACGCGCACCTGACAAGCACGAGCGGGCTGACCGCGCTCGCTGCTCTTCTCGCGACAGGTCTTCTGCTGGGCGTGTTGATGGCTGCGCCGCGGATTTCACCGCTGGCGACCGCGCTGCCGGGCATCGCTGCGCTCGCCGCTACCGGGCTGTATGCGGTGAGCCCGCACCGCACGCTCGACCTGATTCCGATGAAGAACTCCACGTTCGGCCTCGGTGCCCACACGCTGCTCGTCACGGGCGTGTACGCGCTCCTCGGCGCCGCGATGCTCATCCCGATGTTCGTGCCGTCACGCTGGCGGAGACAGCCCATCGACGAGGAGGAGGAGTCGATGGGAATGGCCGCAGCGTCCAGCTACCTCTCCTGACCTAGCCTCGTCAGCAGCGCCGGACCCGGCCAGGGGTCGGGTCCGGCGCCCTTCGATCGAACTCAGTGGACCTCGAAGAACTGCTCGTCCTCGGTGGAGCCCCTCAAAGCCACCGTGGACGAGTTCGGTGTGACGGCCGTGTTGACCAGGTCGAAGTAACCGGTGCCGACTTCCCGCTGGTGCTTGGTGGCGGTGTAGCCGGACGTCTCGGCCGCAAACTCGGCCTGCTGCAGGCGCACGTAGGCCGGCATGCCTTCGGCGGCGTAGCCCTGCGCGAGTTCGAACATCGAGTAGTTGAGCGCGTGGAATCCGGCGAGCGTGATGAACTGGTACGCGTACCCCATCTCGCCAAGCTCGCGCTGGAATTTCTCGATCGTGCCGTCGTCCAGGTCCCTGCGCCAATTGAACGACGGTGAGCAGTTGAAGGCGAGCATTTGGTCCGGGTACCTGGCCTTGATGCCCTCGGCGAACTCGCGCGCCAGCCGCAGGTCCGGCAGCGACGTCTCCATCCAGAGCAGGTCTGAGTAAGGAGCGTAAGCCAGGCCACGTGCGATGCACGCCTTGATCCCGTTGTGCACGCGGTAAAAGCCCTCGGCGGTCCGCTCGCCCGTCAGGAACTCACGGTCCCGCGAGTCGATATCGCTCGTGATCAGTGAGGCGGACTGGGCGTCCGTGCGGGCGATCACGATCGAGGGCACGCCGCACACGTCGGCCGCCAGCCGCGCGGCGGTCAGCGTCCGGATGTGCTGCCCAGTCGGGATGAGCACCTTCCCGCCGAGGTGGCCGCACTTCTTCTCGGACGCCAACTGGTCCTCCCAGTGCACGCCCGCCGCGCCCGCCGCGATCATTCCCTTCATCAGCTCAAAGGCGTTCAAGACACCGCCGAAACCCGCTTCGGCGTCCGCCACGATGGGCGCAAGCCAGTACGGTGCGTCAGTCTGGCCCTCCGACCAGGTGATCTGGTCGGCACGCAGCAGCGCGTTGTTGATGCGGCGCACCACCTGCGGCACCGAATTGACCGGGTACAAGCTCTGATCGGGGTAGGTCTGCGCGGCGAGGTTGGCGTCCGCCGCGACCTGCCAACCGGACAGGTAAATGGACTTCAGCCCCGCACGTACCTGCTGCACTGCCTGGTTGCCCGTCAGCGCACCGAGCGCGGCGACGTAGTCCTCTTCCTGCATCAACCACCAGAGGCGCTCGGCGCCGATCCGCGCGAGCGTGTGGTCCTCTTGAACGGTGCCGCGCAGCCGCACCACATCCTCGGCGGAGAATTCACGCCGCGTGCCCCTCCAACGCGGATCGGTGTCCCACTCCTGCCGCAGCTCGGCTGCCGCTTCCTTGATCCGGTCGGTACCGGCAGCTGTGCCCTCGAGGCGACTTTCGGTCACGGTCATTTGTCTCAGCACTGCCTTCTGTGTCGTCCCCTGGGTCGGTATAGCTGAAGTCTGTCTCCCCAGCGGTGCCAGGCCAAGGATCGGCAGTGTAGAAGATTGAAGAAAGTTTCTATAGGATGAACATATGAAGGACTTCTTGACAGAAGAAGCTCTAAGTTTGACAGAACTTGATGGTCTAGACCTTATGCTATTCGGGCAGCGGCTGCGGCATCTGCGCCGGGCCCGTGGGTTCACGCTGGCTGAGCTTGGCGAGCGGGTCGGCCGGGCCCCGTCCGCGCTTTCGCTGCTCGAGAATGGCCGCAGGGAGCCGAAACTGTCGCTGCTCAACGCGCTCGCCGAGGCGCTGTCGGTGCCGTCGACCGAGCTGATCCGGCGCCAGGCGCCGAACCGCCGCGCTCAGCTTGAAATCGCGATCGAGGAGGCGCAGCGAGACCCCGTCTATGCCTCGCTTGGCCTGCCGCATCTGAGGGTGGGCGCGCGCGTGCCCAACGACGTTCTCGAGCATCTGCTCGCCGTGTATGCGGAGCTGCGCCGGCAGCGCACCAAGCCGACAGCCACGCCGGAAGAGGCGCGGCGGGCTAATGCCGTCCTCCGGCAGCAGATGCGCGAACGCGGCAACTACTTCCCGGCGATTGAGCGCGAGGCGGCGCAGACCCTGGACGCTGTGGGCTACCGGGGCGGCGCGCTGTCCCAGGGCACCATCCTCGCCATCGTCACCAAACATGGCTTCACCGTCCGCTACGTCCAGGACCTGCCCCGGTCGGTACGGTCGGTGGCCGACCTGCGGAACCGGCGGATCTACGTCAAGCAGGAGTCGATCGGCATGCACTCGCCGCGCACGATCCTGCTCCAGGCCATTGGCCACTTCGTGCTCGGCCACGCACCGCCCGCCGACTTCGCCGACTTCCTTCGCCAGCGCGTGGAGGCCAACTACTTCGCCGCCGCCGTGCTCGTGCCCGAACAGCCCGCGGTGCGGTTCCTGGCCGAGGCCAAGGACGACCGGTCGGTGTCGGTCGAGGACCTGCGCGACGTCTTCTCGGTCTCCTACGAGATGGCCGCGCACAGGTTCACCAACCTCGCCACCCACCATCTCGGCGTTACCTGCCACTTCGTCAAGAATGACGAGGGCGGGATCATTTACAAGGCGTACGAGAACGACGGCCTGATCTTTCCCGCGGATCCCGCTGGCGCGATCGAGGGACAGCGCATGTGCCGTCACTGGTCCGGCCGCCAGGTCTTCTCCTCTGCCGAGCGCTTCTCGCCGCACTACCAGTACTCCGACACCCCCGCGGGAACGTTCTGGTGTGTGGCGCAGATCGACCCCGGCCGGGAGCGCGGATTCGCCATCACCCTCGGCGTGGCCTATGCGGAGTCGCGGTGGTTCCGCGGCCGCGACACGACCCGGCGAATGGTGTCGACCTGCCCCTCACCCGAATGCTGCCAGCAGCCGCCCGCCGAGCTCGCGGAACGCTGGGAGGGCATGGCGTGGCCGTCCGCGCGCGCACACTCCCATATCCTGTCCGCACTGCCCACGGGATCCTTCCCCGGCGTCGACCAGGGCGACGTATATGAGTTCCTTGAGCGCCACGCGAACGAGTAGGCGGCACTCCACCGAACGTTTTACTTGCCGGAAACGTGCTGGGTAACGAGGCCGTTGTAGCAAGTACCTTGTGGCCCACCAGAGGAGGGGTAGTGCTGCCTGAGGTCCGCACCTGGCTACGTGACCACACGGCCACCGCCGCTCAGTGGCCTGCTGACATCCTCGCCAGCGCCAAGGGCCGCACCCGAGTCAGCGTTGTGCTGCCTGCGTGCAACGAACGCCACACGGTCGGCCACATCGTGACGGCCATCCGCCGGGAGCTGATGCAGGCGCACCCGCTCGTGGACGAAATCATCGTGATCGACTCCAGATCCACCGACGACACCGCGCGGGTGGCGGCACAGGCGGGCGCCCGGGTGTTCCACCAGGATGAGGTGCTGCCCTCGCTGGCGCCCGAATTGGGCAAGGGCGAAGCGCTGTGGAAGTCGCTCGCGGTCACTACCGGCGACCTCATCGCGTTCGCCGACGCGGACGTGCGGAACTTCTCGCCCTCGTTCGTCACCGGCCTGCTCGGGCCGTTGCTCGCGGACCAGGCCTTGAGCTACGTCAAGGGCAGTTATGACCGGCCCATAATGGGCTCAGATGACCCCGGCGGACGGGTGACCGAGCTGGTCGCGCGGCCCTTGCTCAACATGCACTGGCCGCTGCTCGCCGGATTCGTTCAGCCGCTTGCGGGCGAGTATGCGGCGCGCCGGGAGGTGCTGGAGCGGGTTCCGTTCGTGACCGGCTATGGCGTCGAGTTCGGTTTGCTTGTGGACGTCCTGGAGGCGCAGGGACTTGCCGCCATGGCGCAGGTCGATCTGGGTACGCGCGTGCACTCGCATCAGTCCACCGCGGCACTTGGCCGGATGGCGGGCCAGATCTTGCTGACCGCTTGGTCCCGGCTGGAGCGGCAGGGCCTGATCGTCGCAAGCGAGCAGCCAGCCCCCGTGCTCACACAGTTCTACCGGGATTCCGCGGGCTCTGCCGTCCACTACCCCGATGTGCGCGACGTATCGGTGGCTGAGCGGCCGCCGATGGTGGAGATCCCGGAATATCTGGCCGGCCGGATGCTCGCCGGGCAGGCTTGACAACCCATTGGTTCATAACGGCTGCGCGGCGTGTCGCCATCGGTTATGCGGGGGCATCCGGGGGTTGTCTCCCCGGGCTGGCACCGTGTCCTCGCTAGCCGCTGCCGCGGCTCGGTCCGTATGCGTCCGGTGGCGGCTGCCTGACGTTGATGTGGGTGATCAGCGTGCTCAGCCACGAACCATCCACCTTGGCCCGGGGCCCCAGCGTTCGCCCGAGGAAGTTGAGTGGCTGCAGTAGCGGCTCGCACTCCTTCGGCGGCGCGTTCAGTGAGTAAAGCAGTGAGCACAGCCACATGGAAAGGTCCTGCGTCTGCCTGGCGTTTATCCGGGCGAGCAGCGATCTGGAGAGGCTGTCGTAAGCGAGGTTGGTGTTGGCCGCCGCCTCAGGCGCGTCTTGCAGGAAGGTCTCGAGTGACGCCTTCTCCCTGACCAGAACCGACGTCACCCGGGCCAGCCCGGCAACGTTGCGCACCAGCGCTTGGCGATTCTGCCGGACGAACGCGGCCACCTGGCCCAGCGTCATGGCCAGGCTGGCCAGCGCGGCACGCAGTTCGGGCCGTTCCTGGTTGAGCTGGGCGGAAACACCGGACAGATCATGCAAGAACGCGGTGAGCTGCCGGTCGCTAGCTGCGAGGGCCGAGACGAACGTGTTGAGGCCGGTCACGGTTCGCGCGACGTTGCCGCTGTTCTCGGCGAGCGTGCCTGCCGCTTGCGAGGCGTTGGCGAGAGTCTGATGGAACGCGGCGCCCTCGCCCCTCAGGTTCGTGGCTCCCACGTGCAGTAACCGTGACAGCGCGCCGCGCGAATTGGCGCCATTCGGACCGAGAGCCTGCGCCAGCTGGGTCAGTGCGGCGGTCGCCTCGTCGGGTTCGACGGGAACCACCGTTCGCGCCAGTGGGATAACAGCGCCGCTGTGCAGCACCGGGCCGTTCCGGTAGGCGGGCGTGAGCTGTACATACCTGTCGGAGACGAGGGACGGGGAGACGATGACCGCGCGCGCGTTGGTCGGCACCCTGAACCTGGCGTCGTAGCTGAAGACGATCCTGACGGTGTTCCCCTCGGGCGTGACCGTGGAGACCCTTCCGACCTTTACGCCAAGAATGTCCACATTGCTGCCGGGATAGACACCGATCGCCCGCTGGAAGTAGGCGGTGGCGGTCACCTGTTGATGTCTGGGCCAATCCCTGCCCGCCACCACTAAGATCGCGGCCGCAGCAGCGGCCAGCGCCACTGCGACGATCGCTGTCCGAGTAACCAGCCTGCGAGCTAGTGTCGCTGCGTAACTGTCCGTGTGATATGAGTGACCAATCACGGACGTAAGTTATCACTTTCGCGCGTCCAGGTCGGGTATCCGCATGAAGCTTTGGCCTGCCGCGACAGTCCTTCACCGCCAACTGCTGGGTAATCTCCCAGTAAATCGCAGAACTACACAGTGTAGTGTAGTCCGTCGCCAGGACGCGCACAGTGTTTGGCCGTGTGGTTCGGCTCGGTCGGGCCGCTGGCGGATCACGGTCAGGCGCGCGGGCCATGATCCGCTGGAACCATGATCCACTGGAACGGAGACTTTTCAGCGATATCTGCTGAGAAGGCTCCGACGTAAGGGATCAAGCTGGCCGCACGCCACCCTGGCGCGCCTTGGCTGGCGCCTTGGGTATCAAATTATGACGTTAGGTAGCTGAACGGCTGCATCTCGGCACCGCGGGTGGTGCGCGGGCCGCATCCGGCCACGGTGAGTGGCCGACCGGCTGCATCCCAGTGGCCTGGGTGGCCCACCGCGTCTTGTTCAGGGGCTTTCATGGCGAGCCCAAGTATTACTTGCGAGTAACATGACTCTTGACCGCACCATACCCACCGATCAGCCGGGGTTTACCGCACGCGAGCCGGTCGCTCGCCGGGCATCGCCGTCCCCGAGGAGCGTGATGAGCACGGACCCTGAGACTCCGCCGACGTTCTCACTTGAGCTCAGCGAAGACCTGCGCGACATCCGCGGCTGGGTGCACGACTTTGCCGCGAACGTCATCAGGCCCGGCGGCGCCGAGTGGGACGAGCGCGAGGAGACGCCATGGCCGATCTTGGAGGAGGCCTCCAAGATCGGTCTGTACTCGCTTGACTTCTTTGCCCAGCAGTCGCTCGAACCCACCGGGCTGGGTATACCCGTCGCCTTCGAGGAGCTTTTCTGGGGGGATGCCGGGATCGCCCTTTCGCTGGTAGGTTCCACGCTTGCCGCGGTCGCCGTTGTGGCCAATGGCACCCCTGAGCAGGTCGCTGAGTGGCTGCCGCCGATGTTCGGCGAACCTGGGGACGTCAAGCTGGGCGCGTTCTGCGCTTCCGAGCCTGACGCGGGCAGCGATATCGGGGCCATCAGGACGCGGGCGCGTTACGACCAGGCGACGGATGAGTGGGTGCTGAACGGTACCAAGACCTGGGTGACCAACGGCGGGATCGCCAACGTGCATGTGGTCGTCGCCGCCGCCGAGCCCGAGCTCGGAGTCCGCGGCCAGGCAAGTTTCATTGTGCCGCCGGGCGTTGCGGGCCTCCGCCAGGGACAGAAGTTCCGCAAGCACGGCATCCGCGCATCGCACACGGCTGAGGTAGTCCTCGATGAGGTCCGGGTTCCCGGGCGGTGCCTGGTCGGCGGGAAGGAGCGGCTCGACGAACGGATCGCCCGTGTGCGCGAGGGCAGGCGAAGCGGTGAGCAGGCCGCCATCAAGACATTCGAGGCTTCGCGTCCTGCCGTCGCGGCGATGGCTGTTGGAGTCGCTCGCGCCGCGTTCGAATTCGCCAGGGATTACGCGCTGGACCGGGTCCAGTTTGGCAGGCCGATCGCCATGAACCAGGCGGTGGCGTACATGCTCGCGGACATGAAGACCTCGATCGACGCGGCCCGGCTGCTGGTCTGGCGTGCGGCATGGATGGCGCATGGCGGAAAGCCGTTCGATGAGGCCGAGGGCTCGATGTCCAAGCTCGTCTCGGGAGAGGTCGCGGTGCGGGTTACCGAGCAGGCGATCCAGATACTCGGCGGCAACGGTTACACGCGCGAGTATCCGGTGGAGCGCTGGCACAGGGATGCCAAGATATTCACGATCTTTGAAGGGACTTCGGAGATTCAGCGCATGATCATCGGCCGTGCCGTGACCGGCCTCGACATCCGGTAGGGCCGGTTTGAGGACCCGGTTCGCTCGTCTGCGTGCCTCCGGTACGACGCAGAGCGTGGGTTACGGTTGGCGCGTGGTCTCCGCGATGGCATTGCGACGGAGCGCGGCAGCTATCTCAGCCCATCGTGGCGGCGGCGAGACCGCGCCCGAGGGAACGTACGAGGGGTTCCGGGCCGCACTGGAAACGGGTGCCGAGTACATCGAGTTCGACATCAGGCGCACGGCGGATGCGCAACTGGTCGTGTACCACGACCCGGCGATAGGCAACGGCCGCATGCTCGCCACCATGGGCTATGCCACGCTGTGCGAGCTGGCGGGCTATGAGGTGCCACGGGTGGCCGAGGTGATGCACATGATCACCGGAAAGGCGACCGGGCATCTCGACCTCAAAGAGGTGGGCGATGAGGATGTGATCATTGAACAGGCGCTTGAGGTGCTCGGCCCAGGCAATTTCGTGGCGACGACGCTTGAGGATGCCTCGGTCGCCGCGATCAAACAACGGTTCCCCGCTGCGCCGGTGGCACTGTCCCTTGGCCGCGATCTCAGCGGACCATGGCTGACCCGCCTGTCGGCCCGCCGTCACGACCTGTATCCGGGAGATCGTATCCGTGCCTGCGGCGCGGACTGGGCCGCTATTAACCACCGGCTGGCGGTGTTCGGGGTGCTGCGCCAGTGCCACCGGCTTGGCATCAAAACGATGATCTGGACCGTCAACACCGACGCGGCGATTTCGCGCTGGCTCGCGGATCCCCGGGTCGACGTCGTGGTAACGGACTGCCCCCGGCGCGCGGTCGAGCTGCGTGACCGGCTGCGCGTGGGTGAGACTGGCGGCAGCGACACGTGAAGGGTATGCCGCCATGACGACAGCACGGGCGACGACGCCAGCGGAACTTACCAGCGAGGTACTCCGCGCCTACGGTGCCACGCCAGAGCCCCGGCGTCGGCAGATCCTGCAGTCCCTCGTCAAGCATGTGCACGCTTTCGTCACCGAGACGTCCCTGACGAGCGAGGAATGGCTCGCGGGAGTCCAGTTCCTGACCGAGACCGGGCAGATGTGCGACGAGGTGTGTGGTGGATATGGACTTCGCGCTCGAGCGGCTGCCCTAGGCACGGGCCGCGGAGCCTCGTCAAGGTGGTAATGGCGGGTAGCCGGTGTAGTTCTCTGCGAGCGTGGTCGCCGCTGCCCGCGAGCTGGTGACGTAGCGCAGCTGGGACAGCTGAAGTTGCGCTTCCATCGCACCAGCGCCCGGCGTGGCGTGCAGCATCGTGGTCATCCACCAGGAAAAGTGGGTGGCTCGCCAAACGCGCTTCAGGCAGGTGGCCGAGTAGGCGTCGGCGAGTTCCTCGCGCCCGCCGCGCAGCAGGCTGGTCAGTGCCTGCGCCAGAACGGTAACGTCGGAAAGCGCGAGGTTGAGGCCCTTGGCGCCCGTTGGCGGCACGATGTGGGCCGCATCCCCGGCCAGGAAGAGCCGCCCGTAACGCATCGGCGCGCTGACAAAACTCCGCATCGGAGTGATGCTCTTCTCCAGAACAGGGCCTTCCTTCAGCTCCCATCCTGGTATCCCGAACCGGCGCCGCAGCTCGCCCCAGATCCGATCGTCCGGCCACGCGGCGATGTCCTCGTCCGGCGCGACTTGCAGATACAGCCGACTTATCTGCGGGGTCCGCATGCTGTGCAGGGCGAAGCCGTTGCCGTGGTGGCAGTAGATCAGCTCGTCGGTGGATGGCGGGACGTCGGCGAGGATGCCCAGCCAGGCGTATGGGTAACCGGACTCATGGACGGTGCAAAGACCAGTGGGGATAGCCGGTCGGCAGATCCCATGGAAACCGTCACATCCGGCGATCGCGTCGCAGACCAGTTCCTTGCGCTCGCCGTCGGCACCTATATAGCGCAACACGGGCCGCGTGCTTTCGAGATCGCTGACTTCGGCGTCGCTGACGTCGAACTCGATCGGTTCCCTGGCCGCGACTCGCGCCGCGATTAGGTCCTTTACCACCTCGGTCTGGGCATACACGGTGACGGTGCGGCCGGTAAGGTCACGGAAGTCCACATGGTGGCGCTCCCCGTCGAACTGCAGGTAGATTCCGCCGTGTTCAAGGCCCTCACGATCCAGCCGGTCTGACAGCCCGGCGGCGCGCAGTACCGCCACGCTGCCCGCCTCGAGCACTCCGGCTCGCTGGCGCGCCTCGCAGTACGCGCGGCTCCGAATCTCCACCACGACCGAGTCGATGCCGCTGCGCGCCAGCAGATGCGACAACAAGAGACCGGCGGGGCCGGCGCCGATGATGCCTACCTGAGTACGCATTTCGTGCGCCTATCTCTCGGGGATCCCTAGCACAGATACGGGGGTTGGTTTCCCTGGCCACCGTAACCCAGGGTGTATCGGTGGCCGTCTCGATGCTCAAGTTTGTACGCATTGCGAACGAAAGTTCTGAATGCGAACTTAAGGACCTGGGACGGCGGTGTCAACGTGGCCGTCTAGGGCGTGGGGGCGGCAGTCCGGCCCTTCCGCGACGCTGCCGCCTCGTTGATCCGCTACGTCGGAGACATCCAAGCGAAATGAACTGAAAAGTCTCCGCTATCAGGGATCATGAGAGGTTCCGGGCCGCGCGAGACGCTGGAATCGCCGCCTAAGGAAGTTGACTAACCCGAGGCGCACTGCCTAGTGTTCGCATTTAGCACTTTTGTTCGCCCTACGAACGCCTGTATGAACACTCGAACGCCTGTATGAACGCCCGAACGCCTGTATGAACGCCCGATAGAACGCCCTGACGAGTGGAGAGCTCTCATGGCTGTGGTCGTTCCTCTTGACGAAGCGATTGCAGGTCTCGTCCACGACGGGGACACCGTGGCGCTGGAGGGATTTACGCACCTCATTCCGTTCACCGCGGGACATGAGATCATCCGGCAGCGACGGCGTGACCTCACGCTGGTCAGGATGACCCCGGACGTCATCTACGACCAGATGATCGGAGCGGGATGCGCACGGCGGCTGATCTTCTCATGGGGCGGTAACCCGGGCGTGGGCTCGCTGCACCGGTTCCGCGACGCGGTCGAGAACGGCTGGCCGGTGCCACTGGAACTGGAAGAGCACAGCCACGCTGGGATGGCCAACAGGTATATGGCGGGCGCGTCCGGGCTCCCGTTCGCGGTGCTGCGCGGCTACGCGGGTACGGACCTTGCGGCGAAAACATCCACCATCAAGCCGATTACATGCCCGTTCACGGGAGAGAACCTCGCCGCTGTCGCCGCGCTGAATCCGGATGTGACGATCATTCATGCCCAGCGGGCTGACCGTGCGGGCAACGTGCAGTTGTGGGGCATCACAGGAATTCAGAAGGAGGCGGTCCTCGCGGCGTCGCAGAGCCTGGCCACGGTCGAGGAAGTCGTCGATGAGCTTACCGATGTTCCCGGCGGCATCGTGCTGCCTACCTGGGCGGTCACGTCCGTGTCGGTCGCGCCCCGCGGCGCTCATCCATCCTACGCACTGGGTTACTCCGACCGCGACAATGACTTCTACGTCGCGTGGGATGCGGTGAGCAGGAACAGAGCTACGTTTGGGCGGTGGATCGACGATCACATCCACAAGGCGGTGCCGTGATGGCCGAGTACACCGCGGACGAGATGATGAGCGTCGCGGCGTCGCGCTCCCTGCGTGACGGTGCGGTCTGCTTCGTTGGAATCGGCTTGCCGAGCACGGCCGCCAACCTTGCCCGCCGTACGCACGCGCCACGCCTGGTGCTCATATATGAATCGGGCACGCTTGGGGCCAAACCGGGCACGCTGCCGCTCTCGATTGGCGACGGCATCCTGGCCGATACAGCGGATTCGGTAATCAGCGTCCCTGAGGTTTTCAACTACTGGCTGCAGCCGGGGCGAATTGACGTCGGCTTCCTCGGCGCGGCTCAGCTCGACCGGTTCGCGAACATCAACACGACCGTTATCGGCGATGATTACGGCCATCCAAGGGTGCGGCTTCCCGGGGCGGGCGGCGCACCGGAGATCGCCGCATCGTGCAAGGAGGTCATCGTCGTGCTGCGGCAGAGCCGGCGGACCTTTGTCGACCGGGTCGACTTCGTCACCAGCGTGGGGTTTGGCAACGGGCCTGGAAGCAGGGAACGGCTCGGGCTGCGGGGTTCCGGGCCGACGACGGTCATTACTGATCTTGGCGTGCTCGAGCCCGATCCGGAGCGGTGCGAGCTGACGCTGACGCACCTGCACCCTGGCATCACCGTCGGGCAGGCGCGCGAGGCGACCAGCTGGGACCTCGCCGTGGCCGGCGAGCTGCGCCAGACGCCTCCGCCGAGCGCCGACGAACTCGCCGCGCTCCGCGCACTGACCGGAGCGGCGAAACCCGCATGAGCGAGCCAAAAGTCCGGGCACCCGGAATCCACGAGGGCGAGTTCGTCCGCTCGCTCGAGCGCGGCCTGTCCGTGATCCGGGCGTTCAGCGCGGACCATCCTGAGCTGACCCTCAGCGGGGTAGCTAAGATCACGGGCCTCACCAGGGCCGCAGCCCGGCGTTTCCTGCACACCCTGGTCGATCTGGGCTACGTACGGTCCGAGGGCAACAAGTTCGCGCTGTGCCCGAAGATCCTCGAGCTGGGGTATGCCTATCTGTCCAGCCTGTCCCTGCCCGATGTCGCCATGCCGCACCTCGAGCAGCTGGTGGAGAAGGTCCACGAGTCCTCGTCGGTCTGCGTGCTGGATGGCGGCGAGGTCGTCTACGTCGCGCGGGTGCCGACCAAGCGCATCATGACCGTTGCGATCAGCGTTGGCACGAGGTTTCCCGCATACGCCACGTCGATGGGACGCGTCCTGCTGGCCGGGCAGGGCGACGAGTGGCTGCGCGGGTATCTCGCATCGGTCAAGCTGCGCGAGCTCACACCGAACACCATCGCGGAACCTGTGGCGCTGCGCGCAGAACTGCAGCGCATCCAGGCGCAAGGGTGGGCGATCGTGGACCAGGAGCTCGAGGAGGGCCTGCGGTCAATCGCCGTGCCGATTCATGACAGGAACGGGCGGGTGATAGCGGCGATGAACGTCTCCACCCATGCGAGCAGGCGCAGTGTGCATGACGTAAGGGAAAGCCTCTTGCCGCCGCTGCTGCATACCGCGCGTCTCATCGAAGCCGACCTGTGCCGCTCGGGCGCGCGGTTAGGCGCCCACTCGCCCCTGTAGGGCGACAGGTTTCTTGGGCCGCGCTCGGTAGCACTGCTCTCATGTCCGGATGGCTAGAAATCCACGTGCCCCGAACGGCTGCGCTAGGCCGAAGTTACGGGGACTCCGAGTAGCACTTCTGTGCCTGACCAGGCACGCGAGCCCTCTGGCGGCCTCATAATGTAGCCAGGAAAATCTTGGAAATATGCCTGACGTTCAGGGCGTATTCCGATATGATCGGTGCTATGGCTGGGCAGGCGGCCGCAATGCATGTGGCCAGGATCCGGAGCGGCTACACGGACCGGGCGGGCCGGCGCCGCGAGTACGAGTCCCGGCTGCTGCGCCGCACCTACCGCGACGGCGGCAAGGTGCGGCACGAGACGCTGGCGAACCTGTCCGGCCTGCCCGAGCAGGTCGTCGACTCGATCGAGGCGGCGCTGCAGGGCGCCGCCCTGGTCCCGGCCGGGCAGGCGATGACGATCATCCGGTCGGTGCCGCACGGCCACGTCGCCGCCGTGCACGCGATGGCCGCGAAACTGGGCCTGCCGGCGCTGCTCGGCCCGGCCTGCCCGCAGCGGGACCTGGCCCTGGCCCTGATCGTCTCCCGGGTGGCGCGGCCGGGCTCGAAGCTGTCCACGCTGACCTGGTGGCCCGATGTCACCCTCGGCGCCGACCTCGGCGTGGACGGCGCGACCACCGACGAGGTGTACGCGGCGATGGACTGGCTGGCCGCCAGGCAGGAGACGATCGAGGCGCGGCTGGCCCGCCGGCACCTGGCCCCGGCGGCGAACCCGCAGCGGATGGCCCTGTTCGACCTGTCCAGCTCGTGGCTGGAAGGCACGCACTGCCCGCTGGGCGAGCGCGGGCACTCCCGCGACGGCAAGAAAGGCAAGGTGCAGATCGAATACGGGCTGCTCACCGACCCGCAGGGCCGGCCCGTCGCGGTCCGGGTGTTCGAGGGCAACACCGCCGACCCGGCCGCGTTCACCGAGATCACCGGCGTGGTGCGGGACAAGTTCGGGCTCGCCCGGATGGTCATGGTCGGCGACCGGGGGATGATCACCTCCGCCCGCATCGAGGCGCTCAAAGAACTCGATGACACCTACGGGTGGATCACCGCGCTGCGCGCCCCCGCCATCAAAAAGCTGATGGCCGGCGACGGCCCGCTGCAGCTCAGCCTCTTCGACGAGCAGGACCTGGCCGAGATCAGCTCGCCGGACTTCCCCGGCGAGCGGCTGGTCGCCTGCCGCAACCCGGTGCTGGCCGAACAGCGCGCCCGCAAGCGCGAGGCCCTGCTGGCCGCCACCGAGAAGCTGCTCGCCCCCCTCATCGCCCGGGTGGCCGCCGGGCGGCTGCGCGGCAAGGACGAGATCGGCCTCGCCCTGGGCAAGGTCATCGGCAAGTACAAGATGGCCAAGCACTTCGAGGTCACCATCACCGACACCAGCCTCACCGTCACCCGCAGGCAAGACAGCATCGGCACCGAGGCCCTCCTCGACGGGATCTACGTCATCCGCACCCCTGTCCCCGCCGCCGCTCTCGACGCGCCCGCCATGGTCACCGCCTACAAGAACCTCAAGTACGTCGAGCGGGACTTCCGGCACATCAAGGCCGACGACCTGGACCTGCGGCCGGTCTTCCACCGGCTCGAAAAGCGCGTCAAGGGCCACGTGCTGATCTGCATGCTCGCCGCCTACCTCACCTGGCACCTGCGCCAGGCGTGGGCGCCGCTGACCTACACCGACCAGGACCCGCCCGCCCAGCCGAACCCCGTCGCGCCCGCCCGCCGCTCCCAGGCCGCCCAGGCCAAGGCATCCCGCCAGCACGACCAGGACGGCCGGCCCTACCGCAGCTTCCGCGGCCTGCTCGCCCACCTCGCCACCCTCACCCGTAACCAGGTCCGCTTCGCCGGCACCCCCGCGGCCGTGCCCGTGCTCACCGAGCCCACCAGCGAACAGCGCCAGGCCTTCGACCTCATCGGCGCCCCCATCCCGCTGACCTTGAAGAAGTAGCCAGGACAACCACCCGCCCGAACCGGCAAAACCCCACGTCAGCGCCGCACTCGGCTGCCAAACCACCCGTAACTTCGGGCTA
>WNGB01000449.1_pt1 | contig 64148 bp, 65 predicted proteins | sample 5400681 | NCBI WGS metagenome assembly WNGB01 (sample SAMN13153367, study PRJNA577476) | soil metagenome | isolation source: 115 cm soil or saprolite under grassland replicate 2 | place: USA:California | collected 2016-06-15 | reverse complement strand
TCGTGCACGGCGACGCCGACGTCGGCGAAGCGGCGACGAAGCTGGCCTCGAACGCGTTCTCGTTCGCGGGCCAGAGCTGCATCTCGGTGCAGCGGATCTACGTCCAGAAGTGGGTCTACGACGAGTTCGTCGAGCGCTTCCTCGCCGAGGTCAAGCAGCTCGTCGTCGGCGATCCGGCGGACGAGCAGACGGACGTCGGCCCTGTGATCGACGACGGCGCGCGAGAGCGCATCCTGAGCTGGATCGAAGAGGCGCGGGACGCGGGCGCGGAGATCCTCGCCGGCGGCGGCCCGGAGGGCGATCTCATCCAGCCGACCGTGATCGCGAACGCGACGCTCGACATGAAGGTCTGCCGCGAGGAGGTCTTCGGGCCGGTCTGCGTCGTCAACTCGTACGAGGCCCTGGACGAGGCGATTGCACTCGCCAACGGAACTCGCTTCGGGCTCCAGGCGGGCATCTTCACGGGCGACATCCGGGTCGCTCTGCGCGCGGCACAGGCGCTCGAGTTCGGCGGGGTCACCGTGAACGAGGCTCCGACCTTCCGCGCGGACCAGATGCCGTACGGCGGGGTCAAGGACTCCGGCAACACGCGCGAGGGGCCGGCCTACGCGGTCCGCGAGCTGACGGAGCAGCGAGTCGTCGTGTTCGACCTCTGAGAGGCGAAAACCGATTCAGCCATCGATCCGGTGCGCGTTGCAGCCGACGGTCGGCCCTGGCCGCCCGTGCTATAGACTCGCCCCGCCCGATGGCACGACTCTCCCTGCCCGACCGGTTCCGCAGGCGGCCCGCGGAGGGGGCCGGTGAGAGCGGTCCGCCGACGCCCCCGCGAGCGCAACGTCTGCCTCCACCCGGAGCTCTCCGCCGCGAACGCCGCGCGCTGGTGCGCACGCGGGAGGAGCGGATCCGCGACCTCGGCGGGCTGATGCTCGAGATGTACCGGCGCGACCAGTTCAAGCAGGACCTGCTCGTCGAGCAGTGTCTCGAGGTGATCTCGCTCGAGGAGCGTCTGCGTGAGATCGATTCGCTGCTCGAGGCCACTCAGACCCAGCGGCGGCAGGGAGTCGGCGTTCGCTGCACGTGCGGAGCGCCGATCCTCTGGGGCTCGCACTTCTGCGCCAACTGCGGACGCCCCGTCGGCGCCGAGCCAGTCGTCTCCTGCCCCAACTGCGGGAACGCCGTCCCCGCCGATGCGAAGTTCTGCGCCAACTGCGGCACGCCGGTGCCCGAGAGCACCCGGGGCGAGAACGGCGAGGAGGGCGGCGAGCAGACGATGTACCAGGTGGAGAGCTCGGGCGATCCCTGGGAGAGCTAGGCGGTGGGGCTACCCCCCGAGCCGCCTGACGAGCAGCCGCCGGCGGCCCCGCCCATCGCAGGCGCCGAAGGCGGCGAATGCCCTCGGTGCGGCACGCCGTACGAGCCGTACCAGGAGTACTGCCTCGAATGCGGGCTGCGCCTTCCGGTCACCCGTGGACTGATTCCCGTCCTCGCCACGGCCTGGCGCCGCCGGCTGGCCTGGTACCCGGGCGACTGGATCTGGCCGGTCCTGCTCGCGCTCGTCATCGCGGCGCTCGCGGCCGCGATCGCGATCCTCGCCACGACCGACAACGGATCGCCGGGAAAGACTCAGGCGGCGACCAACGAGTCCGTGCCCGTCGGAACGGGAACCGGCCCCGGCCCGACGACGACCGAGCCCACCGGAACGCTGCCGGGAACCACATCCACCGAGACCACGCCGACCGAGCCGGAGCCGCCGCCTCCGCCGCCTCCGCCGAGCGGCGGAACCTTGATTGCGTGGCCCGCCGGCCAGAATGGGTGGACGATCGTGCTCGCCTCGATCCCCCAGAGCTCCGGCCGTGCCGCGGCAGCCAGCGAAGGACGAAAGGCGATCTCGGCCGGGCTCTCGGACGTGGGCGTGCTGAACTCGGACGAGTTCTCGAGCCTCCATCCCGGCTTCTTCGTGGTCTTCAGCGGTATCTACAACTCCGAGAAGGAAGCGCGGCGCAACCTCGGCACCGCCAAGGGGAGCTATGCCCAGGCGTACGCCAGACAGATAGCCCAGTAGCGGGAATCGACCGGTCATCCAGCGGCTTCCTCGCCCTCCCTGCTGTCTCATCTGCTGGCGTCGACTGGAGACCTCATTCGATTCGAACTTGGTGCTGCCCTGTTCACGGCCGCGAAGTTCGTCGTCTCGTGCGTGCCGTCGCAAAACGGCTTTGTGCTCGAGTGGCCGCCGCGGCAGAGAGCGATCGTGTCGCTGACCTCATACTCGTTGCCCTCGGCGTCGAGGAGGGTGATGCTGCCCTCGACGAGGTAGGGGCCGTTGTCGGTCGGTGTGAGCGTGACGTCGTTCACGGTTCCTCCTTCAGGTGCGCGCCCGCCCGTCGCAAGAGCGGGCGCGCTTCGCTCCAGTTGATTGGCTACTGCGCGGGGGGCAGCCCGGGAGGCCCGAGGATCTCCATCCCGTTGCGCGCGCCGATCGGGAGCAGTCTCTCCATGTCCGGAGGAGCCTGGAGCGGCGGCGGCAGCACCCGCTCGGCCGCCGGTTCGCCGACCTCTCTCAGGAAGCCCTCGAACAGGAACGGCTGGAAGCCGATCAGGGCTCTCGATCCGTCTGTCTCCGCCATGAAGGTGTGCGGCACGCCCCTGGGGCCGAACGCGAAGGAGCCGGCCGGGAGCGACAAACGCGTCTCGCCGACATAGACCGTGAACTCACCCTCGAGCACGTAGAACCACTCGTCCTCGTCGGGGTGGACGTGCCAGGGCGAGCCCTCGCCTGATCGGACGGTGACCTCGATCAGCCCGTACTCGCCGTTCGTGTCCGCGCCGCTGATCTTGATGATCTCGAGCATCCCCAGCAGCCAGAACGCCTCCCCCTCGTCCCGACCCAGCAGGTACCCGTGCTTTGCCCGTTCTGGAGAAACGACTGTCATCTCACTTCACTCCCTTCGTCGGACTGGTATGATCTGCAACAGTCGATGTGTAAACAGTTGCATAGCGGACTATCTCACGGGGAACAGTCCCTGTCAAGCCCCTCCCTCGAGCGGCTGCGTGCCTGGCGCCTCTACTTCGAGAGCGCGCTCGCGCTCGTCGACGTGCTCGACGCGGAGCTCCAGCGCGACGCCGGGATCCCGCTGCGCTGGTACGACACCCTCGTCCACCTCGAGGAGACGCCCGACGGCCTGCGCATGAACGAGCTCGCCGAGCGGATCCTCTGCAGCAAGAGCGGCTTCACTCGCGTCGTCGACCGAATGGAAGAAGCCGGCCTCGTCCGACGCGTCCGCCCCGAAAACGACCGCCGCTCAATCCTCGTCCTCCTCACGGACCAAGGCCGCACAACGATGGAACACGCCCGCCGCTACCACCGGCATGCGATCGACCAGCACTTCTCCCGCCACCTCTCCGACACCGACATCAAGGCGCTCACCCGCGCACTCGAGAAACTCAGCACCCACGCCCGCCCCCTCCGCCCGGGACGCATCCGCAGCTAAGAGCTCGGCGCGAACGGGAGGCGGGCCGCGCCCGTGAGAGCCATAGCCCGACGAGCCTCGGCACTACGCACTGCCTCGGCGGCGGTGCGGTGGCGGGGCGAGCCGGAGTCTCTGTTACGCCGCGACCTTGGAGCGCTCGAGATGCTGGTGCGACGGGCAGTAGTCGCGCTCGGGGAGCGGCGTCCGCTGGCAGGGCTTGCCCTTGCGGGTCGTCGCGTGGCACCGGGGGACGCCGCCGTCGAAGGCTCCGGCCTCGATCTGCTCCTCGATGAATGCGACCGCCGCGGCGACGCCCTCGTTCACGGCCCAGGCGACCTGGGCCTGCGCCGTGATCGGGAAGTAGCGCCGGATGTCCTGGAAGAGCGAGCGCTCGGGCTTGGCGAAGTACTGCGGATCGCGGGCGAGCCGCTCCATCGTCTGCTCGCACGCCTCGAGCACGGCGCGACGGTACTCGGCCTGCTCCTTCGTCGTCGCATAGGGGTCGACGAGATCCTTGATCGAGCGATAAATGGCTCGCGAGTACTGATACATACAGTGCTGGATCTGAAGGCCGAGTTCGTCCGTCCCAACTGTGCCAGTCATCTTGTTAATCCCCCGCAAAGCTCTGTTAACCGCGGATTAATCATCGTCCTGGTCCCCCCGCAAGGAAGGGCACTCTAACGCCTCCCGGCCGCTGTTACAAACTCGCGCTCGAGTTGGCAGCTGTGACAACGGTTACGTGGCTGGCCCCGCTTGGGAGAGAATAGGCCTCGGATGTCGCACGACACCGACAAGCTGATCCGCCAGCTCTCGCTCGTCGCCTTTCTCATGGCCGAGCGTCGTCCACTGACCGCCCGCGATGTGAAGCAGAACGTCGAGGGCTACCAGGAGATGTCGGACGAGGCCTTCGCCCGCCGTTTCTATTCCGATCGCGCTGAGCTCCTCGGGCTCGGAGTCCCGCTCGACTCGCAGCGAGACGAGTTCACGGGCGAGGAGCTGTACACGCTGCGCTCGGAGCGCTACTTCCTGCCGCCGCTCGAGCTCACCGACGAGGAGCTTGCGGCGCTCCAGACCTGCCTCTACCTGCTCGAAGGCCAGTTCGCGTACGCAGAGCCGCTTCGGCTCGCGCTCCAGAACCTCGCCCTCGGCCGGCCGGGCTTCGAGCAGGCGCCGACCGAGACCGCCCGCGCGGTCGAGCTCCACGATCCCGGCTACTCGCCCGAGCTTCCCGGGCGCCTGGCGAAGCTCGAGGGAGCAATCTCCAAGAGCCGGACGCTGAAGTTCGACTACTGGTCGATCGTGCGCGACGAGCTGCGGGAGCGCACGGTGAATCCCTACGCCCTCCTCTTCGACAAGGGCCAGTGGTACGTCGTGGGCCTCGATCTCGACGACGAGCGCATGAAGACCTTCCGCGTCTCCAGGATCAGGGGCGAGATACGCCTCGCCACACGCCGCGAGCGGGATTTCCGTCTGCCGGCCGACTTCGACGCCGAGCCCTACCGGCTGCCCCCCGACTGGCAGGTCGGCGAGATCGAGGGCGAGGCGAGGATCGAAGTCACCGGCGACACGGCCTGGTGGGTCGAGCGCACCTACGGCGGCCACGGCCGGGTCGAGGACGGCGTCTTCGTCACGGACTACGCGAATCTCGGCCAGCTCTCGTCCTGGATCCTGCGCCAGGACGGGCGCGCGGTCCCGGTCGCTCCCCCGGAGCTCCGGCGTCTCGTGCGGGCCGACCTCGACCTCGTGCACAAGCGTCACGAGGCGAAGGTCCCCAGAGTCGCGGCCGAGACTGTCGGCGAGGACATCGAGGCTGACGAGCGTCCGGCCAGCCCCGTTCCTCCCGAGCGTTTCGGGCTCCTCCAGGCGCTGCTCGCGCACCTGCTGGACCGCTGCGGCGACGAGTCGCGGGCAGTCATCCCGGCCGCCGAGATCGCCGAGCGCTTCCACATTCCGCCCGAGTCGCTCGAGGAGCATCTCCAGCTCCTGAACCTGGTCAACTTCGGCGGCGGCTGCTACGCCGTCTACACCGAGCTGCAGGACGGGGAGGTCCACGTCGAGAAGGAGCTCTTCGGCGACACGTTTCGCTCGCCGCCGCGGCTGACCCCGCTCGAGGCGCGGGCGATCCGGCTCGCACTCGAGTTTGTCGGGCCGATGATCGCCGCCGACGCGCACACGCCGCTCGAGCGCGTTCGCCGCAAGCTCGAGGAGACGTTCGGCCAGTTCCCGCTCGCGCAGACCGCCGAGCTGCCATCCGCCCGCGCCGAGGAGAAGCTCGTGGCGGCGCTCAGCGAGGGCATCCGCCAGGGCCGTCTCGTCGAGATCGAGTACCAGAAGGAGGGCGAGGAGACACTCTCCGAGCGGCTCGTGGAGCCGTATGTGATCGAACGCGAGCTGCCGCACTGGTACGTCCACACCTGGGACCGGACGCGCGACGGGCAGCGCTCCTTCAGGCTCGACCGCATGCGCAGCGCCCGTCTGCGGCGGGAGCGCTTCGAGCCCCGTGAGGGGTTCCAGCCCGAACGCCTCAGCGGGGCCCCGCTTGCAGCCCGCATCTGGTACTCGAAGAAGATCGCACGGTGGAAGGTCGAGGAAGGAGCGCGGCCGCTCGCCGACGGCGCCGCGCTCTCCGAGCGGGCCGTGGGAAGCGAGGAGTGGCTCGTCGGCGAGATCCTCGGGGAGCGCGGCGAGGCCGTCCTGCTCGAGCCCGAAGGCCTCCGCAAGCAGATCGCCCGGCGGGCACGGGCGCTCGCCCGCGAGCTTCGGCTCACTCGCGTCGGCGCCAGGACTTAGACGCTTGGAGGCGATTTCGGAATGAGTTTGGATCGGGTCGACCGATCATTTCAGACGGACACCGGGCGGAGCCCGGTGTCCTGAGGTCGGCACCGCAAGCGGCGCCTTAGACGGGGAGCACGAGCGTGAACGTTGTGCCCTGCTCGGGCGCCGACCTCACCTCGAGCGTTCCGCCGTGCGCATGGGCGATCGAACGCGCGATGAAGAGGCCCAGGCCCGTACCGGGCTTGGCATGCTCGCCGCTGACCCGCCCGAACTTCTCGAAGATCAGGTTCTGGTGCTCCGGCGCGACACCGGGCCCGCGGTCGCGAATCTCGATCGTGACGTATCCGTTCTCGGCATGCGCGCCGATGTCGACCTGGCCGTCGGTGGGCGAGTACTTGACGGCGTTGTCGATCAGGTTCGTGATCACCTGCCGCAGGCGCTCGCGATCGCCCCGGACGGTCGGGAGCGGCCGGCGGATGTCGGCGAGTATCCGCACCTCGTCCTGGGCGCTCTCAGCTGCGGCCGCCGACTCCTGGACGAGCTCGCCCAGGTCGACGTCGCCAAAGGTGTAGCTGAAGGTGCCCGACTCGATGCGGGACGTGTCGAGCACGTCGGCGACGAGCTCCGAGAGGCGACCCGTCTCGTGGTCGATCAGCCCGAGGAAGGACTCGCGTTGCTCCGGTGTCAGCTCCCGCCAGCGCTGTTGCAGGGTCCTCGCGGATCCGATGATCGCCGCCATCGGGCTGCGCAGCTCGTGCGAGACGAGCGAGACGAAGTCGGCACGTAGCGCCGAGAGCCGGCGTAGCTCCTCCACCGTCGCCCGCTCGGCCTCGTAGGCCCGCATGTTCTGGACGGCACTGCCGAGGAACCGCCCGAGCAGGGAGATGAGCTCGACCTCGTCTTCCGTGAAGGAATCGGGCTCGGCGCGGACGAGGGAGAGCATCCCCACCGGACGTGTCCCGACGACCAGCGGCGCCCCGATTCGGGAGTGCAGGCCGAGCTCGACGAACTCCCGGTCCTCGTCGTGCTGCAGGTCGGCCATGTCCTTGCGGTAGATCGTCTGCGTGCTCCAGAGCACCTCCTCCAGGAGCGTGCCCGCCAGCGAGCGGCGCGTTCCGGCCCGAAAGACGGTCTCCGCACCCGCTCCGGAGGCCGCCACCACCCTCTTCGTCGACTCGTCGGCGAGCACGATCGCGGTGCGGTCGAAGGGCACGAGCCCGCGCAGCTCCTGGATGAAGGCTGCGAAGGAGGCCTCCATGTCGAGTGAGGATCCGAGTGCGCGCGCACAGCGGCCGGCGGCATCGAGGAGATCGGCCCGCCGGCCGAGCTCGTCGCGGAGCGCCTCGGCTTCGGACGCCCGCGCCTGGGCGACGGCGGACTCGTCGGCGAGGCGGTTCACGAGCCAGCCGACGAGCGCCCCGAGCACGAAGTAGAGGCCGAGCGGGAAGGTGATGTGGTCGACGCTGAACCCGGGCGGGGAGAAGCGGTCGCTGCGCAGCCACTCGCTGCCGAAGAGGACCGGCAGCTCGAGCACCGGCAGGGCGAGTCCACCGGGAAGCCCAAACCGGAGCGCGGCCTCGACGACAGGGAGAAAGAGCAACTGGCGGGCCGGCGTTCCGGGCTCGTAGACGTAGACCAGCGCGTACGTCCAGATGATGGCCGTGTCGAAGACGAGCCCGGCCAGGCACACAGCGGGCTGACGACGCAGCGAGATGTTCCGCCGATCCATCCAGAAGAACACGACAGCTCCCAGCGCGAGCGCAGCCGTCGCGGACCAGGCGGCGACCTCGTAACCTCGCGAGGGAAACTCGGGAGCGAGGAGCGCGACCTCGAGCACGGCCCAGGGCACAGCGACGAGACGGACCCACGAGAGCCAGCGCTCCAGCTGCCAGCGCCGGCGGAGCTCGTATTCACTCACCGACGCCCCGCTCCGCGAGCCGCGCCCGCGCCCACTCCGCATGCTCGCGGAGTAGGGGATCGCCGCCGGCGCCGTACGGCTCGGCGAGGCGACGGTGCTCTTCAGCGCCGTTGTTTCCAAGAGCGATGAGTGCGTTTCGGCGGAGGTAGCGCGGGTCGTTCCGGGGGAAGTAGAGGCGGTCGTAACGCCGGCGGAGCTCGTCGTCGTCCTGCTCGAGCCACTCGACGAGAGAGACGTGCGGTTCCGCGCCCTCCGGGGGCGCCTCTCCGGCGCGCCGCCGCTCGACCCCGCGGTTCCACGGGCAGACGTCCTGGCAGATGTCGCAGCCGTACACCTGCGCGCCGAGCTCCTGCCGATAGGGCTCCGGGATCGACTCCGGCGACTGCGTCCAGTACGAAAGGCACCGGGTGGAATCGAGCACGCCGGGGTCGTCGAGGGCACCCGTCGGACACGCCTCGATGCAGAGCGTGCACGAGCCGCAGTCGAGCCCGAGCGGCGGTGTGTGCTCGAGCTCGGCGTCGGTGACGAGCGTGCCGAGGACGACCCAGGAACCGTGTCGCCGGGTGATGAGCATCGTGTTCTTGCCGTAGAAGCCGACACCCGAGCGCGCCGCGGCCTCGCGGTCGACGTGGTCGTTCTCGTCGACGAGCACTCTGTACTCCCCGCCGAGCCGGCGGCCGAGCGCATCGAGCTTCTCTCGCAGCTCCGCGTAGGCGTCGAACCACGTGTAGCGAGGGAGCCGTCCCTCGCCTGGCCCGGGGCCCTCCGCGTCCGCGTAGTAGCAGAGAGCTGCCGAGACGACCGTTCGCGCCCCCGGAAAGAGCGACTCCGGGTGGCACGACACTTCCGGGCGGGCCATCGTGAAGCGCATATCGGCGAAGAGCCCGCGCTCGCGGCGTTCCTGGATGTGGCGCTCGGTCTCGGCGTACGGCTCGGCAGGCGCGGCGCCGATCACGTCGATGCCGAGCTCCTCGGCCAGGCGCTCGAGCTCCTGAGCGGTCATCGCCCGGAATTGTGCCTAGGATCGCGATCTATGAAGGCAATCCGGATTCATGAGGACGGCGGGCCCGAGGTGCTCCGCTACGAGGACGCTCCCGACCCGATCGCCGGGCCGGACGAGGTGCTGATCCGGCTCCGCGCAGCCTCGCTCAATCATCTCGACCTCTGGGTCCGCAGCGGGCGGCCCTCGGCGCCCAAGCCGCGCATCCTCGGCGCCGACGGCGCCGGCCTCGTCGAGAGCGGGCCGGGCTTCGTGCCGGGAGACCGCGTCGTCATCAATCCAGGCCTCGAGCACGGGGACAGGATCACGGTCCTCGGGGAGCACATGGACGGGACGCACGCGGAGCTGATCGCCGTGCCGGCGTCGAACGTCTATTCGATCCCGGATGGCCTGAGCTTCGAGGAGGCCGCCGCTTTCCCGCTCGTCTTCGAGACCGCGTACCGGATGCTCGTCACCAAGGCGCGCCTCGAGGAGGGTGAGTGGGTGCTGCTCTGGGGAATCGGGAGCGGAGTCGCCACTGCCGCGAACGCGATCGCGCGGGCGCTCGGCGCGAAGACGATCGTCACCTCTGCGAGCGACCAGAAGCTGGCACGCGTGGAGGCCGACGCGAAGATCAATCACGCCCAGGAGGACGTGGTCGACGCGGTCAAGGCCGTGACGGAGGGCCGCGGGGCCGACGTCGTCGTCGAGCACGTCGGCGAAGCAACCTGGCAGCGCTCGCTCCAGGCCGTGCGCTCCGGCGGGCGGGTTGCCGTCTGCGGCGCCACGAGCGGCCCGAATCCGCCGGCTGCGCTTCACCGGATCTGGTGGAAGCAGCTGACGATCTACGGCTCGACGATGGGAACGAAGGCGGACTTCGAGGGCGCCTACGAGCTCGTCGCAAGCGGACGGGCACGGCCGCTGCTGGACGAGATCTTTCCGCTCAGCGAGGCCCGTGCCGCGCACGAGCGGATGGAAGCCGGCGAGCAGCTCGGCAAGATCGTGCTCAGGATTCCCTAAGGCGCCCCGAAACCGCTTCAAGACCGGCGCGATAGGCGCGCGCCTCATCGACCAGCGCCTTGAAGAGCGCGAAGTCCTCGCCCTCCTCCGGATGCCAGAGGACGCCGAGCGCGAAGCGATGCGACGGGTCCTCGAGCGCCTCGATGGTGCCGTCCTCGGCCCACGCGGCCTCCCGAAGCCCTTCGCCGAGCCTTCCGAAGCCCTGGTGGTGCGCGGACTTCACCGGTGCCCGCTCGCCGAGAATCGCGCCGAGCCGGGAATCCGACTTCACGGCGACCTCGTGGTCGGCCATCGCCGAGCCTCTGGGGCTGTGCCGCTCGTGACCGACCTCCTCGGGCAAATGCTGGACGAGGTCTCCCCCGCGGCCGACGTTCAGCAGCTGACTGCCGCGACAGACGGCGAGGACGGGCATATCGCGCACGAGAGCGGCCTCGAGCAGCGCCAGCTCCGCGTGATCGCGGGCCGGATTGACCTCGCGTGTCGCGGGATGAGCGTCGGCCCCGTAGGTCGTGGGATCGAGATCTCCGCCGCCGGAGAAGATCAGCCCGTGCAACGCGTCCAGGGTCTCCTCGATCGCCTCCTCGCTCGGCGGGACGAGCAGCGGGCGGCCGCCTGCGTGCTCGAGGGCGCGCACGTAGGCAAGCGGGGTGAATGCAGCCGGCTCCGTCCATCCAGCCCAGCTCGCCTCCTCGGCGTAGGTCGTGATTCCGATCACGGGTCGCACGGCTCCTGAACATAGCGGGACCGGCCGCAGGGCCATTCGCCGCCCGCCGCGCTAACGTGTAAGCGAGGATGCATGCGCACGCTGCGGCCTCAGAAGAAAGAGACGCCCCCAAGCCGCAGATGAACACGAAGACAATCCTCATCTGTGACGACGAGCCGACCCTGCGCGAGCTCGTCCGTGTCTCGCTCGACGGCGACTTCGATTTCGTCGAGGCAAGCGACGGGGTTGTCGCCGTCGAGCTCGCCCGCGAGGTGACACCCGACGCAGTCGTCCTCGATCTGATGCTCCCTCGCCTGAGCGGGCTCGAGGTGCTCGCGCAGCTTCAGGCCGACGACACGCTCCGCTCGATCCCCGTGCTCGTGATGACGGCCTGGAACGACACGAGAGAGGCGGCGCTCGCAGCAGGTGCCGACAGTTTCATCACGAAGCCTTTCGACCCGGATGAGCTCAAGGTCATGATGGAGGAGATGCTCTCGAGGCAATGAGCCGCTCACGGCTGAAGAACCTCTCCCTCGAGGGGAGAATGCTCGCCGCGAGCATCGCGCTGGCGATTCTCGTCGCCGGGGTGTTCGTCGCGCTCATCCTGGCGATCTTGACACTGCGCGACGCAACGAACGCGGAGGCACAGTCGACAGACGTCACGGCGGCGGCTCTCGAGGTCGAGAACCTCGCGCTCCTGGCCGACACCGATCTCCGCGCCTACGTGTTCACGGCTCGCGAGCGCGTTCGTGCTCGGAGGCGGGCCCTCGAGCCGTACCTGGCCGCCAAGAAGGAGCTGCCGGCGCGCCTCGACGACTTCAAGCGACTCGCCGCAGCCGAGGACGCCGGCCAAGGCAGGGCCGCAGCGGGGATCGCAGAGGACGTCGTCAACTACGCGAGCTACATGGATGCCTTCCTCAGCATCGCTCAGGAGGGGGCCCTCGGTGCGGCCCGCGCGGCCCTCACGAGCGAGGGGAAGCGCCAGATCGACGGGATCCGCAAGCAGATGGAACTGTTTCTCAAGGCGGAAAACCTGCTCGCGCGCGATCGCACCGATTCAGCTTCCGCAAGCTCCGAGCGGGCGATCGCGATCGGGATCGCGGGCCTGGCCGCGTCGGCTGCGCTGATCATCCTCTTCGGGTTCGTCCTCGCGCGCTCGATCGCGCGTCCCGTACGGGAAGCCGCGGTCGGCGTGACGCGTTTCGCCGAGGGCGACCTCTCCGCCCGACTGAAGGAGAGTGGCCCGGCCGAGGTCGGCGCGCTCACCCACGCCTTCAACAAGATGGCGGAGCGCCTGGCGCAGGCGCGCACCGAGCTGGAAGCTCAGAACGCGCAGCTCCGTGAGAGCGAGCGGCTCAAGACCGAGCTCGTGAACACGGTCTCGCACGAGCTGCGAACACCGCTCGCCAGCGTGCTCGGCTTCACCTCCGTGCTGCTCACGCGCGATTTCGCGTCGGAGACGCGCCGGCACTACCTCGGCATCATCGATGCCCAGGCGCGGCGGCTGTCGGCTCTCATCGATGATTTTCTCGACGTCCGCCGGATCGCAGAGGGCCGGTTCGACCTCGCCGACGAGCTGCTCGACATGGGCTCGCTCCTGCGCGAGGAGGCTCAGCTGTACAGGGGCCAGAGCAGAGCCCACCGGGTCGAGCTCGAGCTTCCGCCGGAGCCCTTGCCCGTTCGGGGCGATCCGAACCGGTTGCGGCAGGTGATCGGAAACCTGCTCTCGAACGCGATCAAGTACTCGCCCGAGGGGGGAACCGTCGAGATCGCGGCCTCGCAGGAAAACGGCTCGGTTCGCATCCTCGTTCGCGACGAGGGCGTCGGCATCCCTCTGAGCCAGCAACCGAGGATCTTCACGAAGTTCTTCCGCGGAGAGATGGCCGGGAGCGGCATCGGAGGGACCGGGCTCGGTCTGGCGGTCGCCCGCGACATCGTCGAATCACACGGCGGCCGCATCGGGTTCACGAGCGTCGAAGGGGAAGGAACGACCTTCTGGATCGAGCTGCCCGGCGACAACGGCTACGAGGAAGCGCAAGGACAAGAGCCACCGAGGTCGTAAGAAAGGACAGGCGTCATGCGCAGACCAGTTCTGATCGTCATCTTCTTCCTGGGTGTCGCGCTCGTTGTCGGGACCGCGACCCGAGGCTCAACTCAACTCGAGAAGCCGGGGACCATCCGTGTAAGCACCCGCACGGTCGCGAAGCGGTTCCTCGACCGCGGCTCGAGAGGCCGCGGTCCGGGAGACGTGCTCATCATGCGGCAGCTTCTGTACAACCGTGGCATCACCCCCAAGCCGATCGGGCACTCGGACCTCGCCTGCACCTACACGGCACCCTTCGCCCGGCTCTGCTCGGGAACCTTCACGTTTCCGAAGGGAAAGATCGTCGTCTCGGGCTCCGCGACGTACAGGCAGTTCTATGAGCTGGCGGTGATCGGAGGAACGGGTCTCTACGACAACGTCCGCGGCTCGATGACCGTGACGCTGCTCGCCCGGAGGCCGACGCGCGAGCTCCTGCTCTTCCGGCTCGTCGTGTAGCCGCCTGCGAGAATCCGAGCGTGGGCTCGGTCAATCTACGCAGACCGAGCGTCCAAGGTGCTCGGCATCGATACCGAGTTCGAGTCGATCGCCGCCGCGCGCAGAGCCACGCCTCCGGAGCTCGCGAGCACCGTGCGCTTCCGTCGCGAGCGCGGAGAAGCTCCGCGTCCGGCCCGCCGGCTTCGACATCGCGTTCCTCGGTAGGAACCATCACGGATGTCAACTGACGTGTGGCCACACGAGGGTCGCGCCTGGCGTGGTTCGTCTCGGCCTTCATACGGAAGGCGACGCAAAGAAGAGGCACTTGCGACGGGATCGGAGCCCGTCCCGGATCCGACTAACGCTGCTGCGCGAGGCGACCGAACGCATCGGGCGTAGGGCCGGAGTCGAGGTGTTTCCGAATAGCAACCGCACATTCGGCCGCTGTGCGGGTTGACGTGTCCACCTCAAGGTCGTACGCCCAATGCGCATGAACCTCGTGCTGCCAGAGGAGGATGGGGTCAGGTACGGGCTCGTCACGAGACGAAACTGCATATGTCCCTGGCTGTGCTGCCCTCCGGCGTTCCATGATGACCTCGATCGAGCAGCGAACGCCAACGAACAGGACCGGGAGCCCGGCAAGCCGCCGCGCTGAATCGACAGCGGTCGCGATCTCGTAATGGCCCACGTCGACCACGACGTTCAACCCAAGCTTGCTGTGAGCGGCGATCGACTCGTAGAGCGCTGCGTAAAGCACCGGCACGATCGACGCAACCGTGTGACCGACTTCGCCCGGTCGGAGTCCGATCCCCGGCTGCGCGCTGGGCGGCGCCATCAAGCGGGCGACGTCGACTCCGAGGTTCATCCACGTGCCGTCGAACGTCTCCTGGATCTCTGCCGCAATTGACGATTTCCCGGAGCGCGGCGCGCCGTTGAGAATCACCACCTGTCCGCACACTCCAAGCTGCCTCATACGGCGAGGCTATCGGTGGAGGGCGGCGTCCTTGCGGATTCCGAGGCTCAACTCGTTGACAGCCACTGTCGCCCTTGGTCAACAGGCGACGTTCTAGGATTCCGTCGTGGGCTCGGTCAAGGATCCCGAGGGCGCAGAGGCTGTCGCGCTCGCGGAGCTCGCAGACTTCGACGGGAAGCGCGTGCTCGAGATCGGCTGCGGGGACGGCCGCTTGACCTGGCTCTACGCAGACCGAGCGTCCAAGGTGCTCGGCATCGATACCGAGTTCGAGTCGATCGCCGCCGCGCGCAGAGCCACGCCTCCGGAGCTCGCGAGCACCGTGCGCTTCCGAGTCGCGAGCGCGGAGAAGCTCCGCGTCCGGCCCGCCGGCTTCGACATCGCGTTCCTCAGCTGGTCGTTGTGATGAATCGAGCCCGAGGGCGTCGTGCACGCCCTGCGCACAATCCAGCGGGCGCTCGTTCGAGGCGGGATCCTGCTCGACATGCATCCGATCCCGCCGTCCACGCGGGCACAGGTTCGCAGCGAGATCCTCGGTGAGTTCGACGACGCCGAGTTCCTGGGAATCGTCCGGACGACCGAGGGGCTCCTCGCCGATTGCGGGCTCTTCGCTCTTGACGCAGAGCTCGAGTTCGACTGGCTCGAGCGCTTCGACTCGGCCGAGGACCTGCTGGAGGACGTCGCTCTGTGGGAGGGCTGCCGAACGCCACGCGGTCTGGCTGCGCGGATCCGCGAGGCCGCGCCGCCCATCGACGTCTGGGAACGGGCCGTGCTGCGCCGCTTCCGCGCTCGCTGAGTCCGCGCAACAATCCGGACGTGACAACCTGCCCGACCTGCGGTAGCGAGCTTCCGGTCGACGCGCGCTTCTGCGCTTCGTGCGGGGCCGCCGTCGGTTCCGCGCTTCCGATCGAGGAGCGAAAGCTCGCCACCATCCTCTTCGCGGACCTCGTCGGCTCGACCGAGCTCGGCGAGCAGGATCCCGAGCGCACCCGGGCGTTGCTCGACCGCTTCTACGACGCGATGGCGGCCGAGATCGAAAGCGCAGGCGGGACGGTGGAGAAGTTCATCGGCGACGCCGTGATGGCCGCTTTCGGCGCCCCGCTCGCGCTCGAGGATCACGCGGAGCGCGCACTCCATGCGGCCCTGTCGATGCAGAGGCGCTTCGAGGAGCTGTTCGGGGACAGGCTCGCGCTCCGCATCGGCGTCAACACGGGCAAGGTCGTCCTCGGACGAGCCCGGGAAGGCAGCTCCTTTGTCACCGGGGATGCAGTCAACGTCGCGCAACGACTCGAAGCTGCAGCCGACGGCGGCGAGATCCTCGCCGGGGAGCGAACGGTCGCCGCCGTGCGGGGAGCGTTCGAGTTCGCAGAGCCGATGAAGGTCGAGGCGAAAGGCAAGCGAGGCGGCGTCGAGTGCCGACGCGTGCTCCGCTCGCTGAGCCTGATGCGTCCCCGCGGGCTGGGCGATCTCAAGCAGGCCTTCGTCGGTCGTGACGACGAGCTTGCGCAGCTCCGGGCCACGTACGGGACGGCGTTCGAGGAGCGGGCGCCGCGGGTGGTCACCATCCTGGGCGATGCCGGAGTCGGGAAGACCCGGCTCGTCCGCGAGCTGTGGCAGTGGCTCGGGGCGCAGTCGCCCACGCCGGTCCGCCGGACGGGGCGCTGTATCTCCTATGGGCAGGCGACCGCGTACTGGCCACTCGGCGAGGTGCTGAGGGAGCATCTCGACCTTCTCGAGAGCGACTCGCCGCAGCTCGCGCGCGACAAGCTCGCGGGCCGCGAGATCCTCGGCCTGACGCTGGGCCTCGACGTTGCAGGCGACCTGCACCCGCTCGAGGCACGCGACCGCCTCCACGATGCATGGAGTGAGCTCCTGGGCGAGCTCGCACGAGAGCGCCCGGTCGTGCTCCTGATCGAGGACCTGCACTGGGCCGAGCCCGAGCTCTTCGAGGTCCTCGAGCGCGTGGCCAAGGACGTCCGTGGGCCGCTCGTGCTGCTGGCGACAGCCCGCCCGGAGGTGCTCGAGGCCCGGCCCGGTTGGGGCGCGACGCCGAACTCCGCGGTCGTCCGGCTCGAGCCGCTCTCGGCCGTCGACTCGGAGCGGATGGTGCAGGAGCTGCTCGCGACCGAGCTGCCCGAGAAACTGCGCGACGTCGTCGTCACCCGGGCCGAGGGCAACCCCTTCTTCGTCGAGGAGCTGATCGCGACGCTGATCGACAGGAACCTCCTGAGGAAGTCGAACGGCGGCTGGAAGCTCGGCGAGTTGCCCGCCGACTTCGCCGTGCCGGATTCGGTCGAGGCCGTGCTGGCCTCCCGGATCGACCTGCTCGCGCCTGCGGAGAAAGCGGCTCTCCAGGCGGCGGCGGTCATCGGCCGGGTCTTCTGGACCGGGCCCGTCTACGAGCTGCTCGAAGGGCTCGAGCCCGATCTCCGGGTTCTCGAGGAGCGCGACTTCATCCGCCGCCGCCCAGGCTCCTCGATGGCAGGCGAACGCGAGTACGCGATCAAGCACGCTCTGACACGCGAGGTCGCGTACGCGAGCCTGCCGAAGGCCCGGCGTGCGCGCCTGCATGCCGCGTTCGCGCAGTGGGTAGAGCGCCTGAGCGAGGGTCGCGACGAGAATGCCGCGCTCCTGGGCCACCACTACGCGGAGGCCGTTCGCCCCGAAGACGTCGACCTCGTCTGGCCGGACGACAGCGCGGAGGTGGAACGACTGCAGAGGAAGGCGGTCACGTGGCTCCGCCGCGCGGCTGAGCTGGCGGTCGGCCGTTATGAGCTCGTCGAGGCGCTCGAGCTCTTGAACAGGGCGCTTGCTCTGGAGGAGGACGAGCCGGGGCAAGCGGAGCTCTGGCGCGAGATTGGCCGCACACACGCTTTGAACTTCGACGGCGAACGGTTTCGCGCGGCCATGGAGCACTCGCTCATCGTCTGCGTCGAGCGGCAGTCCTGCGCGGATACGTACGCCGAGCTTGCCCATCAGACGGCGATCCGCTCGGGCATGTGGCTGACCCGCCCCGACGACAAGCTGGTCGAGGGCTGGATCGATCAGGCGCTCGAGCTGGCGGCACCCGAAACCCACGCGCGCGCTAAGGCGCTGATCGCGCGCTGTTTCTGGCAGCGTCAAGACGTCAGGGACGTCGCGCGCGAGGCGAGCGCCCTCGCCGACCGTCTTGGCGACGTCGAGCTTCGCGCGCAGGCGCTCGGCGCACGCTCGGTAGCTGCCTTCGCGTCCGGCGACTTCGAGGAATCCTTCCAGTGGACAGAGCGCCACCTCGAGATCGCCGACCAGATCGCCGACGCCGACCATCTTGCGGACATCTACGAGATCGCCATCCCGGCGTGCTCCGCCGTGGGTCGGTTCGAGGAGGCCCGCCGGCTCGCGAAGAGGCACGCCGAGGTCGTCGCGCCGTTGACGTCGCATCATCGTCTGCACGGCGTCGCCGTCCAGCTGGAGGTCGAGGAAACGAGTGGCTCCTGGGAAGCAATCCTGGCCATGACCGACCGCACCGAGCAGGCCGTCGAGGCAAACCTCGCCACCCCGTGCATCCGCAACGCGCGCTCATTGCTCGTGACCGCCCTCGCCGCAGCCCACCAGGGCGACGACCGCCGGGCGCGAGAGCTCGAGGAACGGGCGAAGGAGGTGCAGACGGCGGGCTACGACGTCGTGCTCAGCGCGCCGCGCATCCGGCTCGCGCTCCTGCGAGGCAAGCTCGACGACGACGACATCCTGCCGCCGCCACTCGAAGGGTACGGCGCCCAGACCTGGTTCGCGCTCGCAGCGCTCAGCGCACGTCTCGATGCGCTGGCCGAGATGGGTGACAGCGACCGCATCGAGCACGAGGCCCCGCGCATCGCGCAGGCGGGTACATACCTCGAGCCGTTCGCCCTTCGCGCCCTCGGGCGGGTACGGCAAGACGAGCAGCTCATCGAGCGGGCGGCCGAGTTATTCGAGGGGATGGAGCTCGACTGGCACGCGGGTCAGACGAGGGCGTTGCTGAGCTCGAGCTAACCGAGCCTACGCTGTCTGCTACCCGAACCCGAGGATGAATTTCGCGTCGTCCGACATCAGCTCAGGTGTCCAGGGCGGGTCCCAGGTCAGCTCGACCTCGACGTCCTCGACGCCCGGGACGGACGCGGCAGCATCGTGGATGCCTTCCTGGATCATCGGTCCCGCGGGGCAGCCCATCGAGGTCAAGCTGTGGACGACCTTCACCCTTCCCTCCTCGACCTCGACGTTGTACACGAGCCCGAGATCGACGACGTCCATCCCCAGCTCGGGGTCTTCGACCCCCTTCAGAGCCTCGGTTACATCTTCCTTCGTCGGCATGCCGCTCAGGCTATAGGAGGCGAACCTCTTCCCGTCGCTCGCGGGCGAAGAAGTGGATCCCGTCCACGAAGCGCACCCAGTTGCACCGGGTGCACATGACGAGCGAATGCGTCCTGGCGCTGTCGGCGAGGTAGCGAACGCCTCGAAGCAGATCGCCGTTCGAGACGCCGGTCGCAGCCACGATCACCTCGCTCGGTGCGAGGTCGTCGATCGAGAAGATGCTCTCCATGTCCTCGATGCCCTGCTCCTTCGCGCGATCGATCTCGTCACGGCTCGTGGGCCACAGCTGAGCCTGCATCTCGCCTCCCAGGCAGCGGAGGGCGGCCGCCGTGAGGACGGCCTGCCGCGTCCCGCCGATTCCGATTGCGAGGTGGTCGTTCGTCCCCCGGATCGCAGCCGAGATCGACGCGGTCACGTCCCCGTCCTGGATCAGCTTGATGCGGGCGCCGGCCGTGCGGATCTCCTCGATCAGGTCGTGGTGACGAGGCCGGTCGAGCACGATCGTCGTCACGTCGGCCACTCGTCGGCCAAAGGCCGAGGCGATCGCCTCGATGTTCTCCGCGACGGGACGCCTGAGGTCGATGCTGCCGCGGGCTGTCGGGCCCACCGCCATCTTGCGCATGTACATGTCCGGGAGCGTCTGGAACGAGCTCGGATCCCCGGCCGCGATCATGGCCATCGCGCCGCTTCCTCCGCGCGCGACGATGCTCGCCCCCTCGAGCGGGTCGAGCGCGAGGTCGACCGCGTCGCCGCCGGTCCCGATTCGAGCCCCGGCCGCGAGATTGTCGGCCTCGTCGGCGGCGCCGATCACGATGTGGCCGTCGATCGGCAGCTGCTCGAGTGCCTCCTCCATCCCCCTGCAGGCAGCCTCCTGCGCCCCGACCTGATCGGCCCGCCCGAGCCAGCGGGCACTCGCCAGGGCGGAGCGCTCGGTCACCCGCGCATAGCTCTCGCAGAGGCACGGCCTCGCCGCACCCCGTTCCGCCGCGCGCCTCTCGCCGATGATCTTCGTGTCGGTCATGACACCTTCTGCAACCGGTCCGCGGCGCTGAGCACGAGCTCCATGACGGCTGCGGTCGCCCCCTCTCGATCGCGGTTGTCGATCACCGGCACACCGTCCTTCTCCGCGCGCTCGACGATGTAGTCCTGGAGGTAGCGGATGTCGGAGAGCCGCTCGAGGTAGCGGTCGAGCGGTCGCAGGCCGTTCGAGGCCAGGTCGCGGATCCAGAAGTGGCTCGCGTGGGCCTCCTCGCTCTCGGTCCGGAGCACGCACTGGACGGTCAGCGCGTCCTCGATCACCGGCGTCGGGAGCATGCCCGGGACGAGGTGGACTCCCTCGAGCACGGTCGACCAGCCTTCGGCCAGCGAGCGCTCGATGGCGGCGTTCACTCCGACGAGGACGTTCCGGGTCTGGTCGAGGAACCCGTGCAGAAGTGGATCGACTTCCTCCTCCTCGGCGCTGCGCAGGGCGGTTCCGGCCTCGAAGCTCGAGTAATGGATCGAGGGCATGAACTCGGGGCTGAAGAAGGCCCGGAGAGCCTGCCGGACGAAGTCGGTCGACGTGACGCGGGTGATCCCGAGGCGGTAGGCGACCTCCGTGGCGACCGTCGACTTTCCGGTGCCGGTCGCACCGCCGATGAGCACGATGATCGGCAGGTCGAGCTCCTCGAGATCCCGGTAGCGGCGCAACCGTCCCGCCACCTTCTCGCCTTCGCCCTCGCCGAGGACCTCGATCGCGAGATCCTGCACGCGGTCGAGGTCGATCGACTCCTTCTTGCCGTCGACGATGTCCTTCTCCACGCGGCGCGCAAGCTCGTAGGCGCGTACCGCCGAGACTCCGACGCGCATCAGCGCCCTGGCCATCAGCCCCTTCGAGTAGGGCTCGTCTCCTCCGAGTGGAAGCGGATCGGTGCGCCGGCGCTGGGTCATCCCGGCACCGGCTCGGCTGTCGCGGCCTCGGCCAGGGCGATCAGCTCCGCGTCCAGCTCCGGCTCGCCGGGAAGCTCCTGGACCGCGTTGTCGGCGAAGACGCACTGGATTCCTCGCTCCGCCGCGGCCTCCGCGACCACGTCGATCCCGGCCGCCTTGATCTCCACGAGGTAGACCTCAGCTTCGACTCGTCCCAGCTCCTCGCGCAGCGCCGCGCGGTCGGCGAGGCTGTGGGAGACGTGAACCACGTCGGCGTCGAGGTGGTCGACGGGGGCCGGCCCGGCCGTGAAGACGGCGACGCTCCGGCCGGCGAGCGGCTCGACCGGGCGCAGGCGCAGCTCGACTCCGAGCACGGGCACGTCTTTGAGCTCGCGGATCGGCGCCGGATCGCCTCCCCCGACGAGCAGGACGAGATCGGACACAAGCACACGGTAGGCGTTCAGGTAGGCCGTCGCGTCCTGCCCTGGTCCGACGACGAGGATGCGGCCGTTGACCGACACCGGCGGAACGGCGGCTCCGCTCCCGTCGAAGATCGCGATGTCGGCCCCGCTTGCCGCCGCGAGCTCGGCACCGCGGGAGACGTTGGAGGTGAAGACCTGGCCCGCGAGCCCACCGCCGGCCCGCCGGCAGCCGATCGTCGGCACCCCCGCGAGCGCGGCCGTCTCCAGGTAGTCGGAAGCGGCGTGACCGCCGGTGCGAGAGATCTCGAGCAGGCGCTCGAGCGTGGGCGGAGTCTCGACGAGCTCCGGCTCTCGCGGGCCACCTCGGCCCATCGAGACGACGACGACCTCGGAGCGCTCCGCCAGCAGACGCGCGAGATGCCCGGTGACTGCGGTCTTCCCGACCCGCTTCCCGGTTCCGATCACGGCCAGCGACGGCATCGGCGAGAGCGGCAGGTAGACGGGCGGCTCGAAGCGGAAGTCGGAGCCGATGTACCGGAGACCCTGTGCGAGGGCTCGGCTGGCCCACAACATGCGCTGGCGCGGGCTCAGGACCGGCTCGTCCGATAGGTCGACCACGGCCTCCGCGGCCACGTCGTCGAGCTCGCCGACGAGCGGAACGCCGTACTCCTCGCCGCCGCGAAGCTTCTCCGTTCCACCCACGAGAATCGCACCGACGAACTCGAACGGCAGCTCCTCGAGCGCGTCCCGCACGACGTCCGCGTAATGCTCTCCGTCGATGAGCGCGATCGCCCTCGCTCGACTGGCCGGCTGCTGCTCCCGCCGGTCGGAGACCGGCTCCGCAGCAGCCTGGCGCCGCTGGCTGCGCGATCCAGCGCGCGCGGCGCTTGTCCGCACGTCGAAGTGCTGTCCTGCGCGCCGCGCGCTTGGCTCGCTTCCCAGCGACGCCCCAGACGACCGAGGAAGCTTCACGAGTGCGTCGTCACCTCCGACTCGATGCGCGCGGTGTACTTCTCGAAGGCGAGCGTCTCCGTCGAGAACTGGATGATCTTCTCCTGCCCGTGGAAGGGGTACTTCCGCCAGACGTCCACGTGCGAGCCCGTGACCTCGATCACGTTGTAGCAGGGCCTCGTGTTGCCCCGAAGCCGCAGCGAGGACACCGTGCCCGTGTTGACGACGAAGAGGTCTTCCAGCTTCCAGGCGTACGGAACGTGCTTGTGCCCCGAGAGCACGAGGTCGACTCCGGCGCGCTGCAGGCATTCGATCGCATCACCCGCGTCGTAGACGACGTTTCGCTCGCGGCCCGTGCCGGGGACCGGCAGCAGATGGTGGTGGAGGACGAAGATCCGGAGGTCGGCGGGCTTCGAGAACTGCTCTTCGATCCAGATGTACTGGCTGCGCCCGATCTGGCCGTGATCGAGATCGGGCTCCGTCGAGTCGACTGCGACCACCGTCACGCCGTCGACGTGCAGGACCGAGTTCCGGTCCCCGAAGAGCTGCTCGAAGTGGACGTAGCCGACGTTGCGCGAGTCGTGGTTGCCGGGGACGACGACGAGCGAGTCGCACTCGATCCGGTCCAGGTACGCCTTCGCCTGCGCGAACTCCTGCTTGAAGCCGAAGGTCGTCAGGTCGCCGGTGCAGATGACGAGATCCGGCGCGAGGTCGTTGATCTCGCCGATCGCGCGCTCCATGAGGCTGGGCATGAAATGCGGGCCGCCGCAGTGGATGTCGGAGAGGTGCGCGATCTGGAAGACCCGGTCCGCGGGCGGCATGCCGGAAGTGTACGCCGGAGCGGCCGCGAGGTGGCCTATCCGAGGCCGTTGCTATCCTCAATGCAGATGGCCTCAGAAATGCCTGATTTCCAGGCATATTGCGGGCGGGGGGCGCCACGCTTCGCAAACGATGTCGAGCTCGAGTGCGCAAAGCTGCTCGACTACTACGGCGTGCCCTGGGAGTACGAGCCGACGACCTTCGTGCTCGAGCGGGCCCCGGATGGGACGGTCGTCGAGGCCTTCAAGCCCGACTTCTACCTGCCGGAGCAGCGTCTGTACCTCGAGGTCACGGTCATGAAGCAATCGCTCGTGACGAGGAAGAACCGCAAGCTGCGCAAGCTCCGCGAGCTCTACCCCGAGGTACGTGTCAAGTTGTTCTACAAGCGCGATATCCAGCGCCTGGCCGAGCGATACCGACTACATCTGGCCAGTTGAGCCGCGAACCCGTCGGCGAGGTCTACCTCTCCGCCGGCGAGATCCAGGCACGCGTCGCAGAGCTCGCCGCGGAGATCGACCGCGACTACGAGGGCCGCGAGCCGCTGCTCGTCTCCTCGCTGAAGACGAGCGTCTTCTTCCTCACCGACCTCTCCCGCGCGATCTCCACCCCCCACACCGTCGACTTCATCGCGCTGGCGGGCTACAACGGCACTCCGAGGCAGGCGGCGGTCCGGCTGATCAAGGACCTGGACACCGCGATCGAGGGGCGGGATGTCCTGCTCGTCGAGGACGTCGTCGACACGGGCCTCACGCTGAACTACGTCTGCCGCACGCTGGCCCTGCGCGGGCCGGCGTCGCTCGCGGCCGTGACGTTCCTCGACCGCCCGTACCGCCGCCTCGTCGACGATCTACCGGTGCGCTACGTGGGCTTCACGGTGCCGGACGAGTTCTTCGTCGGCTATGGCTTCGACCTCGACGAGCGCTACCGGCACCTGCCGGACCTGCGGCTACTGAAGCGCTAGGAAGCGAGCCTTAGGAGCAAAGGTCTAGAGGCGCGAACTCCTCCGCAAGTGGCAAGCCTCTGAGCGCCGCTACGAACCCGCCGCCGGAGCCGGGCTTTGCCCGGCGGGAGGCCCACATCGGAGAGGGGAACGGCTGAATCACTCGGCGCTCTGGCGGCTCCTGCACCGTTGGAGATGCGCGACCGCCCGCAAGGAGGGGGCTCACGGGGGAACCAGGGGTTCCCCCGTGCTACTACAGATAACCGAGCGGGTCGACGGGTGAGCCGTTGATGCGCACCTCGAAGTGCAGGTGCGGCCCGAAGCAGTGCCCGGTGCAGCCCACGTAGCCGATCACCTGGCCCTGCGTGACGCTTCCGCCGCCGACCGCGATGCTGGACTGGTGGGCATAGCCGGTCGAGATACCGCCGCCGTGGTCGATGATCACGAAGTTTCCGTAGCCGCCCATCCAGCCCGCGAAGATCACGGTTCCGCTCGCGGAGGCGTGGATCGGCGTTCCGTAGGGGACGGCAATGTCGATCCCGGCATGCAGCCGGCCCCAGCGCATGCCGAATCCGCTGACGACAGGTCCGTTCACCGGCCAGATCAGACCGCTGGACGAAGGCGTCGAGTCGTAGCTCGACGACCCGGCCGACTGGATCGTCGACAAGACCTGCGAGCTGGACGCCTGCAGTCCGGCGGCCTCGTTCAGGTACTCACGCTTCGTCTGCTCGATCGACGCGATCTGCTCGCGCTTGCGAGCGCGTGATGTCGACAGCCCCTTCTTGCTGACCAGCAACCGCTCCCGCACCGCGCGCACCTGGTTCGTGCGCACCGCGATCGTGCGCGTGACCGTCGCAACCTTGTCGCGGGTCACCTTGGTCTTCTCGCGAGCCGTCCGCATCCGTGTCTTCGCTCCGCTCACCTGAGACGTGATCCGGCTGTCCTGCGCGCTGATGTCGCGAACGTAGTCGGCCTGGTCGAGGAAGTCGCTGAGGCTGTGCGTGGAGAGGAGCACGTCGAGCGTGGTCGTCTCGTCGCCCTCGTAGACGTCGATCAACCGCCGGTTGAGGCGCGTCACCGACAGCGAGTACTGCGCGCGGAGGAAGTCCAGCTGCTGGCTCTGGAAGCGGAAGAGACGCGTGATGCGGTCGAGCTTCTCCTGCTGGAGGGCAAGATCGCGCTCGAGCGTGTCGAGCCGCGCCGAGACGTCTCCGACCTGGTTCTCGAGCTCGCGGATCCGCCCCTCGATCTCCCCGACCTGCGAGGAGAGCTCCGCCTCCTGCGCCTCGGCGGAGGCGATCTTGGCCTGCAGATCGGAAAGCCGCGAGGCCCGCGCCTCGGTACTGATCGCGGCCGGAACGGCGATCAGGAGCGCGAACGTGAGTAGGAGGGCAACCCGTAGGGGCATCGGGATGGGGGTTCGGGACGGGCAGAGGTCTCCCTGCCAGGCCAAAAGTTGCTGGATCTTAGCGTTTTCCTCGGATGAAGCCTACTCAGGCCCCGGCGCCTGCTCGTCCCCGGGAACGACCTGGGTCGGCTGAGCCTCGAGGCGCGCCCTTCCAATCCGCTCGTTCGCCTGGGTCGTCACCCGTCGCATCTCGTCCTCTTTCGCCTTGATCTCCTCGTCGATCTCGCGGAGCTTCTCCTTGGCCACCTTCGCCGCTCCCCGGTCGCCCTCGTAGGTCGCTGCGCCCAGCTCGCGAAGACGGTCCTCACGCGTCGAGAGCAGCGCGCCGACGTCCCGGCGCAGCCTCACGAGGTCGATTCTCGCCCTCCCCTGCGCGGAGGCGGCGTCGACCACGGCTCCGGCCCGCGCCCGGCCCGCCTGCAGCGCCGCAAGAGACGCTCTCGTCACCCTGGAGCGCTCGCCGGGGAGCCGCCGAGCCTCGGAGACGAAGCCGATGAGGGCGAGGGCTGCAACGGCGACGAGAACGAGGCCCCAGGCGACATGATCGGTCGCCACGAGCAGGATCGCCAGCGTGCTCGCGGCGATGCAGATCCCGAAGAGAATCCCCGCGGGCGGGACGCCGAACAGGTGTCGTTGGGCGACGAACGGGTTCACGGGCGCCGGGTCGGCCTCGCTGAGCGGAACTTCCTGGACGGCCGTATCCCCGGCGGCGCCGATCTCGGCGCCGCAGTTGAAACAGAACCGGCTGCCCGCAGGGAGCTCGGTTCCGCAAGAAGCGCACCTCATCTCATCCGGGGGCGTGGACACGTTCCTCCTTCGACTCGGCGCGCAGCTCGAGCGCGCGGAGAGCTTCCGCGGCCCGTCGTCGGAGTGGTCCGACGAGCTCACGGTAGTCGTCGTCCGAGACCTTGCCGGTGCGGTGGTCGAACTCGAGCTCCTTGAGCGCGGCCAGCGAGCGGTCGCGCTCCTCGGCGAGCTCGAGCGCGCGGCGCTCGAGGGCGCCGGGCTCGTCGAGCCGGTCTTCGCGGGGATCCGGCTCCCTCAGGAACGGGAGCGCGACGTAGAGCACGGCGACGACGGCGAGCAGGGCTCCGAGCGTGAGCGCGACCGTGCTCATGCCCGGACGAGGGGGCTGAGCTCGCGATAGCGGGCCGCCAGCCGGCGCTGCTCGGCCGCATTCGGCCAGAGCGTGACGAGCGCCCCGGCCAGGAAGATGAGCCCCGCGAGCCAGATCAGGTTCACGAGTGGCTTCACGAGCACCTTGAAGACGACGGTTCGGTTCTGAAAATCGATTTGGTTGGCGATCACGAACAGGTCCTCGCCCGTGAGGACGTCGCTGCGGATTCCGACCTCGTTCGAGACCTGGTCCTCGGCCCGGTAGTGATTCTTGCCCGACTCGAGCGTCCCGAGCGAGCGGCCGTCCCTCTGTACGTCGAGGATCGCGCGCGCCTCCTCGGCATTCGCGCCCTGACGCTGGACGAGCTCGCGGAAACCGAGCCGGTAGTCGCCGACCGCCATCGTCTGGCCGGGCCGCAGCGTCTGCTCCTTCACCGTGTCGTACGCGCTCGATCCGGCGACTCCGATTGCGAGCAGGACGATCGCCGCGTGCACGACGTAGCCCCCGTAGCGCCGGCGGTTGCGCGCCACGAGCTCCGCGAGCGCGCCGGCCCAGGAGCCGCCGGCAAGTGCGCGCCGCGCGCGGGTGCCACGGACGAACTCGTATCCGATCGAGCCGAGGACGAAGGCCGAGAACGTGTACGCGACCAGCCCAGCCCGCGACGACCCCGCCCCGAGCGCGAGCAGGACGGTTCCGGCCGCGAGCGCGATCCCCGCCGGCCAGGCGAAGCTCCGCCCGAGCGAACGGAGGGACGCGCGGCGCCACGCGACTAGCGGACCGATGCCCATCAGCAGCAGGAGCGGGAGCCCGAAGACACTGAGGAAGAAGTTGTAGTACGGCGCGCCGACGGTGATCTGCTCGCCCCGCACGGCCTCCGAGAGGATCGGAAACGTGACGCCCCAGAGGATCGTCAGGCAGAGCGCGACCAGCAGCAGGTTGTTGTAGAGGAACGTCGCCTCCCGCGAGACGAGCGACTCCATCCGCGTCTTCGACCGGAGGAGCGGCAGGCGCGAGAAGATCAACAGCAGCGAGCCTCCGGTGAAGAAGCAGATGAAGCCGAGGAACCACGGCCCGAGCGGGCTCTGCGTGAAGGAGTGGATCGAGCTAACGACGCCCGACCGCGTGAGGAACGTCCCGAAGAGCGCGAGGCAGAACGCGAGCGTGACGAGCAGCACGTTCCAGACCTTCAGCATCCCGCGCTTCTCCTGGATCATCACCGAGTGCAGGAAGGCGGTCGCCGCGAGCCACGGCATCAGTGCGGCGTTCTCGACCGGATCCCAGGCGTAGTAGCCGCCCCAGCCGACCTCGACGTAGGCCCAGTGCGCACCGAGGAGCTGGCCGATGCCGAGCGCCGTCCACGCAAAGAGCGTCCAGCGACGGGTGGCGACGATCCAGAGCTCGTCCGTCCGCCGTGCGAGCAGGGCGCCCATGGCGAAGGCGAACGGAATCGTCAGCCCGACGAACCCGAGATAGAGGAACGGCGGGTGGATCATCATGTACGGGTTCTGCAGGCTCGGGTTGAGCCCGGCGCCGTCGGCCGGTGCGACCTGCGTGTCGAAGGGGCTCGAGACGGCGACGAGCATGAAGGCGAAGAACGTCGTCACGAGGCCGAGCACGGGCACGACCCACGCGAGCAAAGCGGCGCCGGAGCGACGACCGAGCGCGATCGCCAGGGCCGAGAAGCCGGTCAGGATCAGCAGCCACAGGAGCAGAGAGCCCTCCTGGCCGCCCCAGAAGGCGGAGATCGTGTACGCCTTCGGCAGCTCGAGGCTCGTGTGCCTGGCGACGTAGACGAAGGAGAAGTCCTTGCGGAGGAGTGCGGCCAGAAGGACGACCGAGGCCGCCGCCGAGGCGGCGAAGGCGGCGAGCAGGGCGTTCTGGGCCGAGCGCGCCAGGCGCCGTTTGCGCCTCAGGGCCGCGTAGGCACCTGCTGCGAGCGCGTAGAGCGCGAGGCCAAGGCAGATGACGAGCGCTGCGCGCCCGAGGTCAGGCATCTACGCCCTCTTGGCGGGTGTGTACTTGGACGGGCATTTCGTCCGCAGCGAGTCCCGCTTGGCGACGAACACGCCGCCGTGGAGACGCCCCTCCACCCGCACCTCGCGGCCGACCCGGAAGAGGTCGGGCACCGAGCCGCGGTAGACGACGGGGACGGTTGTCTCACCCTCGACGTCGCGCATCCGGAAGCGCAGCCCCTGAGAGGCGTACGAGTCTCCGGCCGGCTGTCCTGTCACCTTGCCGACGAGGGCGACCTCGCCGGTGCGGCCGTTGAGCTGGCTCGGCTGGATCGACGGCGTTCCCCCGGAGAGCGCGACGTAGACGAGGAAGACGGCGAGCGCCGCCGCCACGGACAGCGCGATCACCAGCCGGACGGGGCTTGGACGGGCCATGAAGAAGAGTCTAGCCCCGTGTCGCTCCGTTCCCGACCGAGGGGTAGAGGGTCGTCAGAACCGCCGCGAGATCGGCATCGGTGGCTGCTCGCTCGAGCAAGCAGCCCACCACTCCCCGGCCGACGGCCCGAGCCGTGCTCTCTACCGCCACCCGCTCGGCCGGACTGAGCGCAGCCAGCCGCGCGCTACGTCGCTGAAGGCTCTCCTCCGAGATGTGATCTGCATGTTGCCGGAGGGCCCGGGCGTCGATGCTCATCGCGCGAGAGCAGGCCGTTCGAGGACTGGTTCCGGACGAGAAACCGCTGCCGGCTGGGGGTTGCGCCCGGCGAATGTGAAGCCGCTGAACATGAGCCCGATGCCGATGAGCTGACCCAGGTACACGAGCGAGTAGTCCCCGACTCGGGACATTCCCGTCGCCACGGCGACCACGATCGCTCCCGAGACGATCCAGACGTTCGCGCTCACCCGTCGGCGGCGCACAATCGAGTACAGCGAACCGCCGACAAGGCTGAGCGTCCCGAGCGAGTTGAAGGCAACGGCCCACAGGAACGCGTGGCCGCCCAGTGCTCGGTTCTCGGGCGGGCGGCCGCTGGGCGTGACGGCCAGAAGGTGAGCCTCGACGGGGGCGACCGCGACCGCGACCGCAGCGGCGAGCGTGGCAACGAGCAGTCCGCCGAGCAGGAGATCGCGGCCGCGCTTGGGGAGGAGCAGCCAGGCCGAACCGGCCCCGAGGTAGCCAACGGTGAGAACGCCGCCGGCCAGGTAGTACGAGCGGAAGAGCGCCGGACTCCAACCCGTGCGTTGCGCCACGGCTTCACCCGCCGTCGCGACGGCGAAGAAAGCGAAGCCCGCGGCCCACAGAGCCTTCTGGCCGGCCGGCCTGGTTCGGAAAGAGCGCAGGAGCAGGAGGGCGAACAAGGCCGCGAGGAGAGCTGTGGCAACCGGCATCAGGGCATCCGCCACGGCCGGCACCGAAGTGTTCGAGCCGGAGCTGATCGGCGTGGTCGCCGCACCGGGCCCGACGACGGTCAGATAGGCGAAGTCGCGGCCGCCGAACATGCCCTGATGGCTCGCGACGAACAAGTACCTCCCTGTATCCAGCCTGCGGAAGGGAGCGAGCGTCAGCTGCCGGGCCGAGTCCGAGCGAACGCGGAGAGGAATCCGTGCGCCCCGGTCGAGATCGAAGAGCGCGTACGCCGCCGGCCGGTCGACGCGCGCCGCGCGCGCGACGAGGGCGGTGACGTCGGCGGCGTGAACGCGCAGCGCGTCGGTCGGATAGGGCGTCTGCGGATCCCGCCACGCAAAGAGCTTGATCGGCGATTGCCGGGTTGCGAGAAACTGGCCGACGACCTCGGGCGTGAAGCGAGGCTGGTAGGAATACCGAATCGAGTTGCCACCTACCCCTGCTACGGCAGGGACGAACGGCAGCGAGAAGAGCAGCAGCGCGATTGCGCCGACGGCGACGCTCACCCGGGTCCGATAGCCCCTCCGGCCGCGCCGCCGTCGTGGAGTGCCCGGTCGGCCCAGCCGGCGGCGGCGATGAGCCCTGTAGAGCATCGCGGCGGAGAGAAGCGCGCTGGCAGGAAGCCACGCAAGCTCAAACTTCCAGCCGACCGACGTGAGCGGGCCCTGTCCGTAGGGCGAGAAAGCGAGCGGGATCACTGCCCAGGTCAGAGAGGGCCCGGCGAGGAGGAGAACCGAGGCGGTGAGCGGGAATCCGGCGAAGAGCCAGCCGATTCCAGGAAAGCCGAGCAGCGCCATCGGCAACTCGTAGCCGGCGAGAACAGCCGGGCTGCGCCGCCTCACGCGCCGAGGAATTCGTCCCGTGTAGACAGCAGGGACTGCTGCGAGGGCGCGGATGCTCGCCTGCCTCTGGCGAAGGCTCATCCGCCACGCGCTCACGGCGTAGGCCCCGAAGCCGGCCAGCATGGCGAGCGCCGGCGGAATGAGGAGGAGGGCGGCCCAGGGCTCCAGCCTCGCGACCGCATCCCTGAAGGTGGCTCCGGCCTTCACGTCATGCGCCTCGGCGGCCGAGATCGCGATGCCGGCGGCGTAGTACGTCGCGACGCCGAGTCCGACTCCGACGAGCGTGATCCGCTCAGCGCGCGGTAACCGTGTCTCGCCGAGGTGCACGAGCAGGCCGAGAGTCAGCCCGACGAGCATCACGAGCAGCCCGCCGAGCATGTTCAACTGCGCGTGCAGGTTGACGATCACGGCGCCGGCATCTCCGCCTTTTTCGAGTAGCTCGTGGACGGCCGGGAAGGCCTGCACCGGCCCCTGCAGCGTCCCGACGGCGAGCGCCGCACACCCGGCGAGGACGAATCCGCGCGCCGGCATCGGCGCCCTCCAGAACGAGCGAGCGACGAGCCAGAGCAGGAGCCAGAAGGCCTCCAGCATCGCCGTGCCGGCGCCCATGAGCAGATAGGGATGGAGCGCTGTCGCAGCTTCCGCCTCGTCGGGAGAGAGCCCGCGGTGCACGACAAGGGCGCCCTCGTGGAAGCCGAGGTACAGCGTCACCGCGTAGAAGGCCAGTGAGGCGGCCAGGAGCGCGTAGAAGCAGGCGTCCGCCGCCCTGCGCGACGGCGCTTCCCCACCGAGGAGCGGGGCGAGATAGAAGATCGCCCCCGCGACGAGCATCGTCAGGCCCGTGACGAGGTTGACGTGCGCGTGAGCGATCGGGTCGATCCACTCGCCAGCGTGCCCCGCGCGGTAGAGCCAGTCCGCGTTCGCCGGCTGCACCTGGATCACCCCCTGCACGGTGCCGACGGTCAGGCCCGCCGCCCCGGTCGCCAGGAACTTCCAGAGGTGGCCCGCCGGCTTCGGAACATGGACGAGCCGGGCCTGGAAAACCGTCAGGAAGACGGTGGCCGCGAAACACCAGTAGCCGAGGCCCATCACGCCCGCGCCCATCCCGATCGGCACCCGATACCAGTCGCCCATGCTCGCCTTCGCCGCCTCGTAGTCCCAGCCGTCCGAGACGCGGAGGCCGATCGCGATGCCGTTGGCGACGAACGCGACGTAGAAGACGAGCAGGCCGAGCGCCGTGAACCAGAAGGCGCCCTGCGCGAGCGCCTCGCTGGCGAGCGGCCGCCCAAGGATCCGGGGAAGCACGTACCAGCAGAGACCGGTGGCGATCAGAGTCCCGCCGCCGACGATCATCACGTGCGTGTTCGAGAGGTCACGGACAAGATGGCCCGCGTAGCCAGCGCCGGCGAGCCACTCGGCTGCCCACGGCAGGTTCTTCGCGACCATGTGCAGGCTGCCGAGGACGAGAAAGCCCGCCCCGACGATGAAGTACTTTGCGAGCTTCCGATCGTGCTTGCCGAGCTCTTCCTCGGGATACGGCTCGGTCCGCACAGGCGGTGCTTTGCCGGGGAGGATGAAACAGACGGCGGCGACCGCGATCGCGAAGAAGGAGAGATAGGTCAAGAACTGCAGCGAGGAGAGATGCTTCAGGTACACGGCTAAGGCGCCGACTCGTCGGCGCCGTCGTCAGGACGGGCGGGCTTCGCCCGCTCGTCCGTCTGAAATGACCGGTCGAACCAATGCGGGCTCATCCGAAACCGCCTCTAGGGCCGCCCCACTAGCGCAGGCCCGGCTCGATAAAGAAGACGGTCAGCGTCCAGGCCAGCCAGAACACGACCATGAGCGCGAGCAGGATCCACGAACGTTGCACCGCCCGCCGCGACCAGCGCACGTCCTCGCCGACGTCGCGGTACCCGAAGAGCGGGCGCGCCGGGCGAAGAGGCCTGCGTTCGGCCATTCAGAACACCTTCTCCATGACCAAGTTGCGCTCCGCGTCGAGACCGCCGAAATCAGCGAGCAGCCGCTCGAAGGTATAGCCGCGCTCGAGGTACGCCTCGAGCTGTCCGGGCGTGTCCCAGGTCGTGTAGCAGTGGATCCGCACGTCTCCCTCGGCCTCGGCCCGCACGAAGACGTCGAAACGCTGGCAGCCCGGGTACTCCTGGACGTGGCCCTTCAAGGCCTGGAGGGACGCATAGAGCTCCTCCCAGTCCTCCGCCGGCACGATCGCCTCGGTCAGCGCCGTGTAGGCGACGAAGGGCAACGCCGTGACCATCAGAACTTTTGCCCCCAGGCGAGGTGGCCGACGATAATGACGACGTCGAAGGCGACGATGAAGCCGGTCAGGAGGACGAAGAACGCGGTTGCCGGGCCGGCGGCCTCCGACGTCCAGCCTCCGAAGCTGTCGAGCGGGTAGATGCCGGGTCGCTGCCGGGTCGTCCGGTACTGCTTGACCCAAAACAGCAGGGCCACGGTCATCACCGCCACGAACCCCCACAGCCAGCCGATGGCGAACCAGTCGACGTGCCAGGTGGCGACCCGGCCGTCATTGATGTGGTGGCCCTGGAGGTACAGGTAGTAGTCGTGGACCTCTTGCGGCGAGTCACCTGTCGGCATCTGTCCACTCCTCTTCGTCGAGCGCCCAATCGGGCGTGTAGTAGTCCTCCTCGTCCACCAGGAGCGGCACGCGAGCGGCTTCCTCGAGGTCGTGGAAGTGCCCGGCCTTCCATGCCCAGATGAAGCCGATCAGCGCGATTCCCGCGAAGACGAAGAACGTGTCAATCATCCAATCGGCCATCGTCCAGCGCGACTGCTTGTTCTCAGGCGCGTCGTGCGCGAGAGCCGTCGCCGGTGTGGCCAGGGCGAGCGCGAGCACGAATGCGAACGTCGAGAGCCGATGCCTCATTGTTGCCCCGGAACGGTCGGTGGGATCGCCATTTGCGCCTCGTCTGGAAGCTTGTCGCCGCGCTTGCGTGCGTCGGCCCACGCGCGGTTCAGGAGATCCTCGTAGATGGTCCTGATGCCGGCGGCAGCGTCGGTCAGGGTGAGCGGCGTTCCCAGGTTCTTGACGACGATCCGGTCCCCGGGCGCGAGGCCCGGGAAGACGCGCATTGCCTCCTGGAGGAACGGGTCAGCAAGCTGCTTCTTTGAGAACGCCACGTTCTTCTCGATCGGCTGACGGCCCTTGATCCAGGCGAGCAGCTCCTTCGGCGGGCTCCAGACGATGTAGTCCTCCGGCTTCGGGACGCGGTTCTTATCCAGAGTGTCGTTCGGAATCGTCTTCACGAACATGACCACGCGCCAGATGTCGTCGACGGTCAGACGCTCGCCGAAGTTCTCCATCCCTGTGCCGGGCCAGCCGCGGAGGACCCGATAGTAGAAGTCTCCGGGCGAGGTATCGCCGCCGCAGCACTGGTCATCGGCGTCGTCGAAGGGAAGGGGCGTCGGGGAGAGGAAGCGCGCCGACGGCCCCTTACCGTCACCTGCGAGGCCGTGGCAGCCGACGCAGCGCTGCTGATAGATCTGCTTGCCGCGGAACAGGTTCGCCTCGGTGATCGGCAGCGGGTTCGCGGACAGCCAGTAGTCGCGGTCGATCTGCGCGAGGTTCGGGGCCTCTTCGAGCTGGTTCGGCGGCGGCTTGATCTCCTTGGCCTTGAGCGGTTCCTTGTGCGCGCCCTGGAAGCCGCGGTACGGCTCCGGGAAGCCCTGGACGGTGAGGACGAGGTGTTTCGCGTACAGCTGCCCGGAGTAGCGCAGCAGCCCGGACTTGCCGCTTCTCTCCTCCGTGAACGCGACCAGTTGCTCGACCTGGTCGTCCGAGAAGAGCGACCTGAGGGACGGCATCAGCGAGAGCGGGTCGATGAAGCGCGGATTCCAGAAGTGGGCCCGGTGCCAGTCGTCCGGGTGCCACCCGGCGTCCTGCGAGAGGTCCGGACCCGTGCGCTCGGTGCCGAGGAGGTTCGGCGACTGGTCGCTGCCGTAGAAGTCGCCGGGCTCAGAGACCTTCGGGTAGAGGAAGTAGAGCGCATAGCGGACATCCTGCGGCCGCGAATACCCCGAGTGGCAGACGTAGCAGCCGTTCTCCGCGAAGAGCTCGCGCCCCTCCTTCGCCTGGCTGGAGAGAGGCGCCCAATCCTCCGAGACGGGCGGGTCGAACGTGTGGATCGGCAGCCAGACGACGACGAAGACGACCGCGAAGAACGCGATCAGCCCGCCGAGGCCGGCGATCAGCGGCGTCATCAGCATCCGCTCCGGCGGGTGCGCGGCCCATCCGCGCGGGTGCCGCGGCTCCATCTGGTCTCGGCGCGGCTTCTCCATGGGCTAGGTCGCCAGCGGAGGAGCTACTGCCTCCGCAACTCTGAGGGTCTCCTGGCGGCGGCGCTCGTGCGTGTCCGTGAACATCGTCATGCCGACGTTGACGATCTGCACGATTCCGGAGATGACGATCATCGCTCCGAAGACGCCGCGCGCGATGAAGTACGCGTGCAGCTGCGGCAGAACGTTTACCTCCGGCACGCCCTGCGCCCAGCTGAAGCCCTGCTGGAACCCGGCCAGGGTGAGCACGCTGAAGAAGCCGGTGAAGCCGACGGTGACGAGCCAGAACTGCCACTCGCTGAGACTGCGGCTCCACAGCGGACGCGCGTAGACCTGGGCGACGATGTAATCGATCACGCCCATGCCGAGGATCGTGAACGCGCCAAGCAGGGCGAGGTGCGCGTGTGCGACGACGAAGTTCGTGAAGTGGGTGAGCCGGTTGAACGGCTGGAGGGCCTCGAAGGCACCCTGGATGTTCACGAGCCAGTAGAAGAAGAACGCGGTCAGCGTGAAGCGCAGGGGCAAGTTGGTGAAGAACTTGTCCCAGTTGCCCTTCATCGTCCCGAGGATGTTGATCGTGAAGGCGAAGACCGGGATCAGCAGCGACCAGGAAGAGACCGTGGCGATCGTCTTCAGCCAGGCCGGGGTCGGCGACTGAAGAAGGTGGTGGTGGCCGACGCCCGTGTAGAAGAAGGCGATGCCCCAGAAGCTGACGAGCGAGAGCGTGTAGCTGTAGAGCGGCGTGTTCGTGATTCGCGGGACCAGGTAAAGGGTGATCGCGACGAGCATCGGCGTCAGCCAGAGCCCGAAGAGGTTGTGCGAGTACCACCAGTTGAGAATCGCGTCGGAGAGGCTGTTCGAGAGCGCCCCCGATGGAGCGCCCCAGATGTCTCCCGGGCGCCAGATCACGTTGCCGATCGCGTAATCGACCGCGAGCCAGATCGGACTGGCGATGAACCACCAGACGGTGACGTAGATCGGCCGGATCGTCCGCAGCTGGACGGTGGCCAGGATGTTGAAGATGTTTGCGCACCAGATGACGAGCAGGACGATGTCGAGCGGCCAGATCAGCTCGCCGTACTCGCGGCCCTGGCTGTGCCCGGTGAGAAGCCCGATCACCCCCAGAGTGAGCAGGAGGTTCCACCCCCACGCGCACCAGACGGCGAGCCGCTCACTCCACATGCCGCGCGTCCCGCAGAGGCGCGGCAGCATGTAGAAGATCGCGCCGAAGTACATCATCGTGAGCCAGGCGAGGATCACGCCGTTCACGTGTCCCTGGCGCACACGGCTGAACGAGAGCCAGGAGATCCCGCCGAACGAGTCGGGACTCACGAACTCGGTTGAGAGGACGAGCCCGAAGAGGTCGACGACAGTCAGCCAGATGACGGCCGAGATGAGCCAGTGTTTCGCCGCGCGATCAGGGAAGGGTGACGCTCTCGCCCGCTCCGTCAGCGGCGCCGGCGCTTCGCCAGGCTGCGCGGCCGAAGTCGTGCGCTCCCCCATGCGCGGCGGAACGTACGCCCTCGCGCCGACCCTGTCACCCGAAATGACGAAGTTGTCATTTGCCTGTCATTTGCAGGTAATCCGAGTTAGGCTGCTGCCCGCGTCCGATGCAGATCCTGGTCATCGAGGACGAGCCTCGCATCCTGGCGTTCCTCGCGCGCGGTCTGGAGGCGGAGGGCTTCCGCGTCGACGGCGCCGGGACCGGGCCCGACGGCCTACGGCTTGCTTCAGCCCGCGACTACGACATCGTCGTCCTCGATCTGCTGCTGCCCGGGCTCGACGGCCTCTCGGTCCTGCGCGGACTCCAACAGCAGCGGCCAGAGCTGCCCGTGGTCATCGTCTCGGCCCGCTCCGACCTGCCCACGAAGCTACGCGGCTTCGGGCTCGGTGCGAGCGATTACCTCGCGAAGCCCTTCTCCTTCGACGAGCTCGTCGCCCGCGTGCGCGCCCAGCTACGAAGCCGCGGTGACAGCGGGCAGAAGAACGTCATCCACGCGGGCTCCCTGACCCTGGATCTTGCTCGGCGGCAGGCCCGGCTCGGGAACCTCGTGGCCGACCTCTCCGATCGGGAGTTTCACCTGCTCCACCACCTAATCGAGCACGCAGGGGAGACCATCAGCCGGGAGCGCCTCCTCTCCGATGTCTGGGGCTACCACTTCGACCCGGGCTCGAATGTGGTCGAGGTCTGCGTCCGGCGGTTGCGCAAGAAGCTCGGCGAAGAGGCCCCTATCGAGACTATCCGTCATGCGGGCTACAGGCTCAGCGCGGCCTAGCGCGATCGAGCTCGCCTGGTTTGCGTTCGCGCTCGCAAACGTAGGAGCGATGGCCGCCTGGCCGGATTGGGAGACGATCCCATTCCACTTCATCTGGGTCAGTCTCACCTTGCTCTACGGATTTCGGATCTGGCAGCCCGTTGCGACCAGCTTCGTGCTCGTCGTCGTCGCCACCTCGACCGGCCTCCTGATCTTCGCTGACGCGGCCGAAGGGACTCAGCCCTGGGGTGAGCTGTTCGAAGTGCCGCTCATGTCCGCGATGTTCCTCGCCATGGTCTGGCACGCCCGCAGACGCCAGGACGCTCTGCGCGCTATCGAGCAGCAGGCGGATGAGCGTGCCTCGCTGCTCGAGCGGCAGGAACGGTTCCTGCACGACGTCTCGCATGAGCTGCGCACCCCGGTGACGATCGCTCGTGGGCACATCGAGGTCTTCCGCCGCCAGGCCGGAGCGTCCGCACAGGAACTCGATGTCTCCCTCGACGAGCTCGAGCGGATCGAGCGCATTCTCGGCCGGCTGCTTCTCCTCGCTAAAGCTGATCGCCCCGATTTCGTCGTCCTCGACGACATCGACCCTGAGCCGTTTCTCGAGGACATCCTGATGCGCTGGTCCGGCGTCGCGCCTCGCGCCTGGCGACTCGGCGGCGTGTCGGCCGGAACGCTGAAGGCCGATCCGGAAGCGTTGCGGATCGCGCTCGACGCCCTGTTGGAGAACGCTGTCAAGTACACCCGTGAAGCAGATGGGATCGAGCTTCGCGCTCGCGACGGAGGCGGGCGTCTCGTGATCGAGGTCGACGATGAGGGCCCCGGCGTTCCTCCCGAGGAGTTGGGACACATCTTCGAGCGCTTTGCCCGGGCGGACGCTGCTCGCTCCCGGTCGCACGGCGGAGTCGGCCTCGGCCTCGCGATCGTCGACGCGATCGCCAAGGCCCACGGGGGCACGTGCAGGGTGGTCACCGGGCCCAACAGCACCATTTTCTCTTTGCACCTCCCGCGTTTTCTCGCGGCGCCTGCTGTCCGGTCCACGCTCGTAACCGAGCGAGCAACCGCCGACCGCTAGTTGGCCTGGGTGTTCAGGCGACCTTGCGAACCGGGGCGCGGCGGCGCGGCGGAATCCGGTAGCCATGGTCCTCGCAGAGGCTGCCCGGCGCCTCCTCGGTCAGCGCGTCGCAGTAGCCCTTGCCGTACGCGGCGCGCATGAAGGCCGCGACGACGTCGAGGTTCCACTCCTGGACGTCGGCGGCCTCCCGCCAGAGGTCGGTCAGGCGGAGGTCGATGTCGAGCTCCAGGAGGTCGATGCGGGATGGTCGCTTGGCCATGACGGAAAGCGTAGGACCCGCGTCGGACGGCACCCGGCTCGCCTTCCCCCGGATACCGTTCTCCCATGGGAACCCTCCGTTTCGGCCCGGCGCGCGTCCCTTCGCGCGAATCGCCGGAGGCGGCAATCGAGCTGCTCCGCGATCGCCGCTACACGGCCTGCGAGATCGACTTCGAGTCGGGCTTCTGGATGGACTACCCATGGGCCGAGGCGTTCGGAAAGCTTGCGCGTCGCCGCCGAATCGCGCTCTCCGTTCACGCGCCCATCGCCGGCTTCATGGGCCACGTCGAGCGGGACAAGAAGCATGCGATGGCGACCGGCATGCTCGACCACTCGGCGGGGATCGCGAAGGCGGCCCGCGCCGAGCCAGTCGTCTTCCACCCGGGCTTCCTGCTCGGGCGGACGCGCAAGCAGGCGCTCGCCTCGGTGGTCTCGCAGCTCGCGGATCTCCGCAAGCGCCTGGAGGGCAAGGGGCGAGGCGTCCCGTTCGGCGTCGAGATCATGGGCCGGGTTCGCGATTTCGGCAGCCTCGAGGACGTGCTCGCGATCTCGTCCCGCCTTCCCTGGGTGCGTCCGGTGATCGACTTCGCGCACCTGCACGCGGTAACCGACGGCGCCTTCACGACGGTGAAGGGATTCCACAACGTCCTCGCCGCGGCGAACCGCGTTCTCCCGCGCGGCGTGCCGTTCCACATCCACTTCTCGGACATCGCCTACGCGAACCGGAACGAGACAAAGCATCTGCCCTACGGCGAGGGAACGCTGCGCGCCGAGCCGCTCGGGAAGGCGCTCGCCCGCTTTGCGCGCCCCGCGACCGTAATCACGGAGTCGCCGGACGAGGAGTCACATCAGGCGATTCGGGCGGAACTCTTCGCGGCGGCGGGAAAGAGCTCGGCGCGCCGCTCCTCGAGCGCCTCGGCCTCCTCGTCGCGCCCTCGGTCACGCAGGAACTGAGCGAAGGGCTCCAGGACCTCGTACTCGACCTGCCTGAAGTCTGTCCCGGACAGGGTTCCGAGCGCTTCGCGGAAGAGCTCCTCGGCTTCCTCGTGACGACCCTGGGCGGCGCGTACCTTTGCGAGTGCGCCCGCGGTTGTCGCGCGCGAGGTCGCGTCCAGCGGACCGACCGTCTCACGTGCCTCGAGGGCAAAGCGCTCGGCTTCCTCGATGCGCCCGCGCTCGAGAAGGAGCTCCGCCAGGCCTCGCTGGCTCTCGCAGAGCGTCGCCCGGTCCCCGATCGGCTTCAGGAGGCGAATCGACTCGCGGAACCGCTTCTCGGCCTTGGCGAGATCACCGCTGTCCCACGAGACCCAGGCCGCCGTGTTCAGCGACCGGGCGACGGCCCAGACGGCGCCTGCCTCCGAGAAGAGCCGGACGGCCTCGTTGGCGGCTTCCTCGGCTTGCTCCAGATGCCCCTGGAGGCGGTAGAGCTTCGCCCAGGAGAGGAAGACCCGGGCGCGTGCGTTGATCGCCCCGCTGTCCTCGGCGAGCTCGCGTGCCTCTTCCAGTAGCCCGCGGGCGGTATCGAGGTCGAGCCGCGCCCAGAACGTGTCTGCGCGCGTGAGGACGGCGACGCTCTCGAGGTCCTTCCGTTCCGCAGCGCGCGCAAGCGACAGCTGCTCGGTCAGGTAGTGCTCCGAGTCGCTGAGGTGGCCGACCCAGTACGCGGCATGCCACGCCACTCGCAGAGCTTCGAACCGACCCGGTGGGTCGTCGTCACCGATGATCGCCAGCGCCTGCTCGGCGAGCTCACGGGCGCGGATCGGGTCCGCCTCGCGCATCAGGAGGACGTCGGCGAGAGCCGCTACCGCGCGCCCTTCGAGAGTGCGATCGCCGATGCGGACCGCCTCCTCGCGAACAATCCCCATCTCGCGGGCCACAGCCGGCAGATCGTCCAGACGCCACGCGGCCTTCGCCGCCAGGTAGCGGCGCTCCAGCGTCGGCTCGAGCTCGAGGGCGCGCAGGAACGAATGACGAGCGGCCTGGTTCGCCTCGCGGGCCAGCGCGCGTCGACCGGCCTCCTGGAGCGCTTCGGCGGCGGTCTGCGCCAGCTCGGCCGGCGGCGCCCCGTCGAGCTCACTCAGGAGCGAGGCGGCGTGGTCCAGGTGATACGCCCGGATCTCGAGTAACTCGTCGCCGGCACGCTCCCCGAGCCATTCCGCGAACCGCGCGTGGTGATCGGCGCGGGCGGACTTCGAAAGGCTCGCGTAGGCGACGTCCCGGATCAGGACGTGCTTGAAGCGATAGGCGGTCTCGTTCGACAGGGACGAGCGCGACTGCTGGACGACGAGGTCGCGGAGCTGGAGGTCTTCGAGCGGCGGCTCGACGCTCTCGCCGGAGGAAAGGTGCTCCAGAGCGCCCGCCCAGAAGCTACGTCCGATCACCGACGCCCGCTGGAGAAGAGCCTTCGATTCGGCCTCGAGGCGGTCGATGCGAGCTGCGATCAGCGCCTGCAGCGAATCGGGGATCCCGGCCGCAGCCTCCTTCTCGCCGCATTCGGCGACGGTCAGCATGACCTCTTCGAGGAAGAGTGGATTGCCCTCGGTCTTCTCGAGGAGCGCACGCCTCGTCTCGGGCGAGATCTCGCTCCCCTCGCTCAGCGCGTCGATCAGCCTCTCGCTGTCGGCCTCGGCGAGCGGCTCGAGCTCGATCGAGGTCGCACGGACACGTCCGCCGCCCCAGTCGGAGCGCACGTCGAGGAGCTCGGGGCGGGCGAGGCAGAGAATCATCAGGGAGCCGTCCCGGACCCAGTCCGTCATGTGCTCGATCAGCTCCAAGAGCGGGTCCTCGGCCCAATGGATGTCCTCGAAGACGAGGATCAGAGGCTGCGTCTGGGCCATCAGCTGCGCCCACTCCCTCGCGGCCCATGCGATCTCCTGCTGGCTGCGCTCGCCGTGGACGGCTTCGAGCACGCCGGTCGCGAGGCCGAGCAGGTCGGCGACGGCGTCGGCCGGGCAGCATTCGCGAAGCTTCTCGATCGCGACGTCGAGCGGGTCGTCGTCCGCGATGTCCGCGGCTCCCTTGACCATCTCGGCCAGGGGCCAGTAGGTGATGCTCTCGCCGTACGGAAGGCAGCGGCCCGCGAGGACCGTCGTGCCCTCGAGCGAGGAGAGAAACTCGTTCGTGAGGCGTGTCTTGCCGACCCCCGGCTCTCCGTAGACGGTGAAGAGGTGGGCGCGCCGGTCCCGCACCGCGCGCGCGAACGTGTTCTCCAGGAGCTCGAGCTCGTGGTCTCGCCCCACCAGGGGGGTGACGGGGACGCGAGCCGGAGCACGGCCGTCCGCACTGATGGCGGCCCAGGTCCAGACGGGCTCGTCTCGGCCACGCACGTCCACCGGGCCCACCTCGTCGACCTCGACCCGGCCGAGCGTCAGCCTGTGCACCGAGGGCCCGAGGAGAATCTGACCGGGCTCGGCGCTCTGCTGGAGGCGGGCTGCGAGGTTGAGGGCCTCGCCGGTGGCGAACGTCGAGTCACCCGAGCCCGTGACGACTTCGCCGGCTTCGATCCCGACGCGCGCCTCGAGCTCGAGGTCGTGCACCGCGCCGAGGATTTCGAGGGCTGCCCTGACAGCCCGTTCGGCGTCGTCCTCGTGCGCAGTCGGGACGCCGAAGGCCGCCATCACGGCGTCGCCGGCGAACTTCTCGACCGTCCCGCCGTGGGACTCGATGCATCGGGACACGCGCTCGAAGTACTGCGTGACGCGCCTGCGCACGACCTCGGGGTCGCTCGCAGAGACAAGCGACGTGGAGTCGACGAGGTCGACGAAGAGAACTGTTGCCAGCTTGCGTTCCACGCCTCAATAGTAAGAACGAACCTGGGCTGCCGAAGCTTCCGCTACCTCCGGCTCAACAGGCGACCTTCGCCCGCTCCGAGATCGCGCATGGGATCGAAGCAGCCGCCGACCTGGTAGAGGGCCTTGCCAACAAGTGCGTAGCAGGCCATCCCCGCCCCCGCACCCGGCGCGTAGGAGATCAGGCAGCGAAACGCCGGATGCCCGCGAAACGGCTGGACGCGTGAGTCGAACGGGCGTCCGTTCAATCCGCGACGACCCCGACAGTCGACTGCCCGCACCTCGAGCCGGCTCGTCCTCCTCTCGTAGCGAAGGACGGCGGCCTCCACCGCCGCAGCGGTTTCTCGATGATGCCGGCTCGGCTCACAGGCCTTGATTGGCATGGGCAAAGCGACGAGGAAGACCCCGGTGAGCATCCGCCCGATGCTCGGCCCGAGCTTCAGAACGGAGGTGGTTGGCGGCCGACGAGCAACTCGATCGGATCGGAGAACGTGACGGTCCGGAGGATGCGTCCGCTTGGGACGTCCACGACGGCCACGCTCGCGCCGAGCGTCACGTAGGCCCGCGACCCGCGGGCGTGGAGCTGCCCGACGGGACTGTCTTCGAGGATCGTGTAGCGCGCCCGGCCGCTCGGCCCGAGCAGGCTCACACCTCGAACTGGTGAATAGACGAAGACCCGGGAGCCAGAGGGCTCGAGCCTGCCCTCGTAGAGGTCATAGCCTAGGTTGCTTCTGTCCACCACGCGACCGCTGTTGAGGTCGACGATGACGAAGCGCCGTTGGCCCGGATTGGTCCAGACTCCGCCGGTCGCCGCGAACACCTTCCGACCGGCCAGTACAGGATCCGCGCTTGGGAGGAAGAGGTCCCCCAGAGATTGCTGAAGCGGTCGGTACCGGATCCGTCCACTCGTCGCGTTGACGTCGACCAGAACCGAGCCTGACGTGACCAGGTACACGTGCCCGCGCCTGGCATCGGCAACCAGACGCGCATCGATGATCTCCCAGGTTCCCGGCTCGACGCGCAGGATGTCGTTTTCGGAAGGTGCGGGGCGACCGGGTAGGCTCGTCGGGTCGCCGAGTCGAATTCCGGGATCGATGGTCGCGACGTAGCTCACGTACTCCCCTCGCGCCCCGAGGACGATGTCGTAGGCCCTGCCTCGTAGATCGAAAAGGTTCACCCACCCGGGCCGGACGGCAACGGCCTCGACCTCCGCGGGGGGGATGCCTCGCCTTCGCGCCAGGTCGTCACGCGCGAGCGCGAGCGCCTGAGTCGCCCGGGGAGGCAAGGGCGACGAGGGCGTGGCGTGCCAGTTCTCGACGGCGAGGCGCACGAGAGGCGCATGCGCGAGACGGGGAGCGCCGCTCCTTCCGAAAACCGACAACGAGATCGGAGCGCCGTAGAAGAAGGACTGCCTGCCGTCGCGAACGACTGGCGTCGTCAGTGCCGCAATTCCTCCGCTGTACGCCCTCATGGTGACGAGCGAGTCGGGAAGCGGCCACTCCGCAACGACCGCCGCCGAATCGGGATCGATCGTGGCGAATTCGAGAGGACTACCGTTGCGCGCTCCGAGCGCCGATAGACGCCGGCTGGATGGCCACGCAAGGCCGAGCGAGTAGAAGTCAGCCGTTCCCGCCTCGCGCATCGTCTGCGTGTCGAACATGGATATGACGGGGAACCCGCCGAGCGCCAGTCGAGTGCCGTTGGGCGAGACGGCGCGTGGAACCGGTGAGGAGAGCTCGCGACCGGGGAGTGAGATGCGGCCGGTGACGGCCAGCGTCTCGGCGTCGAGCCTCAGGAGATCAACGTGCGATCCTGAGTCCCAGTGGAGCGCATAGATCGTGGGGGAAGACGGGCCTGCCGCGCTCGCCGTCGCGACGAGGCAGGCGGCGAGGAGACCGGCGGTTAGCATCCGCCCGATGCTCGACCCGAAGGTCTTCAAGGCGTACGACGTGCGCGGCATCTATCTCACTGAATTAGACGAAGAGGGCGGGTCGCAGATAGGTCGCGCTTATGTCGAGCAGTTCGAGCCGGCGGCGATCGCCGTGGGGCGGGACATGCGGGTCTCCTCGCCCTCGATGGCGAAGGCGACGATCGAGGGGGCGGCCGCGGGCGGCGCGGAGGTGGTCGACGTCGGGCTCGTGGGCACCGAGATGCTCTATTTCGCCGTCGGGCACCTCGGGCTGGACGGCGGGATCCAGGTCACCGCCTCGCACAACCCGAAGGACTACACGGGCATGAAGATCGTGCGCCGCGGAGCGCTGCCCGTCGGCGGCGACTCGGGCCTTCTGGACGTGCGTGATCGAGCCCTGTCCGGTGCCTGGCACCGGACCGGTCCTTCAGGGGCAGTCGAGGAGCGAGATGTCTGGCCGGCTTACGTCGAGCGGGTCCTGTCCTTCATCGACCCCGCGGCCGTGAAGCCGCTGCGTGTCGTCATCGACGCCGCGAACGGGATGGCCGGCGTGATGTTGCCGCCCGTGCTGGAGCGGCTCCCGATCGACCCCGTCCGCTACTTCTTCGAGCCCGACGGGACCTTCCCGAACCACGAGCCGAACCCGCTGCTGCCCGAGAACCGGGAGTTCATCGTCGCCAAGGTGTTCGAGGATTCGGCCCAGCTCGGAGTCGCCTTCGACGGCGACGCCGACCGCTGCTTCTTCGTCGACGACACCGGTGAGTTCGTGCCCGGCGACTTCGTCACGGCGCTGCTCGCGGAGAGCATCCTCGAGAAGGATCCGGGGGCGAAGATCATCTACGACGTCCGGGCGAGCTGGGCCGTCCCCGAGACGATCGAGCGCGGAGGCGGAGTCCCACTGATGAACAGAGTCGGCCACGCCTTCATCAAGCAGCGCATGCGCGAGGAGAACGCCGCGTTCGGCGGCGAGGTCTCCGGCCACTACTACTTCCGCGAGTTCTTCCAGGCCGACTCCGGCGTCATCCCCCTGCTGCTGATGCTCGAGCTGATCTCGAAGCGGGGCCGGAGCCTCTCCGAGCTCCTACGCCCCTACCGGGAGCGCTACTTCCTGACGGGCGAGATCAACACGCCGGTCTCCGACGTCGCGGTCAAGCTCCAGGAGCTGAAGGAGCGCTTCGGCCCGGAGGGCGAGGTCTCGCACCTGGACGGGATCTCGATCAGGGCCGCCGACTGGCACATGAACGTGCGCCCGTCGAACACGGAGCCGCTCCTGCGCCTGAACCTGGAGGCGCGCTCACAGGAGCTGATGGAACGCAAGCGCGACGAGCTGCTCGGGGTGATCCGCTCGTGATCGAGTCCGGGCACGCGACCGACCGCAAGCCGCCCTTCAAGTACGCGGCCTTCCAACGCGTCGGCTTCTCGGACACGGACGCCCAGGGCATCGTCTACTACGGGCGCTACCTCCCCTACTTCGACGCGGCGCGGGTCGAGTACCACCGGCACCTCGGCCTCCTGCCTGAGCACGCGGGCGAACAGCAGTTCGTCATGCGCGCCTCGACGGTCGAGTATCACGCGCCGGCGCGGTTCGACGACCTGCTCGAGGTGTTCATCCGCTTGAAGAAGATCGGCCGGACGAGCTCGGTGTACGAGTGCGCCGCGTACCGGATCGACGACGACGTCCTGATGGTGACCGCCGAGCAGACCCTCGTGCTGGTCGACCTCGTCGAGCGTCGCGCGAGCCCGATTCCGGACTGGTACCGCCAGGCGATCCGCGACCTCGAAGGGAAGGACTGCGAGACCTGAGCACCGGGCGCGCCCGGAAGGCCTTGTAACACTGTGTTACAAGGTTTGTGGGCTATCCCTCGATCGAGGTACCCCGCATGTCCGAGGGATGATCCCTCGTTCGAGGGATCTTCTATAAGTCGCCCATGAGAGTCCACGTGATCAGCGACATGGAGGGGGTCGCGGGCATCGTCAATGCCGAGCAGACGAACGCCGGCAAGCCTCTGTTCGAGGAAGGGCGGAAGCTCTACACCCAGGAGATCAACGCTGCCGTGCGCGGAGCGAAGGCGGGGGGAGCGACCGAGATCGTCGTCATGGACTGCCACGGCGCGGGCGAGGGCTTCACGTTCAACTCGCTGATCGCGGAGGATCTCGACCCCGCCTGCGAGTACGTCGTGCAGGCGGAGTGGACGGGTTACACCGGATTCCTCGAGGAGGGCTGCGATGCGGCGCTCTTCGTCGGCATGCACGCGCGAAGCGGCACACGCGACGGCGTCCTCAACCACACCGTCTCCGGCGTCGACTGGCACAACCTCTGGTTCAACGGGACGCTCGTCGGCGAGACCGGCATCAACGCGGCGCTCTGCGGAACCTGGGACTGCCCGGTGCTGCTCGTGACCGGCGACGAGGCCGTGTGCCGTGAGGCGACCGAGCTCCTCGGCAAGGGACTGACGACCGTCGCCGTCAAGAAGGGCCTCGGGCTGCGAACCGCGCGCATGGTCACTCCGGTGCGGGCGCGCGAGCTGATCGAGGAGGGCGCGCGCAAGGCCCTCGGCGATCTCTCGGCGGTACGGCCGTACGACCCCGGCAGGCCGTGTGAGATCAAGGTCGAGTACAAGTCGACGAGCCCCCCGCAGAAGCTGCGCTTCCAGCCCGGACTCGTGTTTCCGGACGACCGGACGCTCGTCTCGCGCGCCGACGACTGGTGGTCGGCGTGGAAGCAGTTCTTCTTCGCCGGGGGCTAGCGCTTCACAGCCAGGATGGCAGAGGTCTCGGCGGTCGTCAGGATCTCCGTCGCCACGAGCCCGTCGTGGCCGAGCCAGTGCTCGCGCAACGCGTCCGGCCAGGCGCCCCACGCATCAGGCCACAGATGCTCCGGCGTAAGGTCGTCCATGACCACGACTCCGCCCGCAGCCAAGAGCTCGAGCGCCCGCTCGCTCTCCGCCCGCATCTCCGCGGGAGGACGGCGCTTCCAGTTCCCGCCGTCGAAGAAGAGGAGGTCGAACGGCGCCTCCGGGGGCATGACCTCGTGCCAGTCGCCCTCGAGCACGCGCACGTTCGGATAGTCCGCGAAGAGCCGCCCCGCCGCCGAGGCGCGATCCGGGTCGAGCTCGACCGTGACGAAGGTCGCCCCGGGGCTGAGCGAATCGACGATCCAGGCCGATCCGACGCCGGTGCCGGTTCCGATCTCGGCGAGGCGGCCGTGGGGCAGTTGCGTGACGAGGACGGCGAGCAGCCGTCCAATCTCGCGGATCGACGAGCGCTCGAAGCGCATCGCCGTCGCGAGCGCCTCGGCGCGGTGGACGAGCTCCGGGGCGGAAGGCGCCGCTTGCGGTGCCGCCATCAGGACGCCGGGCTCCGCCCGGTGTCCGTCTGAAATGACCGGTCGAAGCAATCCGAGCCCATCACGAGACCACCTCTAAGAGGACGGCGTGACTCGGTAGGCGTCGAACACGGCCTCGACGTTGCGGAGCGACGTCAGGAGCGTCCGGAGCGACTTCACGTCACCGAGCTCGGCCGTGTACCAGTTCTTCGCCAGCTGGTCCTCGACGCTCCCGCCGTAGGAGACGATGTTCGCGCCGTGCTCGGCGAAGGTTCGAGCGACGTCCTCGAGCAGCCGCGGCCGGTCCCAGGCGTCGACCGCGATCTGGACGCGGAAGCTCTTCGTCGAGCCGCCGTCCCAGTCGACGGGCGTGAAGCGCTCGGGATTGCGCATCAGCGTCTTCACGTTCGGGCAGTCGCTCCGATGGATCGTGATCCCCTTGCCGAGCGAGATGTAGCCGACGATCTCGTCACTCGGCACCGGCGTGCAGCACTTCGCGATCCGGACGAGCACGTCCTCGACGCCGCTGACCGTGATCCCGACGTCCGTGCTCGTGGACGTCGTCGTCTTCGGCTTGAGCGGGACGGCCTCTTCCTCGGCGACCTCCGACGTCTTCAGCCTCGTCAGGACCTTCTTCACGATCTGGCCGGCCTGGAGCTTCCCCGACCCGAGCGCGATATAGAAGTCCTCGGCCTTCTTGAAGCCGGTCTCCCGGATCACCTGGGCGAGAACGGCCGACCCCGCAACCTTCCGGTAGGGCAGCTTCTGCGCCTTCAGCGCCTGCTCGAGCGCCTCGCGGCCCTTCTGTTCGGTGTCCTCACGCGTCTCGCGCGAGAACCACTGGCGGATCTTGTTCCTGGCGCGCGACGACCGGGCGACGGTCATCCAGTCGCGCGACGGCCCGCGGCCGCCCTTCGAGGTCAGGATCTCGACGAAGTCCCCGCTGCGCAGCGTGTAGTGGAGCGGGACGATGCGCCCGTTGACCTTGGCGCCCACGGTCTTGTGCCCGACATCCGTGTGCACCGCGTAGGCGAAGTCGATCGGCGTCGAGCCGGCGGGCAGCGTCTTCACCTCGCCCTTCGGCGTGAAGACGTAGACCTCGTCGTCGAAGAGGTCGGTGCGGAAGCTCTTGATGAACTCGCGCGGGTCGGTCTCGTCCTGGCCCCACTCCATGAGCTGCCGGACCCAGGCCAGCCAGTCCTCGTCGGCGGGCCGCTTGGCGTCGCCCCGCTTGTAGAGCCAGTGCCCCGCGATCCCGAGCTCGGCCTCGCCGTGCATGTCGCGCGTTCGGATCTGGATCTCGAGCGGGCTCCCCTGCGGGCCGACGACGGTCGTGTGCAGCGCGCGGTACCCGTTGAACTTGGGCATCGCGACGTAGTCCTTGAACCGGCCCGGCATCGGCTTCCAGAGCGAGTGGATCAGCCCGAGCGCGCCGTAGCAGTCGCGGGTTCCCTCGTCTCCCGAGCGCTCGACGATGACGCGCATCGCGGTCAGGTCGTAGATCTCGTTGAACTCGCGACCCTTCTTGGCCATCTTGTCGTAGATCGAGTAGGAGTGCTTCGCCCGGCCGGAGATCTCGGCGGGGATCCCGACCTTCTCCAGCTCCTTGTGGAGCACGAGCTTCGCCTCGTTGACGTGCTCCTCGCGATCGGCGCGCCGCTCGGCGACCATCGCCTCGATCTCGGCGTACTTGCGGGGGTGGAGCGCCTGGAAGGAGAGGTCCTCGAGCTCCCACTTGAGCTTGTGGATGCCGAGCCGGTGCGCGAGCGGCGCGTAGACGTCGAGCGTCTCGCGGGACTTCTGCACCTGCTTCTGGCGGCCGAGGTACTCGAGCGTCCGCATGTTGTGCAGGCGGTCGGCGAGCTTGATCAGGATGACCCGCACGTCGTGGGCCATCGCCACGATCATCTTCCGGTAGTTCTCGGCTTCGGCGTGCTCGCGGCTCTGGAAGTGGATCCGCGTCAGCTTGGTGACGCCCTCGACGAGCTGGGCGATCTCCTCGCCGAACTCGTTGCGGACCTCGTCGATGCCGACGTCGGTGTCTTCGACGACGTCGTGCAGCAGCGCCGCCGCGATCGTCTCGTCGTCCAGGCGCAGGTCGGCGCAGATCTTGGCCGCGCCGAAGGGATGGTGGATGAACTCCTCGCCCGAACGGCGCTCCTGCCCCTCGTGGGCGCGGGCGGCGAAGTCGAACGCTCGCGCGAGCAGCTCCCGGTCGACGGCGGGGTTGTACGCGGAGACCTCGGCGAGAAGCTCCTCGAAGAGGTCTTCGTGCCGGTGGGGCGTTTCAAGGAGCGCCATACAGGAAATTGTAGTGCGGCCTCACGCGGTGACCACCGATGGGGGCCTCGAGAAAAGGACTTCCGCTTCCGATAGAGAAGACATCGCGCTCATGTTCAGACGACATCTCCAGAAGCGCCGCGCCCTCGCGGATCTGACGCGTTTGCTCTCTCTGCTCTCTTCGACGCGTCTGCTAGGCAGCGCGCGCTAGCTCGGGCTTCTCGAGAAGCTCCCGGAACGCTTCCGACTCGAGCAGCGGCCGCTTCCCCTTCACATCTGCACTGAGGCCCAGCTCCGCGAAGATCGCCTGCGCCTCGGCGGCGCGGCCGGCCTCCGGGAGGGCCCACTGCTGCGCGAGCCAGTCACGCAGGCCGTCGTAGCCCTCAGCCGCTTCGATGACACAGCGGACGACGAGCTGGGGCGCGACCGTCCCGTTCCAGTGGTTTTCCTCGAGCCGGAAGAGCACGTCGTAGCGGCCCTCGACGCGGTAGCGGCCGGCCTGGGCACCGAGGCCGAACGCGATCGCGCTCCCCGCATCTCGACCGTGTTCCCGGACGCGGAAACGAAGGTGCTTCCCGTTCCCGACCGCGGTCAGGTCGCCGAGCTCGCAGGAGGGCAGGAGCAGGGTCACCCCCGGATTCCCGAGCCCGAACGGCGCCAGCCGCCGCAACTCGGAGCAGAGCTCGAGTGTGAGCTCGGTGCCCGAGACGACAGCATCGACCTTCGTCACCGAGCGCAGGTCCTCGTCGGTCAGCAAGGAGTCCGCGTGGGCCGCGAAGGCCTCGGCAAAGGCGTCGAGGGTGTCCGGCCGGATCGAGAGCCCGGCGGCCGCCCGATGGCCTCCGAACCGCTCGAGGTGCTCCGAGCACGCGGTGAGGCCGCCGTGCAGGTCGAAGGCTCCCGGCGAGCGGCCCGAGCCCTTCCACTCCTCCCCCGCTCCGGCGATGAGCACGATCGGCCGGTGGAAGCGCTCGACGAGCCGGGACGCGACGATGCCGATCACGCCCTCGTGCCATCCCTCGTCGGCGAGCACGTACCCCCGCCGGCGCTGCTTGGCCTCGGGCCAGTCGGCGACCTTGGCCAGCGCCTCTCGCAGGATCCGGTCTTCGACGCCCTGCCGCTCTCGGTTCAGCTCCTCGAGCTGGTGCGCGAGGCGGCCGGCCTCGTCGGCGTCGTCCGTGAGCAGAAGCTCGAGCGCTGCCGCCGGGCGGGAGAGACGTCCGGCGGCGTTGATCCGCGGCGCCAGCCGGAAGCCGACCGCGCCCTCGTCCACGCGGGCGGGATCGATGCGCGCAGCCTTCATCAGCGCCCGCAGTCCCCGCTTCTGCGTCCGCGCGAGGCCCCGCAGGCCCGCGAGCGCGAGCGCCCGGTTCTCGTCGACGAGGGGGACGACGTCGGAGATCGTGGCCAGGGCGACGAGGTCGAGGTGGCGTGTGAGCGCCTCGTGGCCGACGCCGAGTAGCGCCTCACCGAGCTTGTAGACGACTCCGGTTCCGCACAGCTCCGGGAACGGGTAGTCGGAGGGCCGCGTCGAGACGACGGGGCAGTCGGGCAGCGTCTCGCCCGGCCGGTGGTGGTCGGTGACGACGACCTCGAGCCCCTGCGCCCGGGCCTCGGCGATCTCATCGACAGCGGTGATCCCGCAGTCGACTGTGAGGAGGAGTCCGCAGCCTTCCCCGGCGAGCCGCGCGAGCGTTTCGCGCTGGACGCCGTACCCCTCCTCGAAGCGGCTCGGCAGGTGCCATTCGACCTCCCCGCCGAGCTCGCGCAGGATGAGGACCGCGAGGGCGGTGGCGCAGATGCCGTCGGCGTCGTAGTCCCCGTGGACGCAAATGCGCTTGCCGCCGGCTACCGCGCGTTTGATCGCCTCCACGGCACCTGTCATGTCTCCGAGCAGGAAGGGGTCGTGTCCCGGCGGCTCGCCGGCGAGGAACGCCCTGGCGTCCTCCGGCTCGTCGTACCCGCGGCGGAGGAGGACGCGGGCGGTCGTCTCGCTGACACCAAGCGTCTCTGCGAGGTCGCCCACCTCGCCGTGGGGACACGCGCTGACTATCCAAGTGGCCTCGTACAAAGCCGAGTCACGGTACGGAGGCGGCCGGACGGCACTCAGCGCGGAGTCGGCTGAGTTCGATCGGTCCGACCGGTCATCTCAGACGGACGTGAGGGCGGCACCGCAAGCGGCGCCGCGTATCCTTGGGCCAGTGACGGTCGAGGCGAACTACTCCTCCGGCGAGGACTACATGGTCGAGTTCCTCGGCTACCGGTTCGCCTTCAACGCCGAGGACTTCGAGGAACGCGTGACCGCGGCCGCCGTCAAGCTCGGGCTCGTCGAGAGCAACGAGCTGGACGACGACGAGACGGCCGATCTCGTCGAGCTCGCGGCCGACGGGCTGATCGACGAGCCGCGGAGCCCGCTCGGGCGCTATCTCGTTCGCCACTGGGAGCAGCTTGCGCTCGTCAACGGCGAGTCGCTGGTCTACTGGCTGCGAAAGCTCGTCTTCCGCGGTGCCTGGCTCGACCACCGCGTGAAGGAAGGGCTGCTCGACGTCAACTGGGACGAGGAGGCTGGCGAGTTCGGCTACAGCGATCCCCGCGGCGACCGCGCGCTGCTCGAGCTGGCACCGGTGCCTTCCTGGCACGATGTTCAGTTCAAGCGCTAGCTGGGGAGTGGCGAGACTCGAAGTTGGGTAAACCCCGGTCGGGATGGTTCGCCGGATCGCCTCCGTCACGGCCTGGATGGCCGTCCTCTTGGTAGGCGCGGGACAGGCGGGCTGCCAGGGCGGCGTGCGGATCATCTCCTCCTCGATGGAGCCCACGCTTCACTGCGCGAAGCCCGCGGCCGGCTGCGAGAGCACCACCGCCGATGAGCTGGAGCAGGTTCCGGACGCCAAGCTCGAGCGCGGCGACATCATCGCCTTCAGAGCTCCGGCAAGCGCCGGAACGGCGTGTGGCGGCTTCGGTGAGACCAGGCTCTGGGTGAAGCGGCTCATCGGCTTCTCTGGCGAGCGCTGGTCGATCGTGAAGGGCGTCGTGTACGTCGACGGGCGCCGCCTTCGCGAGCCCTACATCGGTCCGAAACGCCGCGACCTTGTCTCGTTCGCCGGCGGCCGGATCCCCAAAGCCCACTACTTCGTGCTCGGCGACAACCGGCGCGTGTCCTGCGACTCGCGGATGTGGGGCTACGTGCCCGCGAAGAACGTCATCGCCCACGTCGTCGCAGTCGAGCGCGACGGCCGGAGAATTCGAATTCCCTAGGAGAGGCATTTTCTCCTGTGAGGGCTTGGCCGACACATTGTCACCGTGCTACGTTCTGAGCAGCATCTAGAAGGGAAGACAGGGGTGTCCGAGGCAGCCGAACAAAAGGCTGCGGCAATGTTGAGAGAGGCTCGCGGCCTCCTCCTCAACGGGTGGTGTCGAGGCGCCCAGGCGCGGGATCGCACCGGGAGCGCCGTGTCAGCCTGGAGCGATGAAGCGCGCTCGTGGTCGTTGCTCGGAGCGCTGCTCGCGAGCTGGTACGGACGCAACGGCGACGCGGAAGTGGTCGCCTACTCGACCGACCCCTCCCTCGACGACGCGATCGAGGCGGTCGGCAACGTGATCGGCATGGCCGATCTCGAGCAATGGAACAACGAGCCCGGACGGAAGGCCGCCGACGTGATCGCCGCGGTCGATCGGGCCCTGGAGCGGCTCGAGCTTCCCTAGTTGCTCGTCACGCGCTCGGTCAGAAGAGCGCTTCTTCTTTCTGGGAGGCCCCGACGTGCGCTCGGCCGAGCTTCGTCACGACGCGGCCGCGCGGAGTGCGCTGGATGAAGCCGAGCTGGAGCAGGTAGGGCTCGTAGACGTCCTCGATCGTGTCCGGCTCTTCGCCGAGAGCCACGGCCAGCGTGGACAGGCCCACGGGCCCTCCGTCGAAGCGCTCGACGACCGCCTGCAGGAGCTGGCGGTCCGTGCGCTCGAGACCCTGCTCGTCGACCTCGAGCAGCTCCAGCGCCTCGGTCGTGACCGCGGGCGTGATCTTGCCCTGGTGGCGCACCTCGGCGACGTCGCGCACGCGCCGCAGGATCCGGTTCGCCACGCGCGGGGTTCCGCGCGAGCGCTCGGCGATCTGATCGGCGGCGTCACCCGTGATCTCGAGGCCGAGGATCCCGGCCGAGCGGCGAACGATGATCCCGAGCTCTCCCGGCTCGTAGTACTCGAGACGGAACGTCAGCCCGAAGCGGTCGCGCAGCGGGGTCGTCAGAAGCCCGGTGCGCGTGGTCGCGCCCACGAGCGTGAAGGGCGGGATGTCGAGCGTCAGCGTCCGTGCGGCGTGGCCTTGCCCGACGATGATGTCGAGCCGGAAGTCCTCGAGAGCGGGATAGAGCACCTCCTCGACGGCGCTGCTCAGCCGGTGAATCTCGTCCACGAAGAGGACGTCGCGCGGCTCGAGCGCGGTCAGGATCGCAGCCATGTCGCCCTTGCGCTCCAGCGCCGGCCCGGCGACGCAGCGGATTCCGACGCCGAGCTCCTCGCGCACGATGTACGCGAGGCTCGTCTTCCCCAGGCCCGGTGGGCCGACGAGAAGCACGTGGTCGAGCGCCTCTTCGCGCGCCCGAGCCGCCTGAAGGGCGATCTGGAGCTGCTCCTTGATGCGCTCCTGGCCGACGAACTCTTCGAGGACCCGCGGCCGCAGCGAGCGCTCGAGCTCGTCCTCCTCGGGGCGCAGCGCCGGAGCCAGGAACTGCTCCGTCATGCGGCCTTCAGCGCCTGCCGAACTCGCTCCTCGGGAGGCAGCTCCGAGTCGATCTCGGCCAGCGCGCGCTCGGCGTCCACGGGTGTGAAGCCGAGCTCGACGAGGGCGTCGCGGGCGACGAGACCGGACTCGCCGCCACCCTCGATCGGCTCGAGGCCGAGCTTCTCCTTCAGCTCGAGCACGACCCGTTGCGCCGTCTTCTTGCCAATGCCCGGAATTGCCATGAATCGAGCGGTGTCCTCGCGTGCGATCGCGCGCCGCAGGTCGGCGGGGGTCGAGCCGGAGACGATCGCGAGTGCGACCTTCGGCCCGACGCCTGAGACCGAGAGCAGCTGCTCGAACAGCTCCCGCTCCGCGGGCTCCGCGAACCCGTAGAGCTGAAGCGCGTCCTCGCGCACGTGGAGGTACGTGTCGATCGTGACCTCGCGTTCCGATTCCGTCTTCCGCAGCGCGCGCGCCGTCAATCGAAGCAGGTAGCCGACGCCCTTGACGTCGAGCACGATGCCGTCGAGCGTGCGCGCGGCCGGGGTTCCTGTGAGCCTGGCGATCACGCCCCGACGGCCTTCAGCAGCGGTGGCGCCAGCGCATGGCAGATCGCGACTGCGAGGGCATCGGCGGCGTGATTCGGAGTCGGCGGAGCGTCGAGGCGCAGGATGGCCTGCACCATCCGCTGCACCTGGGCCTTCTCCGCCCGTCCGTAACCGCAGACCGCCTGCTTGACAAGGGCCGGCGAGTACTCAGCGCACTCGGCGCCGGCGAGCGCGCACGCGACGAGGACCGCGCCGCGGGCCTGGCCCACCGAGAGCGCGGTGCGGGCGTCGGCGCCGACGAAGGATTCCTCGAGCACGACGGCGTCGGGAGCAGCCTGGTCGATGAGCGCGGTGACGCCCTCGAAGATCGTCCTCAGGCGCACCTCGGCCCGGTCGGAGGCGGGGGTCTTCCACCACCCGAAATCGAGTGCCTGGAGGCGCCTGCCGTTTTCTTGGACGATGCCGTACCCGCATGCAGCCGTGCCCGGATCGATGCCCAGAACTCTCACGCGTCGAGGTTAGGCGTCGTCCCGGACGTTCCTGCCTTGAATCCGTTTTCGGCCCTGTCGCGTAAGCAGGAAATGGACTACCCTCACGTGCCGAGGGAGGAGGGGAACCTGGGTTTGCGACACATCGTCCGGTTGACGCTTGCTGCGGCCGTCTGCGCGCTCGTCGGCGCCGTGCCCATCTCGGTGCAGGCGTCCAGCCCAGCGACGTTCCCCGTCCTCACGGCACACGTCGAGGACGACTACACGATCGAGCTCAAGGATCCGGGCGGCATCGATCTCGACGGAAGAACGCTGCCCGCCGGGACTTACACGGTCGAGGTCGACGACAACTCGCCGTATCTCCATAACTTCCACCTCTACGGCGCAGCGGTTCAATCGTGCGACGACCCGGTCCCGGATACCGATTGCAAGACGAACGTGATCGGGATGGGGCACGAGACATGGACGGTGGTCTTCCAGCCGGGGAGCGCCACATACGAGTGCGACCCCCACCCGGGCCTAATGACCAAGGTCTTCACGGTCACGAGCGTGGGCCCACCCCCACCTCCTCCTCCACCACCGCCGCCGCCTCCTCCACCGCCGCCGCCTCCTCCTCCACCGCCTCCGGGCTCATGCCCGACCGGGGCGACCACCGTCGACATCCAGAACTTCGCCTTCAGTCCGGCCGTCGTGAACGTCACTCCGGGGACGACGGTTTGCTGGACGAACCGAGACACGACCGCTCATACCGTCACATCTGGCACAGGCGCGTTCGGCTCGCCGCTGCTCGCTCAGGGCGAGACGTTCTCGTTCACTTTCGCTCAAGAAGGAAGCTTTCCGTACCACTGCGAGCCCCACCCGTTCATGACCGGGACGGTCAACGTCAGCACCGGCCCACCTCCTCCCCCACCGCCGCCTCCTCCTCCGCCGCCGCCTCCCCCGCCCCCTCCGCCCGGAGCTCTCGTCGCCACGGTCGGGACGAACGACGGCACGAACATTTCGCTGACGCGCAACGGACAGGCGGTCACGCAGATCCCGGCCGGCACCTACACGATCGAGGTGCGAGACCGTTCGCGCTTCCACAACTTCCATCTCACGGGCCCCGGCGTGAACAAGTCGACGACCGTCGCCTTCGTCGGCACGGTCACCTGGACGGTCACGTTCGTCCAGGGCGTCTACAACTACGTGTGCGACCCGCATGCGAGCTTCATGCACGGCACGTTCGGCGTCGACCGGGCTCCTCCGGGCTGCAAGGTGCCTCGGGTGGTCGGGAAGACGCTCTCGACGGCCCGCCGGCTGATCACCAGGGCGCGTTGCCGGGTCGGACGCGTCCGTCGAGCCCGCTCGGCACGCGCCCGCGGTCGCGTCCTCTCGCAGAGCCCGCGCCCGGGAGTGCGGCGCCCGCGGGGAACGCGAGTGAATCTTGTCGTGAGCCGCGGCCGTCGCTGACGGCTTCCGGCGCGCTGGTGGGCTAGCCTCTGAGGCCTGATGCGGCGCGCCGTTCTCGCCGGCTTGGTCACCGGGCTCGCGGCCCTCGCCGCCTGGAGCCAGAGCGCAGGCGCGCAGTCCATCGAGCGGGTGCAGATCCCCGATTCGGCCCGCCAGGCGCACGCGCTGCCAACCGGTCTCGCGGTCGAGCTCGAGCCTCCGGCCGGGTACGAGCGCGAGTCGGTCTCGGGCAACTCAGGCCGCTGGCGCGGGCCTCGCTATCAGGACCCGGCGGATCCCGGGAACGCCGGGTTCGCCTCGCTCGACTGGACGGTCAGCTTCGACGAGCGCACGGGCGACGCCGATGCGGCCGCGTTCGCTCACATCGAGCATCGCGACTGGGCGCGCGACCAGCGGGGCGGGCTTTCCGTTCCGCACGTCGTCGGCTCGAACAACGTCGGCACGATGCTCGGCTTCTACTACCTGATGACGCCGTCCACGACCGGCGGCGAGGCCCGCTTCGAAGGGGTGCTTGCCTTCCCGCTGGACATCAACCTCTTCTGCATCGTCCATGTCGAGCTGCTCGAGCCGCCGAACGACACGTACCTTGTCAACGGCTCCGTGCTCGCGTCCACGTGGAACAGGGGACAGGCCCTGGTCGCGCTCGCAGGGGTCAGGCTCCAGGGCAACCTCCCGCCGAAGATCGTCGCGGCCCGCTCCTTCGAGCGCGGGCGCTTCGTGCGCGGAAAGGTCGTCGACCGCTTCCTCCATGCCGTCGTCGGCGCGCCCGTCTCGCTCGAGCGATCCGTCGGCGGAAGCTGGCGGCCCGTGACGGCCGGCAGGACGAGTCCGCGCGGGATCTACCGGCTGCGCGCCCGGCGCCGCGGCACGTATCGCGTGAGGGCCCGCCTCGAGAGCTTCACGGCGCAGAGCCGCGGGGTCCGCGCCGGCCGCTGATAGGCCCTGAGCCCAGGATCCGACTTTGCAACAGTCTGTTACAAGGTCGGCTCGGGGCTTGTCTTGACGATCTAGCCCGCGACGGCTTCGAGGACGCGTTCCGGGATGTCGAAGTTCGAGTACACGGCCTGGACGTCGTCGTTCTCCTCGAGCTCGTCCATCATGCGCACGACCTTTCGAGCCATGGACTCGTCCTCGATCGAGACGAGCGTCTTCGGCAGCAGCGTCGACTCCGCCGAGTCGATCGGAATTCCCGCGGCTTCCAGCGCCTCGCGCACCGCGTGCAGATTCTCCGGGCCCGTCGTGACGCGGTAGCTCGACTCCTCGGGCTCGACGTCGTCGGCACCGGCGTCGGCGGCAGCCAGCATCAGCTCATCCTCGTCGGCGTCGCCCCCGACGAGGATGACGCCCTTCCGCTCGAACAGCCACGCGACCGAGCCGGACTCGCCGAGATTGCCGTCGCTCTTCGTGAACACATGGCGGACGTCGGCCGCCGTGCGGTTGCGGTTGTCGGTCAGCGCTTCGATGAAGAGGGCGACGCCGCCGGGGCCGTACCCCTCGTAGGTGACGGTCTCGTACGCGGCCGCATCGGCGCCCGTGCCGGAGCCGCGGGCGATGGCGCGCTCGATGTTGTCCTTCGGCATCGCCGCCTCGCGCGCCTTCTCGATCGCGTTCTGGAGCGCGAGGTTGCCGGCGGGATCCGGGCCGCCGTCGCGCGCCGCGACGATGATCGCCCGCGCGAGCTTCGAGAAGAGCTGCCCGCGCTTCGCGTCGGTCGCGCCCTTCTTCCGCTTGATCTGCGCCCACTTGCTATGACCGGACAAGACTCGCCTCCCTGACGGCGTCGAGGAAGAGCTCGTGGACACGGGTGTCGTCCGTGAGCTCGGGATGGAAGGTAGCGACCAGGAAACGTCCCTGTCGCAGGAGCACGGGCTCGCCGGCGAGCTCCGCGAGCACCTCGACGTCCTCGCCGGCCCGCCGCACCCGCGGCGCACGAATGAAGACTCCGCGCAATGGGGTGCCGTCGCCCAGGTCGAGGTCAGCCTCGAAGCTCGCGACCTGGCGCCCGTACGCGTTTCGGGCGACGTCGACGTCGAGCAGGCGGAGGTGCTCGTTGTCGAGCACGATCAGGCCCGCGCACGTGCCGAGTATCGGCCGCTCGAAGCTGCGCACCGCGTCCTCGAGCCCGTAGAGCCGCATCAGGCGCATGAACGTCGTCGACTCGCCTCCCGGGATGACGAGCCCATCGAGCCCCTCCAGCTCTTCGGGCTTCCGGACCTCGACGGGCTCGGCGCCGAGGCGCCGCAGCATCACCGCGTGCTCGCGGAAATTGCCCTGAACGGCCAGGACACCGATCTTCATGGCGAAATCGTAGTCGCCGCTACAGAGGCTCGGCCGGCGTGCGCCGGCGCGCCAGCCAGAGGCCGATCAGCATCAGGGCGAAGCCGTACACCGCGTACGAAAGCGCCGCCGCCCATGGATCGTTGTTCCCGCCCGCTCCGTCCGGCGCGGGAAGGATGAGATCGCTGGGCGAGAGGAACCACTTTCCGACGAAGTATGTCGTCGTCAGGAAGAGGCCGACAGCGGCCAGGACCGCGTAGCTCGACCGCTCGAGACGGGAACCGACCAGGAGGAACGCCAGGGAGACGATCCCGATCAGGATCCACTCGAAGGTGCTCGTGTGCCAGAACTGGAGCAGCGCCCCGCCGATCGTCAGGCCCGCGACGACGTGCACCCAGAACCCGTAGACGCGATCGAGAGCAACGCCTACAAGCATCGCCACGAGGCCGAAGAGGAGCGTCACGGTCGTCGACCAGTTACCGCCGTTCGACAGGAGGTCCGCGACGAAGAACCACGCGGCCACGGTCGCAAGGAGAACCAGCAGGGGGAAATGGAAGATGCGCACGCCGACGAGGGCGGCGACGAGCAATGTGAGCTCGACCAGGAAGTGATCGAGGTGGAAGCCCGAGAACGGCGAGTCCGTGTCCGCGAGCCAGCCGAACCAGGCCTCGAGCGCGCCCACGAACACCGTGAGCGCGATGACGGCCGAGAGGGCGAACAGACCTGCCGTGATCCGTCGTCCCGCGGCTCGCGCGCCGAAGGCGAGACCGACGAGGATTACGAGCACGAGCGCCGACCAGCCGGCGAACGCCGCGTCGCCGTAATCGTCGCCGAGCACGATCAGCAGGCCGGCCATCGAGATCAGAATCACGATCCCGCCCGCGTAGAGCAGGAACGACGCGCTCGACCAGGGCGCACGAACGGCGTTCATTGCTCGCACTGTGAACGTCGGGCCGGACGGCCCGGCGTTACCAGCCGCGCGTCCCGAGCAGCTCTTCGGGCGCCAGGGCGGCGACCGAGAGGCCCGTCATGGCGTCGCCCAGGCCCTGCGAGACCCGCGCGAGCACCTCGGCGTCGCGGAAGTGCGTCGTCGCCTCGACGATCGCCTTCGCCCGCTGCTCCGGGTTCCCCGACTTGAAGATCCCCGAGCCGACGAAGACGCCGTCGGCGCCGAGCTGCATGCAGAGCGCCGCGTCCGCAGGCGTGGCGATCCCGCCGGCCGTGAAGGTGACGACCGGCAGACGCCCGTTCTCTGCGACCCACTTCACGAGCTCGTACGGCGCCCGCAGCTCCTTGGCCTCCGAGTAGAGCTCGTCGGAATCCGTCGCGCCGAGCCTCTTGATCGCGCCGAAGACGGCGCGCATGTGTGTGACCGCGTTGACGATGTCGCCGGTGCCGGCCTCGCCCTTCGTCCGGATCATCGCGGCGCCCTCGGCGATGCGACGCAGGGCTTCGCCGAGATTCGTGCACCCGCAGACGAAGGGAACCGTGAAGGCCCACTTGTCGATGTGATGAGCGGTGTCCGCAGGCGTGAGGACCTCGCTCTCGTCGATGTAGTCGACCTCGAGCGCCTCCAGGATCTGCGCCTCGACGAAGTGGCCGATGCGCGCCTTGGCCATGACCGGAATCGTCACGGCCTCCTGGATCTCGGTGATCTTGTCGGGATCGGCCATGCGCGCGACACCGCCCTCCGCACGGATGTCGGCCGGCACGCGCTCGAGCGCCATCACTGCACAGGCGCCCGCGTCCTCCGCGATGCGGGCCTGCTCGGCGTCGGTGACGTCCATGATCACGCCGCCCTTGAGCATCTCGGCGAGGCCACTCTTGACGCGCATGGTGCCGGTCTCGGCCATCGCCCGAAGTCTAGCCCCGCGTCAAGGCGTCAGCGTGAAGCGGTCGGTGACGCGGCCCCGCATGTCGACCGCGGACCCCTCGAGTCGCTCCGGGGTGACGGAGACGTAGAGGAATCCGTGCTCGTGGCGGGCGCGGACTCTCGTCGGATACGGGTGAGGACACTCGCGCAGGCGGTAGAGGACCGCGCCTCCGCCCCCGTGAACGACGTATGCCAAGCCCGTCCGGGTGACGAAACGTTGGTAGTTGTGGTCGTGGCCGGAGAGGACGAGCTGGACGCCGTAGCGGGCGAAGAGGGCCGCCCAGCGCGCCTGGATCGGCGCCGAACCGCGATGGCCGCCGCAGCTGTACGCAGGATGGTGGAAGACGGCGATCTTCCACGTTGCGGTCGAGCTCGCGAGCTTCTGCTCGAGCCAGCCCGTCTGCCCGTCGTCCACCGAGTTCGAGTCGAGGAAGAAGAGCTGCACATCACCGAGGACGCGCGAGTAGTACGGGCCCGGCATCCCGAGGAGGCGAAACTCGTAGCGCCCGGCGTTCGTCGCGAAATCGTGGTTGCCGATCACGCCGGCGACCCCCAGCCCCGCGGCCCGCGTCCAGCCGAAGCTCCGGCGCCAGTTGGCGCGGAAGGCGGCAGGGCTCTTCGTGTAGTCGTTGTCGCCGAGCGTCACGAGCAGGGTGGCGCCGCTTCGGGCCTGGAAGCGATGCAGGCGCCGGCCTGCGGCCGCCTCGGTCGCCCCCCCGACGCCGAAGTCGCCAATCGCGAGGAAGCGAAGCTCTTCCGGCACACGAGCCGGGCCCTGAGCGCCGGAACGCGTGGCCGGGCCGCTGGAGCCGGCCGACGCGCTGCCGAGGACAAGCGCGCAGACGCAGACGCCGATGAGCCTCAGGAGCACGCCGACATTCCTACCACGCGTCCGGTCTCGAACTGTCGATCGATCAGTCGGGGGCCTGCCGCGTCAGGACGAGGAGACCGAGGCCGTTCGGGAGCTGCTGGAACTCGGACGAATAGAAGCGGTCGGCCGTCAGGGCGCTCGGACCTCGCCGCGTCGACGAGCTCGCCCGTCTCGAAGGGTCCGCGGGCCGGAAGCGTCTTGCGCCGTCTTCGTCTGGTTCCACTTCACGCATGTCGTTGACGATGGGCGGCTGCGCGTCGATGGCCGCGATCGTGTCGCCGTCCTCGCGGTAGCGGCGGCCGGGCTGGGGCATCGGCTGGTCGCTCCTCGCCACGTTCGCGACCATCGTCGCCTTCAGAGGCCTCGTCGATCTGATCGTGCGGCGCCTGCTGCCCTGGCCGAGCCTGTACGGGACCGACGACGCCGAGCTGAGAAAAGAAGACGTCGTCAACCGGCGGCGGACGTCCGGGGCTCGTGATCAGCGCGACCGCGGTCGCGACGCGCGTCAGGCGCCGCCACTCCTCGCCGAGCTCCGACGAAATGGACGTCTGCTCGAGAAGGCCGGGTTCCGCGTGGTTCGCCGCCATCTCCCAGAGAGTTAGACGTGTTTCAAGGGTTTCTGATGGAACACTTCGGAAGCTTGAGCAATTCGGTTCGGGCCATCTAGAGGCGATTTGAGTTGGGTTTCGCAGGCGACGCCTTCACCAGCGAAGAAGTCGAGCGGGCCAGGCGGTATCACCGGCCGCTCTACGCGGCGAGCATCGCCGGAGTCCTGATCGGTCTCGTCGTGCCTGCCCTCCTCGCCTTCACGGAGCTCGGCGATGCCGTCTACCGCCCCGTGTCGGGCCTGCGCTGGGTACCGTCGACGGCGGCCTTCTCGGCGCTCGTCGTCATGGTCGGCGCGCTAGCCACGCTGCCGCTGTCGTTCTGGCGCTACCGCCACGACCGCCGGTACGGCTTCTCGACGCAGGAGACCCGTGGTTGGCTCGGGGACGCGGCGAAGGCCCTCGCCGTCGGCTGCGTGCTCACGGCGGCGGCGGTGACAGGGCTCGTCGCCTGCGAGCGCGTGTTTTCCTCGTGGTGGCCGCTCGCGGCCTGGGCCGGCGGAGGGCTCCTGGTGCTGGTACTCGGCCTCATCTCTCCCGTCGTGCTCGAGCCGATCTTCAACCGCTTCCGGCCGCTCACGGACGAGAAGCTGGCCGGCGAGCTGCGCGCCCTGTCGGCCCGCGCGGGTGTCCCGGTCCGCGACGTCCTGGTCGCGGACGCGAGCCGCCGAACACGGAAGCACAACGCTTACGTCTCCGGGCTCGGACGGACAAGGCGAGTCGTCCTCTGGGACACGCTGCTCGAGGAGGCTTCGTCGCGCGAGATCCATCTCGTGGCGGCACACGAGCTCGCGCACAGGAGATTCCGCCACGTCGCCTGGTGGACGGCCCTGGGGATCGCGGGGACGGCAGCGTTCGTGGTCGTCCTCTGGGCGGCGCTCGCCTGGGACGGCCTCCGCGCCTCTCTCGACGTGGCGGGAGTCGGCGACCCACGCGTCGTGCCGTTCGTCCTCTTGCTCGGCGCCGTCCTGGAGCTCCCGGCGCTGCCGCTCGAGGCTGCTCTTTCGCGCCGCTTCGAGCGGGCGGCCGACCGCTACTCGCTCGAGTTGACCGGCGACCACGAGGCTTACGAGGAGATCCACCGCCGCCTCGCGACCGCGAACGTCGCGGACCTCGACCCGCCGCACGCGTACTACGTCACGTTCCACGGTCACCCGACGCCGCCCGAGCGCATTGCGGCGGGGCGCGCGTGGGCGAGGAGAGCGCCGGAGCCAAGCTAGAAGGAGGGGCCGGGTCGGCTCCTGCGGCAAAGCCTCCCCGACCCCATGTCGCCACAGAAGCATGGAGACCCCGACGCCGGGGGTCACCGTGATTATGCGTCCCCGGGGGGACGTATTGCTAGTCCTCGGCGAAGATCAGGGTAGCGCGCGACGCTGGCGGCGGCCGACGACCAGGTTGACCCTGGCTCCACGAGGCAGGACGACGCCCGGCGCAGGTCTCTGCGCGATCACGCGGCCGGCGCGGCCTGAGTGCACGCGGACGACGCGCCCCACCGTGCAGTTCGCACGCCGGATCCGCACTCGAGCACGGCCGAGCGGCAGGCCGACGACCTTCGGCACCGTGCACCGGACGCGCGGCGGGGGTGGCGGGGGCGGCGGAGGCGGCGGAGGCGGCGGGAGAGGCGGTGGCGGAGGTGCAGGAGGCGGCGGAGGTGGAGGTGGAGGTGGAGGTGGAGGGGGAGGTGG